>JFBN01011757.1_pt1 | contig 36734 bp, 29 predicted proteins | sample 768741 | NCBI WGS metagenome assembly JFBN01 (sample SAMN01983846, study PRJNA193217) | chicken gut metagenome | biome: terrestrial biome; isolation source: ceca of Broiler chicken | host: Gallus gallus | place: United Kingdom: England | collected 2010-09-07
CGGGGGGACATATCTTCCCCGCCATATCCATTGCCAACGCGATAAAGGCCCGGTGCCCCGAGGCCGAAATCCTGTTTGTCGGGGCCGAGAACCGCATGGAGATGGAGAAGGTGCCGGCGGCGGGATACCCCATCGAGGGGCTGCCCGTGAGCGGGTTCAACCGCAGTAACCTGCTGGCCAACTTCAAGGTGCTGTGGCGTCTGGGCAAGAGCCTGCGCCTGGCCCGGGGCATTGTGCGCAAGTTCAACCCCGACGTGGCCGTGGGGGTAGGTGGCTATGCCAGCGGTCCCACGCTGTGGGCGGCAGCCCACCGGGGAGTACCCACCCTCATTCAGGAGCAGAACTCCTATGCGGGTGTCACCAACAAGCTGCTGGCCTCGAAGGCTCGCGCCATCTGCGTGGCCTACGAGGGTATGGAGCGTTTCTTCCCGGCCGATAAAATCGTGCTCACCGGCAACCCGGTGCGGCAGGATTTGTGTGACGACCGGTTGACCCGCGACGAGGCGTGCAAGTTCTTCGGGCTGGACCCCCACAAGAAGACAATCCTGCTGATAGGCGGCAGTCTGGGCGCCCTCACGCTCAACACGGCCGTGGTCGAGTCGATTCCCGAGATTGTGAAGAGCGGGGTACAACTCGTGTGGCAGTGTGGCAAGCGGTTTGACCAGCGGGCTCGTGCCGCGCTCGACGCGGCGGGCAATCCAGCCTGCATCAAGCAGATGCCCTTTATCGCCCGCATGGACCTGGCCTACAAGGCAGCCGACCTGGTCATTTCGAGAGCCGGGGCCAGCTCTATCTCGGAACTCTGCCTGCTGGGCAAGCCGGTGATTCTGGTACCGTCGCCCAATGTGGCCGAGGACCATCAGACCAAGAATGCCCAGGCCCTCTCGTCGAAAGGGGCCGCTATTCTGGTGCGCGACGCCGAAGCCCGTCAGCGGTTGATGCCCTGTGCCCTCTCGGTCGTGCACGACGAGGAGCAGTTGCAGTCGATGAGCCGGCAGATTGCCCTGCTGGCCCAGCGCGATTCGGCAGCGCGCATTGCCGATATAATCTTTGATATAGTCGATAAGAAATGAAATCATATACCTCACTCTATTTCATAGGCGCCGGCGGTATCGGTATGAGTGCGCTGGTGCGTTATTTCCTGGCCAAGGGCTACCGGGTGGCCGGTTACGACCGCACCCCTTCGCCGCTGACGGCCGAACTCCAAGCCGAGGGGTTGGAGATTGTCTATGACGAGTCGGTCGACCTTATTCCCGATTACTGTCGCGACCCGGCCACGACGCTGGTCGTGTACACGCCGGCCATTCCCGCCACCCATGCCGGTCTGGTCTATTTCAGGGAGCAGGGTTTCCAGGTAATCAAGCGGGCCGAGCTGCTGGGACTCATCACCCAGTCGAGCAAGGGCCTCTGCTTCTCGGGAACGCATGGCAAGACCACCACGTCGAGTATGGCGGCCCACATCTTCCACGAGTCGCCCATCGGCTGCAACGCCTTTCTGGGCGGTATCCTGCGCAACTACGACAGCAACCTCATCTTGTCGGACCACTCGCCCTTCACGGTCATCGAGGCCGACGAGTATGACCGCTCGTTCCACTGGTTGCACCCCTATATGGCCGTGGTGACGGCTACCGACCCCGACCACCTCGACATCTACGGTACCGAGGAGGCCTATCTCGAAAGTTTCGCCCACTTCACCTCGCTCATACAGCCGGGTGGCTGCCTGGTCATGAAGCGGGGCATCAAGCTGGTGCCTCGTGTGCAGGAGGGCGTGAAGGTCTATACCTATTCGGCCCGCGACGGTGGCGATTTCCATGCCGGGAATATTCGGGTGGGCAACGGCACCATCGTGTTCGACTTCGTGGCCCCCGACGGCGTGGTGGCCGATGTGGAGCTGGGAGTCCCCGTCGACATCAACATCGAGAATGCCGTAGCCGCCATGGCGATTGCCCGGTTGAACGGTGTGACCGACGACGACATGCGCCGGGCCATGGCCTCGTTCCGCGGAGCCAAACGGCGGTTTGAGTTCTGGGTGAAACGCGACGACCGCGTGATGATCGACGACTATGCTCACCACCCCGACGAGTTGAAGGCCAGTATCCGTTCGGTACGGGCGCTCTATCCCGGGCGCAAGCTCACGGTCATCTTCCAGCCCCATCTGTACAGCCGCACCCGCGACTTTGCCCCCCAGTTTGCCGAGGCCCTCTCGATGGCCGACCAGGTTATCCTGCTCGACATCTACCCGGCCCGCGAGCAGCCCATACCGGGAGTCACCTCGCAGATTATTTTCGACAAGATAACGTGCAGAGAGAAAGAACTTTGTTTGCGCGAAAAGTTGTTAGAACGGATAAAAGAGTGTAACTTTGACGTTTTATTGACCATGGGGGCCGGTGACATAGACCGTCTGCTGCCCCAGATAGCGTCGATTGTGGAGGCGAAATGAAGGTATTGTTGAGATTTTTGTTCATGGTAGTACTCGTTGTCTACCTGTTTGTTTCGTTCTTTATTCTCCGCTCCTACGCGGCAGAAGACAAGTGCCGGGACTTGCAGGTCGAGATACTCGACAGTGCTGCCCTGCACTATGTCTCACCGGCCGATGTGTATGGATATATCGAGGAGTACGATTTGGATCCCTGCGGCAAACCGTTGAGCCAGATCGACACCGAGAAAATGGAGCGGACCCTGCGGCTGAACGGCGTGTTGGGTTCGGTCGAATGTTATAAGAAAGCGGGGGGCATCGTGTGTGTCGAGGTCACCCAGCGCGTGCCCGTGATGCGGGTCATGGCCAATGGCGGCAACTACTACGTCGATACCGAGGGGCGTCGCATGGTGGCCCGGGCTCAATATCGGGCTCATTTGCCTCTGGTCACCGGGTGTGTGGACAGCGTGATGACTTACAGCGACCTGCTGCCGCTGGCCCGGTACATTTACAACGACTCGTTTTGGAACGCTCAGATTGAACAAATCTATGTCAATGAGCGTCATGAAATAGAGTTGATTCCCCGGGTGGGACGGCAGACGATTCTGTTGGGCTCGGCACAGGATTATGAGACGAAACTCGATAACCTGATGCAGGTTTATCGACAGGTTTTCAACCAGACGGGCTGGTCGATGTACGATACCGTCTCGTTGAAGTTCAAGGACCAGGTGGTTTGTACCCGCCGGAAAAAATGGTGAAATAAATAACAATATAACAATATGGATACGGATAGATACATAGTAGCTATTGAGATCGGGAGCTCGAAGATTACGGGCGCGATAGCAACCCGCTCTCTGAAAGGTGTGGTTACTGTGCTTGGCATAGATACCGAACCGTTGAATGGCAGTGTGAAACGAGGCTTCGTGGTCAATGCCGACGATGTTTCGTCTAAGATAAAACGCTTGATCCGGAAACTGAACAACCGGATAAGTACCTCCAAAAAAATCAAACAGGTCTATGTCGGTATCGGCGGTCAGTCGCTGCATGCCGAGGACCACATGATCAGCCGCGACTATCCCGAGGGTACGATTATTACCGAGGAGATAATCCGCCACTTGCAGGAGGAGGCCCGCGAGATGCCTATCGCCGGGGCCGACATTTTGGAGGTGGTCCGCACCGAGGTGATGGTTGACGACCAGTTGCGCACGGGACGGGAGGAGCTGGAAGGCTCGAACCTGAAAATGGGCTTGAAACTGATTGTCGCCCGCGACGAACTCAAACGGAGCGTAGCCCAATGCTTCCGGGGAGAACCCTCGGTCATTCGCTATATCCCCACGGCCCTCTCGACCGCCTATGTGGCATTGAGCAACGAGGACCGTCAGGCCGGTGTCATGCTGGTCGATTTCGGCGCCGAGACGACTACCGTATCGATTTACAAGGACGGATTGCTGCGCTACCTCTCGACCATACCGCTGGGCGGGCAGAACATCACGCGCGACATCATGACGCTCAAAGTGACCGGCCCCGAGGCCGAGTCGTTCAAGGTGCGGTTGGGTTCGGCCAAGGTGATGGGCGAGGAGTCGAACATCACGCTGCGCGGCGAGAACCTCTCCGAAATCAAGAGTCTCGACCTCTCGAAGGTGGTCAAGGCCCGTATCGAGGAGATTGTGGCCAACGTCAACGCCCACTTCGATTATGCCAAGTGCGACCGCAAGAGTCTGGGCGCCGGCATGGTGATTGTGGGTGGCGCGGCCAAACTCTCCAATCTGGCCGAACTGCTGGCCGAGAAGTGCGACATTCGGGTGCGCAAAGGAGCTCTGCGGCAAGACATGCTGCTCGACGTGGCTTCGCAATCGAAGAGCGCCGACTATCTGCAAATTCTGGGTCTGCTCTATTGCGGCCGGGAGAACTGCGTGACGGTACTGCCCAAGACCGTCGACGAGCCGCACGACGAGGCTCCGGAAGAGGAGGTAAAACCGGTCGATCCGAAAGAGCAGAAGGCTCGGGAGCGCGAGGAGCAGGAACGTCGCAAACGCGAGGAGAAAGAGCAGCGCAAGCGCGAAGCCGAGGAGGCGAAGAAGCGCGAGAAAGAGCGCAAGGAGAAGGAGAAACAGGAGAAGGAAAAGTCCAAAGGGCCCGGTCTCTTCGGCAAGTGGAAAGACATGCTGCGGAAGGCCGAGACGCTGCTCGATGATGAAAACGATAATTTTTAAAAGATGAACGCCATGAACGATTTGGATATAAATAACTCTCAGTTACCCGACTTCATCGTCCCCGGAGTTGAACAGAAGAAGGACGAGCCTATCAAGATAAAGGTAGTGGGTGTAGGCGGCGGCGGTGGTAATGCCGTCAATTACATGTACCGTCAGAATATCCAGGGAGTGAGCCTGGCCCTTTGCAATACCGACCCCCAAGCCATGAGCGACTCGCCGGTACCCATCAAGGTGGCTATAGGCGACGAAGGTGCTGGTGGCGAACCCGAAGAGGGGAAGCGTCTGGCCGAGGAGTATGAGCAAAAGGACGGCCGCATCTCGGCCCTGTTCGAGGACGAGACTCGCATGGTATTCATCACCGCCGGTATGGGTGGTGGAACCGGTACCGGTGCCGGCCCCGTCGTAGCCCGCATCGCCAAGGAGAAGGGTATGCTCACGGTGGGTATCGTCACGATACCGTTCCTCTTCGAGGGCGAGCCCAAGATTTTGCAGGCCTTTGCCGGTGTCGAGGAGATGCGCAAGCACGTCGACGCCCTGCTGGTCATCAACAACGAGCGGTTGTGCAAAATCTATCCCGACCTCTCCTGGACCAACGCCTTCTCCAAGGCCGACGACGCCTTGGCCAACGCGGCCCGCAGTATTGCCGAACTGGTGTCGAAGAACGGTAAGATAAACCTCGACTTTGCCGATGTGCGCACCACCCTTAAAAACGGAGGTGCTGCCGTAATCAGTACCGGCGAGGGCGAAGGCGAACACCGCATGAGCAAGGCCATACAGAATGCCTTGATTTCGCCGCTGCTCAAAGAGAGCGACATCTACGACTCGGAGCGGGTGCTGTTCAACCTCTATTTCTCGCCCGAGGAGTCGGACGAGCTGCGCATTCAGGAGTCGAAAGAGTTGAGTGCTTTCATGACCCGCTTCAAGAAACGGGTGAAGGTAATCTGGGGCTACACCCACGACTCTTCGCTGGGCAAGAAGGTGAAGATTACCATTCTGGCCACCGGTTTCGAGGTCTCGGACCTGACCTTCAAAGGCGAGTACGGAGGCGATGCCGACGAGCACATCGCCCAGTCGCAATACATCGTGTTGCGTCCCGACCAGCTCGACAACGACGAGCTCATCGACAAGCTCGAGAAGGCTCCTGCCTATGACCGTCCCAAAGACTTCCGCGACAATTTCGAGGGCGGCGAGAAGCGCGAGGATAGCGGCAACGGTGGTCGCCGCACCATAAAATTTTGATAGAAACCTGTAAAATATAGAAGAAGATGAATTTATTTGATCAGGTCAGCAACGACATAAAAAGTGCCATGCTGGCAAAAGACAAGGTAAGACTCGAAGCCCTGCGGGGTATCAAGAAAGAGTTTCTCGAAGCTAAAACCGCCAAGGGTGCCGATGGTGAACTGTCGGACGAGACGGCGATGAAGATATTGGCCAAGATGGTGAAACAACGCAAGGAGAGCGCTCAGATCTACTCGGAGCAGAACCGTCCCGATCTGGCCGAACCCGAACTGGCCGAGGCTGCCGTTATCGAAACCTATCTGCCCAAGCAGATGACCGACGAGGAGTTGACCGAAGCCCTCAAAGCCATCATCGCCCAGGTGGGCGCCAAGACCCCGCAGGAGATGGGCAAGGTGATGGGTGTCGCCACCAAGCAGCTGGCCGGTCGTGCCGACGGTCGTGCCATCTCGACCAAAGTAAAGGAACTGTTGTCGTAAACGAGAATACAATATACGAAATTTAGACTATGCTTACATTAAGTGTCATTAAAGAGAATCCCGAAGATGTGATACGCCGGTTGGCTATCAAGCATTTCGACGGGAGAGAGGCTATCACCCGGGTGCTCGAACTGGATAAGATACGTCGTGCTTCGCAAGCCGAACTCGACGGGAAACTGGCCGAGTTGAAGGGGCTGGCCGCCCAGACCGGGCAGCTCATGAAAGCCGGGAAGAAAGAGGAGGCCGAGGCCGTGAAAGCCCAGACGGCTGCTATCAAGGAGTCGACCAAAAAGCTCGAAGAGTCGATGGTATCGGCCGAGAAAGAGATTACCGATATTCTGTTGACCGTCCCCAACCTGCCTTATGCCGGGGTACCCGAGGGCCGTACCGCTGCCGACAACATTGTCGAGAAGACCGGTGGCGTCATGCCCAATCTGCCCGAAGATGCCCTGCCGCACTGGGAGCTGGCCAAGAAATACGATTTGATTGACTTTGAACTGGGTGTGAAGATTACCGGAGCCGGATTCCCCGTCTACAAAGGGAAAGGAGCCCGCTTGCAACGCGCCCTGATTTCATTCTTCCTCGATGCCGCCCGCGAGGCCGGATACCTCGAAATACAGCCGCCTTATGTAGTCAACGCTGCATCGGGTTACGGCACGGGACAGCTGCCCGATAAAGAGGGTCAGATGTACCACTGCAACGAGGACGACCTCTACCTGATTCCTACTGCCGAGGTACCGGTGACCAACCTCTACCGCGACGTGATTTTCAACGAGAGCGATCTCCCCATCAAGAATACCGCCTACTCGGCCTGCTTCCGTCGCGAAGCCGGTTCGTACGGCAAAGACGTGCGCGGATTGAACCGTCTGCACCAGTTCGACAAGGTGGAGATTGTGCAAATACAACACCCCGACCACTCTTACGAGGCTCTGGAAGAGATGAAGGACCACGTGCAGAGCTTGGTAGAACGCCTTGAATTGCCTTGGCATATCCTGCGTCTGTGTGGTGGCGACATGAGCTTCACCTCGGCCATCACCTTCGACTTCGAGGTATTCTCGGCCGCTCAGAAACGCTGGCTCGAAGTGAGCTCCGTGTCCAATTTCGAGAGCTATCAGGCCAACCGTCTGCACTGCCGCTACCGCGGTGCCGACAAGAAGATGCACCTGTGCCACACGCTCAACGGCAGTGCCTTGGCATTGCCCCGTATCGTGGCCGCATTGCTCGAAAACAACCAGACCCCCGAGGGTATCAAAATCCCGAAGGTACTGGTACCCTACTGCGGTTTTGACATCATCGACTAAACGGTCGGTTGAATAGGAATATAACCGGGGCTGTTCTCCATGCAGGAGAGCAGCCCTGGCTGTTTATGAGGAGAAGATGCAGGAGGGAGTGGAAAGGGGAGCCGTGGCGGTTCACGGTCGCTGTATGGGCCTGCGAGCAATATTCGCTCCGGGGAAGAATCGTTGGCCTACGGGCATAAAAATAGGGGGTACCGAATGTTTCGTCACCCCCTGTTGTTGTACTATTAGTCTGTTCCCTTTTTTTGATAGCAGAATTATGGTATGCCCGATTGGGCAATCTCTTTATCGACCCCTTTGTCAAATAGACAGAGTGGGGTCCTTGTATAGATTTTAGAGAAAAGTGAATAACTTGAAACCTTTAACCTTTGCGGAGCAGCGATTTTGTTGTTGCTCGTGCGGGTAACTTTTAATTGACAGGTAATGTTGATTCGGCAGGTAGTTCCCGCTAATAGTTATAACGCGTGAGAAAGGGTTGATGGGTAAGTATATTCCCGTGAGTTGCATGTGTCGATAGCGAGAGTAGCAACGGCCTCACGAGCAATAAGATGTTTTTCATTGTGAAAAATTTTTGCCTTGAAAGGTCTCCCCCTCTTTCAAGAAACATTATCCTTATGTAAAACAAAAGACGTGGGAGTCTGTACTCGCTGCCCGTCCCACAATCCTAGGCTCTCGCATTGCCTTCCTGTCGGGGCGAGCAACGCAGATTCCCACGCCGATATGTATAGTATCTATTATAACAAATTCGATACCATAACATATCAGCGGGGCATCTACTGTTGCTATGTCTTTGACAGGAATTTGAATTTGCGAGATTCAGGATTGTCAAGAACAATAGCGTCAAGTAAACGCCTTTTGATATGTTAAAGCCCCCCTTTGGAGCAGCTTGTGTGGCAAGTCGTCCTGTGGAAATTCATTGCAAAAATAGAAAGAAAAGCAAAAGAGCCCAATAAGAATCTGGATAAATTTTTATATTATATAAGTTTTTTTGATTCTTATGGTAGAATGTTTTTCCCTGTCATAAAGTCAAAAAACTGACCGAAATCATCGCCTATACAAAATAATTCATTAACTTTGTTTTAATGATTATGGCGATAGACGCTTATATCGCTTTGTATTTCAATAAGATATAGATGCGATAATTTTCATTAACCTCCAAGTTTACAGATATTTATAATTTGTCGATTCGTATTAACTTAAATCCTATACCTGATGAGAAAAGGCTTATTACTAATTGTGTGTTTGATTGGTATGGCTGTGGCGAATGCCCAGACCTATACTATTTATCCAATTCCCCAGCGGACGACCGAGAGGAGTGGCACGGTGGAGCTGACGCAGACCATCAATGTGGTGTGCGGCGCTGGCATCGGTCATGTGACTAAGGATCGTATCCAGGAGGTGCTGGAAGAGGCTGGTTACGTCTACCAACTGGGTGAGTCGGCTTCGTCCGAATTGACCAACCTGTATGTGGGTGTGGCCGGTTCTGGCGATGTGGCTGATACCTATGCCACGAGCCAAGGTATCTCCAAGGAGGTGTTCACCGAGGCTCCTAACCGTTTCGACTCCCATGTGATGCAGATTGCCGACGGCAATATCGTGGTGCTGGGCAATGGCGAGCGTTCGGAATACTATGCTTTCGCCACCTTGGAGCAGATTCTGGATCAGGCGGCAGGGACTGCGCTGCATGAGGTGACTTATGAGGACTACTCTCACTGCCAGTGGCGTGGTGCGATTGAGGGATTCTATGGCAATCCTTACTCGGTCGATGCCCATTGCAGCCTGTTCGAGTTCTTCAAACGATTCAAGATGAACGTCTTCATCTATGCGCCCAAGATGGACCCCTATCACCTGGGCTACTGGACCGAAGAGTATCCGACCGAGATTACCGAAGAGCAACGTCGCATGGGGTGGATCACGCAAGATGACGTGCGCCGCATGGCCGAGATCGCTCGTGCCTGCAACGTACACTTTGTTTGGGCAGCCCACCCGGGTCTTGCTCCCGGCGGTCAGGTGTCGATGGACTTTTCCAACACGTCGACGGTAGATGCAGGGGTCGAGTTGCTGATGGAGAAATACCATCACATGTATGACCTTGGCGTGCGTGCTTTCAGTGTATGTATCGATGACATGGATCGCAATCCGTCGGCGCAGATGCAGGCGCATCTGCCCGACCAGACGCAGAAGCGGTTGAAGGAGGAGTTCCCCAGCCAGGCCGAGGACGAGAAGATTGCGCCCCTTTTCTATGTCCCTGCCACATACGCTCTCATGTATTCAGGAGCATCTTCCTATCTGAGCCAGATGGCAAATGTCGACAAGGACGTGGTTATCGGTTTCACCGGTTATGCCGTATGTGGCGACCTCGACAAAAAGGACTGCGATGCGATGGCCGGCTACATAGGTCGCAACCCGTTGTTCTGGTGGAACGCTACGGTCAACGACAACAACGACGATCGCCTCTATATGCGCGAACTCACCGCCCACTATGCCCTCGTCCCCGAGACGGGCGGCATCAGCACCTTGGGCGGCGTGATTCTCAACCCCGAGAAGCAGGCACAGGCGGCCAAGGTGGGTCTGTTCGGTCTGGCCGACTATTGCTGGAATCCCGATCGGTTTGACGTGTCGCAAAACTGGTATGACTGCTTCGACTACCTGGCCGAGGCTGGCGATACGGAGACGGCGGAGCAGATTCGGCTGTTCGCCCGCTATACCGATGCTATTTATGAGGATCAGGAGATTATCGATCTTTACGAGGCCTTCAAGTCAAAATACAGTGCTGGCAATTTCCCGGCAGAGGGTACTGCCATTCGTGAAGAGATGGCCCGGTTGCAAGCCGCTTGCGAATATATCGAAACCGTGATGGCAAACAGCGAGAACAGCGACTATCGCTTGTTCGCTACCGATGTCAAGGCCTGGTGTGCAAAGATAAAGGCTTATGCAATCATTATCCAGAAGTCGCTTGACCTGCTTGAAAACGGAGCGTCGATGAGCCGCTCCGAGTCGTGGTCATCGTTCGCAAGTATCATTTCACTCTACACGGGTCTGGGTATCGATCCGCAGTACTTTATCTCCGAGCTCGAAGGCTACGGTACCGACTCGCATGTAGTGGGCTATGAGGTTCACCCCGCCAATTCCTACACCCGCCCGTTTGTGGACTATCTGTATGAGACTCTGGGCGCTGAACTTCCCGGTGACTGGCCGGCACCCGAGCAACCGCAAGTGGTCACCAACCTGGACCCGTCTACATTCAACCTGACTGTGACGGATGCCGCAGCTACACTCACGGGGCTGAGCGGTGTCGAGTTGGCTGACGGCGATTACGTTGGTCTCTACCTCGGGTCGATTGAGAAGGTGACGGTAGAGGAGATGACTTTGCCCGAAGGCGTGACCTTCGAAACCTCGATCAATGGCAAGATATGGACTCCCGCAACTCTGCCCGTGTCGTCGCAGAATGCGGCTTACGTCCGCCTGGTGCGCAGCGGTGCCGACAGCGAATCGCTCGGCTTTGATGTGCTGACCGTCTCCTTCACGTCAGGCTCAGTCGTCGTACCGACTCCGACCATTTCGTCCAACTTGAAGGTCTACACCGAGGACAACACCTCTTATCCTCTCGAACTGGCTGTTGATGGTAACACCGGGACCTTCTTCTGGAGTGGTGAGAACACGGCTAAGGGGCACTATATCCAACTGGACTATGGCGATGTCTATTCTATCGACAACGTTACCCTCGTCTTCACCGGCAAAGATATTCTTTCGGGTACGGCAGATATTCAACTCTCTACCGATGGAAGCAACTGGAATACCATAGCCCAATACAGCCACGGTAACCTGGTCAACAACCGCTATACCTGTGCTGCCAATGGTGCCAATGCTCGTTATGTCCGACTGATGGTGACTAGTGTCGAGGGCTCGTTCTGGATGCAGTTGGCCGAATTCTCCTGTACCGTGGCCGGTGCCACGGCAGAGATAGGCGCACCCACACCCAGCACTTCGCTCGGTACTTACCAGACCTATAATATCGGTAATATTGTAGACGGCAATACCGGCACGCACTTCTGGAGCAACACCGAGCCTCAGGTGGGCGACTGGTTGCAATTGGAATATGCCGAGCCGCACTCGATTTTTGAGATAACGGTTACCTTCATGGAGAACGACCAACTCATCGGCAGCGGCGAGTTCCAGGTGTCGTTGGACGGGCAGAGCTGGACGAAGGTGGCGGCCTATGACAGCGGAGGTATCAACGCCAACACCCGCACCTTTACCACCAATGCCAATGGCGCTACGGGCAAGTATCTCCGTCTCTATATCACCAATGTGGTCGGTAGCTATTGGCTCAAAGTGGCCGAGTTCAGCTGTGTCATGGCCGACCGTGTGACGCAGACTACCGATCACAACCAGGCGATGATTTCGGCCTTGTCCGACAAGAACATGATTACCAGCTATCGTGCCGGCGAGGCAGGCTATGTGGAGCATACGTTTATCGAGAATATCGATATTGAGGCTGTGGAGATTTATCACAACACCACCTTCGATCCCACCTACGAGTTGCCCGCTATCTCGCTCTACGATGGCAATCAATGGGTGGAAGCCGGTACACTCGATCACCTTTGCACGGTCATCGACACACGAAACTACGAGATGGTGACCGCCGTGCGCATCGAGTGGAACGAGAACAATATCCCCACACTCTATGAGATTATCCCGGCGGGCGAATATGAGGAACCACAAGTCAGCAGCGTCATGGAGTCGGTCGAGGAGAGCGGCGATGTCGTCTCGGTTTATACCTGTGGAGGTCGGCTTGTTGTACGCGGTCAGACGATGCTAAGCGCCGTTCGCGTCTATGACCTTTACGGACGGTTGCTCAGTCAATCGGCTCCCAATGCGACCAGTTTCATGCTCAATCTCGATGCTTCTGCACCGGCCATCATGATTGTTCAGGTTGTCGACGAGTCGGGGGTTGTGACTACGGCCAAGGTTGTGCGTCATTGATTCCTTCGGCCTCTGTGCCAGAAAAAACAAACAAGGGCTGCCTCGCGTTAGGGCAGCCCTTGTCGTATTTAGAAAAGGGGTATATCGATTGATTGTCAAGGTCTTTCCCGCCCAAGAGGGGAAGGAGGGGTGAAGGCCGAGGGGCAGTGCTTTGCTCAGCAGTTGCTCCGACGGTATGGCATTTGTCTCAACCCGGGTCGGTAGCAACGCCTTCACCCTGCCGAAGAGGTTCAGGTGCTGCATGGCGATGTTTGGGACAAGATCAATGAACTCTATGTCAAGAATTTTTGATTTTTATAATACGATTTGCATAAATTGCGTTTTGTAGACATATTTTTCAGTATGCTTTCATTTTGTTGTCTTTTTTATACTATATTTGCATATAGCAAAAACAAGAAAGCCTATGAGAAAGCAAATTTCTTTTCTTATCGGACTGCTGCTGTGTGCAGGCAGTTCTCCTTTTGGGCGGGTAGAGGCAGCTACTACCTTGCAGGGTAATGTGGTCTCTTCGTCCAACTATGCGACGACATTGGGTATGTACTCGTTTACTGCGGAATCCCCGGTAACCATGACTTCGCTTTTCACCGATGCCAACGTTTCGGCCAATGGTGATGGAGTGTATGTCGACGGTAAGTTCTACCGAATGACCTACGTCTCGTATGGATCGATTATGATGGTGTATTACTACACCTACGATGCAACGAGCTGGGAACTTACCTATTCGAGTCTGCCTTCGGTAGGCAAGTGGAGCGATATTTCCATTGCCAGTACCTACGACAAAACCACCGGGACGGTCTATTGCTGTACCTACAACGATACACAGAGTTCGTTCCTGTTGCGTACCTGGGATTTGGCCGGCGAGAGAAAAACCACGATTGCTGATGTGGGTACCGGTTATATTGCCCTGGCTGTCGATGCCACGGGGCAGTTGCTGGGTATCGACCCCGATGGTAAGTTGTACAAGATAGACAAGTCGAACGGAGCCGCCACGCTCGTGGGTAATACCGGCTTCGATCCGAGTGGCATGCAGAGCGCGACCTTCGACGAAAAGTCGGGCAAACTCTACTGGTTTGCCTACAACAACGAGAGCAGCCGCTTGTACGAGGTAGATACCGAAACGGCACAGTTGACACTGGTCTCGGAGTTGCCCGATATGACCGAGGTGATTGCCGCCTATGTCCCCAAGGCCGAAGCCGAGGATAAAGCTCCGGCCAAGGTGAGTGACCTGTCGCTCAATTTCCCCGAGGGAGCCTTGTCGGGTTCGGTATCGTTTACGGTACCCACGACCCTCTTCGACGGTTCCCCGATGACAGGCACCGTAGGCTATTCGATTTCGGTCAACGGTAACGCGGTCGTAAGCCGCACCGGCATTCAGCCTGGAGCTTCGGTGAGCGAAAACGTACAGGTTGAGAGTGCCGGTACCTATGAGGTACAGGTAGTATTGAACAACGAGACGGGCAACAGCCCCGTCGCCAAAATCGAACAGTGGATTGGTAACGACACCCCCAATGCCGTGGGCAATCTGACCGTGAGTAAACAGGGTGATAGCCAGGCCGTGTTGTCGTGGACGGCACCGACCGCAGGCGTCCACGACGGATATGTAGACTTGGATCACTTGACGTATAAGGTGGTTCGTCAGCCCGATGGCGAAGTGGTCGCTTCGGGTATTCAGGCGACTACCTTCACCGACGAGATTATAACCACCGAGATGAAGGCATACAACTATGAAGTCTACGCCTGCTTCGGCGATTTGCAGAGTGCCGTCAAAACTACCAGCTTCGTCGTGTTCGGATCGTATGTCTCGGTACCCTTCTCCGACAACTTTGACAACAACAGTACCTATCCGCTCTACACGATTATCGATGCCAACAACGACCGGGTTACCTGGACGTACGACGCCGGGCAGAAGTGTCTCTATTGCCGTACCCAAACCTCGGTTTCGGACGATTATGCTGTTACTCCGCCCTTGATGCTGAGTCATGAAAGTACCTATAACCTCTCTTTCGACCTGCGTAAACTCTCGGTCGACAAGGCGGCCCAGCGCATTGAGGTTTTGATAGGCAAGGAGCCTACGGTCGATGCCATGCAGACAGTATTGGTGTCTGAGCAGGATGTCGAGACCGACAAGTCGTTCCTGCTGGAGTTCTCGGTTGAGGAAGATGGGCTCTATTACATCGCCTTCCATCTGACTACACCGGCCCAGGGTATCTATGCCTATCTCGACAATATTGCCGTGGAAGGCACGAACCAGAATGCTCCCGATGTGGTGACCGACTTTGTGGTAACCCCCGCTCAGCAAGGTGAGTTGAAGGCTACCATCAGCCTGTGTGCCCCCGGCAAGCTGGTAAGCGGCGAGGCTGCCGGTCAGCTCAGCAAGGTAGATCTCTATCGGGAGTCATCACTAATCCATACGTTCGAGAATCCGGCTCCGGGTTCGGTATTGACCTATACCGACGAGAGTGCCGCGCAGGGATTCAATACTTATCGGGCCGTAGCCTATAACGAGAGCGGCATCGGCAAGATAGCCGAGAGCAAGGCCTATGTGGGTATCGACATTCCCGGTCTGGCTCAGAACGTGACCTATACCGATATGGGTAACGGCACTTGCCGAATTGTGTGGGAGGCCCCGGTTGCCGGAGCCAACAACGGCTATATCGTGCCCGAGAATATGACTTACGACGTATATCGCTGCATCAGTGCTCAGGAGACGCTGCTGGCTTCGGGCCTCGAAGAGATGACCTATACCGACAGCGAGTGTCCCGTGAGCGACGATACGCAGTCGATTGTCTATTACAAGATACGTGCTACCAACGAGATAGGAACGGGCAATCCCGCATCGTCGAACCTGTTGCAGATAGGTGCACCTTATGCTGCCCCGATGAGCGAGTCGTTTGCCAATGCCGCACTGAGTACGTCTCCCTGGATTGTCGACCGTGTCGATGGAAATGAAGAGGAGGTGCTTTGGACCCTCTTGCGGGTAGGTGCCGACGGTGAGGAGGCTCAGGACAACGACGGCGGTTTTGCCGGTTTTGCCGGTTACAAGGACGGGGCCAAGGCGGTAATCGTTTCGCCCAAGTTCGACATTTCGTCGCTCGCCTCACCCGGTGTTTCGTTCTATGCCTATATGCCTTATTCCGATGTAGTCTTTACTCCGGTGATTTCGGTCGACAACGGCCCGTACGAACCGTTGTGCGGAGCCATTTCACACGATACCGGCTTCCAAAACGGTTGGAAATACATGGTCATTCCCTTGACTGACTATACCGATGCCAGTCAGATACGTATCGGGTTTTCCGGTGAAATCGATGGTGACAACGGAGCCATGTATGTAGACCATGTGAACTTGAACAACCTCTACGATTCCGACTGGTCGGTAAGTGAACTTGCCGCTCCCAACTTCGCGCTGCTGGGCGATGTGTGCAAGTTGCAGACAACCGTATCGAATGCCGGTCTGAAAGCTACCGAGGCTACCAAACTGGTCTTCAAGAAAGACGATGAGGTGATTGCCGAGCAGGCCATCGATGCTTTGGAGCCCGGCAAGAGTGTCACGGTTGAATTTTCCTATACCATCACCATGAACGATTTGGGTCGCAACCTGCTCTTCACGGCCGAACTTGAAGCCGACGACGACAATGTGGCCGACAATGTTCAATCGTGTGTTGTGGTAGTGGGGTCCAACAACTTCCCCGGCCCCGACAATCTGAGTGCCGAACTTAATGACGGTGAGGTTTCCTTGAACTGGACTCGTCCCGATTATTCACAAGGCGTACACGTATCGACCGTCGACGATTTTGACAGCTACGAAGCCTTTATCATCGACCAGATAGGCGACTACACGATGCACGACGTCGACAAGTCCATGACCTATCGTCTGGGCAGCAACCCCTATGAAAACGATTCGCAACTCAAAGCCTTCCAGGTATTCGATCCGGAAAAAGCCAAGATTACCAATGCCGAGTTTGTGCCGCACTCGGGCTCGCAGATGCTTATTGCTGTGGCCAGCCTTAGCGGAACCAACGACGACTGGCTCATCACGCCCGAGTTGGCCGAGGACAATCGTCTCGTCTCGTTCTATGCCAAGAGTTTTACCGACCGGTATGGGCTCGAAGAATTTGAAGTATGGTATTCGACCACCGGCACGGATGTCGACGACTTCGAGAAGCTGGTCGACGAGACCCTCTATGCTCCTACCGAGTGGACCTGTTTTGCCTACATCTTGCCCGAGGGTGCCAAGTATTTTGCCATCAGGTATATCTCGAAAGACAAATATGCACTTGGTATCGACGATTTTAGCTTTGCTGCGGCGGCCAGTGAGCCTACACAGCTCGTTCTGCAAGGATACCGTGTATATCGGAATTCTGAACTTGTTACCCCGCAGGTAGTTACCGATGAGTCGTATGTCGATCATCTGGATTTGGGAGGTAAGTATACGTACAGCGTATCGGCCGTGTATGACCAGGGTGAATCTCGCTTGTCGAACAATGCTTCGGTCGACTTTGCAAGCGGAGTAGACGAGCTCTCGTCGGGTATCAAGGTCTTTGTCGCTCAAGAGGGCGTACGGGTCTTGAATGCCGAGGGCCGCACCCTGCTCATCAGCCAACTCGACGGTATGGTACTCGTCTCGATACAGGTCGACGTCAACGACCTCACTATACCGATGGAGCGCGGATACTACATTGCAATGGTGGGGAATAAGAGCTACAAGCTCTATGTCGAGTAATCTTGAAACATAGGCTACCAGGCCCTCATATAGCACAGGGGCTGCCTCAATGCGAGGCAGCCCCTGTCGTATGTAGAGATGGGGAATAATCGAGCCGCGGATTATTTGCGACCGAAGTCGGCCGGGATTTCGCCCCACTGCTCGGTCTCCCATTTGATGATGGGATTGGTATAGGTATGGGTTTGCAACCAGCGCTCGGCTCGGGCAATGAGATCGAAGATGGGCGCATTGACGGCGTTGGGCGTCAGCTTGGTCTTGCACTTTTTCTGCCGGACCCAGGCAATGGCATTGCGGCTGTCGGAGTAGATGGGAATCTGGGACCCTCGCTGTTGCAGGTAGGCCAGCCCGTGGACCAGTGCCAGAAACTCGCCGATGTTGTTGGTGCCCTGTGGCATGGGCCCTACGTGGAACAGCTCGATACCCGATTTTGTGTCGACTCCGCGATACTCCATGTGGCCGGGGTTGCCACTGCATGCGGCGTCGACCGACAGACTGTCGGCAATGACGGTCGGGGGCAGTGTGGGGGCAGCGAGCTTTTCGCGCGAGTGCTCGCCGATTTTGCGCAGAATCCCGAAGTAGTCGTCGGGGGCTTTGCGGAAGGCCTCGGTGGCCGATTCGAGGTCGTCGAAGCTCTTGTATTTGGCTCCCTTGAAATTCTCGACCTGCTCCTTGCACTCTTCCCACGAGTTGAAGATGCCCCGGGCTCGTCCCTCCCACACTACATAGTATTTGTATTTGGCCATAAGTTAGGATTTTCGCTGGATTGAATGATGCAAAAATAGTGAAAGGTGAGCGCAAAGCAAAAATGCTTGCATAATTTGCTTGGCCGAACCGCAGCCTATTTTCTGTAAAGATAGTGAAAGGTGAGCGCAGTGACAAACAGAAAACGGAGTTTTCAAGTCTGACAAGGCCGAGCTGCCTCCTGTTTTCTTCAAAACGGGGAGAGATGAGTGCCGAGCAGTGTGAATTTTCACTTTTCGGGGTAGTCCGATACCAAACGGGCTCCCGTTTTTGCTCAACAATTCAGAAATTGTCGTATCTTTACAGAACTTAGTGCGAGGGCGAAACGGTTTGTGGCCAACTGGGCGCAAGTCTGAACCGTGCCTCGTGCCGTAGAGGTTCACCTTAATGACCGAGAGAAGATGAAGAGAATAGTCTGGTGCGGCATTCTGCCGCTGATTTTGTGGGGGCTCGTGGCCTGTGCTCCCGGAAAGAGCGATCGGGAGGAGAGTGCCCGCCTCTATGCCGAGGCGGTGTCGCGGCTCGACGGCGACGGGGTGACAATTGCCGATTGCCTGGCTGCCCAGGAGTTGCTGGAACAGGCGATTGAAGCCGACGACGAGAATATCGACGTCTACTTCGGGAAGGTGTTGAACGAACTGAATCTGTGGCGTCCCGACAGCGCCTACCAGACGGCGACGACCGCTATTGAAAAGATAGGTCCCGACGGGCAGAACCGCCTGAAAGCCTACTTTTATACCGTGAAAGGATTTATTGCCTATGACCGGGGCGACGAGGCCGATGCCCGGGTGCAGCTGTCGGAGGCTCTGGCGCTTTACGACTCGTACCTGAAAGAGGAGCCTGCCAACATGGATTACCTGCTCAACAAGGCTGTGTTGCTGGCCGGCCTCGAAGGGAAGAAGGCCGCTTCGAGTTTTATCGTGGGCCTGCCTTTGAATGCGGCCGACAAGCAGATGTTGAACGAGAGCCTGGCCGGGTTTGAGGCCGGCCAGTTCGGCGAGACGTGGCGGGCCAAGCACGAGGCGTTGGTCGCTGCCGGAGAGTCGGCTCACCAGGAGGCTCCGGATACTGTAACTCCTATTACACAACCATGAAACCAATTTTTTTAATCGGGTATATGGCGGCCGGAAAGACGACCTTGGGACGACGGGCTGCCGAACTTCTGCAAGTAGAGTTTATCGATCTCGACGCCTATATCGAGGCGCGTTACCGCAAGCGGGTTGCCGACCTGTTTGCCGAGCGAGGCGAAGCGGGATTCCGCGACATCGAGCGGCGCATGCTGCACGAGGTGGCCGAGTTTGACAACGTGCTGGTGGCGACGGGTGGAGGTACTCCCTGTTTCTTCGACAACATGGACTACATGCGCACCCGGGGGGTGACGGTCTATCTGTCGGCCTCGGTCCCTACCTTGTGCCGGCGGTTGTTGCGGGCACGGGTCAAACGCCCGTTGGTGATGGGCAAGAGTGCCGAAGAGCTGGGCGATTACATCGCCCAGATGCTGAAACAGCGGGAGACCTATTATTTGCAGGCCGACCACACGTTCAATGCCGAGCAATACGAGTCGACCCACTCGGTCGATGAGGCGGTGTGTCGTCTCTCCCGGCTTATGCAGGAGTCGGCCGGGGAGAGTTCTCCCGGCTCCGGGGCGCAAACCACCCCGGTATGACAAGTGTGATTTGACTTTTAAGCGATAAATCAAAATTTCAAAAAACAATACACGTATGGCAGGTGATGATTTTGCATGCCGTTCCAATGTGGGGGTGGCTCCCCAAGAACAGTTGCTGGGGATAAAGCCCGGCAGCCGGCATCTGTCGATAGGCTTGCCGGCCGAACACAATGGTGGGGAGAAACGTTTCCCGCTCACCCCCGAGGGGGTTGCCCTGCTCACCCGTGAAGGGTTTGCCGTACTCATCGAGCGAGGGGCGGGCGAGGGAATCAAATACTCCGACCTGCATTATACCGAGGCCGGGGCTCAGGCGGTTGAGTCTGGCGAGGTTTTCAGGTGCGATGTGGTGCTCAAAATCACTCCGCTCAATGAGGAGGAAGCCGCCTCGATTCGTCCGGGCGGGCTCTTGCTCACGCTGTTGCAGCCGCAATATCAATCGGCTTCGGTTCTCAAAGTGTTGATGCAGAAGCGGGTGACGGCCGTGGCGATAGACCGGGTGGTTGACGACAAGGGGCGTTATCTCTTTGCCGACATTCTCGACGAGATTGACGGACGGGCGGCCATCGTGCTGGCCTCGGAGCTGCTGAGCAACCGCAGCGGAGGGAAAGGTGTGCTGCTGGGCGGTGTGCCTGGTGTAGCTGCCGCCGAGGTGCTGATCATAGGCGGCGGTTTGGCCGGACGTGCGGCGGCCCGTGCCGCCAGCGGGTTGGGGGCGCTGGTGCGTATCTTCGACAACGATTTCTACCGGTTGCGGGCTACCCAGCTCGAAGTAGGCCCTTCGGTTTTTACCTCGAACATGCACCCTCATGTGTTGGAAAACGCCATGCGCTCGGCCGATGTGGTGATTGGTACCGAGGTGCCCGACCGGGGAAGGCTGGGCATGAACTATGTCGAAATGATGAAACGGGGAGCTCTGCTCTTCGATTTGTGTATGGACCAGGGTGGCTGTTTTGAAACGTCGAGTTGCAGCGAGGCTCCCTGCAACAAGGTGTATGAACAGTGCGGTGTACTGCACTACTGCCTGTCGAGTGTGGGGAGCGCCGTGGCGCGCACGGCGTCGATGGCCCTGAGCAACCTGCTGGTACCCCTGTTGATGGAGCTGAACGACCCGGCCATGCTCTATGGTCACATCAAGACCGACGATCGGCTGCGCAATGCCGTCTATCTGTTCGGCGGGAAGCTCACGCACAAAGAGTTGAGTCTGCGATTGGGGTTGCCCTATTACGATATGGCCCTTTTCATGTCGATGTTTTAAATCTGAAAGTAGAAGGAATGCTTACATATTTCTATGAAAATATTTCAAATGCTTACAAAAAAACGCTATCTTTGCCAAAATTATTTGACATTAAAATCTAAAACACCTCTGTTGAATTAAAAATGTAATGTAACAATGACAGAAAAAACGAATGTGAAAGTATTGGAAGAAGTCGTGGTGCGATTTTCCGGCGATTCGGGCGATGGCATGCAGTTGGCCGGAAATATTTTTTCCAATGTTTCGGCCGGTGTCGGAGATGAAATTTCGACCTTCCCCGATTATCCGGCAGAGATTCGGGCTCCGCAAGGTACGCTGGGCGGGGTTTCCGGTTTTCAAGTTCATATAGGGCGTGGTGTCCACACTCCCGGCGATTTGGCCGATGTGTTGGTAGCCATGAATCCCGCAGCCTTAAAGACTAATGCCCGTCATGTGAAGAGAGGCGGAGTAGTAATTATCGACTCGGACAGTTTTCGGGCCAGCGATTTGGAGAAGGCGGCCTTCAAGACCGACGACCCCATTCAGGAGGCCGGGCTGTCGCATGCCCAGATTGTGCCGGTGCCCATCACGCAGATGGTCAAGGATTCGCTGGCCGATTCGGGTCTCGACAACAAGTCGATTGTGCGGTGCAAGAACATGTTTGCGCTGGGGCTCGTCTGCTGGTTGTTCGACCGGCCGTTGGAGCAGGCACAACATTTACTGAAAAATAAGTTTGCCAAGAAACCGGCCATCTACGAGGCCAATGCCAAAGTGATGAACGACGGTTACAACTATGGCCACAACATACACGCGTCGGTCTCGACCTATCGGGTAGAGTCGGCGCAGGTGCGTCCCGGTATCTATACCGATGTGAACGGCAACACGGCTACGGCCTGGGGCTTGATAGCCGCATCGGAAAAGTCGGGGCTTCCCCTCTTCCTGGGCAGTTACCCCATTACTCCCGCCACCGATATTCTGCACGAGTTGGCCAAGCGCAAGGACCTGGGCGTGAAAGCCATTCAGGTCGAGGACGAGATTGCCGGCGTGTGCACGGCCATCGGTGCCTCGTTTGCCGGGAATCTGGCCGTGACCTCTACTTCGGGGCCCGGTCTGGCCTTGAAGAGCGAGGGTATCGGCCTGGCCGTGATGTCGGAGCTGCCGCTGGTGGTTATCGACGTACAGCGGGGTGGCCCGTCGACGGGTCTGCCTACCAAGACCGAGCAGACCGACCTGTTGCAGGCACTCTACGGTCGTAACGGCGAGAGCCCGGTGGTGGTGCTGGCTGCATCGACCCCGACCAACTGCTTCGATATGGCCTTCCGGGCCGCCAAGATTGCCTTGGAGCACATGACGCCCGTCATCTTGTTGACCGACGGATTTATCGGTAACGGCTCTTCGGCCTGGCGTATCCCCGACATGGACGAGTATCCCGACATCAAGCCCAATTATGTGAAACCCGAGCAACTGGGTGCCTGGAAACCATATGACCGCGACGAGCGTTCGGTGCGCTACTGGGCTCGACCGGGTCTCGAAGGCTTCATGCACCGCTTGGGCGGTCTCGAAAAAGACAGCAAGACCAGTGCCATCTCTACCGATCCCGTCAACCACGAGAAGATGGTGCGGGCCCGTCAGCAAAAAATCGACAACATCGCCAACGACCTGCCGTTGCTCAACGTGCAGGGTAACCCCGATGCCGACTTGCTGGTAGTGGGCTGGGGTGGTACCTATGGTCACCTCTACTCGGCTGTCGAGGCGCTGAATGCCCAGGGCAAACCGGTAGCATTCGTTCACTTCAACTATATCAATCCTCTGCCCCTGAATACCGAGGAGATTATTCGCCGCTACAAGCGGGTGGTGGTGTGCGAACTGAACAACGGTCAGTTTGCCGCCTATCTGTCGGGTAAGGTGCCCGGCAAGACCTTCCTGAGGTACAACAAGATTCAGGCCCAACCTTTCATGGTGAGCGAGTTGATTGAGCATTTTACAAAGCTTTTGGAGGAGGAATAAGATATGGAAGAACAAAAAGTATATACGGCAAAAGATTATAAGAGCGATCAGTATGTGCGCTGGTGCCCCGGCTGTGGCGACCACTCGATTGTAAACGTGTTGCAAAAGGCCATGGCCACTCTGGGCATACCGCCTCACCAGACGGTGGTGGTATCGGGTATCGGTTGCTCGTCGCGATTGCCCTACTATATGAATACCTACGGGTTTCACACCATTCACGGGCGCGCCGCTGCGATAGCTACCGGCGTGAAGACGGCCAACCCCGATCTGACCGTGTGGCAAATTTCGGGCGACGGCGACTGTCTCGCCATCGGCGGTAACCACTTTATCCACTCGGTGCGTCGTAACGTCGACATCAACGTGGTGTTGATGAACAACAAGATTTACGGCCTCACCAAAGGTCAGTATTCGCCCACGAGCGACCGCGGTTTCGTGACCAAGTCGTCGCCCTACGGTACGGTGGAAGATCCCTTTATCCCGGCCGAACTCGTATTCGGTGCCCGGGGAACCTTCTTTGCCCGCTCGCTCGATGTGGAGCTTTCGGTGTCGCAAGAGGTGCTGGTCGAAGCTGCCCGTCACAAGGGAACCTCGGTGGTCGAGCTGTTGCAGAACTGCGTCATCTTCAACAACAACATTCACAGCTATGTGGCTGACAAGGAGTTCCGGGCCGACCGCACCATTCACCTGCGTCACGGCGAGAAGATGATTTTCGGGAAAGACCACAACCGGGGGCTCGTGCTCGACGGTTACAAACTCAAAGCGGTGACTATCGGTGAGAACGGGGTTACGCTCGACGACATTCTGGTACACGATGCCAAGTCGCCCGACAACTTCCTGCACCAGAGCCTGGCCATGATGGACGGGCACGAGTTGCCGTTGGCCATCGGTGTGATTCGCAATGTGGAGGCTCCCGTCTATGATCAGGAGGTGGCCCGCCAGGTGAAGGAGGTAACCGCCAAGGTGCCTTACCATTCGCTGCGTGAGTTCCTGTTGCACGGAGAGACCTGGGAGGTGAAATAATCATTGTCACCCTCCCTTCAACCCTATATGGCGCTCGAACCGACGGTATGACCGGCTCTTTGAGCGCCATCTCGTTTTTGTCATTTTGTATAAAAAGAATTGCTTATGTCTCAGAAAAAACGGCTGGCTGTATTTGCCAGCGGTACCGGTACCAACTTTGAAGCGATAGTGACCGCCTGCGAACGGGGGCAGATTCCGGCCGAGGTGGCCGTGCTGGTGTGCGACAAACCGGCGGCGGCCGTGGTGGAACGGGCTGCTCGTCATGGCGTGGAGGCTTTTGTCTTCCAGCCCAAGTCATTCCCCTCGAAGGCCGGTATGGAGAATGCCATTGCCGATGAACTCGACAAGCACGGCATCGATTGGGTCTGCCTGGCCGGTTACATGCGCATCATCACCGACACGTTGCTGTCGCGCTACGGCGGGCGCATCATCAACATTCACCCGTCGCTGCTCCCTGCATTTCCCGGGGCGAGGGCCGTGGAGCAGGCTTTGGCCTACGGGGTGAAGGTTTATGGTGTGACGATTCACCATGTAGACCAGACGGTCGACGGCGGGCGTATTATTGCCCAGCGGGCTGTCCCCTACGAGGGGCACGACCTTGACGAATTGTTTCGGCTGGTACATGCCGCCGAGCACGAGCTCTATCCCGCCACCGTCGCCCGTTTGCTGGCCGGTGAGGTATCGTGAGGCACAAGTGGAGAAAAGCGCGAGAGCCGCTGCAAACTTGTTTTGCAGCGGCTCTCGTCGTATAGGGGGGGAATCCTGTGTCGGATTGTGTTTACTTGTGAACCTCTACCCGCTGGGTCGAGGGGCGGGTGGCGTTGCGCTCGTCGGTTGCCTTGACCACAGCCTCGGCCAGCCGTTTGAAGGCCAGCCCGGTGACCGAGTCGTCGAGGGCTACGGGGTGACCCGAGTCGCCGCTCTCGCAGATGCTCTGCACGATGGGAATCTGTCCCAGCAGAGGCACGCCGGCCTCCTCGGCCAGCCGTTTGCCACCGTCTTTGCCGAAGAGGTAGTACTTGTTTTCGGGCAGTTCGGCCGGGGTGAACCAGCTCATGTTCTCGACCAGACCCAGAATGGGGACATTCACCTTGTCGCCGGTGAACATGCTGATGCCTTTGCGGGCGTCGGCCAGGGCCACCTCCTGCGGGGTGGTGACTACGATGGCTCCCGTGATGGCGAGTGTCTGTACGAGGGTGAGGTGTATGTCGCTCGTACCCGGCGGCAGGTCGAGCACGAAGTAGTCGAGGTCGCCCCAGGCGGCGTCGGTGATGAGCTGTTTCAAGGCGTTGCTGGCCATGCCGCCACGCCAGAGTACGGCGTCGTTCTTGCGGACGAAGAAGCCGATGGAGAGTATTTTCACGCCATAGCGCTCGACGGGCAAGATGAGGTCGCGGCCGCCGATGTTCTCGGTGTAGACGTCGGTATCCTCGATGTCGAACATCGTGGGGGCCGAGGGCCCGAAGATGTCGGCGTCGAGCAGGCCCACCTTGTAGCCCAGGCGAGCCAGGGCTACGGCCAGATTCGAGGCGATGGTCGATTTGCCCACACCCCCTTTGCCCGACGACACGGCGATGATGTTCTTCACGCCGGGGAGGGGATTCTCGGGGTTGGGTCGGGCTATCTGTTTGGCCTTGACGTTGATGTTGCCCTTGATCTCCACGTCGGGGCTGACAAAGGTGAGAATGGCCGTTTCGGCCGCTTTGACTACCGAGCGGATAAAGGGGTCGTTGGGCTTCTCGAAGATGATGGAGAAGCTCACCTTGTTCCCGTCGATGCGGATATCGTCCTCGATCATGCCGTTGGCGACCAGGTCCTTTCCGTTGCCGGGATAACGCACTTTGGCCAGTGCGTCGAGTATGAGTTTAGGATATAGCTGCATGATATATGTTATTTAGAGTTTGCATTGTCCTGACTGCTCTGTTTGCCGCTCCGTTTCCCCCGGTTGAAGCTGCGGTAGGTATCGTAGGGAATATCAACCTCGGGTTCGACAAATTGTTCGCGAGGTTGGCACACGAATCTGATGTACTTGATGGTCATGCCCCGTTCGAGCCATTGCTGCTCGTAGAAGGTCTTGATTTCGAGAATGTCGTCGGCCAGTCCCGAGTGGTAGAGGTCGTCGGTAGCCACCTGCACGGGGTAGCCGTTGGCCTTGACCATCTCGCAGGTATAGGTGTAGAGGAAGGGGCTGTCGCTTTTCAGGTGAATGAGCCCGTCGGGCGTAAGAATATGTTGGTAGAGCTCCATGAAGCGGGTTGAGGTGAGCCGCTTGCGCACCTTCTTCATCTGCGGGTCGGGGAAGGTAATCCAGATTTCCGACACCTCGCCGGGGGCGAAGAAGCGGTCTATCAACTCGATGTTCGTGCGCAGGAAGGCCACGTTGGGGATACCCTCTTCGAGAGCCTGTTTGGCCCCGCTCCACATGCGGGCCCCCTTGATGTCGACCCCGATGAAGTTTTTCTGCGGGAAGCGCCGAGCCAGCCCCACGGCATATTCGCCTTTCCCGCAGCCCAGTTCGAGCACGATGGGGTTGTTGTTCTTGAAGAAGGTCTCACCCCATTTGCCCCGCATCTCGAATCCCTTCTCCTGCAACTGGGCGAAGGGGTACTGGAACACGTGGGGATAGCCTTGCAGGTCGTCGAATTTTTTGAGTTTGTTTTTTCCCATAGCTAAGTTTTTCTGTGCGGCGAACGGTTAATTCCGTCCCATTTTCAGGTGGTGGTATTCGCCCGAAGCCATCTGTACGGAGAGGATAAATATCTGTCCGGGGTACGATTGGGTGTCGATGGTCCATTCGGTGGCCTCGCCGCTCTCCCGGTAGACGAGTCGTCCGTCGGGGGTGTAGAGGGCGATGTGTCGCATGGGGGCGTCCGATTGCACGATGAGGTTTCCTTGCTCGAAATGGACGTTCAGCCGGTTGTCGGCCGTAAGTTCCTCCTTGTTGGAGAGGAGCCGTATGTCAAATTCCTGCCATTGCGGTGTACCGCTGTAAAGCTCGATGCTCTCGTCGGGGACACCCAGCGCACAGTTGGCCTGCGGTACCTCCCGGAATACCTCTTCGCCCAGCGAAGGGGGAAGTGTGGGGTAGGCCAGGACGGCGGCCAGGCGGGTGCAGTTGTCGAAGGCGTGGTCGCCGATGTAGGTGACGGTCGAGGGTATTGAAACCGAGTAGAGCTGACGCATGCCGTAGAAAGGCCATCGACCTATCTGTTCGAGCCCTTCGGGCAGGAAGGTGAGATGAATCATGCGGCTGCAACCGGCAAAGGCGTAGTCGCCGATAGATCGTACGCCGTCGGGCAAGGTGCAGCCGGTCAAGGCCGTGCAGTAGTAGAATGCCCCTTCGCCGATGTGGGTAACCGCGTCGGGTACCTGTATCGCGGCGAGCGCCGTGCAGTGATCAAAAGTGTAGGCCGGCAGGGTGTCGAGCGCATGGGTCGCAAACTCGGCGCGAGTCAGGGCCGTGCAATGGGCAAAACACCCTTCACCCAAACTCTGCAACGAACCGGGCAAGGCAATTGCGGTGAGTGCCGAGCAACCGGCAAAACCCCTTTCGCCCAACGTTTGCAGCGAGGCGGGCAGGGTGACTTCGGTCAGGCGGGTGCAGTTGCCAAAGGCGTTGGCTCCGATTGTGCGTAAGGCTGTGCCCGACAGGTCGAGCCGGGTGTAGGCACATTGGGCGAAACCGTATTCGCCGATGGTTTGGAGGGTAGCCGGGAGTGGAGTATTGAGTGCCGTGCAGCCCGAGAAGGCCAGATCGCCGATGGTTTGCAACCGATCGCCCCACGCTACGGTGGTCAGTGCCGGGCACCCGGCAAAGGCCGCTTCGCCGATGGCTTGGGTCTGGCTGGGTAGTTTGACCGTTGCCAGGTTTTGAAACCCGATAAACGTATGGGCTGGCAGGCTGTTGGCCTCGAAACGCGATTGATTGGCCAGGTAGGTGTCGCGGCTCTCGAACGCCGCAATCACGCAGTCGGTTAAATCGATGCTTGTCAACTGGGTGAGCGAGTCGCCGATATAGGCGAAATCGCGGGCATCGAGAGTGCCCGATACCGTGAGCCGGGTAATGGTGCTGCCTGGAACACCGATGAGCGATTGCAATTGTCCTGCTTGGGTATGACAGGTGTAGTCGACAGCCCGCAGGCTGTGGGCGGCAAACAGGAGTAAGATGATGGATAACAACTGTTTCATTTCACCGATAAGCAGGTTGTGATTCGGTTACAAAGATAGCACAAAAAAGGTAAAAATAAATTTTTATTTTTGGGGACCAGCCTTCCCGTTGTCCGATACGGAGGTCATGAGTTGGCGTGTAGGCCTGGCTCGCTTGGGTTTGAGGCTTGGCCGTCCCCTGATCAGATGCGGTTGTCGATGCGTATGATGTTCTCGACGATAAAGAGGTCGCAGATGTCGCGCTTCTCGATTTCGATGTCGTCATACTCCTTGTTCTCGCTGCGCAGGATTACCCGGTCGGGGTTCTCGTGCTTGCGCACATATTTCACCATACGGTAGTCCTCCAACAGCACGACGTAGATTTGTCCCCAAAAGATGAGGTTGGGGTTCTTGATTTCGCGAATGGCAATCATGTCGCCGTTGTTGATAACCGGCTTCATGCTGTCGCCGCTCACCTTGACAATGCTGCAATCGGGGTTGATGAAGGGCACATCGATGCTGCCGATGACCAGGTCGTCGGTAAACATGCGGTCGCGTCCCAGGTTCCCGGCCGTCACGTCGAGTCCGTAGACCTTTGCCCCGTTGCGCACCTCGGGGACGATGGCTCCCGAGGGGAGGGTGAGGGTGCGTATGTGGGTATGCACATCGGGATTCATGCCGGTGCCCGCAGCTCCATACATGAGGCCGGAGCCTGAGCAGAGCCACTCTTTCGATACGCCCAGTTCGACCACAATCTTGTTGATGAGCGAGTCGCTGATGGGCAGTTTGCCGGTCAGGTGTTTGGAGAAGTTCGAGGCATCGATGGCGATGCGTTTGGCAAACTCCGATTGGGTAATCCCCAGGTTATCGATTAATTGCTTTATTCTCAAAATTTTATCATCGTTTTCAGCCATGGTAGGAAAATTTATTGGTAAAATTACCTTTTATAATTTGTTTTTCGGGCGCTTTGGTTGTATATTTGTATGGTATTATTACCAACACAAAGGTAGAAAACTTTTCTGAGAAAAGAAAATAATAGACTAATAATTAACATATTTGATGATATTCTGCCGGGGTATATTACCTTATTAAATAGTAACAAAGGGAGAGACTACACGGGCAAAACAGGTAAAAGCAGTGTGAATATACCCTGGCGGGATAGCATCGAGAGAAAGGAGTAACAGAATGCAAACGATTGAATGGGAGGCTCCGGCCTTGGCGGCTTTGGCGGCATCGCACTGGCTGGTAGCTTATGAACGCGAGGAGAATCCGCGGAAGCGGGTGCGGCATGAGACCGAAATCGAATTTGACGGCGTGGCCTATATGTTGATGTGTGAAATCGGGCTCGCCGAGCGGGAGCATCGGGCCGTATCGATGATTTGCGGCATCGAGCCGCAGTATACCGACATGCCGGTGCGGGTAACCGGCAGCATGGGTAAGGCGGTAGGCGAAATCTTGCCGCTGCTGACTAACTTTTTGTCGAGTTATGGTGTTGTATATGTGTGAACCGGTAAATCCGGGAGGTGTGGCGTGGCACAAAGAAGGATACCTTTAAGGGTATATGGCGAGGGTGTACCTGTCGGATTGAGATGAAAAAAGCCGACCCTTTCGGGGTCGGCTTTTTTAGGAATTATCTGTTGGATAATGATTAACCGTTTACTTTGGCCATGTGAGCGATGAGGTCGAGCACTTTGTTCGAGTAACCGATCTCGTTGTCATACCAAGAAACAACTTTTACGAAGGTGTCGGTCAAAGCGATACCGGCTTTGGCATCGAAGATAGAAGTGCGGGTGTCGCCCAGGAAGTCAGACGATACAACAGCATCTTCGGTGTAACCCAGAATACCTTTCAATTCGCCTTCCGAAGCCTCTTTCATAGCGGCGCAGATTTCGGCATAAGTAGCCGGTTTGGCCAAGTTAACCGTCAAGTCAACAACCGAAACGTCCAAGGTCGGAACACGCATCGACATACCGGTCAGTTTGCCGTTCAACGAAGGAATAACTTTACCTACGGCTTTGGCAGCACCCGTCGAAGAGGGGATAATGTTGCCCGAAGCGGCACGGCCACCACGCCAGTCTTTCATCGAAGGACCATCAACAGTTTTCTGAGTAGCGGTCGTCGAGTGAACCGTCGTCATAAGACCATCGAGGATACCGAACTTGTCGTTCAATACTTTGGCGATAGGAGCCAAGCAGTTGGTCGTACAAGAAGCGTTCGATACGAATTGAGTACCTTTTACGTAGGTGTTCTCGTTTACACCGCAAACGAACATGGGGGTGTCGTCTTTCGAGGGAGCCGACATAACTACATATTTGGCACCAGCCTGAATGTGAGCTTGGGCTTTTTCTTTGGTCAGGAAGAGACCGGTAGATTCTACTACATATTCAGCACCTACCTCGTTCCATTTCAAATCGGCAGGGTTCTTTTCGGCGGTAACACGAATTGTTTTACCGTTTACGATCAACTGACTTTTCTCAACATCAGCTTCGATCGTGCCATCGAAATGACCGTGCATCGTGTCGTATTTCAACATGTATGCCAAATAGTCAACCGGGCAAAGGTCGTTAATACCTACGATCTGGATGTCGTTTCTTGTTTGAGCTGCACGGAAAACGAAACGTCCGATGCGGCCAAATCCATTGATACCTACTTTAATCATTGTAATAAAACTTTAAGTGTTTATTGAATAAAAATAATGTCTTGCTTCTTTTTTCTCTTTGTTGACCCGCTTCCCTAAAACATTTGCGCTTGCCATATTGTTTAACAACCGCATGGGGTGGCGCAACTGCTCATCAGGGCAAGCAAAACCAGCAAAAAGGCAATTTTATATTTCATAACCTTATACTTTACTCCTAAAATTGCAGTGCAAAGGTATATATTTTTTTTGAATACAATGTATGCGAATGTGAAAATAAAAGAAAAATTTCTTTATTTGCATATCGTTGACTGTGAGTAGTCTATCTGATTATCCTAAATTATAGTGTTATGAAAAGTTCTTTTTGGACCGACTTTAAAAATTTTGCGATGCGTGGTAACGTCATCGACCTGGCCGTAGGTGTGATTATTGGTGGTGCTTTCGGTAAAATTGTCTCGTCGCTGGTGGCCGATATTATCATGCCGCTGCTGGGGGTATTGGTAGGGGGTATCAACTTCACCGACCTGAAATGGGTGTTGAAGGCGCCGCGCGAGGTCGACGGCGTGGAGCAGGCTGCCGTCACGCTCAACTACGGGAATTTCTTGCAGACGACTTTCGATTTTCTCATCATCGCCTTCTCGATATTCCTGTTTATCAAACTCGTGACGCGTCTCACCGAGAAGCGCAAGGCGCAGGCCCAAGCCCAGGCTCAGGCGACTGCTCCGGCCGAACCTTCGGCCGAGGTGAAGCTGCTTACCGAGATTCGCGACTTGCTGAAAGCGCAGGAGCCGACCTCGTCGAAATAGCGATAGTCGTTCTCCCTCTCCCTCTGATGGCCTATCCCACGAGGTATTTGCTTTTGGGTAGCCGGGCGAGGAGCCAGATTACCAGGTAGACCGTGATGAAGGTGCTCACGGCGATGAGCGGTATGACAATGTAGGCATGCTCGCTCACGGGTTGGAACCACTGGTAGTAGAGGTTAAGTATAATAATGTGGGCCAGGTACATGCCGTAACTCTTGATGGAGATGTCGGTGACGAGCCGGGTAAGCGGGCTCGTGGGGTTGAGGTGCAGACGTCCGATGAGCGAGAAGAGTCCAACCGACATCATCAGCACGTTGACGGTGCAGAATCGCCAGCTGAGTTCCAGTTCGGGAACGATAGCCGCCGTGTCGATGCGCGAGCAGAAGATACCGGCAGTGAGCAGGTAGCCCACGATGAGCAGTATCCATGAGAGGGCGGCCGAGGGATAGCCGTATCGCTTCAAGTAGTAGCCCAGTATGAAATAGCCGATGAACCCGGTGAAGTAGTAGAGCAGGGGCGTGTCGTTCCAGAAAGCCTCGCCCAGGACTTCGGGATAAACCTGATGTATGTAGGGCAGAAAGGTGGTGAGAAGCCACAACCCCAGATACCCTTCCAGTTCGCGCTTGCTCGCCCGTTCAATCCAGGGCGAGATGATGGGTGTCACCAGGTAGAGCCCGATGAGCATATAGATATACCACAGGTGACCCACCTCGCTCCCGAAGTTGATGGGAATGTGCAGAATGTGAATGCCCATTTCGGCGATGGACTCGCCGCGGGTCAGCACAAAATAGCCGGCATAGATGACGCACCATGCGATAAAGGGATAGACGATGCGGGTGAACCGCTTGCGGAAAAAGGTGGAGATACTCCCTTGCATGGGGAGCAGCAGAAATCCCGACAACATGACGAAGAGGGGAACCGACGTGCGGCACAGCGAGGTGATGATACCTATCCAGAAGGTGTTGTTGCCGGTGACGACACTGAGCTGGTCGCCAATGTAGTAGAACTCGCTGGCGTGTTGCTGCATTACCAGATAGCAGGCGATAACTCGCAGTAAATCGAGGGAGAGGTTTCGGTTCTTAATCATGGTATGAGATAAGCGAGGTGTGTGACGAAATACGGGAAAATATCAATACGCCCCCTCCGGCAAGGGGGAGGGGGCGTATCGTTTTAGTATTGCTCCTTCTCGTTGGGGAAGTCGCGGGTCTTGACATCTTTGATATAGGCTTGTACAGCCTCGGTGATGGTGGTGCTCAGGTCGGCATACCGGCGGAGGAACCGCGGCGAGAACCCTTTGTTGATGCCCAGCATGTCGTGCATCACGAGTACCTGACCGTCTACACCGCCGCCCGCACCGATACCGATGACGGGAATCGTCAACTCCTGGGCTACCCGGGTTGCCAGTGCGGCCGGAATTTTTTCGAGTACAAGCCCGAAGCAACCTATCTCTTCGAGCAGATGGGCATCTTCGATGAGCTTTTTGGCTTCGGCCTCTTCGCGGGCACGCACGGTATAAGTGCCGAACTTGTTGATCGATTGGGGGGTGAGGCCCAGGTGTCCCATAACGGGGATTCCGGCGCTGAGTATGCGCTCAACCGATTCGCGGATTTCGGCACCGCCCTCCATCTTCACACAGTCGGCATGCGTCTCCTTCATGATGCGGATAGCCGAGGCTACGGCCTCTTTGGAGTTGCCTTGATACGACCCGAAGGGCATATCGACAACGACCAGTGCCCGTTTGACGGCGCGCACCACCGATTTGCCGTGGTAAATCATCTGGTCGAGGGTGATGGGCAGCGTGGTCACGTTGCCGGCCATGACGTTGGAGGCCGAGTCGCCCACCAGAATCACGTCAATACCGGCTTGGTCTATGAGGGTCGCCATGGAGAAATCGTAGGCGGTCAACATCGAAATCTTTTCGCCGCGGAGTTTCATCTCCATCAGGCGGTGAGTCGTTACTTTACGAGTGTCTTCGGTATAAGTAGACATATTTTTGTGTGTTTAAGATTCAGGGACAAAGGTACATCAATTTTTTATATTGACACCCTTTTTACTTTTCAATCTCAATTTTGTTCTCTTTACAGTAGATATAGGGTGGCTCGGCATGGGTAAACTTGAATGTTGCGTTTTCATTTGTCTCTGCTTTCGACTTTCGCTATCTTTGTAAAAGATAGGAGGCGGCTCGGCATAAAAATCAAGCGAGCCTGTTTTTCTGCTTTCGACTTTCGCTATCTTTGACTCAAAATCATGTAAGATGGAAAAAGAGAACTATTCACGCAAGGTCCCCGGCTGGTTCAAGGTGTTGATACTGATTATGGCCTTGCCGGTATTTGCCTGGCCGTGGCTCATGAGTCGGGCCACCGAGGTCTTTACCGAAAGCGGCACCGACAACTCGTTGCCGTGGGCATTTGTCATGTTATTGCCTCTCTATGTGGTGGTTTCGACCTGGATTAGCTATCGCGTCTATGCCTCCCGTCCCGAGGTGTCATGGGTTTTGCAGGTCGTGCAACTGTTGGTCTACGGGGCCTTGTGCATGCTGGTTGCGTAGCGCAATCAGGGGTTGTAGAGGTCGGGGTTGGAGAAGTTGATGATTTCCATCACCATCTCATAGGCTTGTTGGGCCGGGCTGTTGGGGTTGATTTCGGTTGCTTTCAGGTAGTTTTCGATAGCCATTTTCCAGTTGCCCTGCTTCCAAAAGAGGGAACCTTTGTAGTAGTAGGCCTCGTCGTCCTGCGAGTCACAGGACAGGCGTTCGTCAAGATGCGCAAGCGCGCGTTCCAAGTCGTTGTTGTCGATAAGTTGTTTTATCTCTTCTGTCGAAATCATATGTTTTTGTTTTTGCCAGGTTCCAAAGATAGTACAAACCGCGTTCAAAAGCAAGTCGGTCAATCGGCCATGAACTGGTAAAAGCGATTCCGGATAGCGGGTGAGCTCTGTGTTCTAGTCTGCTTCCCTCAGAGAGGCTGGCATTCGTACCCCTCTAATTTTGTGCAAAATAATCGGCCCTTTTTCAAAATAATATTACATTTGTAGGCAAAACACTTATAATCATTAGTAACAAATAGTGCGGATACAATAGTTTCAATATGTTGTATCGTTATTTTTTTTAATCAGATTTTTACCGAAAAATAAAGAATACCAAGAATGATACGTTGCATGCGAATTAAAATGCTGTGTATGATGCTCCCTTTGATGGTGGGTTTGGGAGCCTGTTCCAATGATGAGTCTACCGAGCTCTGTTTCGTGGGCGACTCGCTGGTGGCCGGGTGGGACACGTACTCGGCATTCCCCACGCGGATTGTGAGAAACGACGGGGTGGGTGGAGCCCATCTGGAAGATTTGCTTACTTGGAATCTCGACTATCGGGGAAAAGATGTGGTGATGCTGGTGGGAACCAACAACATGGGTTCGGCTATTCTTAATGATAATACTCGCCCGCAGTTTATTGCCGATTTCGTTGAGGAGTATCGGCACACGATCGAAACATGGGCTCCGCGGCGAGTCTTTGTCATCTCCATTCTGCCAAGAAATTTCAAAAACGACAACGAGCGTTTGAACAGTTGCATTCAGGAGCTGAACCTGGCCCTCTCGCAAATGGTAGAGTCATTGGACTATGGCACCTTTGTCGACGTGTATGATTACTTTCTGTATGAGGGGAAGTTGAATATGGACTACTCGCTGGACGGGCTGCATCTGAACGATTTGGGTTACAATATACTTAATGTAAGATTGGCAAAAGTATTATGAGATTGCGACTTTTTCTCTTTGCCCTTTATGCCTCTCTTTCGGTAGGCGTATGGGCACAAACCGACACCGTGTCTACTCGTTCTATCTATGTAGGGTTGCGGAATAACAAATATGTATTCGCCGGTTATCAAGGCGGCTCTTGGTCGGTCGGGTTGGAAAATACCTTGTGGATACGCAACCTCAGCGAACAGTATCTGCGCTTGAATGGCCGTTATAGTTTGAATACCAAGTTGTGGAACATTCAGTTTTCGGCCTATGCCTTTGCGGGAGCCAATTATGCCGGACGCTATTACGACGGAGGTCTGAAAGTCGGGTTGGATAAGACTGCCGGTCGGTTCAGTTTCGGGGTAGGGGTCATGCCCTTTTATGATTCGACATTCGGTTACAACACCTGCTATACGGTGCATGCCGCTTGTCGTGTCATTCAAGAGGCCTCAATCGTAGTCAATCTGACCAATATCCCGGAGTATCGTATGGTCGAGCATCGCATCGTCCCCGGTGTGCTGTTCAAGGCCCGCAAACTGTGGGTGCGCCCCGAACTCTCTATCCCCTTGAACGACAATGTTCAGTTTACCCGGGTTATGGTTTCGTTCCGATACGATTTTCTGCTGAAATAACGAATTGAAATAGTGACAGTCATGAACGATACTCCGCAACTCAACGAGCACAATAAAGAAGAATATCCCCCCATGCACACGACCGAACACATCGTTAATCAGACAATGGTACGCCTTTTCGGGTGCGGTCGTGCCGTCTCGGCTCACATCGAGAAAAAGAAAAGCAAACTCGATTTCAAGCTGCCGCAACCGCCCTCCGACGACGAAATTCGGCAAGTCGAAGAGACTGTCAATCGAGTCATTCAGGAACATCTGCCCGTGACAACGCAATATATCACGCAGGACGAAGCTCGCGACCGATTCGATTTGGGACGGTTGCCGCAGAATGCCTCCGACACGGTGCGCGTGGTCAAGGTCGGCGACTATGACGAATGCCTCTGCATTGGGCGGCATGTCGAGAATACCTCCGAAATAGGGACCTTCAAAATCATCAGTCACGACTACAAAGACGGCATTCTTCGCCTGCGTTTCAAATTGCTATAATTGTCCGGCTGGTTAATGGGTGAAATAGTATGAAAGCCCCGCCAATTCTTTTGGCCGGGGCTTTTGTGTAGAAAAAAGTCAAAATGCAGCACTGTTTATAACAATCAGTAAATAAAAAAGTTGTATGAATTGAACGGTTTTTCTAAAAAAATTTTTGAAAAAAAGTTGTTCAAAAATTTGGAAGGGAATAGAAAAAGGGTGTACCTTTGCATCACTTTCGCCGCTGGAAAGGGGCCGACAAGGACCTCGGGAAGGCGTGCGAGACAAAGTTCATTGACAAGACTGGAAAG
>JFBN01315930.1_pt1 | contig 36679 bp, 31 predicted proteins | sample 768741 | NCBI WGS metagenome assembly JFBN01 (sample SAMN01983846, study PRJNA193217) | chicken gut metagenome | biome: terrestrial biome; isolation source: ceca of Broiler chicken | host: Gallus gallus | place: United Kingdom: England | collected 2010-09-07
TGGTGGAGACAGAGGGGATCGAACCCCCGACCTCACGGATGTGAACCGTGCGCTCTGACCAGCTGAGCTATGCCTCCGTATACAGTTTTTATCATAGAACGGGACCTCCCGTATTTTTCAACTGGTCCGAGTGACAGGGTTCGAACCTGCGGCCTCATGGTCCCAAACCACGCGCGCTACCAACTGCGCCACACCCGGATATCGGTGCGCGCCCGAAGGACGCGGCGCTAAAGTATGCTTCCAAAGATGCGTAACTTCAAATGCTCGTGTATTATACAACATCCGTTTCGGTTTGTCAATCCGAAAATCGAGAAAAGCCCAAAAATCTGTGCGGATTGACAGGAGACGAATCGTCATATACAATAAATAATATAATGCTATGCAAGGAAGCGCCCGCGCAAAACCGCGATATACAAAAAAACACTTGACGAACCGCTTTCGATATGGTATAGTACTTTTACCTCTGAAAGAGGGTTCTTTTTTTGTGCCCTGTTTTCTGAGGCAGGCTATGAAAAAGCGGCTTTGCCGCTGCGTTACGGAGGTGCCGAAATGAGAGTCAAGATCACCCTTGCGTGCACGGAGTGCAAACAGCGCAACTACAACACCAAGAAGAACAAGAAAAACACGCCCGATCGGCTGGAGATGAACAAGTATTGCAGATTCTGCAAAAAGCACACGCTCCACAGGGAAACCAAGTAAGACGGAGGATTGACAATGGCTGACGAGATCAAAAAGGGTTCTGCCGAGCAACCGAAGTCCTCTAAAGAAAAGCCCGCCAAGGCGGAAAAAAGCTCTAAGACAAAAAAAGAGTCCAAGGCGAAAAAGGACTCTATGAGCGGCAAGGATGCGTCCAAGCAGAAAAAGGGCAATATCTTTGTGCGCATGGGCAGAGCGATCGCCAAATTCTTCAAGGATGAAAGATCCGAGTCCAAAAAGATCGTTTGGCCAGACGCCAAGACCGTGCTCAAGAGTACGGCGGTGGTCATCGTGGTCGTTGCGGTGCTGGGCGTGATCCTGTGGCTTATCGACACAGGCCTTTCCGAAGGGATCGGCGCGCTGGTCCGTCTGGCGGAGCGCGTCGGCAGCGACGCTGCAGCCGAAGGGGAGACTACCACGGCAGCCGCAGGCGCGATGCTTTCCGGGCTGCTGGGATTCTGACGAAGGAGCTTTTCGAATGGCAGACGATGCAAGATGGTATGTCGTGCACACCTATTCCGGCTATGAAAACAAGGTCGCGGCGAATATCGAGACCGTTGTGGAAAATCGGAAAATGCACGATCAGATCCTCGAGGTCAAAGTGCCCACCGAGACCGTGACCGAGATCCGTGAGGACGGTACGAAAAAAGAGGTGGAGCGCAAGGTCTTCCCGGGCTATGTGCTCGTGAAGTTTGCCGTTTTTGAAAACGAGGATACCGACGAGGTCAAAATGACCGACGACGCCTGGTATGTTGTGCGCAACACGCGCGGCGTCACGGGGTTCGTCGGCCCCGAAAGCAAACCCGTCCCCCTGACGGAGGAGGAAGTCCTTCAGCTCGGCGTTGAAAAGCGCGTGGTGGAGGTCAACTACGAAAAGGGCGATATGGTCACCATCGTGGACGGCGCGTTTGAAGGCGTCATCGGCGTTGTGGACGATATCGATACGGAAGGCAATTCGGTGCGCGTCATTATTTCCATGTTCGGGAAAGAGACACCCGTCGAATTGGAACTCGACCAGGTCGAGACCGTCAAAGAATAATCATCGGTAATTAAGCGGGTCTCCCGCTTGGTTTCGGCGTGCCGCTGCGGCGCGCTGTGGGAGGGTCGGCAGACAGCCGTCCCGCCACTACCACGAATTTCGGAGGTGCTAACTAATGGCTCAAAAGGTTGTAGGCTTCATTAAGCTGCAGATCCCCGCCGGCAAAGCAACGCCGGCACCGCCTGTCGGACCGGCGCTCGGTCAGCACGGCGTTAACATCATGGCGTTCACGAAAGAATTCAACGAACGCACCAAGAACGACATGGGCATGATCATCCCCGTCGTTATCACGGTTTACGCAGACCGTTCGTTCACGTTTGTAACGAAGACCCCGCCCGCCGCCGTCCTTATCAAAAAGGCATGCGGTATTGAAAGCGGTTCGGGTGTTCCGAACAAGACCAAGGTCGCGAAGATTACGACGGAACAGGTCCGCAAGATCGCCGAGCAGAAAATGCCCGATCTCAACGCTGCCAATGTCGAAGCAGCCATGCGTATGATCGCGGGTACCGCGCGTTCCATGGGCGTCACTGTTGAAGATTGATGCTCCTTCGTGGGAGGAAAGATCCGATAACCACTTCATAGGAGGAAATGAATGTTATGAAACACGGTAAGAAATACGCGGAAAGCGTAAAGCTGGTGGATAAGACCAAGCTGTATGATACCGACGAAGCGCTTGCGCTGACTGTAAAAACCGCCACGGCGAAGTTCGACGAGACCGTGGAACTGCATATTCGTTTGGGCGTTGACTCCCGCCATGCCGACCAGCAGGTTCGCGGCGCGGTCATCCTGCCTAACGGTACCGGCAAGCGCGTGCGTGTCGCCGTCTTTGCAAAGGGCGCGGACGCGGATGCCGCCACCGCTGCGGGCGCAGAGATCGTCGGTGCGGAAGATCTCGTTGAGCAGGTGCAGGGCGGTATGCTGGATTTTGACGTCTGCATCGCGGCGCCCAACATGATGGGTCTTGTCGGCCGTCTCGGTAAGATCCTCGGCCCGCGCGGGCTTATGCCCTCGCCCAAGGCCGGTACAGTTTCGCCCGACGTTGCCAAAGCCGTAACCGAAGCGAAAGCCGGTAAGATCGAGTACAGACTTGACAAGACCAACATTATTCACTGCCCCATCGGCAAGGTCTCGTTCGGCCCTGAAAAGCTGGCGGAGAACTTCAACGCGCTGATGGACGCCGTCATCAAGGCGAAGCCCGCTGCGATGAAAGGTCAGTACATCAAGTCCTGCGTGGTCGCGACCACCATGGGCCCCGGCATCAAGGTCAACGCCAACAAGATCGGCGCTGCTCCCGCTGCCGAATAAAAAGATACTTGACAAGCAAGGTCGCTTGTGTTAGTATACTATCGCTTGCCGAAGACAGCAGGTGCGTTTGCGTAAGGGCTTAGCCCGCCTGCCGAGGAAAAGTGCTTTACTTTTGATAAAGGTAAATCCGGCCTTTTCCGTCTTTGTGCGGAAAAGGCTTTTGTTTTCTCATAAAGCAAGCGTCATTTTAAGTTTTGGAGGTGAATGTTTTGCCGAGTGAGAAAGTTTTGGAACTGAAAAAGCAGCAGGTCGCTGACCTCAAGGCCCGTTTGGACGGGGCTTGCGCAGGCGTGCTTGTGGATTATCGCGGGATCTCCGTCGCCGATGACACCCAGCTTCGTAAGGAGCTGCGTGAAGCGGGCGTGCAGTACACCGTTTCCAAGAACACGCTTCTGCATCTTGCTTTTGCCGGTACGCCGTATGAGGCGCTCGACAGCGTCTTGGAGGGCACGACCGCGATCGCAACGAGCGCGGACGACTACGTCGCCGCCGCAAGGATCCTTGGGAAATATGCGGACAAGAGCGACAGCTTCAATCTGAAAGGCGGTTTCCTGGACGATGAAGTGATCGACCTTGCAAAGCTGCAAAGTCTTGCTAAGCTGCCGTCGCGCGAGGTATTGCTCGCTACGGTGCTCAGTGCGTTCAACGCGCCGATCGCTGCGTTTGCACGTGCTATTCAGGCCGTTGTAGACAAGAGCGGTGAGGAAGTCCCTGCCGCCGAAGCGGCCGAACCCGCAGCCGAGGAGGCTGCTCCCGCAGCAGAAGAAGCTGCACCTGCGGCAGAGGAGACCCCTGCCGAATAATCCTAAAAAGAAAAATGGAGGATCATAGAAATGGCATCTGAAAAAGTTACCGCATTGCTTGAAGAGATCAAAGCAATGTCCGTTCTCGAGCTGTCTGAGCTCGTTCATGCAGTAGAAGAAGAATTCGGCGTGTCTGCGGCTGCTGCCGTAGCGGTTGCGGCTCCGGCGGAAGGCGGCGCTGCTGCTGCGGAAGAAAAGACCGAATTCGACGTAGTCCTTGCGGAAGTCGGTTCCGAGAAGATCAAGGTCATCAAGGCTGTCCGCGAGATCACGGGTCTGGGCCTCGGCGAAGCGAAAGCCCTCGTCGACGGCGCACCCAAGACCGTCAAGGAAGCTATGCCGAAGGAAGAAGCCGAAGCTGCCAAAGCCAAGCTCGAAGAAGTCGGCGCCAAGGTCGAACTCAAATAAAAACGGTTTTGCCGTTATGCACCCCGTCCTCGGACGGGGTGTTTTTTGCGTTTTGCCTTGTGACACCCGTATGGGTAGAAATCGTTGGGTATACACAAAATATAGTTGACATTTTGCAAAACCGCTTGACAACTTTCCTAAAATATCATATGATTGAGATGGAAATATCCCGCCGAAAGCGGGAATTTGCACTTCCCATTTTTATTTAGGAGGAGATTTTATGTTTTGCAGAAACTGCGGAAACGCTATGGAGCCGAACCAGGCGGTCTGCCTGACTTGCGGGACGCCCGCGGGCGCGGGGAGCGCATTCTGCCCGAACTGCGGCAATCCCGTCGCACCGTCCGCTGTCGTTTGCGTGTCGTGCGGTGTCGCTTTGCAGCAGAAGCCGGCAGTAGGGGGCAAATCGAAGATCGCAGCGGGGCTTTTGGCGATTTTCTTAGGGCAGCTGGGCATCCACAACTTTTACCTTGGCTACACCAAAAAGGCGGTCATCCAGCTGCTTGTAACGATCCTTTTGAGTTGGACATTTGTCGCTCCGACAGCCATTTGGATCTGGGCAATCGTAGAAGCCGTACAGATTTTCCAGGGCAAAATCACCGATGCCAACGGCATGGCGCTTTCCGATTAGGATCAGGCCGTTTTCTCCCTGCCGCAAAAGCGGCAGGGATTTTTTTGTAGATTTTGTCAAGATTTTCACTAAAACAGTTGCCTTTTTTCGTAGGATATTGTAAAATATAAACTCTGAAAGATTCTTGAAATGTCAGGGGGCGCAGGCATGCTCCGCTTATATATGGGCGACGGCGCCGGCAAGACGACCGCTGCGGCGGGGCTTGCGCTGCGCGCGGTCTCACATGGCAAGCGTGTGCGCGTGCTTCAATTGTTAAAGCCGGCAATTTCACCGGAATTTGCGGCGCTGCAAGATAGGTTCGGCGTGCCGGTGACACTTGCACACCCGAATATGCCGTTTTTCTTTCAACTCGACAAAGCCGGAAAAGCGGATTACACCGCCCGCACGGCGCGAATCGTCCCGCAGTTCTTCACGCCGCAGGCAGGGGATTTTCTGCTGATCGCCGACGAAATGGGCGGCACGCTTCAAAACGGCATGTTCGAGGAAGGTGCGCTTCTAAAGCTTTTGCAGGCGCTGCCCGAATCTGTGCATGTCGCTCTGACGGGACGGGATTTCCCCGCCGGCGTCCTTGCGGCGGCGGACCTGATTTCGGAGATCCAAAGCCGCCGCCATCCGTTTGACCGCGGCGTTGCTGCTGTAGAAGGGCTTGAATTCTAAGGAGGGCTTATGTCAAAATATACCGACCGCTCAGTCGAGCTTTTCAAATCCGGCTTCAACTGTGCACAATCCGTGTTTGCCGCATTTTGTGATAAGGTCGGCATGCCGGAAGAAACCGCCCTGCGCGTGTCGGCGGGCTTAGGCGGCGGCGTAGGCAGGATGCGGGAAGTCTGCGGCGCACTTTGCGGCGCGGCAATGCTCGCGGGGATGCTTTACGGTGCGACCGAAGGATCAGACAGCGAAGCAAAGGCTTATACGTATCAAAAAGTGCAGGAGATCGCTGCCGAGTTCCGCAAAACCAACCCGTCTATCATCTGCCGCGAGCTTTTGGGGCTTCCGCCTGATTCACCGCTTGAAAGCGCGCCCGAAGCACGCACGGAAAGCTATTACCAGAACCGCCCGTGTCTGCATATTATTGAAAGTGCAGCGCGTGCGGCGGAAAAGATCTTGTTTTCTCAGGAGGATACATAATGGAATTTCCGAACAAACCGTTCATTACAGTGGATAATGGGCTGTTCGCCATCGGTAACAGACATATTGTGCGTGTTTTTTCGGTGTCCGATAAACAGACGTTCCGCACCGAATATATCCGCAACCGCCGAATCGAGGGCGGGCTGGATCTGGAGTTTCAGCCCTGCTCGGAGGAATTTGTTCTGCGCGTATACACTGCAAAAAAGAAGATCGCCGCGCTTAAATGCTCGGCGCTTCGTGTGGCGGATATTTTGACGAACGAAGAGGGCGACACCAAGCGTTTGGAAGTCCGCTTTGCGCCGCTGCACGCACTGGGCATCGGCTATGCGGTTACCTTGACGTATGAGATCACGGGCGATAAGCCTTATATGTATAAGACGCTGCGCTTTTCCTCGACGGACGACGACGTGCGCGTAGATACCATTGATACGGAGCTCATTTCCCTGCCGCGTGAAATGGAGCAAAAGTGGAGCCGCCCGAATATGAAGAAGGCGTTTTTGCAGCCGTATCATGCGGCGCTCGGGCAGCCGATCTATTTGAACGGTCTGTTCACGGGCAGCGAGTTCCCCGCGACGGACAACAATATTGAGGACGGCTACGCACATGTGCGCTATTACAGCGGTAAGTCCTTTTATGACCTTGCCGGCGGCAAGACCGAATATACCACGTGGAAAACCGTGTTCGGCGCGGCGCGCAGCACACAGCCCGAGGTCGTACGTGCGGATTTCCTCTCCTATATCGATGACATTGCGCGACCCGTGGATCTGCGCGTGCAGTACAATTCGTGGTTTGACCATATGCTCGATATCGACCGCGACAACATCCGACAATCCTTTATGGAGATCGAAAAGGGCTTGACGCAAAACGGCGTGCCGCCCGTAGATTCCTATGTTGTGGATGACGGCTGGGTGGACTACGACAAGGATTTTTGGGGCTTCAACGAAAAATTCCCCAACGAGCTTTACGAGGGCGCCGCATTAGCCGAGAGCTTCGGCTCGCATTTCGGGCTTTGGCTGGGGCCGCGCGGCGGGTACAACAGTAAAACGCCGGGCTTCGGCAAGCGTATGCAGCGCGCGGGCAAGGGTGGCTACAACCGCCGCAGCCGCGATGTGTGCACCGCCGACCACCGATACCATAAAAATATCACGGCGCTGTTTTTGGATTATATGGAGCGTTTCGACATCAACTACTGGAAGCTCGACGGCTTTATGCTGAAGCCCTGCCGTTCCAAGCACCATGGGCACCCCACGGGCGGATACGAGGGGATGTATGCGTTTACCGACCACTGGGAGAATTGGATCTCCATATACCAAACCATGCGTGCCGCGCGTGCCGAAAAGGGCAAGGCTTTGTGGCTCAACCAGACGAGCTACAGCAACGCAAGCCCGTGGCACCTGCAATTCTGCGAAAGCCTTTGGATGCAAAACAGTGATGACGTCGGCTTTTTAGATAAGACCGACAGCGGCGAGCCGATGGGCGGTGCGGATTACGACCGCATGCTGTCCTACCGCGACGCAAAATATTTTGATTTCCACAAAACGCGCGCTTACCAATTCCCTGCGGCGCATATGTATAACCATGACCCCATTTACGGCAACACCGCGAAGGTGCAGATGACCGATGGGGAATTCCGTAAATACCTGTATATGCTCGCTTCCCGCGGTACGGCGTTTTGGGAGCTTTACTACAGCTACAATCTTTTCTCCCCCGAAAAGTGGCAGATCAATGCCGACGTTTTGCGCTTCCTGCGCGATAAATTTCATATTCTGCGCCATGCCCAGCTCATCGGCGAAAGCCCCGAAACGGGTTCTGTGTATGGGTACAGCGCGTGGGACGGCGAAGAAGGTATCATAACGCTGCGCAATCCTTTGAATCGTGTGCAGAGCTTTTCCGTTACGCTGGACCGCCAAATCGGTGTGGGCGAGGAAGCGCGCGATATGGCCTGTGTCGTCTGGCTGCCGTACAGCCCCGAACCTATGAAGCGGGTTTGGCAATACGGTGACACGCTGCAGGTGGAGCTGCAGCCGCACGCGGTGCGTCTGCTTTGCTTCGGCAAGCCGGAAACGACGGCGCCCGTCCTCCGGCGTGCGCGCATGACAGATCAAAACACCGTGCGCCTGACCTTCGACAAGCGCATCGTGCTGTATGCCCAAAGCATTGCCGTGAACGGCGAGGTCTGCGAAGCACGGCTGTTGTCCGATTACAGCGAAGCGGAGGTGCAGCTTCATACTCCGGCAGCGGAAGGCGAAACGCTGACCGTATCTTACAGCGTCAGCGACGTTTGGGGCAATCAAGCGCAGGCGGATTGTGCCGTAACATGGTACCCGGACGGCAAGCTGCCGGGTGTGTTCTCCGGTGAAGGGGATTTCACGCTGCATATGCGGCTGGAAAACGCCCCGCGCGACGGTGTGCTGCTCACGCTCGGGCAGGGCTTCACGGTGACGGTTTCCAACGGCTGCCCCGTCGCTGAGTGCATGGGTGTAAAGGCTAAAGCGCACGACGCAGTGCACGAGCGGCGTTTCGCACGCTTGGATGTGGTACGTGAGCCGAACGGCGTTTTGAAGATCTATGTGGACGGTGTGCTTTCCGGAGGCGCCTATGACCCGCAGCATAAAGCGGAGGCACTGCCTGCTGCAACGCTTCAGGCGCATGAGTCGGTCAAGGAATATGTCTTTTTTGATCATGCCCAGCCGTTTGATGCGCTGCGTTGATGCACAAGGAGGAACCGGCGTTGAAACAGGTCGTTTTGATGATGGTGGATACCCAGCGCAAGGATATGGTCGGCTGCTATGACAAAGCGGCCCCGCCCACGCCGCATCTAAATGCGCTTGCTGAAAACAGCCTGCGTTTTGAAAACGCCTTTACCTGCCAGCCGGTTTGCGGTCCCGCACGCTCGGCGCTGTTTACGGGGCTTTATCCGCATACCAACGGGATGGAGGCAAACAGTATGCCGCTGCGCAGCGGTATTCCGCATATCGGGCAGATGCTCTCCCAAAACGGGATCGCGTGCGGCTACATCGGCAAATGGCATTTAGACGGCGGCGACTATTTCGGCTACGGCAAATGTCCCGACGGGTTTGACAAACGGTATTGGTACGATATGCGCAACTTCCTTGACGAATTGCCGGATGACCGCGCACGCCGGAAAAGCCGTCAAAATATGAACGGCCGCCGGGATGACCCGAAAGAAGAGGATACTTTCGCGCACCGCTGCTGCGATCGGGCGATCCGCTTTTTGGAGGAGCACCGCGACCGCGATTTCTTCCTGACGGTCTCTTTGGATGAACCGCATGACCCAAGCGTTTGTCCGCGGCGCTTCTTCCGTGCGCTTCGGCGATACCGCTTCCGTCTGAAACGCAATCCGAATGTACGCGCAAGTCTGAAATATAAGCCCGTGCACCAGCAGATCTGGCGTGAAAAATACGGAAACATGCCGTTTTTCTGGTTTCGGCATATTGAGCGCGCCATGTTTGCCTGCAATTCCTTTTGTGATTACGAGCTTGGCCGCGTGCTTGATAAGATCGATGCGCTCGGCATACAGCCCATGATTATCTACACGGCCGACCACGGCGACATGTTTTTTTCTCACGGGCTTTTGGGTAAGGGCTGCGTGATGTATAACGAAATTACCAACATCCCGCTGCTGATTTCCGGCGGAGATTTTCAGAAGGGCGTCAGCCAAACGCCCGTGTCGCACATTGATATGGTGCCCACGGTTTTGCAGTATTTTGGGGTGCAAAAGCCGAAAGCGCTTACGGGCGAGGCTCTGCAAACCGTCGATTTGCAAACGCCGAGGCGCGATGTGCATATCGAGTACACGCGCTATGAGGTGGATCACGACAGCTTTATGGGCTTTCAGCCGATCCGCTGTATTTTTGACGGACGGTACAAGCTGGTGATCAATCTGATGACCACAGACGAGCTTTACGACCTGGAGACCGATCCTTTTGAAATGACCAACCTGATCCACAGCACGCAGCACGCCGCGATCCGCAATGCACTGCACGATCGTCTGCTCGATCACATGAATCACACGCGCGATCTCTACCGCGGGTATTACTGGGCCTGCCGTCCTTGGCGTAAGGACAAAACGGCGAGCTTTGACGATACGGGTTTTATCCGCCAAAAGGCCGAGGATGATTTTGTACAGCTGGATTACAGCACGGGGCTTCCCATGCGGTCGGCGGAACGCAGGCGTGAGGGTTAAGGAAAGAGGAATACATATGGAAAAACTGCACGAGTACTTACAAGCCGTACCTGTGCCCGCGCCTTGTGCGGAAAATGTAATTCTTGCGGGAAATACGCGTATAAGCGTCCTGCTCGAGTGCGTCATCCGCATCGAGCACGGCACGCAAGAGGGCTTCACGGACGCGGCGACGCAGTCTGTCTGGTATCGCGATCACGGCGCGGTGGAATTTCAGACCGAAAAACACGGCGCTGTGCTGACAGTAAAAACGGCAAAGGCGGCCTTCGCGGTAAATACCGCTTCCGGAAAGCTGCTGTATGCGGTCGTGGGCGGCAAACGGGTCCGTCCCTGCCGCCGCCATAACCTCAAAGGTACTGCGCGCACGCTGGATGCGACTTTCGGGCCGATCCCATTAAAGGATGGCGTTTTGTCTTCCGACGGCGTTGCGCTGCTTGATGACAGTAAGTCTCTGCTGCTTGACAAGGACGGCATGGTCACACAACGCCCCGCAAATGAACGGGACGTGTATGTGTTCGCCTTCGGCGATGACTATATCGGCGCGGTACGCGCGCTGTTTGCCATTACGGGCAGCGTCCCGCTGGTGCCGCGCTTTGCGCTGGGAAATTGGTGGAGCCGTTATTACCCATACAGCCAGGCGGAATACGAAAATCTGATGCTCGAATTCGCCCGCAAGGACATCCCGCTGACCGTTGCCACGGTGGATATGGACTGGCACTGGGTGGATCTCGAAGCGCAGTTCCATGAAAAATTCAAAAAGACCTGGGGCAGCACCTCGGGCTGGACGGGCTACAGCTGGAACACCGATCTGTTCCCCGATCCCAAAGGCTTTTTGCAGTTCCTGCATGCACAGAATTTAAAGGTCACGCTCAACCTGCATCCGGCGGACGGCTTCCGCTGGTTTGAGGACTGCTATCCCGAAATGGCTAAGGCCATGGGCGTGGACGCCGAAAAGCGCGAGCCCGTGGAATTCGACATTGCCGACCCGAAATTTATCAACAGCTACCTTGACATCGGGCACCATCCGTATGAAGCGGACGGCGTGGATTTCTGGTGGATCGACTGGCAGCAGGGCACGAAAAGCAAGCTTGCGGGGCTCGATCCGCTGTGGTCTTTGAACCATTATCACTATTTGGATAACGGCAGAGATGCGCACCGCCCGATGATCCTGTCACGCTATGCCGGGATCGGCTCGCACCGCTATCCGCTCGGCTTTTCGGGTGATACGGCAATGAATTGGCGCGTACTGCGCTTCCAGCCGTATTTTACGGCGACGGCGACGAACTGCGGCTATACCTGGTGGAGCCACGACATCGGCGGGCATCATTTCGGCGAACACAGCGACGAGCTGTATGTGCGCTGGGTGCAGTTCGGCGTGTTTGCGCCCATCCTGCGCCTGCACTCGACCTCCAACGACCTGTTCGGCAAGGAGCCTTGGAATTACGCCTGGGCGGCCGATACGCTTGCGACAAAGGCACTTCGCCTGCGCCACGCGCTGATCCCGTATATCTATGCGATGAACTACCGCACGCACGCCGAAGGGCGCGCACTGTGCGAACCGCTGTATTACACCTGCCCGAAAGAACCGGACGCTTACCGCTGTAAAAACGGGTATCTATTCGGCTCGGAATTGCTCGTCTGCCCTGTGACCTCCAAACGGGACGCCCGCACAAAGGTCGCCGTGACCAAGGTGTACCTTCCCGAAGGGCGCTGGACGCATTTCTTCACGGGCGCGGTCTATAAAGGCGGCAGGACTGTTTGCGTGCACAGCGACATGGATTCCATCCCCGTCTTTGCAAAGGCGGGTGCGATTATCCCGCTGTCGCGCGAAACGGGCAACAGCGTCCGCAATCCCGAACATATGCAGCTGCGCCTGTACCGTGGGAATAATACCTTCACGCTGTATGAGGACGACGGCGAGACGCGCGCATTCGAGCAGGGGGATTGCAGCAAGACCGAGATCACGCTTGCGGAAACAGAAAAAACGCTGACGCTTTGCATTTCGGGCGGTGAAGAGAAGCCGTATATGCCCCAAACCCGTACCTGGACGCTGCGCTTTGCCGATGTTGCGGATGCCGCCGGCATGCAGGTCACGGTAGAAGGGAAGCCCATAGAAGCGCAGCCCCAAACCGATCCCGACACAGGGCTGACGGTCACGCTGCCGCCGCTGCCTGTCGGCACGGCAGTCGAGGTCACGCTTGAGGGCGTACATGCGCGTGAAAACCCGCCGTACAAGGAGCGTGTGCGCAACATTTTAACGCACTTCAACGCCAACAATATGAAAAAGTCCGCGACCTATGCGGGACTGAAAAGCAAGGCGACCTTAGAAGAGACCGTCGCAGCGGCAAAGCGCGTGAAAAACCGCGCGCTGCGCGCCCAGCTTCTTGAGGCGCTGTGCGATATGGAGTGAATTTTGTAAAAGACTGAAAAAGCCCGAGACGTCTCATACGCCTCGGGCTTTGTTTTTTACTTATTTTCGGATCAGCCGGTATTCTCCCGCCCGCAGCACTGCGAGCAACTCGCCGTTCGTTCGAATTTCCGTATCCGTCTCTATCCCGCCGCGCGCGGTATCCTCCGTTTTATGGTAATCCGAGCCCGAAATACCGGGCTTTTTGTGTTTCTCCGCCCAAATCTTTGCTATGGCATTGCGCGAATCGTGCCGCACACAGGCGTTGTAGATTTCAAACCCGTCTAGCAGAGCGGGGTCGACTATGCGAATCCCGTCGCGGAACGGGTGTGCCTGATAAACGAGCATTCCGTTTTTGTGCGCAAGCGGCATAAAGGATTTTAACCGCATATCCAAAAGCTCTTCGGAACGGTATAGAAAATCCTCCGTCACGCCGTAAACCAGATAGTCGTTGATGTTGCCGGGTGCCGTAAAGCGCAGTTCCATCCCCAAAAGCACGTGCAGGCCCGTGCCCTTTGCCGCCTGTTTTGCCGCACGGTAGCCGCTGAGGAATATATCTACTTTTTCCCGGTGCGTCGCTCCAAAAAAGGGGTCAAATGTCCTGTGGCTGAAATGGTCGGTCACCACAAGGGTGCTGTATCCCTGTTTTACGTAATTTTGTACCAATGTCGCCGCGCTGTCCTCGCCGCAGCGGCTGGTTTCGGCGGTGTGCGCGTGCAGTTCCGTAAGATACGGCATGGCTTTCCATCTCCCTTGAACGGCTGCAGATCCCGTCTGTGCCTGCACAACTATTCTACCACAGATCCGCCGCCGCAAAACAGGGCGAAAAATACCGAATTTTTGTCTGCCGGGCTGTAAATTTCTGTAGCTTTCACAGGATTTTCAAATTGCATTTTTCGCATATATGTATTATGATTATAAGGCATGGCTTTCACGCGCGAAAGCCGATTTGGAAATGTTGGAGGAAACGAGAATGGATTGTGCTTGTCAGGCCCAAAAAAGCGATCTCTCGCTTTTGGACGGCGTTTTGGATACATACGCCGATGTCCCCGGGAGCCTCATCACGATTTTGCAGCACGCGCAGGAGATCTACGGCTATCTGCCGCAGGATGTGATTCGGTATATCTCGGAGCGCACGGGTGTAAAGCCCGCCAAGATCATGGGCGTCGCTACATTTTATACGCAGTTCCGCCTGCAGCCGGTCGGGAAATACCTGATCATGCTTTGCAAGGGGACGGCGTGCCATGTCAACGGGTCGGACGGGATCGAAAAAACGATCACGGAAACACTCGGCATAAAGGACGGCGAGACCACTGCAGACGGGCTGTTTACGCTTAAAAACGTTGCGTGTTTGGGGTGCTGCAGCCTGTCGCCCGTGATGATGATCAACGATGAGACTTACGGCAGGCTCACACCGGATAAGACGAAGAAAATTTTGGCGGATCTTGCCGCCGCGGCAAAGGAGGGCGCTTGATATGATGAAGATCGTTGTGGGCGCAGGCTCCTGCGGCATTGCCGCAGGCGCGCAGAAGGTCTATGACGCGCTGGAAAGCCTTTTGCCCGAAAACGCGGCGCTGTCCGTTACGGGCTGCAACGGCATGTGCTTTGCCGAGCCGATCGTGGATCTGTATGATGAAAACGGTGCGCTTACGCGCCTTACGCGCGTCGGCGAAGCGGATGCGCCCCGCATTGCCGAAGCGGTAAAAAACAATGACCTTGCGGCGATCGCGGATCTGAAGATCTCCGATGATGATGCGCAGTTTTTAGAGAAGCAGACGCGCATCGCTCTGCGCCACTGCGGCGTGATCAATCCCGAAAGCATCGAAGAATATGAAAACGCGGGCGGCTACACGGCTATCCGCCGCGCGCTTTTCGATATGACGCCTGAAACGGTCATTGAGGAGATCAAGACCTCGGGACTTGCCGGGCGCGGCGGCGCGGGCTTCCCGACATGGTTCAAATGGAATGCCGCGCGCAATGCCGAGGGTGAGGAAAAATACCTCATCTGCAACGCCGACGAGGGCGACCCCGGCGCATTTATGGACAGGGCCGTCATTGAGGGCGACCCGCACGGGCTCATAGAAGGGATGCTCATCGGCGCATATGCCATCGGCGCCAAAGAGGCGATCGTGTACGTCCGCGCGGAATATCCGCTTGCGATCCGGCGCCTTACGCGCGCGATCAAACAGGCGGAAGAAAAAGGCTATCTCGGCGACAATATCTTCGGCAGCGGTTACAAGTGCACCATGCGCATCAAGGCGGGCGCAGGCGCGTTCGTCTGCGGCGAGGAGACCGCGCTGATCGAGTCCTTGGAGGGCAGCCGCGGCATGCCGCGCTTAAAGCCGCCTTTCCCCGCCGAAGCAGGGTATTGGCACAAGCCTTCAAATATCAACAATGTCGAGACTTTTGCAAATGTCCCGTGGATCCTCGAAAACGGCGGTGAAGCCTTTGCCGCCATGGGTACCGAGGGCAGCAAGGGCACGAAAGTTTTCGCCTTGACAGGTAAGATCCGCCGCGGCGGGCTTGTCGAGATCCCTATGGGCAAAACGCTGCGCGATGTGATCTTTGACATCGGCGGCGGCATCCGCGACGGCAAACGCTTTAAGGCGGTCCAGATGGGCGGCCCGTCGGGCGGGTGTATCCCCGAAAGCCTTTTGGATACCGTTATCGACTACAAGGCGCTGGGCGCCACGGGCGCGATCATGGGCTCCGGCGGCATGGTCGTTATGGACGAGAGCACCTGCATGGTCGGTATGGCGAAATTCTTCCTTGATTTCACGGCAAAAGAGTCCTGCGGCAAGTGTGTGCACTGCCGGCTCGGCACCAAGCGGATGCTCGAAGTCCTTACCCGCATCACCGAAGGGTCGGGGCGGGAAGGCGACATCGAGCTTTTGGAGGAGCTTTGTGCCGGCATCAAGGACGGCGCGCTGTGCGGCTTGGGGCAGACTGCGCCCAACCCCGTGCTCACGACCATCCGCTATTTCCGCGATGAATTTGAAGCGCACATCCGCGACAAACGCTGTCCTGCCGGCGAGTGCGCAGCGCTCACGACCTATTCCATTAACCCCGAAAAGTGTATCGGCTGCACCAAATGTGCGCGCGGCTGCCCGGTCGGGGCGATCACGGGTACGGTCAAGCATCCGCACCAAATTGACGCGGCGCTGTGTATCAAGTGCGGCAAATGTGTCGAGAACTGCAACTTCGGCGCAGTGGAGGTAAACGCATGAGTTTGATTCAAATTACCATAGATAACCAGCCGTTGCAGGTGGAGGCGGGCACAACGCTGCTCGCCGCCGCCACGGCAAACGGATTGAAAATACCGAACCTCTGCTTTGACGGCAGGGTGGAATTGTACGGCGCATGCGGGCTGTGCGTTGTCGAGGTGGAGGGTACGCCCAAATTGCAGCGCGCCTGCTCGACCAAAGTACGCGACGGCATGGTCGTGCATACCGACACCGAGCGCGTTGTGCGCGCACGCAAAATGGCGCTGGAGCTGCTTTTGTCCGACCACGACGGCGACTGCAAAGCGCCCTGCACCAAGGCGTGCCCGGCGGGCACGGACTGCCAGGGGTATGTGGGGCTCATTGCCAACGGCGAATACACCGAGGCGACGCGCCTTATCAAAGAAAAGATCCCGTTGCCCTCGTCCATCGGGCGCGTTTGCCCGCACCCCTGTGAAAAGGAGTGCCGCCGCCGCTTTGTGGATGAGCCGGTCTCCATCGCGGCCCTCAAAGCCTTCGCCTCCGATATGGATATGGCAAGTAGCACGCCGTTTGTTCCTTTTGTCGAACCCGACACGGGTAAGCGCGTCGCCGTGGTCGGCGGCGGCCCCGGCGGGCTTACTGCGGCCTATTTCCTGCGCCGTCAGGGGCATGCCGTTACCGTTTTGGACGCGATGCCGAAAATGGGCGGGATGCTGCGCTACGGCATCCCCGAATACCGTCTGCCCAAAGCCCTCTTAGACCGGGAGATCGCGCAGATCGCCGCGCTCGGCGTGAAAATGCAAAATAACGTCCGTGTCGGCGAACAAGTGACGCTCCAAGATCTGCAAAACGAATATGATGCCGTGGTGCTCGCGGCGGGCGCATGGCGCTCAAGTGAGATGCGCGTGCCCGGCGAGGATGCCTCCCGTGTGGTGGGCGGCATTGACTTCCTGCGTACGGTGGCGCTCGGCGAGCCGATGGAGATCGGCGACTGCGTGGCGGTTGTCGGCGGCGGCAACACCGCTATGGACGCCTGCCGCACGGCGGTGCGCCTGGGCGCAAAGCACGTCTCCGTACTCTATCGCCGTTCGCGTGAGGAGATGCCGGCGGAGGATATTGAGATCCGCGAAGCGACCGAAGAGGGCGTGGAATTCCGTTTCCTGACGACGCCGGTCGAATTTAAAGACTGCGGCGATACGGTGCAGGCGACCTTGCAGAAAATGCAGCTCGGCGCACCGGATATAAGCGGCAGACGCCGCCCCGAACCGATTGAAGGCGCGGTAGAAACCGCAGAATTTGATACGGTCATTATGGCGATCGGGCAGCAGCCCGACCTTGCGGGCTTCGAGGCGGTCGAGGCGACCAAACGCAACACCATCGCCGCCGATGAAGAAACCTTCCGCACCTCCCTGCCCAAAGTCTTCGCGGTGGGCGACATGACCAACCGCGGCGCATCCATTGCCGTTGCCGCCATCGGCGAAGCGCAGAAAGCCGCGCTTGTGATCGACCGATTCTTAAACGGCGAGGAAGCGCGTTATAAAAAGCCGTTTTTGGTGGAACGCACGCTGCCCGTGGAATTTTTTGAAAAATTTCCCAAGGCGCCGCGCGTGGAAATGCCTGTGCGCCCGGCAAACGAACGTAAGACCGACTTCGGCGAGGTCGCACTCGGGCTTTCCGAGGCGGCGGCGAAGCAAGAAGCCACGCGCTGCCTCGAATGCGGCTGTCACGATTATTTTGAGTGCAAGCTGATCGAATACGCCAACGAATATGACGTGAAGCCCGAACGCTTCGCGGGCGAAAAGCACCATCGCAACGAGGAGAATCTCAATTCCCTCATCGCGCGCAACACCGACAAATGCATTTTGTGCGGGCTTTGCGTGCGTGTGTGCGACGAGGTCATGGGTAAAACCAATTTAGGGCTTCTGGGACGCGGCTTTGATACCGTCGTCAGCCCCGAATTTTCTCTGCCGCTGGAAGAAAGCAGCTGTATGTTCTGCGGGCAGTGCGTCACCGTCTGCCCGACCGGCGCGCTTCGCGAAAAACAGCCTGTTGCAAAGCGCGTGCCCGTAAAAGAGAACAGCGTGAAATCCGTCTGCAATTTCTGTGCGGCGCTGTGCGAGACGGATGTGCGGTATCTCGGTAAGACCGTGATGCGTTCGCTGCCCGTAGGGGAAAAAGGACTTTTGTGCAAGGGCGGGCGCTTCGGCATTTTGGCGGCGAACACGCAAATGCCGCCCGCGACAGAAGAACAGCTCGCCGCTCTGTGCGAAAAGATCGCTTCTTACGGCGAAAGCGTGGCGGTCGTGCTCGGCCCTATGGCAACGCTCGAGGAAGCGGCGTTTGCCAAAGCGCATTTCCCGGCGGTTTATGCCGATGTGACGGAGCAAAGTGCGAGCTTTGCAGGGCTTCAAATGCTCGGCATCCCATCCGTTGCCGAATATAAGGGTGAAGCGGCGGCGATTTTGCTGGACTGCAAAAAACCGTCTGCCGTGACGGCGGAATATACCCTCGCGCTTTCCAACGCCTATACGGAAACCGCGACCGAACAGCTCTTCACCGCGCCCTTTACGGCACAGGAAGGTACGTATCTGCGCGCCGACGGCACGCGCGCTGTGCAGCGTGCGGCATTCACTTCGGCACTCCCGACTGCTCTTGCGGCGCTCGCCGCACTTTGCGGCGCACCCGTGCCGGAGGAAAAAACGCTTATACAGGCGCTTGAAGCGCAGTACCCGACGCTTGCAAATGCAAAAGAATGTGGTACAATCGCAAAAGAAGTGATCCGCGGCGGCGGGCAGTATAACTGGAACGACAATGCGCCGGTGATCGCCGACTTCTGCGAGAACTTCTGATCTAAAATTTCAAATTCGGCTTACAGGTGCTTCGCGGCGTTAAAAACGCTTGGGCGAAGTGAAAAGGGAACACGGTGTAAATCCGTGACAGCCCCCGCTACTGTAAACGGTATGGTGCTGCCATTTGCCACTGAAGCAAACGCTTTGGGAAGGCGGCGGCGTCTCAAGCCGTAAGCCAGGAGACCTGCCTGTAAGCTAAGGCAAAATTCTTTCGGTGGGAGAGAAGTATGCGAATATAACGGCAAAGGCGCGCAGCGTCTTCCTTTTGTTCGCATCAAGCGGGGCTCTCACGAGCCCCGCTTTTTTGCGGAAAGGAGGGAAGCAGCACCAAAATTTACGCTTCTGACAAAAACGAAAGGAAGATAACGCCATGAAAAAAACAATCTCGATCCTTTTGTCCGTTCTCCTTGTGTGCGCGTTACTCACGACGACCGTGTTTGCCGCGCCGGCCGATCCGCAGCAGACGCTCACTGCGTGGCTGCAAAATGCGGACAATACGCAGTTCGATTATACGGACACAAGCTACCCCGACAGCCTTGTGGACTGGACGGCTTTCACGCTCGCGCAGTCGGGCGCCGCGCCCGACGCAGCATATGCCGATTATATCGATGAGGTCGTCAAGAACAGCTTTGATTCGCTTTATCCGAGCGACCTTGCACGCATCGTGTTGAGTACGACCGCCTGTGGGCTTGACGCGCGTGTGATCGGCGGGCACGACCTGCTCGCGGCGCTCGGCGCGGTGGATTATACGTCGCAGGTTTATTTGAGCAGCCTTGCGTTCCCGCTGCTTGCGATGGATTTCAGCACGTCATTCAATTTTCCTGACAGTACAAAGCAGAGCATTATAAACACGCTTCTCGCCGCGCAGCAGGCGGACGGTGGGTTCCCCTATTGCAGCGTAGATGAAGGCTGGGGGATCTCTTCCGACTGCGACACGACCGCCATGGCAGTGCAGGCGCTCGCACCGTATTATGAAACGGACGAAACCGTGCGCGAGGCGGTGGACAAAGCGCTCGTATATCTTAAAGCACAGCAGTTTGATACCGGCGCGTTCGGAAGCCCCGTATTCGGCACCCAAAGCGGCGAGAGCACCGCGCAGGTGATTTTGGCACTGTGTGCGCTCGGGCTCGACCCGACCGCCGAAGAATACTGCAAAAACGGCGTATCGCCTGTGGCGGCGCTGGAAAGCTTTATTTCCGAAAACGGCGGCGGCTTGAATTACGCCAACACCGAAGACCCCTTGACGACCTATCAGCTTTTGCAGGCGTATGAGGCCTATGCGCGCTTCCAAAACGGTGAACCGACCTTGTTCACCTATACGGCGCGCCCTTCCGAGCCCGCAACAGAGCCGGCGACCGATACGACTGCGCCGGGAACCGAATCCGAACCGCCCGCCGAAACGGCGGAGATCCCGAATACGGGCGCTGCTGTTCCCGCAACTGCTGCTTTGGCGCTGCTTGCCGCCGCAGCCGTGCTGACGATGCAAAAGAAACATGCGTAACGCGATGAGAAAACAACGCATTTTGCGCGGGTTTACCGCCATGCTCGCCTGTGCGCTTTTGTTGAGCGCCTGCGGCAAGGCGGAGAATGCCGCTGTCCCGACGACCGCAGCCGGGCAAACGGTAACGGACGCGGAAACGCAGACCACTGCCGTCGGCGTGACCGAAGCACAGGATGGGCAGACGCAGGCAGCCGAAACGGGTGATGCGCAGGGAGCGCCGAGCAGTGCACAGGATAACGGCTCGGCGCAAAACGGCGCGGGCAACGCAAATACAGCCGTCCCGACAACGGCAGCCGCAGCCGTGCAGCAGCCCGCAGAACCCGCTGCCGATACCGTTACCTTAACGGTCAGCTTTCAAACGGCGGTGGATTACGGGATCTTGAACGACCCCGCTTTTGCAGGCGTTCTGCCCGCAAACGGGTATTTCCTGCAAAATGCCGCCGTTGAGATCGAAGCAGGGGAGTCTGCCTTAGACGTGCTCAAACGCACGCTGCGGGCAAATCATATCGTGTATTCGATTGCTTCGTCGAGCGGCTATGTGCGCAGCATCGGCGGCCTTGCGGAACGAGACTGCGGTGCGCAGAGCGGTTGGCTTTACCGCATCAACGGCGAATTCATGAACTATTCAAGTAAATACTGCAAGCTGCAAGCGGGCGATGTTCTGGAATTCCTATATACCTGCTCGCCCGGCGATGTGGGGAACATCCCATTTTAACCATATAAAAAGCGCACCGGCACGGGTGCGCTTTTTTAGCCTGCCGCACAACTCGACATTTTCGACCGGATTGTTAACAAACTGTAAATTCCGATGTCTGCAATATGAAAAAATATCCGTTTTCCTTGTTCTTCGCGGCAAGTTGTGCTATGATACATGGTGCAAATGATGGATTTTCGGCGTTTTTGCGAGGAAAACGCAGTTTGGACGGTAACGTATGGATCTGATGGAAAAATTTCGCAGCAAACAGCTTGTCGTTTCGTTTGAGGTGTTCCCGCCGAAAAACGACGCGGCGTACGCGCCGGTCGAAGCGGCAGTGGATGCACTTGCTTCTTTTTCACCGGACTTTATCAGCGTGACCTACGGCGCAGGCGGCGGTACCTCCGTCAACACGCCGAAGATCGCGGCGCATATCGAAAACGATCTGCACATCCCCGCCATGGCGCATCTGACCTGTGCCTCCAGCGACAAACAGACCGTACACAATGTCCTCCAAGATCTTAAGACCCGCGGCGTGCGCAATGTTTTGGCGCTGCGCGGAGATCTGCCGGAAAATTTTGTGCCGGACGACGACCATTACCGCTACGCTTCCGAACTCGTTAAGGCAGTGCGCGAATTCGGCGGTTTTACCGTCGGCGCTGCGTGCTACCCGGAAGGGCATGTGGAGGCTGCAAGCCCCGAGCAAGACCTTGAAAACCTCAAGCGCAAGGTAGACTGCGGCGTGGACTTCCTCGTAACGCAGATGTTTTTTGACAATTCCGTGCTGTACAGTTTCCTGTACCGCGCGCTGAAGAAGGGGATCGATATTCCCGTGTGTGCGGGGATCATGCCCGTGATGAATCCCAAGCAGATCGCACGTTCCTGCAAGCTGTCGGGCACTACGCTGCCCGCACGGCTGAAAACAGTCGTCGATAAATTCGCTGATGATCCCAAGGCGATGCAGCAGGCGGGCATAGCCTATGCCACCGAGCAGATCATTGAGCTTGTCGCCAACGGCGTTTCAGGCATCCATATTTATACCATGAACCGACCCGAAGTCGCGGGCGCGATCATGCGCAATCTCTCGTCCATCCTGTAAGGGAGGGAGCAGCTTGTTCGGGTATGTGCGCATCTTTAAACCGGAGCTTAAAGTGCGTGAATATGAGGAGTACAAGGCGGTATACTGTACGCTTTGCAAAACGCTCGGTAAGGAATATGGGCTTGTGTCCCGTCTGCTTTTGAGCTACGATGCAACATTTTATATTTTGCTTCGCGATTGTGCGGCGGATGGTACACCACAGTATAAAAAGGGACGTTGTCCGTTCAATCCTGCGAAGGTGTGCAACTATCAGACAGACTGCCCGGAAAGCTACCGCGCCGCTGCGGCGCTGACGGTGATTCTTGCGTATCACAAGGCGCGGGATAATCGCCGCGATTCCAAGGGCTTCAAAAAGGCGGCTGCCGCCTTGGCTTGTGCCTTTTTGCGGGCAAGCTATAAAAAAGCGGCAAAGCGTTATCCGCATTTTGCAGAGATCGCCGCAGCTTCCATGGAAAAACAGCAAGTTCTTGAAGCGGCGCAGTGCGACAGTGCCGACCGTGCCGCCGATCCGAGCGCTTCGGCGCTCGCCGCGCTTTGTACGGCGCATATGCCGGAGGGTGAGCAGCGCCGCGTGACGGAGCGCATTGCCTACTGCGTCGGGCGTTGGGTATATCTGATGGATGCTTACGACGACATGGAAAAAGATTTAAAAAACGGCGGCTACAACCCGTTTTTGCTGCAATACGGTGTGACTTCTTCTGAAAAATTGCGGCAAGATGATGTGCAGCAGGGCGTGCTTCGTTCGCTGTACATGACCGAAAACGAAGCCGCTACGACTCTGGCGCTGCTCTCAGGCGGTGTGCGGCGCTCGATCCTGGAAAATATTTTATGTGACGGCTTAAACGCGAAAACCGCCGAGATTCGGGAAAAATATCAGGACACACACGCGAAATGACCGCCTGAAACGGCTTTTTGCGACCGATACCAAAGAGGTGAAGACCACATGGCAGATCCGTATGCCGTTTTGGGCATACCGCGTAATGCGACCGACGAACAGCTCAAAGATGCATACCGCGCGCTTGCCCGCAAATATCAGGAGGATTCTCTCGCTTCCGGTCCGCTTGCGGACGTAGCACGTCGCAAAATGGAAGAGCTTGACCGCGCCTATGATGCAATCGTTGCCGAGCGGCGCGGGCAGACTGCGTATACGAGCGATCAGTCCTCTTATACGAATGCGGGAAACGGCGGTTATAACGCCTACGGCGGCAGCGCTTACAGCGGTTCGCAGTTTGCAGACGTGCGCGCGCAGATCAACAGCGGGCGCATCGATGACGCCGAGATGATCTTAGACGGCATCCCGATCGGCTCGCGTACGGCGGAGTGGTATTTCCTGAAAGGGCAGATCCAGCAGCGGCGCGGCTGGTTCGACGAAGCATATAAAAATTATTCCGCCGCCTGCCAGCGCGACCCGGGCAATACCGAGTACGCGGCGGCGTTCAATTCGCTGAACAACAATTCGCGCGGCGGTTATCGCCAGACCCGCGGCGGCGGGTGCGACGCCTGCGACATCTGTTCGTCGCTTTTGTGTGCGGACTGCTGCTGTGAATGCATGGGCGGCGATCTGATTCCGGGCTGCTGATATGGGAAAGGGTAGTTTTCAAAACACCTCCAAAACCGCGCTCGGCGGTATCGTAGCGGCGCTTTCGGTCGCGACGATGTTCCTTACGGCAGTGATCCCGACACTGACCTATGCGCTGCCTGCGGTGGCGGGCGTGCTTTTGGTGGTCATGGTCATCGACGTCGGCAAAAAATGGGCGTTCGGCGTGTATGCGGCGGTGAGCCTGCTTTCTTTGCTGGTGCTTCCCGACAAGGAAGCCGCCGTGATGTATGTGTTCTTTTTCGGGCACTACCCCATCTTTAAGGCGATTTTAGAGGGAAGGCTGCATGGCGTGTGGCTGTGGGTGCTGAAATTCCTGCTGTTCAATGTTTCGGTGGTGCTGGCGTACCTTGTGATCATTTATGTGTTCCAGATCCCGTTTGACGATATGGAGGACTACGGCAAATGGGCGGTCTGGGCGCTTTTGGGGCTGGGCAACGTCGTGTTTGTGATCTATGATATCGCGATCTCCCGCCTTGTCACGCTGTATATGCTCAAATGGCGGAAATCCGTTCGTAAGCTGCTTAAGTTCAAATGAATATGGAAAACGGTTGGTTTGACCGCTGTAAACACGGAGTGCAAAAGCACTCCGTGTTTTGTGCTTTTTAAAATGGCTTTCTTTTCATACACCCCTTTTCAAAACGGATCAGATATGCTAAAATACAAGCAACAATGACAAAAAGGAGCTTTAGCCATGCTTACGCAAGAGAGAGTGACCGAAATTTTAAAAGAGGCGGGCGTGCTTTTAGAAGGGCATTTCCTGCTGACCTCCGGCCGGCATTCCGATAAATATTTACAATGCGCCAAGATCTTTCGCAACACCAAATACAGCGAGGAGCTTTGCGCGGCGCTGGCGGAAAAATACAAGGATGCGGGCGTGCAGGTCGTTATCGGCCCCGCCATGGGCGCGGTGCAGATGGCGTATGAGGTCAGCCGCGCGCTCGGCTGTGAAAACTTCTTTACCGAGCGCGGTGAGGATGGTAAAATGACGCTGCGCCGCGGCTTTGCGGTTACCCCCGGTGAAAAGGTGCTGATCGTCGAGGATGTCGTGACCACGGGCGGCTCCGTGAAAGAGGTCATCGACCTTGTGCGTGAGGCGGGCGGCGACATTGTCGGTGTCGGCTCCATTGTAGACCGTACCGGCGGCAAGATCGATTTCGGTGTGCCCTTTAAGGCCGTGTATTCCGCGCCGGTGACTTCTTGGGAAGCATCGGAATGCCCGCTTTGCAAGGCGGGCGAGCTCGAGCTTGTCAAGCCCGGCAGCCGCAAGATCAAATAATCCGTGATGGCAGAAAAGCAGTCTGCGCCGTTGCACGGCGGGCACCGCGCGCGGCTCAAAGCGCGCTTTGTCCGCGAGGGCTTAGATGCGTTTGAGGATCACAATGCGCTGGAGCTTTTATTGTTTTATGCGATCCCGCAGCGCGACACCAACGAGCTTGCGCACCGTCTGATCGACGAGTTCGGCTCGCTTTCCGGCGTGTTTGATGCGAGCGTCGAGGCGCTGATGCACGTGCCGGGCGTCGGCGAGAATACGGCAGTCCTCATTCGCCTGATGGCGTCTCTGTTCGCAAAATATGAGCAGGACAAGGTCAAATCCGGCTCGCTTGTGCTCAATACCGCCAAGGTAGCGGGCGAATATTTCGTTTCGCAGTTCATCGGCAAAACCACCGAGCAGCTTTTGGCTGTGTGCATGACGCACAAATGCCGTGTGGTGAATACGGTCGTGATCTCCGAGGGCACGCCCGACAGTACGCGCATCAATCTGCGCAAGATCGCCGAAGCGGCGATCCAAAACGGCGCGTCCGATATCCTGCTTGCGCACAACCATCCCGCAGGCGTCGCGGCGCCGTCGGCTGCGGACATCGATGCTACGCGCAATATCGTTTTAACGCTGCGCGCGCTGGGTATCCGCGTGAACGACCACTTCATTATCGCCGGCAAGGATTGGTTTTCCATGAAGACCAGCCCGAAGTTCAAATACCTGTTTTAAATCATCTCGCGCAAGCCAATGCTAAAAGCGTGTCGGGGCGTCCCGCCGCGCTTTTCTGTTGCCGTAAAAACAGTTGACAAAGCCTGAAAAACAGGGTATGATAGGAAAGAACAAATGTTCTTTTAACTTTGTGACCGCTACGGAGAATCCTATGGAAGAACAAAAATTCAAATTGAAAGCGCCCTATGCGCCTACGGGCGACCAGCCCGAGGCGATCGCAGCGCTGACCGCAGGTGTAAATAAAGGCTATATGGAGCAGACGCTTTTGGGCGTGACGGGTTCCGGTAAGACCTTTACGATGGCGAATATCATCGCCAATCTCAACCGCCCGACGCTGGTGCTCGCGCACAACAAGACCCTTGCAGCGCAGCTTTGCTCGGAGTTTAAGGAATTTTTTTCTGAAAATGCCGTGGAATACTTCGTCTCCTATTACGATTATTACCAGCCTGAGGCGTACATCCCCTCAACGGATACGTATATCGAAAAGGATTCCGCCATCAATGATGAGATCGACAAGCTGCGTCACTCCGCGACGTCGGCGCTTTCCGAACGCCGCGATGTCATCATTGTCGCCAGCGTCTCCTGCATTTATACCCTTGGCGACCCCATCGACTACCGCAACATGGTGATCTCCCTGCGGCAGGGGATGCAGAAGAACCGCGACGAGCTGCTGCAAAAGCTCGTGGAGATCCAATACGAGCGCAATGACATCAACTTTATCCGCAACAAATTCCGCGTGCGCGGGGACGTGGTGGAGATTTTTCCGGCATATGCCAGCGATACCGCGATCCGTGTCGAATTTTTCGGGGATGAGATCGACCGCATCAGCGAGATCAACCCCCTCACCGGGCAGGTCAAAAACGTGGTCTCCCACGTTGCGATCTATCCCGCGTCACACTATGTCGTTTCGCCCGATAAGCTCGAAACTGCGATCGAAGAGATCCTTGCCGAAATGGAGGCGCGCGTCAAGGAATTTGAAAAGGCGGGCAAGCTGCTTGAAGCGCAGCGCATCCGCCAGCGCACCGAATACGACATGGAAATGCTGCGCGAGACGGGCTTCTGCAAGGGGATCGAAAACTATTCCCGCGTGATGTCCGGGCGTGCGCCCGGCTCTGCGCCGTTCACCTTACTCGATTATTTCCCAAAGGACTTCCTGCTGTTCGTCGACGAATCCCACGTCACGCTCCCGCAGGTGCGCGGCATGTACGGCGGCGACCGCTCCCGCAAGGAATCCTTAGTGGAATTCGGTTTCCGTCTGCCCTCGGCGTTTGATAACCGTCCGCTGACCTTCGATGAATTTTACGAGCGCGTCGGGCAGAAAATTTTCGTGAGCGCCACGCCCGGCGACTTTGAACGCGCAAAAAGCGCACAGATCGTCGAGCAGGTCATCCGGCCCACCGGACTTTTGGATCCCGAGATCTTCGTGCGTCCGACCGAGGGGCAGATCGAGGATCTGATCTCCGAGATCCGGCTGCGCACCGACCGCGGCGAGCGCGTGCTCGTCACGACACTCACAAAAAAAATGGCGGAAAATCTGACCGACTTCCTCGACACGCACGGCATCAAGGTCAAGTATATGCACTATGACATCGACACCATCGAGCGCATGGAGATCATCCGCGATCTGCGTCTGGGCGAATTTGACGTGCTCGTCGGCATCAACCTCCTGCGTGAGGGCTTAGACATTCCCGAGGTGTCGCTCGTCGCGATCCTCGATGCGGATAAAGAGGGCTTTTTGCGCTCGGAAACGTCGCTGGTGCAGACCGTCGGGCGTGCGGCGCGCAACGCGCACGGCGAGGTCATCATGTATGCCGACAGCGTCACGCCCTCCATGGAGCGCGCCATCGCCGAGACGGTGCGCCGCCGCGAAAAACAGATGCGCTATAACGAAGTACACGGGATCACACCGCGCACCATTCAAAAGGATGTGCGCGACATCCTCGAAATCTCCACGCACGCCGAAGACGGCAAGAAGCCGCGCAAGCGCCTGAGTGAACGCGAACGGCAGGCGATGATCGCCAAATTGACCGCCGAGATGCGTGCGGCGGCAAAGCTGCTGGAATTCGAGCACGCGGCCATGCTGCGCGACAAAATTCAGGAACTCAAAGGGGAAAAACGCTGATGGCAAGCAAACACATTGTGGTCAAAGGTGCGCGCGAGCACAACCTGAAAAATATAGATGTCGAGATCCCGCGTGACAAGCTCGTGGTGCTTACGGGCCTTTCGGGGTCGGGCAAATCATCGCTCGCATTCGACACCATTTATGCCGAGGGGCAGCGGCGGTATGTGGAGTCGCTCTCCTCCTATGCGCGTATGTTCCTCGGACAGATGGAAAAGCCGAACGTCGATTCCATCGACGGGCTTTCCCCCGCCATTTCCATCGACCAGAAGACCACGTCCAAAAATCCGCGTTCCACGGTGGGTACGGTGACCGAGATTTACGACTACCTGCGGCTTTTGTATGCGCGCGTGGGCGTGCCGCACTGCCCCGTGTGCGGACGTGAGATCGTGCGGCAGTCGGTGGACACCATCGTAGACCGCGTTATGGAGTTGGAACCGGGCGCGAAGATCCAGGTCATGGCGCCCGTGGTGCGCGGCAGAAAGGGAGAGCACCAGAAAGAACTCGACGCCGCGCGGCGTTCAGGCTTTGTGCGCGTGCGCGTGGACGGCAATCTGTATGATCTGTCCGAAGAAATCAAGCTCGAAAAGAATTTTAAGCACAGCATCGAAATCGTCGTGGACCGGCTTGTGATCTCGCCCGACATCCGCAGCCGCCTTGCGGACTCCATTGAAACGGCGACGTCGCTTTCGGGCGGCACGGTGCTCATCAACCTCATCGGCGGGGAGGATCTGCTGTTTTCGCAGAACTATGCCTGCCCTGAGCACGGTGCTTCGGTGGACGAGCTGACCCCACGGATGTTCTCGTTCAACAATCCGTTTGGTGCGTGCGAGACCTGTACGGGGCTTGGGACGTTTTTAAAGGTCGATCCCGATCTCATCATCCCGAACAAAAAGCTGTCTATCCGCGACGGCGCCATTCGCGCCAGCGGCTGGACAAATGCCGAGGGCGGCACCATCGCACAGATGTACTATGAAGCGCTCGGCAAAAAATACGGCTTTACGCTCGACACGCCCATTTGTGACCTTTCTAAAAAGGCGCTCGATGCTTTGCTGTACGGTACGAAAGGCGAAAAGCTGAGCATGCAGCGCACCAATGTCTACGGCACGGGCAGTTATACCGCTGCATTCGAAGGCATCGTCAACAACCTCGAGCGGCGGTATAAGGAATCTACAAGCGATTGGGCGCGCTGGGAGATCGAGCAGGTCATGAAAGCCTGTGACTGCCCCGACTGCCACGGTGCGCGCCTCAAACCCATCACCTTAGGCGTGACGGTGGGCGGCATCAATATTTATGAATTCACCAAAATGTCCGTGACGGCGGCATTGCAATTTTTAGATGCGTTGGAATTGCGTGACCGCGACCGCGTGATTGCCGACCAGATTCTGCGCGAGATCCGCAGCCGGCTTGAATTTCTGTCAAGCGTGGGACTGGAATACTTAACGCTTGCGCGCTCGTCGGGCACGCTCTCTGGCGGTGAAAGCCAGCGTATCCGTTTGGCGACACAGATCGGTTCATCTTTAATGGGCGTGCTGTATATCCTCGATGAGCCGAGCATCGGACTGCATCAGCGTGACAACGACAAGCTGCTTGCCACGCTCAAGCATCTGCGCGATCTCGGCAACACGCTGCTGGTCGTCGAGCATGACGAGGACACCATGTACGCCGCAGATTACATTGTGGACATCGGCCCCGGGGCGGGTGTGCACGGCGGCGAGGTCGTCTGCGCAGGTACGGTGGAGGATATCAAAAACTGCCCTGCGTCCATCACCGGACAGTATTTGAGCGGCAAGCGCAAAATCCCCGTGCCCGAAACGCGCCGCAAGGGGAACGGCAAGTTCCTCACTGTGCGCGGCGCGGCGGAAAACAACCTCAAAAACATCAACGTAAAATTCCCCTTAGGCAAATTCATCGCCGTCACCGGTGTGTCGGGGTCGGGTAAATCTTCGCTGGTCAATGAAATCTTGTATAAGCGCCTTGCCAATGAACTCAACGGCGCGAAAAAGCCCGTGGGGAAGCATAAGGATATTTTAGGCCTCGAAAATCTTGACAAGGTCGTAGACATCGACCAGTCGCCCATCGGCAGAACGCCGCGTTCCAATCCCGCCACCTATACGGGCGTGTTCACGGATATCCGCAACCTGTTCGCGCAAACGCAGGATGCCAAAGTGCGCGGCTTTACGCCGAGCCGTTTCTCTTTTAACGTCAAGGGCGGACGCTGCGAAGCGTGCCAGGGCGACGGCATTGTGAAGATCGAAATGCACTTTTTGGCGGATATCTATGTACCTTGTGACGTGTGCAAGGGTGCGCGTTTCAACCGGGAAACGCTGGAGGTCAAATATAAGGGCAAATCCATTTATGACGTGCTGGAAATGACAGTGGAGGAGGCGCTCGGCTTCTTTTCCAGTATTCCTAAGATCAGCCGCAAGCTCCAGACGATTTATGACGTAGGGCTCGGCTATGTCAAGCTCGGCCAGCCCGCCACCACGCTTTCCGGCGGCGAGGCGCAGCGCGTGAAGCTCGCAACGGAGCTTTCCCGCCGCCCGACGGGCAGGACAATCTATATTTTGGACGAACCCACCACAGGTTTGCACACGGCGGACGTGCACCGCCTTATTGACGTTTTGCAGAAGCTCGCGGACGGCGGCAATACGGTCGTTGTGATCGAGCATAATCTGGACGTCATCAAGGTCGCGGATCATATCATCGACCTCGGACCCGAGGGCGGGGACAACGGCGGTACCGTTGTCGCCGAAGGCACGCCCGAAGCAGTCGCGCGCTGTGAACAGTCCTATACGGGGCAGTATCTTAAGCCGCTGCTTGAAAAACAGGCGGGGAAATAACCAAACGAAAAATCAAAAAAGCGCGCAGTCCGAACGACTTCGTTCGGGCTGCGCGCTTTCTGCAAACGGGCATAAAAATCCCCGCCCGACCGCGCACGGCTAATAATAACCTGCAAAAAGCAGGTGGGCGTCTATCCTCGGTTTCAGTGCTCCCAGCGTCCGCCAAAGGGCGGGAGGTCTGCACACCGCCTCGGAATTCCGACTCCCGTTTAAAAACGTGTTGGGTTAATATTGAACCGTACGGTTCTCGCATCGGGCAGGTTGATAGGTTTTCTTTATTCTTCTGTAATGTCGAACAGATCCGCGAGCCGTTCCTCGAATGCGGCGCCGATCCGGTTGAACTCCTCGTCATCCTCGATGGGTTCAAGATACGTTTCGCCGTCCTCCTCGGTGACCCGAAGAATGATCAGCTCACCGTCGTCGTCCAGGATCTCTTCCGCTTCATCGTAAACAGGGAGCAGCGCTACATAGCGCGCGTCGTCCGTTTCAATGCGGTCAAGCTCTTCAAAGATATGTTCCGTACCGTCCTCGTCCACGACGCTGACGATGTCGGGGTTGTATGCTTCGTCCATGTGTTCCTCCGTTGGCAGCTTCATTCTGTTTACATTTTACCCCGAAACGGGCGTATAGTCAACGGTAAAAATTGCCCACCCTGCATTTTGCGCGTTTTGCGCCACGGTAGACAGGGAAAAACACCGATTTTCGGCAAGATGGACAATCAATATAAAAAAATATAAAAAATTTTAAAAAAACTATTGACTTTTCCGAATTCGGTGCTATAATAAAGATGAACAAAGGGAGAAACCAAAGCAAACCCCTAAATGGTTCAAGGCGGGCTTAAGGCTTTTGGTCCTCCGCAAATCAAAGAGCCGAAAGGAAAGTACTCCGGCAGCATGTAAGGCTCGAATCCGTTTGAAAGGATTTGCCGTAAAGCACGGCGAAACGAGATTCGGTAAAACAGGGCCGGGGGGGGCGGACGCAGATCAGACGTTCGCGGTGCTCTTCGGTTGCAGGTCGGCGGTGTGACGCAGGGGCAAAAACCCCAAGGTCCGAATAAGACCGATCGGCACGAAAAAGCGGAGTTCAAAATGTGCTTTGAATCACGAGACTTCTCAAAAGGCAATCGTTCTGTCGATTGTGATAGGTCTCGGCGGGTGGTTTCTGAAAAGCCTTTTGTTACAAAACGAAGGGAGGCGAATCCAATGTACGGTATAGGAACTGAAGAACCGCAGACATTCGGTTCGCTGTCCGCTGCGGTCAAATTTGACAGATAAGATGTAAGTTGTAAGAGTTTTATCGTATCTCCAAGAACAAATTTGACTACGTTCGCTGTAAGAAGTGCGTTAAAGAACTACAAAAACAAAACGATTTTCGTGAAGTCTGACGCCGCAGCGGGCAGCTTAGATAAAACTGAATAACGATATAAATAGAGGCTCCGAGACCGTCCGTTTCGGAGCTTTTGCTTTGCCTGTTTGCAGCGCTCCTATACAAAAATCCCCGCTTGAATGGAAAGCGGGGATTTTTATATGTATCATTGTTTTTTGCGCTTAATTTGCCATATCCAATCCGCCGGGGAACAAGGCATCGTCGATGATGTAGGGCTCGTAATTCTCGTTTTGCCACACCTTGACATAATCCACATAAAAGGCGGTATCGCCCTCATGTGAAAACTGCCCGATCTTCTGCCCGTGCGGCCCCCAGCCGTCGCCTGCGTCGATCTCCACGGTCAGGCGCAAAAACTCCTTGACTTTGGAGACGCCGCCGCCCGCCGTGGCCCAGGTCGGTTCGCCGTCGATGTAAAATACATAATATTCCGGCGTCCACTTCAGCGCAAAGGTGTGGTAGCCGTCGTAAAGATCCTGTTCTAATGTATTGATGATCGTGTCTGAATCCGCAAATTCCCCGTAGCCGTTCCACAAAAGTGCATGTCCCATACGGCTTTGGCGGTTGCGGCGGAACGCGCTTTCATACACGTCGATCTCCGTACCGTCCACACCCTCGCTCGCGACCTTGCGCATATTGGAGGATTGCAGCCAGAACGCCGACCAAAGCCCGTCTGCGTCGGGCAGCTTCACGCGCACCTCAAAGTAGCCGAACGCCTGTGCGAACAGGAGTTCATCACTCGAACCTTTATTGTTGTCGCCGTCCCCGACAATGCGGCGCGTCTCAATACCGCCCGTGAACCGTCCGGCGGCAGGGCAGTCGCCGGAGCACGTGTGGTCGTCTTCGTATCGTGCGTGGATGACGGCGTTGCCGTCACGCACCTCCACCAATTCCGGGCACCACCAGCAGGCGTATTCCGGGTGCGCCTCGTCGTTCGACTCCCAGCGCACGGCGTGCGGCGAGGTCGTCCAGATCTCATGGCTGCCCGTGTAGCGGTCGCCGAAGCGGATGTTCCGGTTGAGCGCGTCACCCTCAAAATCATCCTCAAACACCATGTACCAGCCGTCCTCACCGAGCGTGGGAATAGAAAGATCATACCCCTTTTCTTTCCAACTCTCGTCATTTTTCGGGCGCGTGGTCACACCGACCGCAATGGCAATGATCCCCGCCACGACCAGAACTGCGCCCACAATCAAAATAATCACGCGTTTCACGTTTCTCCCTCCGATCATAGGATGGTCTTATAGTATCGGATTTCCAATGGAATGTCAACGGAAAAGGGATAAAATGCGCCTGTCCCTTCGGATTTGGAAACGCCGGATTGCAACAGGATGAAAACTGTGGTAAAATACGAAGAAGTTTGGCTTTGCACAATGTGTAAAAGTCCAGTGAAAAGGGGAATCGGAATGCGGATCTTAGCGCTGGAAAGCTCCTGTGATGAGACTGCCGCCGCAGTCGTAGAGGACGGCAGACGTATACTGTCCAATGTGGTCGCCACGCAAATCGAGCGCCATAAAATCTTCGGCGGCGTCGTGCCGGAGATCGCCTCGCGCCTGCATGCGGAATCGATCAGCGCGGTGACGGCAGAAGCGCTCGAGCAAGCGGGCATGACGCTTGCTATGGTGGATGCGATCGCCGTGACTTATGCGCCGGGGCTCATCGGCGCATTGCTCGTGGGCGTGAATTATGCGAAAGGGCTCGCATTGGGCAGCGGCAAGCCGCTGGTGCCCGTGCACCATCTGCGCGCGCATATCGCGGCGAATTATATCACGCACCAAGACCTGACCCCGCCGTTTTTGTGTCTGGTCGTCTCGGGCGGGAACACGATGCTTGTGCAGGTGAAAGATTATACGGAATTTCAAGTGCTCGGCAGAACGCGCGACGACGCGGCGGGTGAGGCGCTCGACAAGGCGGCGCGCGCCATGGCCCTGCCGTATCCGGGTGGCGTACATTTGGATGAAGCGTCCAAGGGCGGCGACCCGCACGCCTTTTCCTTTCCGCATCCGAATGTGGAGGGCAGCCCGCTCGATTTCAGCTTTTCGGGCCTCAAGACCGCCGTGCTCAACCGCCTGCATAACGCCGCGCAAAAAGGGGAGACTATCGAAAAAGCAGATCTCGGCGCGTCGTTTCAATCCGCCGTGGCAGATGCCCTGCTGCGCAACACCGATCTTGCGCTGGAGATGTATCCCGAAACCGAAAAACTCGTGCTCGCGGGCGGGGTCTCGGCGAACTCGGTTTTGCGTGGACGTGTCACGCTTCTTGCAAAGCGGCGCGGTGTGCGGCTGTATCTGCCGGAGCTTTCTTTGTGCGGCGACAACGCGGCGATGGTCGGAGCGCAGGGCTTTTATGAGTGGCGCGCGGGGAGATGTGCGGATATGTCGCTCAATGCGGCCGCGACTATGCCGATCGAGGAAAACGGGCGGTAATGCGCCGATTTTTTGGACAGCTAACCGCTCTTTTGTGGATTGTTCATCAAAAAGCGGCACAGAATTGACATTTTATTAACATTTTCCATGTTGCTTTTTTTGGTGGGCTATATTATAATGCTACTTGAATGGCGCTTTTTTCCATTCTGCATTTTTGTAATGCCAATCATGCAAAATTATCTCGGCGCAAGCCGAAGTTTTGGAGAAGGAGAATCAATATGGCATCACTCACACAAAATCAATCCGTGCTTTCGTGGATCGACGAAAAGGCTGAGCTTGTCAAGCCCGACAAGATCGTCTGGATCGACGGCTCCGAAGAGCAGATCGAAGCGCTTCGCGCAGAGGCGTGCTCGACGGGCGAGCTCATCAAGCTCAACGAAGAGCTTCTGCCGGACTGCTATTACCACAGAACGGCGGTCAACGACGTGGCGCGCGTGGAGGACAGAACCCTTATCTGCACGAAAAAGGAAGAGGACGCCGGCCCCACGAACCACTGGATGGATCCTGAAAAAGCATACAAAATGCTGTATGACATCGCCCGCGACAGCTACAAGGGCAGAACCATGTATGTCATCCCCTACTCCATGGGCCCTGTCGGCTCGCCGCTTGCGAAGATCGGTATCGAGCTGACGGACTCCATTTACGTCGTACTCAATATGTGCATCATGACGCGCGTCGGCAAGAAGGTGCTTGATGTGCTCGGCGACAGCAACGACTGGGTGCGCGGTTTGCACTGCAAGTGCGCCATCGACGCCGAAAACCGCTGGATCTGTCAGTTCCCGGAGGACAACACCATCATCTCCGTGAACTCCGGCTACGGCGGGAACGTGCTGCTCGGCAAAAAGTGCTTTGCGCTGCGCATTGCGTCCTATCAGGGCAAAAACGAGGGCTGGCAGGCGGAGCATATGCTCATCCTCGGCATTGAGAACCCGCAGGGCGAGGTCAAATATATCTGCGCGGCGTTCCCGTCCGCGTGCGGCAAAACCAACCTTGCCATGCTTATCCCGCCTGAAGGCTATCGCAAGAAGGGCTATAAGGTCTGGTGCGTCGGCGACGACATTTCCTGGATCCGCAAGGGCGAGGACGGCAGACTGTATGCCATCAACCCCGAAAACGGCTTCTTCGGTGTCGCACCCGGCACGAACGACCACTCCAACCCCAACGCGCTCGCTTCTACCAAGAAGGGCACTATTTTCACCAATGTGGCGCGTAACTTAGATGACAACACCGTTTGGTGGGAAGGGCTTGATAAGAACCCGCCCGTCAACGCGGAAGAGTGGACGGGCAAAAAGGTCAACGGCCCCGAATGGAAAGCCGAGGGCAAAAACCTTGCCCATCCGAACAGCCGTTTCACCGCGCCTGCGGTCAACTGCCCGTGCATCAGCTCCGAGTTTGAAAATCCGCAGGGCGTGCCGATCTCTGCATTCGTGTTCGGCGGCAGACGCGCAAAGCTCGCGCCGCTGGTGTATCAGTCCCGCGACTGGAACCACGGCGTGTTCGTCGGCTCCATCATGGCGTCCGAGACCACCGCTGCGGCGGCAGGTGCGGTCGGCGTGGTGCGCCGCGACCCGATGGCGATGCTGCCCTTCTGCGGCTACAACATGGGTGATTATTGGAAGCACTGGATCGACATCGGCAAGACGCTCGATCCCGACAAGGCGCCCAAGATCTTCAACGTCAACTGGTTCCGCAAGGACGACGAGGGCAACTTCCTGTGGCCGGGCTTCGGCGACAACCTTCGCGTGCTTGAATGGATCCTGAAGCGCTGTGACGGCGAAGTGGATGCCAAAGAGACTGCGATCGGCTATGTACCCTATGCTAAAGACATCAACATCGAAGGGCTTGAGGGCGAGGTCAGCCTCGACTCCCTGGAGAGCATCCTTGACGTTGACAAGTCCCTGTGGGAAACCGAAGCGGACGGCATTGCCGAGTTCTATGGCAAGTTCGGCGACAAGCTGCCCGAAGAGCTTTCCGAAGAGCTTGAAACGCTCAAAGCAAACCTCAAATAAGCGATTCTCCTTTATACAAAGCTGCCCGTCGGGATTCGCGTTATGCGAATCCCGACGGGCCTTTGTTTTTTTGCATAGGCAATGTGTATCTCATGGATTCTTTCACTATATAATTGTGGTAGGCATAACGCACATATACTATATAATAAACGGGCGAGTTTACACGACGACCGATGACAAAATCGAACAAGACAGCAAACACCCGGCGGTGTTTCAAAAACTCGAAATAAATTCAAATTTTTTTGAAAATAGGTGTTGACTTTTGTCGTAGGTTTTGCTATTATATCAAAGCTGTCGCGCGGGACATGAGTTCCGAACGAGAGCAACGGACCTTGAAAATTAAACAAC
>JFBN01011919.1_pt1 | contig 36617 bp, 25 predicted proteins | sample 768741 | NCBI WGS metagenome assembly JFBN01 (sample SAMN01983846, study PRJNA193217) | chicken gut metagenome | biome: terrestrial biome; isolation source: ceca of Broiler chicken | host: Gallus gallus | place: United Kingdom: England | collected 2010-09-07
GCCGTAGCTGTTGCGGTTGAGGGCATTGACCGTCCAGTGGAGCAGGGTGTCGTCGGTCGCTTCGACCACAATCTCCTGCTCCCACCGCACCGAGGGGTAATAGCTGCCGTGCGCGCGGTCGAAACAGATGTCGCGACGGTCGAACAGCGTGTCGAGGTCGCCGTTGAGAATGAGGTCCTCGGTCACCCCGCAGCTCATGCCCTGCCCTTTGCGCAGCAGCCACAGGCGGTCGGCCAGGACGAGTGCCTGTTCGATGTCGTGGGTCGAGAGCAGAATCGCTTTCTGTTGCGAGGTGGCGATGCGGTGCAGCAGAGTCATGGTTTCGATGCGGCTTACGGCGTCGAGAAAGGCGGTGGGCTCGTCGAGAATCACCAGGGGACACTCCTGGGCCAGCACCTTGGCAATCATTGCTTTTTGTTTTTCTCCGTCGGAGAGTTGCGCCATGTAGGTATGGGCCTTGTGGGCGATGCCCACGGCCTCGATGGCCTCTTCGACCACTTGTTGGTCGTGTCGGTCGAGCCGGCCGAAGAACCCGGTGTGGGGTTGTCGGCCCAGAGCTGCCAGTTCGTAGACGGTGAGTCCACCGGTCTGGGTCTTGTCGGTCAGTACCACGCCGATGAGGCGCGAGAGCTCCCGCTCCGAGAGCGTCGACAAGTCGCGACCTTCGAGCCGTATTTCACCCGCGAGAGGCGGTTGTGCGGCTGCGAGCGTGCGCAGCAGGGTCGATTTGCCCGACCCGTTGGCCCCCAGCAGACAGGTGAGTTCGCCCCGGTGCAGCGCGAAGGTGAGGTGGTCGTGGACCGGTTTCACCCCCTTGTGCCCCGTTCGGTAGCCGATGCTCAACTGTTGAGCCGATAGTATGGTGGTCGCGCTCTCCATTAGTTGAAATATTGTATTTTGCGTTGGTTGATGATGACGTAGATGATGACCGGTGCCCCCAGTACCGGGGTGATGGCGTTGATGGGCAGGATACCCGACTCGCCCGGCAGAATGCAGATGAGGTTGCACAGCAGCGTGGTGACGGCGCCGCAGAGTAGCGTGACGGGCAGCAGGGTGTTGTGGTTCGAGGTACCCAGCAGCAGGCGGGCGATGTGCGGCACGGCCAGCCCGATGAACGAGATGGGGCCGCAGAAGGCGGTGGTCGATGCGGTGAGCAGACCCGTGACGATAAGCAGCAGGTTGCGGGTGAGCTTGATGTTCACCCCCAGATTGGCGGCGTAGCGGTCGCCCAGCAACAGGGCGTTAAGCGGTTTGATGAGGAGAATGGCGATGGCCAGACCGACCGATACCGACAGGGCGAAGTAGGGAAGCTGTTCGCCCGTGACGCCGCTGAAATTGCCCATGCCCCAGATGGTGTAGGAGTGTACCCCCTCGGCCGTGGCAAAGTAGTTGAGCAGCGAGATGACCGACGAGGTGATGTATCCCACCATGATGCCCACGATGAGCAGCATGATGTTGTTCTTGACCAGAGTCGAGAAGAAGAGAATCGTTCCCAGCACGACGATTGATCCGGCGAAAGCCCCCGCGATAATGGCGGTAAAGCCCGTGAGGGTGGTCGACCCGGTGAGACCCAGGCTCCCCCCGCAGAAGAGCATGACCAGTGCCACGCCCAGACTGGCTCCCGTGTCGATACCCAGTATCGAGGGACCCGCCAGCGGGTTGTTGAAGGCGGTTTGGAGCAGCAGACCCGCCACGGCTAGCGCGGCACCCGAGAGCAGCGCGGCTACCATCTGTGGCAGACGCGATTCGAGTACGATGAAGCGCCACACCTCTTTCTCGCACTCCCGTCCGCAGAGAATATCCCACACGGCCGAGGCCGGTATCTGCACCGATCCGAACCACAGGTTGGCGGCACACAGCACGACCAGCAGCAGAATCAGCAGGACGATGAGGCGTTTTTCGCGCAGTTTGTCGGGACGGGCATTCATTCGGACAGGGGTTGGAAATAACGGAGTTGATAATCGGGGAAGCGGTCGGGGTGGAAGAGAGCCGCCAGCTCCTGCAACAGCAGGTCGGGCCGGAAGGGGGTCTCTTCGTAATAGTTGCAGGCGGCCGTGTTGCAGCCGTAGATTTTATGTTCGCGGAACGCCTTGAAGCGGGCATAGGGGGCATACTCCTTTTGCAAGGCCTTGTAGGAGAGTTGGCCCGCGTTGAACGACTTGATGAGCCAGATGTCGGCCTCGCCGGCCCGGTTGAACACCGTCTCGAAGGCGAGGGGAATGGAACCCGACTCGCCGTTGTCGCTCCACGGATAGGAGCCTCCGGCATCGGCAAAGATCCGGGCCATGTAGCTCTTCCCGCCCGGCATGTACCAGGCCGATCCGCTCTTCAATTCGCTGATGACCATCGGTGCCGAGCCGGTGTGCTCCACCTGCTCTTTCAGTCGGTTGTAGCGTTGCTCGATTTGGGTGAAGAGCGAATCGGCTTCGGCCTCTTTCCCGTAGAGCAGCCCCAGCAGTTTAATCCATTCGGCGCGGCCCAGCGGCGAGGTTTCGAGGTAGTCGGCACACTCGATGATGGGAATGCCCATCTTGCCGATGCGTCCGTAGCCCGCATTCTCGAAGGGCGACAGCAATATGGCGTCGGGCGAGAGCTCCATCACCCGTTCGATGTCGGGGCTCGTCGAGTTGCCGGCATCGACCAGTCGACCGGCTTGGGCCCGTTCGAGCAGGGCCGGCGTCTTGATATAGGCGAGGTCGCACACGCCGCCTATCCGGTTGAGTGCCCCCAGCATTTCAAGGGCACTGGCGTGTACCGACGAGTAGACCAGCGATTTTTCGAGGGGTGTCCTCACCACCGTACCTTGCGGCAACGAGTCGGGCAAGGGCGCCTCGCGGGAGACGAGCAGGTAGCGGTGCAGCAGTCGGGTGGTGTCCCAGGGATTTGTGATGGCCACATCGGTATAAGTGTCGTGACGGATTATCGAGAGCAGGTCGGCATGGTGCACGAGGGTGTCGTTGCCGGTCGCTCCTTCGGTCGACTGACGCTTCGGGTTCTGGCATTGCACCGTGAGGAGCAGGAGCACGACGAGTGAAATCCATCGAAACATTTTCTTCATAGCGGTAAAGGATTAGCGGGGTTGATAACCTATGTATTTGCCGGTGAGGTTGTTGCTCATAAGGTATTGGGCCGTTTGCAATATCGAGAAGGAGTAGTCGCGCAGCGACTGGCGGGCGGATTCGTCGGTCACGCCACCGCTTTGCTCAATGGCGCGCTCGTGCGACAGCAGCCACTCCTGGTTATCCTTGGGCTTGTAGATGTAGAAGAGCGAGTCGTTCACGCAGCCGATGGCATCGTCGGAGGTAAAGACCACCGCAGGCCGTTTCTCCCGCAGCAGGTCTACGCCGAACCCGTTGTTGATGTAGTCGATGTGAAGCAGTCCCAGCAGCGTGGGGGCGATGTCGGTCTGTCCACCCAGGTCGTCGATTTGACGGGGCTCGATCGACGAGGGGGCGTAGATGAGCAACGGCACGTGGTTGAAACTGAGCGGCATGTCGCTGCGGGGAGTCCCCACAATTTTCCCGTGGTCGCCCACGAACACGAAGATGGTGTTGTCGAACCACTCCTCCTGGCGGGCCTGCTCGATGAACTCCTGCAACGCATGGTCGGCAAACTCGACAATGCGCAACTCGTCGGTCTTGTTGCGGGCCTTGAAATCGGCCGGAACCACATAGGGCGGGTGGTTGCTGACACTCAGCAGGGCGGCGAAGAAGGGCTTGCCCTCGCGGGCCGTTTGGGTAAGCACCGGCAGGGCATACTGGTAGAGGAAGTCGTCCTGTACGCCAAAACTGTTCACCACCTTCTCCCTGGGATAGTCCTCCTGGGCAAAGATGCGGTCGAACCCGTTGGTGCGCAGATAGCCGTTCATGTTGTCATACTGCGACTCGTGGGTCATGAAGAAGAGTGTCGTGTACCCGTTGTCCTGCAAGATGGTGGGCAGCCCGGCAAAGAAGGGAATAACCGCCCCCTTCATCGAGTTGCGTTTCATCAGGGCCGGGTAGGAGTAGAGTGTCGAGTGAATGGCGTGGTTGGTATGCGTGCCGGCCGAGAAGAAGCGATTGAAACAGAGCGATTTCGTGGCAAGCGTGTCGAGGAAGGGGGTCAAGTGCCAGGGGTTCCCGAAGTGTCCCATCAGCTCGGCCGACATCGACTCCATGAAGACGAGCACCACATTCTGTCGTGTGGGCTCTCCCGGATTCTCCACCCGGCGGGCGATGGGCGAGACGTCGGGCAGCGAGTCGGTGATGTGCAGCTCCTGGCGCACCCGGGCGATAGCCTCCCGGTCGTCCATGAGGTCGATTTCCCGGTTCTCCGATTTCGAGGCCTCCAACCAGCTGCGCAGCAGGTTGAACGACGGGCTCACCCCCAACTGGTTCAGAAACGTGTTGTTGCAGTAGTAGGCCGCACTCACCTTGATGGGGTTGTAGCCCACCCGTCCCCGTATGCCGAAGAGGCAGCCGCCAATCAGGAGAATCGAGGCCAGCAGGGTGAGCACCTCGTTGCGCCAGTGAAATTTCTCGGCCGCTATCCGTTGCAGGTCGCGGCTGGTGCGTTTGCGCAACAGATGGGCCAGGTAGACGAAGAGTACCGATAGTGCGAGGAACAGGACGAAGGCCACGATGTAGGAGAACTCGCCAAACATAAGGCCCAGTGTCGTGCCCGTGTAGCCGAACCAGTTGAATATCGAGGCATTGATGTGTTTGAAGAAGTAGGCAAAGTAGGGAATGTCGGAGGCCGAGATGGCAAAGGCCAGCACATAAAAGAGGAAGAAGAAGATATTGACCGCCCGGAACAGACCGCGGCCGTAATACCCCATCAGGGCGCAGATCGACACCACCGTGAGGGGCAGAATCATGATGTAGCAGGCCACTACGTTGTCGAGCCAGAGTCCGCGGACGAAGGCTTCGGCCCGGGTGAGGAACGACAGATTTTCGCCTGCCAGGTAGTCATAGCCTTGCAGGAACAGAATCCATCGGAATGCCGCAAAGAAGAGGAGCCCCAGCAAATGTATCGATACCAGATAACGCAGGGCATATAAATATCGTTTCATCGGTCGTGTATGGTTAAACGGTCCAAAGATAGTGAACTCTCTTCATTCTTCCCAGTCGCGAGGCGAATAAGGCGCCGTTACCGGGCCGTGATGTGGAAACAGCCCTGGCGTATCTCGTATTTCACATAGCACTTGTGCTGCTTGCGCAGGTCGTAGAGCACCTCGCCCAGCAGCAGACGCAGGCGGTCGGAGGGGACGAAGCAGGTCGAGTCGGTCACGTTGTAGCGGTTGTAGGCAATGTCGAAGGTGGTGCCGTAGCGGTGGGCCGAGTTTTCGCTGGCGTTGGTGTTGCGGCGGCGCAGCGAGCGTATCGACTCGTCGGAGCGCAGGGCACTGGTGAGAATGATTTGCCGGCCGCCGGCCCCCCGGCTGGCCAGGGAGTCGTTGAAATTCTTCCCGATGGTCATGAGCAGCCACTTGGTGCGGGGCGTGAGGTAGGGAATGGAGTGGGTGAGCTTGTCGACGGTGTAGTATTCGCAGCTGTCGATTTTGGCCAGTTTCCAGAAACCCATCTGACGGGCTTCGTCGAGCGATTCGAGCGGTTCGATACCGTTTTTGCGGGCGATGACCAGGTGTCTGTCGTTGAGGTCGTTGAACAGCTTTCGGAAGCTGGTGTACTGTATGGGACTTTTCCGCCAGCCGGTGGTGTGGGGTTGGGTCTGCTGTTTCATCTCGAAGGTATCGATGAGGGTACTCTCGGGGTAGTCGGGCTCGACCTGCTTGCCTTTGCAGCCGGCGATGAGGAGGGTGGCGAAGATAAAGACGAGGGGGAGTAGAGTGTGACGCATGAGTGAGGGGCTTTTCCGGGGGTTATTGAGCCGGATAGCCGACCGTCTGTGTCAATATCGCTTTTTGTCGTTCGTTCAGTTTCAAGACCTGGGCCAGTTCGGCGGCATCGAACGAGCCGCGCACCACGCTGCCCAGTCCGGCCGAGGCGCAGTAGAGGTAGATGTTCTGGACAATGCAGCCGCAGTCGACAAACATCATGTCGTTGCCCGGCGCCTTGTCGAGGTCGGCCACGAAGACGATGTTGAGCGGAGCCGTCTGGGCAAAGGGTTGCTTGCCCGCACTGTGGCGGAAGTCGCCGGCGGCCACCTGGTTCAGCACGTTTTGGCGGACGTCGTAGGTGTAGACCCCTTGGGCGGTGATGACATAGAGCGAAATCTCCTGCCGGTTGAGAGCCGAGGGTGCCGTGCGCTTATCCTCGCGGTTGTATCCCCAGGCAGCCCACAGCAGGTTGGAGAGTGTTTGCGGTTCGATAGCCCGGTCGGTGTCGAACTGGCGGGTCGATGCCCGTTGGGCGAGAGCCTGCATGAGCGGCAGTCCTCCCTCTTTCTGCGGAGTGGGGAGCTCGATATTCTGTGCCGAGGCCAAGAGCGGCCCGGCTATGAGGAGCGACAGGAATAAGCCTTTGATTTTCATGATGCTTGGTTTTGAGTGTGACAAGCAAAGATAGCAATTTATTCGGTAGGGCACGCCAATAAAAATGCAAAAATTATCAAAGTCGAAGAAAATAAAAGAGTTACCGCGTGGGGGATTCGGGGCGAAAGTTGTACCTTTACCCCACATTTCCCAGACGATGAAAACGAGTGCGTTTATGAAGATACGACTATTCGTGGCAGCGATAGTGGCCGCCTGGTGGGTGGGCGTGAGCGCCCAGGTTTCCGGGCGGGATTCGTTGCAGGTGAGCCTGCTGACCTGCGGTCCCGGCACAGAGGTGTATGAGCTGTTCGGCCATTCGGCCCTGCGGGTCCGACAGCCGGGACCCGGTGGCTTTGACTACGTATTCAACTACGGCATGTTCAATTTCAACGCTCCGGCCTTTGTGTGGCGCTTCACCAAGGGCGAAACCGACTATTGTCTGGGGGTGAACGACTTCCGCGACTTTCTGTTCAACTATGTCATGCGCGAGTCGAGGGTCGACGAGCAGGTGCTCAACCTCACGCCCGAGCAGAGCGAAGCCTTGTTTGCCGCCCTGTTGGAGAATGCCCGGCCCGAGAATCGGGTCTATCGCTACAACTTCCTGTTCGACAACTGTGCTACCCGTCCCCGCAACATGGTCGAGGCAACCCTCGACAACCGGGTGCGCTACCGCGAGCCCGAGGGGGTGTTGCCCACTTTCCGCGAGGAGATCGACCGCTATGCCGAGCGTTGCCCGTGGCTCATCTTCGGGATAGACCTGGCGCTGGGCAGCGGGCTGGACCGCCCCATGACCTATCGGGAGCAGATGTTTGGCCCCGAGGTATTGAAAGAGGCTTTTGCCCGGGCCGAGATACAGCTCTCGCCCGACTCGGCTGCCGTGCCGCTGGTGAGCCGCACCGAGGTACTCTACGACCCCGAGACTCCGGCCTTGCCCGGCATCACCCCGTTTTACCTCACTCCACTCTTTTTCGCCTGGCTGTTGCTGGCGGTGGTCGCCGGTGTTTCGGTCTACGACATCAGGCGGGGCCGTTGCTCCCGGGTGTTCGACACGGTGCTGTTCACCCTCTACGGATTGGGCGGTGTGATTATCTTCTTTCTGGTGTTTGTCTCGGTACACCCGGCCACCTCACCCAACTACTCCGCCTTATGGTTGCACCCCCTGTGGTTGCTGGTGGCTCTTTTTATTTGGTTTAAATCTCTTAAAAAAATCGTCAGATACTATCATTTTGCTAACTTTGCGGGGCTGTTGATATTCCTGTTGCTCTGGCATTGGATTCCACAGCAGTTCAACACGGCATTCATTCCGCTGGTGCTGGTGTTGATTTTGCGCTCGTTTACCGCCTTGTGGGTGGGGCGCAGAGAGAAAAGCGGGACTGAACAGGTATGAAAAATAAGGTATTAGCAACACTCCTCTTTTCGCTGCTGGTTGTACCCCTGGTGCAGTCGGCCGACCATGCCCCCCGTCTGGTGGTGGGGATTACGGTTGACCAGTTGCGCACCGACTATCTGGTTGCCTTGCAGAATCTTTTCGGCGAGAAGGGCTTCAAACGGCTCATGGCGCAAGGGGTGGTTTGCGAAAATTTGGTTTACGACTATCCCAATGTCGACAAGGCTTCGGCCACGGCGACACTCTATACGGGCACGATGCCCTTTTTTCACGGCATTCCTTCGGAACGGTTCTTCAACACCGCCTTCCAGCGCGAAGAGCTCATCTTGAACGACCCTTCCGAAATCGGGAACTACACGCAGGAGACCTTCTCGCCCGAGCGAATCAGGACCTCGACCATCAGCGACGAGGTGAAAATCGTGAGCGGTGGTCTGGGGCGTGTGTATGCTGTGGCTCCCGATGCCCAGCAGTCGATTATCAGCGCGGGGCATGCCGGAAACTGTGCCTTCTGGATTAACGACCGCAACGGCAAATGGGCCACGACTACCTACTATCGCGACGTGCCGGCCTATGTCGAGCAGTTCAACTATGCCCGCTCGCTGTCGGTGCGGGTCGATACGCTGGCCTGGACGCCGGTCTATACCCCCGACCTCTACACGGCCATACCCTATCTGACCAACGATTTTTCATTCAAGCATACCTTTTCGCACGATAACCGCGACCGCTTTACGCAGTTCAAGACAACCGCTCTGGTCAACCAGGAGGTGACCGATGTGGCGGTCGAGTTCCTCGACAAGGGGCTGCTGGGCCGGCGGGGTGTCCTCGACATGCTCAATGTGGGCTATACGGCCGGGGTCTATCTCGACAAGACCGTGCAGGAGTATGGCTTGGAGTTGCAGGACACCTATGTGCGCCTCGACCGCGACATAGCCCGTCTGCTCGACGCCATAGACAAGCAGGTGGGGCTGGACCACACGGTGGTGTTCCTGGCCTCGACCGGCTATTTCAAGGGCGAAGCCAAGGAGTCGCCCATCTACAACATACCCTCGGGCGAGTTCTATCCGCGTCGCGCCGTGGCCTTGCTGAACGTCTATCTGATGGCAATTTACGGGCAGGGCGACTGGGTGACGGGTTACCAGAACCGACAGATATTCCTGAATCGCAAGCTCATCAAGGAGCGTGATCTCGATGCCGACGAGATGCGCAACAAGGCCGCCTCGTTCCTCATTCAGATGGCTGGTGTGCAGGACGTCTACACCTCGCAACGCCTCTTGCTGAGCCACGGTACCGACCGGCTGTCCGCCATGCGCAACGGCTATTGTCCCAAACTCTCGGGCGACCTCGTGCTCGACCTTTGCCCCGGGTGGGAGGTTGTTTATGAGGACAACAACGACACCCGCGAGTATGTGCGCATCAATGCCATTCCGGCTCCCTGTTTTATCCTGGCTCCCGATGTGAAGCCGGTACACATCACCACGCCCGTGCGGGCCACGGCCATCGCACCCACCGTTTCGCGCCTGTTGCGCATTCGTTCGCCCAACGGTTCTTCCGAATCTCCGCTCTCCGAAATACAATACTAATCAGTTCCTTTTTGCGGAGTTAGCAAAATTTGCATTATTTTTGCAGGGGTAGAAATATCCCCTTACGGAGGAGGAACTCTCATTAACGAATAAAATAGACACTTTATATGGGATTTAACGATTTATTGAAAAAGATGTTCGGCAACAAGTCGCAGCGCGACTTGAAAGAGATTGAGCCCTATATCCAGAAGATAAAGGCCATATCGCCCGAACTTGAAACACTGACAAACGATGAGTTGCGTCATCGTGTCGATGTAGTCAAGCAACACATTCAGGATACGGTCGCACCCGACCGCCAACGTGTCGCCGAACTCAAAGAGCATGTCGAGACGCTCGACTATGACAAACGCGAATCAACTTGGGAAGAGATTGACAAAATCGAAAAGGAGATTCTGAAAAAGATTGAAAAGGTACTCGACGAGTCGCTGCCCGAGGTTTTTGCCATCGTGAAGGAGACCGCCCGCCGGTTCTGCAACAATGCGACCATCGAGGTGACGGCCAACGATTTCGACCGCAGCCTGGCCGTAGACCACGATTTCGTTCACATTGAGGGCGACAAAGCCATCTATGTGAACCACTGGATGGCCGGCGGCAACGAAGTGGTGTGGGACATGGTACACTACGACGTGCAGCTGATCGGTGGCGTGGTGCTGCATAAGGGTAAAATCGCCGAGATGGCTACCGGTGAGGGTAAAACACTGGTAGCTACCTTGCCGGTATTCCTCAACGCCCTCTCGGGCAACGGCGTGCATGTGGTGACGGTCAACGACTACCTGTCGAAACGTGACTCGGAGTGGATGGGCCCGCTCTACATGTTCCACGGTCTGTCGGTCGACTGTATCGACAAGCACGAGCCCAACTCCGAGGCCCGTCGCAACGCCTACAACGCCGATATTACCTTCGGTACCAACAACGAGTTCGGTTTCGACTACCTGCGTGACAACATGGCCAGTTCGCCGCTCGACCTGGTACAACGCATGCACAACTACGCCATTGTCGATGAGGTCGACTCGGTGTTGATCGACGATGCCCGTACCCCGTTGATTATTTCGGGTCCCACCCCCAAGGGCGACGACCAGATGTTCGAACAGTTCCAACCCAAGGTCGAGGAGCTGGTGAAGATGCAGCGCACCTTGATTACGAAACTGCTGGCCGAGGCCAAATCCAAGATTGCCTCGGACGACAAGAAGACGCGCGAAGAGGGAGCCGTGCTGCTCTACCGCTGTTTCAAAGGTCTGCCCAAGAACGGAGCCCTCATCAAATACCTGAGCGAGCCGGGTATCAAACCCCTGATGCTCGAAACCGAGGCCGTCTACATGGCCGACAACAACCGTCGCATGCCCGAGATTACCGACGATCTCTACTTCGTTATCGACGAGAAGAACAACAGCATTGACCTCACCGATAAGGGTATCGATGTGATGACCGGCAAGTCGGACGACCCCAACTTCTTCGTGTTGCCCAACATCAGCGAAGAGCTCTCCGACCTCGAAAACCTGAACCTCTCGCCCGAGGAGAAGCAGAACCGCAAGGACGAACTGCTGCAAAACTACGCCATCAAGGCCGAGCGGGTTCACACCGTCAACCAGCTGTTGAAGGCCTATACCCTCTTTGAACTCAACGACCAGTATGTGGTTATCGACAACAAGGTGAAAATCGTCGACGAGCAGACCGGCCGTATCATGGAGGGGCGTCGCTACTCCGACGGTCTGCACCAGGCCATCGAGGCCAAGGAGCACGTGAAGGTCGAGGCTGCCACACAGACATTCGCCACCATCACCTTGCAGAACTACTTCCGCATGTATCACAAGCTGGCCGGTATGACCGGTACCGCCGAGACCGAGGCCGGTGAGTTCTGGGACATCTATAAACTCGATGTGGTGACTATCCCCACCAACAAGCCGGTAGCCCGTATCGATATGGAAGACCGCGTCTACAAGACCAAGCGGGCCAAGTACAACGCCGTTATCGAAGAGATTGTGAAGATGGTCGAGGCCGGACGCCCCGTGCTCGTGGGTACCACCTCGGTCGAAATATCGGAGTTGCTGAGCCGTATGCTCACTCTGCGCAAGATCAAGCACAACGTGTTGAACGCCAAGTTGCACCAGCGCGAGGCCGAAATCGTGGCCCAGGCCGGACAGACGGGAACCGTGACCATTGCCACCAACATGGCCGGTCGAGGAACCGATATCAAGCTGTCGCCGGCCGTGCGTGCCGCCGGCGGTCTGGCCATCATCGGTACCGAGCGCCACGAGTCTCGACGGGTCGACCGTCAGTTGCGTGGTCGTGCCGGACGTCAGGGCGACCCGGGTTCTTCGGTATTCTTCGTTTCGTTCGAAGATACGGTGATGCGTCTGTTTGCTGCCGACCGCGTGGTGAAGATGCTCGACCGTCTGGGTCTTAAAGAGGACGAAATGATCGAACACCGCCTGGTATCCAAGTCCATCGAGAATGCCCAGCGTCGCGTTGAAGAGAACAACTACGGTATCCGTAAACGGCTGCTCGAATACGACGACGTGATGAACGCCCAGCGTAATGTCATCTACACCAAGCGTCACCACGCCTTGATGGGCGAGCGCATCGGCATCGACATCATGAACATGTTCTACGACACCATCGAGTCGCTGGTCGAGGCCTATAACGGCAGCAACGACTACGAACCCCTGTCGATGGAGATGTTCAAGATCTTTGCCGTCGAAATGCCCTTCGACGAAGCCCAATTCCGCTCGATGCGAAAGAGCGAGATTATCGACCGCCTCTACGACACGGTAGTGGCTACCTTCAAACGCAAGGGCGAACGCATGGCCGAGATTGCCAACATGAATATCAAACCCTTTGTCGAGCAACGGGGCCTGTCGACCGGTATGATACGGGTCCCCATTACCGACGGCAAACGGGTGTTCGGTATCGCCTGCGACCTGAACGAAGCCTACAAGAGCGAATCGCAGTCGGTCGTTAAGCAGTTCCAGAAAGCCGTGCTGCTCATGACCATCGACGAGGCCTGGAAAGAGCACCTGCGCGAACTCGACCAGTTGCGCCAGTCGGTACAGAATGCCAGCTACGAGCAGAAAGACCCGCTGTTGATCTACAAGCTCGAATCGTTCAACCTCTTCAAGGAGATGGTCGAGACGATGAACCGCAAGGCCATTGCCATTCTCATGCGGGGTCAGATATACATTCAGGCACCGCAAGACGTGCATGAGGCAGCTCCCGAGCGTCGGGAAGATTACAGCAAGTACCGCACGCAAAAGGACGAATATCCCGGTCAGTCGGCGCAGTCGGCACAGGCAGCCGCCGCAGCGGCACCCCAGCGTCCCCGGGTTACCGAGCCCATCAAGGCTGCACCCCGCGTAGGCCGTAACGATCCCTGCCCTTGCGGTAGTGGCAAGAAATACAAAAACTGTCACGGGAGAGGACTTTAATCTCCCATTTGCCATACCCCTGCAACCGGCGGCTCCTCTAAGGGAACCGCCGGTTGTATTTTTAAGGGGAGGGGGAAGAATCCTTGTAAGAATAAAGTAAATTCGATAAAAAACATTTATCTTCGCTTTACGAAAAAGAACTCATTATGATGAGGCTCCCTTATATTCAATCACCACTTAACTACATTGGGGGTAAGTATAAATTGCTTCCACAGTTGCTCCCATTGTTTCCTCGGCAGATAGGTACGTTTGTCGACCTTTTTTGTGGCGGGTGTAATGTGGGGATAAACGTACCGTCCGAGCGTACGGTATTTAATGATAATATTTCGTATTTGATTGATTTATACCGAGCGTTTTCTTCTTTGACGTTGGAGGATACGATAGACTATATTGAACGTCGCATTGGAGAATTTCAATTGTCATTGACTAATGAAGAAGGGTATAAGACACTTCGTCGGGAGTATAATGAACAACGTAACCCGTTGGACCTGTTTGTTTTGACAGCCTATTCGTTTAATCACCAGATACGATTTAACAATTCTCATCAATTTAACAACCCCTTTGGCAGGGAGCGAAGTCGCTTCAATGCCGCGATGAAGTCTAATCTATGTGCATTTCTTTCACGGTTACACGAGAGAAACATCGCTTTTACCTGTTTCGATTTCGACCAGTTCGATTTTTCAGGATTGAACGGAAGAGATTTCGTATATTGTGATCCTCCCTATCTTATTACAACGGGGACGTACAACGATGGAAAGAGAGGATTTACCGGTTGGAACGAGATTCAGGAACGTAAACTGTTGAGGCTTTTGGACGAACTGGATACTCGTGGAGTTGCATTTGCACTCTCTAATGTCTTGGTTCATAGGGGTAAGGAAAATATGATCTTAAAAGAGTGGATAGAGCGTAAAGGATATAAAGTGAATTATTTGAATAAAAGTTACGATAATTCAAACTATCACATAGCTTACAAGGGCGGAACGAGTGTAGAGGTTCTGGTGGTGAATTATGAGCCTGAGGCAATAGAGCAAGGCGTATTATTTGCATGAGATACATAGGTAATAAAGAAAATGTAGTGCCTCGCATTGATGAGATATTGACTCGTAAGCATATTACGGGAGAGAGTCTGTTTGATTTTTTCTCGGGAACGACCAGTGTAGGGAAATATTACAAACGGATGGGATATCGAGTGAATACATCGGATTTCATGTATTTTTCCTATTGTTTGCAGAAGGCATATATTGAAAACAATACGGATCCTGGATTTGAACGACTATTGCCCGAACTTTGTATCGAACCTTCCGGTTTGTTTATGACTCCACTTGAAAGAGTCGTTGCCTATCTTGATAAGCTAAAACCCGAGCAAGGGTTCATATACAATCATTATACGCCAGGAGGGACAGCCGACTTGCCACAACCTCGCATGTATTTCAGCGATGAGAATGGAGGTAAAATCGATGCGATACGTCGGCAGATAGAACAGTGGCATGAGGCTGGGTTACTTGTAGAGAACGAGTATTATATTCTTTTGGCCACACTCATCGAGTCGGTTTCGTTTTATGCCAATGTGGCGGGGGTGTATGCCGCTTTTTATAAGAAATGGGATCCTAGGGCGGTTAAGCCGTTGCGGCTGCGACCCATTGAGATTCTGGTGAATAATCGGGAAAATCGGGTTTATTATGCCGACTCCATGACCTTGTTGGATCGAGTTGATGCTGATATTCTCTATCTGGACCCACCCTACAACGAAAGGCAATATGCTTCTAATTATCATGTATTGGAGACGATTGCCCGAAACGATAATCCCGAAATCCGAGGCGTAACCGGTATGCGGGATTATACAACTCAGCGGTCGCGCTTCTGTAATTCCATTTCGGCTTTGGCCGATTTGGATCACATTGCCCGGGAGGCGACTTATCGGTATCTGGTGTTGAGTTACAACTCAGAGGGTATTATGAGCTCAGAGAAGATTATCGAGGTTTTGTCTCGTTATGGAGATGTGGAGATGGAGCAGTTTGAGTACCTGCGGTTCAAAAGCAACAACAACGGATTGTCTTCGACCAAACGGCATATTTGGGAGCAGTTATATATTTTGAAGCGACTATGAAAGCACATGATTTATGGATATTGACCGAGGAACGGCCTAAGATTGAGGTCTTGAAAATGATTTTTCAGTACTTTGCCAAGGACCATCAATGCGGCTTTTTCGGAGATACGTTGAGGATTATTCCTGTATTGAACGACCGACATGAGTTCGCATTTGAATATGAGGTTGTTGGGTTTCATTGTGCGAAGGTGAATCGGGTTATCCTTAAAACTGTTTCGGGATATTCGAGTTTTGTCGATTTCCTGGTTTTTTATCAAGATACGCAACCGGTCGAGACCGATGCTCCTATTTATGCTATTGAGGAGACGAAAACCGATGATAAAGAGAGCCGAAATACGGGTGTCTTTCAGCGCTGTACGAAGTTCGTTTTTATTCGGCATTATTACCCTTCGGTCAAGATGATTATGCTGTATGCTCTACAAGTAGAGCAAAAGAAAGAGCCGACACAAACCTATGTTCTGGGTACACGATTATTGCTGACTTTTGGGGTTGAGATTTTAGGGAAAAATTTGGATAAACAATTGTTCAAGCCATTTCAATCGGTTGATGAGATTATCTCTTTTAAACAAAATATGCGAAAAGTTCCGGGAGGGAATGTCCCTATTATGTTGTATAAAACAGATGGGAAAATCTCTATTTCGGGTCGATTATATAAAAGTGGAGGTCTGTCTCATGATCCCAATATAGGGGCACTGAGTATTTTGTCTGCTGTTTTAAGGGTGTTGGGGTGGACCGGTCGGATTGAGATTATCCGTCATGGGTTGTTACAATCGCATGTAGGAGTAAATAATAAGTTTGTGCAGGTAGCCAATATGTGGGGAATAGAATTGGAGAATGTCGTTGTTCCTTGTGCCAATATTTCTCCTTATTATTGGAAATATGATATGGAGGGGGAGAAATTGGGAACTATCTTTATTCATATTGTAGTTGAAAATTTTACCGAGGGTTACTCCATATTTGAAAATCATGCGGGTTGTGAGAAAGGGTATTTTATTAAGCCCGACGGGACACCTGTTGCATTGGCCAAGTATAGCGATAGGCAAAAATATAAGGAAGGGGATAAAAGCCAGATAATTTATATTCCCGATTTGGTCCTGATCGATATAGTAGAAAATGAATCAATAACGATTGAAGGGAAAAAATACAAGAATAAGGACCAAGGTATTAAGGAGTTGGATAACTATGACTCTTTCGATGAACTTTATTTGAGACGATATTATCCGCAGTATAAGATAGTTAGGACTGTTGTCCTCTATGGTAGTCAAGAGACACGAATCGTTGAAATAAAAGTAGGATTCTTGTTGAATCAAAACGGTAAGCTGGTCTTGGGCATAGAAGCACCATCTCTATTTCGGAGAGCAATAAAAAATCTATTGGATTATTGGAATTAAATTCCTGTTATATCAGAACGGATAGCCGATGGCCAGGTGGAAGGCGAGGCTGTTCTTGAACGACGTCATGTTGTAGTACCCCTTGCGACCGGTGTCGTAGGGGGCGTGGATACCAATACCCAGGTCGCCGCGCAGTACCAGCATGCCGATGTCGTAGCGCAGTCCCACACCGGTACCCAGGGCGATATCCTTGAAGAAGGTGCGGCCGTCCAGCTCACCGCCTGGACGGTTGGGGTCCCGTTTCAACAGCCAGATGTTGCCGGCATCGACAAAGGCGGCGCCGTGCAGGTCGCCCCAGATGGGGAATCGGTATTCAAGGTTGGCTTCGAGTTTGAAGGTACCCGTCTGGTCGAAGTAGCCGTCGACATCGTCCTGCGGCGGCAGGTAGCTGCCAGGGCCGAGCGAACGTATGGTGAAGGCACGTATGCTGTTGGCTCCGCCGATGTAGAATTGTTCGCTGTAAGGTACCTCTTTGGAGTTGCCGTAGGCGTGCTCGGCACCCACGAACACGCGACCTACCAGCCAGTGGTCGGGGCGGAAGCGGTGGTAGTAGACCATCTCGGCACTTCCCTTGACAAACTGGGAGAAGCTGCTGCCGAAGATGCGTTTCTCGCCGTGTTGTCCCAGCAGCGAGGTGATGCCGCTGAGTATGTTGCCGGCCGACATGCCCATGAGTTGCCACACGAAACGGTTGTCGACCTCGCGCCCGTAGGAGGTGTCGTAGGTGTAGGTGTAGCTCGACGAGGGGATAAACTGGTCGCGGAAGCTGAGGGCGATGGCGGGATTCTCCTCCATGGTTTTATCGAACGACTCGGTGGTGTTGAGTAGCTTGGTGTAGACCAGTTTGAACGGGGTGACCGAGTGGCCGGCCCGCAGCGAGGTGCGGTATTCGTAGCTCATCGACCCGTTGAACGAGACCATGCGGAAGTAGTGCGGCCGGTTCATCAGGTTGGCTCCCAACTGGAATCGGGTGAAAGCGGGATAGCGGCGGGTACGGGGCATCTGCGGCAGGAATCCCGGTACGATGCGGGGGTAGGAGAGCGACGAGTTGAGTCCGAACTCGTAGGAGTTGAAGAGCGAGGCCTTGCCGTGTTGCGAACCTCCGCCCGTCTGCCATTCGTAGCTGCCGTTGAGCTTGACCGACAGCTTCTCTCCCCCGCCGAACAGGTTGTTGTGGTTGATACCGAAGATGAGTCCCGGGCCGATGTAGCTGTTTGACTTGGACGAGACGTTGGCCTCGATGGTGGCTTCGAGCGGTACGTCGAAGGTGGCCTGTATGGTCACGTCGAGCGAATCTTTCTGCGCGAGCGAGTCGAGCGGTGTCACCTCGACCGATACGGTGCGGAAGATGCCCAGCCGGCCCAGGTTCGACTGGGTGGTGTTCTGGGTGTCGAGCGTGTAGAGGGTGCCCGGCCTGAACGTGACGTTGCGAGGCAGAATCCAGCGTTTCAGGTGGACGGGCTTGTGGTAGGTCACGGTCATGTGGGGATAGTTGATGGTATCGGGGGTGCCACCGCCACTCGCCCCGTTGAGCCGTACGTTCACGCGGCCCACATAGTAGGGTTTGAGTGCCTGGGCGGGAATACCCTTTTTGAGCGTCATGCGCAGGGCCACTTTGCCGGGCGACAGGGTGGTGTCGGCCAGGTATTCGATATACTCGGGACGGAAGTAGAAATAGCCGTTGTTGCGCAGGGCATTGGTGATGCGGTTGCGCTCGGCCGAGATCGAGTCGAGGCAGTATCGGTCGCCTCGATGCAAAATCGTGGCGCTGTTGATACTGTCGATAAACCGGGTGATGGGGCTGGTGGGAGCCAGCAGCTCGACGGTATCGAGCGTATAGGCAGGCGGTACCTCTATCTTGTAGGAGATGCGGGCCTTCTTGGGGTTACGCTTGTTGTAGATGAGTTCGTAGTTGGCTTCGGCCCCAAAGTAGCCGTTGTTCCCCAGAATATCTTTGATGACACTCATGCGCAACTCGGGCTGCACGTTCGAGACGAGAACCGGCTCTTTGGCCAGTTTCTCATAAATCCAGTGTTTCAACCCCTTGTCGCTTTTGGGTTCCAGATAGTTCCACACCCACAGCCCGATGGGGAAGGGGGTACGCACGTAGGGCGAGAAGAGCGGATTGTTGGGGGCGACCGAGAGGGTCGACTTGATTTCGCTCTTCACATTATCGGCAATCTTCACCCCCGAGTCGGGGATAATCTCCATCTTCTTGACACCGGTATAGAGCACCTCGTCGTCGGCGAGCCGCTTGGTGGTGGAGCAGCCGATGAGGATTGCCGTCGAAAGCAGTGCGGCGAAGAGGTAGGCGATTGACTTTTTCATGGGGTGACCTCCTTTCGGGTTTTGCGGGAGCGGAAGAGTTCCCAGAGGTTGGCCAGCCGTTTCTTCACGACGAAGCCCACGCCGGTCTGGGTGATTTCGCCTTCGAGAATACTCTCGTAGCCCGTGTGGCGAAACACCTTGATATACATGTTGTCGCGTTGGTTGAGATAATATTCCAGCGAGATGTCGTCGATAAAGTTCTCCTTGAAGTTGACGTCGGCATTGTCGTCGGGACTGAGACTACCCCCGATAACCACCTTCACCCGGTTGTTGAACAGGCTCTTGGCTGCCCGGTAGGAGTAGTCGGTGCGGGTGTTGATGCCCGAAGCGTCGGTGTAGGAGTTGATGCCGAACGAAAGGTCGATGCCTTTCAGCCCCTGCGCCCACTGGTTGAGCTCTTTTTCGAGGAACGAGTTGAGCGGGTTGCCCAGCAGGTCGCTCCGGGTAGTCGAGGTGCCGGGGCCGGTATAGGTGTTGTAGATGAGCAGGCTCATGGCCTGTGAGGCCCGTTGCTCGGCCGTGAGCGAGGCGAGCTGGTTTTGCAGGGTGAGGTCCTCGGGGGCGGCCAGGTCGAACGATACCGACAGGTTTTCGAGCGAGTTCTTGATGATGATGCTGATGTCGAAATTGACCTGTCGGGAGTTCTTGTCCTCTTCGGAGATGGTGGTGCGCACCGTCTCGACGGCGGTAATCGACATCTGGGGGTCGGCTATGTTGCCGTTCCACGAGACGAAACTGCCCTCCTGTATCTTGAAGAGCTTCTCCGAGATGATGGGCGGGTTGTAGCGCACGAATCCGCCCGAGAGGGTGTAGCGGCCCGAGAACCGGCTGTCGCCCAGAGCGTTCATGGTGTAGGTGAGGTTGCCGCCGCCTTGCAGGTCGATGCGGTTCTTGCCGTCGGGCGAGAGGTTTACCCCCATCTTCACCGTGGGTGAGATGTTGATGTTGACCAGAATATCCATGCCCAGCAGGGTGCCGGTGGGCAGGGTGTCGGCCTCGGCCACCTGGGTGCTGTCGTTGAACGAGACGAAGGTGACGATGTTGTTCTCCTGCTGTTGCAGGGCGAACGGCGAATCCTGCATCACATAGGTAACCTCGGTACCGGTGAGCAGCCCCACGTTGCCGTTGATTTTCAAGGCTTCGAGCGGACCGTTCACCCGCATGTCGAGGTCGGCGATGACCGAGCCGTAGACCGTGGCCTTGGAGCTGCGGGCCGCCTTGACGGGCTGGAAGGCCGAGGCGAAGATGTGGAGGTCGGTATTGATTTTCGCAAAGTCCCTGAAATCGACACTTCCGTCGATGTGCAGCGGATTCTTGTTGGCGCCGGTGATGGCGTAGTCGTCGAACCGCAATACATTTTTCTCGACGCGTATCGGGCTGGTGGGGAAGTTGAGGCTTGCCCCCATCGACTTGGAGTTGGCCGATGCCCCCACCATTTGCAGGTAACCGTCGAGTAGCGGGGCCGAGGTGCTGCCGCCCACCTGCATCTCGCCGTTGAGGTAGCCTTGCAGCTGAGCCATGTCGGCCGGCAGGAAGGGGTTGGCCGTGGCCAGCGGGAGGCTGTCGACGGCCAGTTGCAGCGACACGGGGCTGTCGGCCTTGTCGTCGAGCAACCCCGACAGGGTCAGGACCGGCTGGTTGTCAATTTGCAGGGCGGCTTTCGCCTCTTGTCGGCCCAGTGAATCGAGTTGGTAGTTGACGTTCAGGTCAAAGTCGCCCACACGTTGTTTCCCGTAGTAGAATTGCGATACCCCCACGTTGCCGGCCACCTCGGTACCGCCCACCGGGAAGTGAATGAGCAGGTTGGCCGATACGCTGCCCGCAATCTGCGGCGAGAAGGGCGACAGGGCCAGCCAGGGGGCTATCTCCATGCCGCTGATGTCGACCCGCAGCGGCTCCTGCCGGGCCAGGGTGTGGTTCAATTTTTCGTGCAGGGTGGTGACGATGAGGTGCCGCTCGCCGTGGGTGAGGGCAATGTCGGCATCGAAATGGCCACCGTAGTGATAGGCAAAGAAGTTGTCGGGGTTCAATGCCCAGGTTTCGAACCCGATGACGGGGTTCTTGGGGAAGAACGATACCTGGACGAGCGAGTCGAGGAAATCGGCCTGGCAGCCGATGCGGAAACCCTCCTCTCCCTGCCGGTTCTTCTGCACGCAGAAGAGTTTGGTGGTGTTGCCCGATAGGAATCCGTTGAGCACGACCGAGGCCAGCTGGTCGAGGTTGCCGGGCTTGTTGCCCACATGCAGCGAATAGTAGAGCCGTTCCTCGCGTTCGTGCCGCTCGAAGAGCGACAGCTGTATGGTGTCGATGACGATTCCGCCCGTCGAGAAGCGGTCGACCGTTCCCGTCGCTCCGAGCAGCGAATCGTTGCGGGCGTTCAGGTCGAACTGGTAGAACCCCATGCCCAGCCCTTTGAGGTATTGTTGTACCAGGTTGTTGCGCTTGGCGCTGGCCTGCAATTCAAAGGGGGGCAGCGTCTGGTGGAGAGCCTCCATGTTAAGGCGCTTCTCTTCCTGTGCCGAGGCCAGAATGGGCATGGTTTGGTTTAGCTTTTCGAGGAAAGGGGTGAGCCCTACCGACGAGGCAAAGCGCACGGCCAGGTCGCCGCTTTGCAGGGTAGCGTGTATCTGGGTCGAGTCGGTCCCGGCAGTCAGCGACAGCGCATCGGTTTGCAGACGGCCGGTCGGTAGCAGGGCCGACAACTTGTCGAGTTGCAGCGAGGCCTGATATAGCTCTTCGGTTGGAGCCACCTGTCCCGAGAGCGACAGCGAGGTCGAGAGCTGGCAGGGTTCTGCCGTGAGGTGCAGCGCTTCGAGGTCGGTGTGAATATCGCCCGACACGGCAAAGAGGTACCGCTGGGGAGCTATCGAGGCCGAGAGGCTGAGCCCGGTGAGCAGGTTGGGATCGGTGCAGGCGATGCGTCCCGTGGCCCGTCCCCGGTTCAGCCGGGCGTCGACGGTGAGTCCCGAGTAGTGGTAGCCTGCATATCGGGCGGTGTCGATGGCGAGGTGTGCGGTGAGCCGGGCCAGGGAGTCGAGCGGGTTGTATCGCTCCCCGTCGACTGTTATCGAAGCCGAGAGAGGGCCCAGCCCCAGCGAGTCGTGCGGCAGGAAGGCAGCCAGGGGGAAGCGGTCGATGTGTATGTTGCCCTTGTAGCGTTGGTGGCGGGTATTGAGTCGGGCCCTCAGGTCGATGGCTCCGTGACCGGTTTCGAGCCGGGCTTCCGACCGGATAGTCGGTCCGGCCAGATAGGCCTTTCCGGATAGTCGAGTCGGCGGCAGGTAGAGGCGGTTGCGCAGCGAGTCGGGCATGAGATGGGCGATGAGTGGCGATTCCCTCAGGGCGATGCCCCATTGCAGGTCGCCGGTCAGACGCTCGGTATCGGTCAGGTTCTGCACCCGGCCTGTGGTGCGGGCATTGAAGGTGCCGGGCAGGGACAGGTCGCCGCGGGTCAGATGCAGGTCGCCCAATGTACCGTTCACGGCGATGTCCGATTGCAAGGCGGTCGAGAGGAGCAGTCCCCGGGTGTAGGCGCTGTATTGGGGGAATAGCTGAATGAGGTCGCCCACGGCGATGCGGGCTTGCAACCGGGCCTCGATGGGGGCCTGGGGCGATTGGACAAACAGTTCGCTCCCGGCTTCGAGTTGTGCCGAGATTTCAGAGAGGGAGGTACGCAGGAGGAAATCGTGCAGGGCGATTCCCGTCGAGTCCATCACGAAGAGTCCCTGGGTTTGGGTCACCGCCAGTCCTGACCGCTCGACAAAGGCGAGCTGCCGTATCGGTACCCGTATCTCGCTGCCCCGGTTGTAGAGCGAATCGATGGCTATCTCGATGCCGTTGAGCGACAGGTAGCCGGGGTCGAGCCCCTTCTGCGGTATCTGTGCGGGCAGTGCGTAGAGGGCACTGTTGTCGTGCAGCCGCAGCCGGGCGATGCGGACGGTCCAGGGGAGCGATGCGGCGGTATCGGCCGCAGTGGCTTCGGGAGCCGTCTCGACCGTCTCGACGCTACCCGGGTAGTAGCGGTAGTCGCCCCGGTCGATGGTGGCTTCGGTCACATCGACTTGTTGCCGGTAGAGGTCGATGTTGCCTTGCCGCAGGGCGGCCTGACCTATCGAGGCGTCGAGTTGTTGAATGGTGGGGCGCATCTGCATGGCATAGTGAATCTGCGACAGGGCCAGTTCGCCCACCGATATACGCCAGTCGAGTGGGGGGCTGGCAGTCTCGGTCGTGTCGGGCTGTTGCCCCGTGATGTTCAGGGTGATGTCGCCGTCTTGCAGTTGGCTCGACGGCAGGTCGATGAGCGAACTTTTCAAGTCGATGCGGGCCCCCCGTGTGGCAAACTCCTTGACCCGGGCCGACAGGGTGAGCGTGGAGTCGGCGCTCGCGAAGCGGAAGCGGACTCCCTGCAAGGCAATCTCGTCCACTTGTACCTGCCGTTTCAGCAGCCCCAGTGGAGCGACCCCCACCTCGATACTCTCGCTTTGCAGCAGCGTGTCGGCCGGTGCGGTGAGCAGCAGTATGTCGTTGATGCGCAGTTTGAAGGGGAAGCGCAGCGACAGGTCGCCGATGGTGAGTTGCATCTCGGTCGACCGGTTTACGTAGCGGCATATCTCGGTCTTCCCCCATCGCTGAACGGCCGGGATATAGATACACAACGGCAGAAGGAGCAGCAGCGCCAAAAGCGAGACGAGGGTGACGGCGATATATTTCAGCGCTCTTTTCATTGTGGAGGAATCTTCTTTTTCAGCTTTCGGGATAGGCCTTGTTTAACGATATTTCTGGATTCGGCTTATAAACATTGGCACGAAAGATTTTGTTTTTAGAATAGATGGAAAACCTAAAAACCGAGGTAAATATATGAAAAATTATTTGTATCTGATTGTTTTGTTCTCGATGATTGCGTTGGGCATAGGACCGGGGCGGGGTGGGAACCGGGCGAATGATAGAAAAATCTCGATGTCGGAGCTTCCCTCGCCGGCCCGGCAGCTGTTGAAGACCTATTTTCCGGGAGCACGGGTCTTGCAGTGTGTGCATTCGCGCACCTGGGACGAGTATGGGGTGAAGGTCTCGGGCGGTTATGAGCTGGGCTTTGACCGGCAAGGACACTGGGAGGAGATTGAGTCGGACGACAAACCGCTCTCGGCCGAGTTGGTGAAGTTGCTGCCGGCTCCCGTTGTCGAGTACCTGAAACAGCACTATCCCGGGGCGAAGGTCGAGAGCATGGAGCAGCGGAAGAATATCTATAAAATTACCCTGGCCTATCCCGATACCCACCTCTATTTCTCCAAGTCGGGCGAGTTTGTCAAGGCGCGGGACGACGATTGACGCTTAGCGGCCCGAGTAGCTCATGCCTATCCCGATGAGTCGGTCGTACCGTTCGCCCGGAGCCCGGTGGTACACCTTCACCAGGTATTCGTTCACCGTCTGATAGTAGTTGCCCTCGACCGGCGCGGCCGTAGCCGTGCGGGTCCCGTCGGGCAGGAACAAATATTGGTAGTTGTAGGAACCCTGTTTCAAAAGCAGGGTTTTCTCGTATTGTTCGGTCTGCGGGTTGTAGACCATCTCGTTGTAGGGCGAGTAGAGGTGGTTGGTCAGTTCGCCGTCGATGTAAATCTTCCCGCCGGGAATGGGGTCGGAGTCGAGGGTGAAGTGCACCACGAAGTAGTCGGCCTCGGTGTCGCTGTCGCTGGCACCGCTCTGACGGATTACGAAGCGGCCGTTTTGGGTCTGGTCATAGAGGTAGCTCGACTCGGAGCGCGGTTTGACGGGCGTCAGTTCCACATGATAGTAGGGGTCGAAGTGGTAGATGTTGGAGACTCCCAGCCCGGCGTAGCGGGTGGCTACCATCTCGAACCGGCGGAACTCGTTGCCCGCCTCGAAGATGAGGTTGCGGTCGTGGTCGAAGAAGATTTGGCTGCCCTGTATCCGCAAGGGACGGTTCACGATTACCTCGTTGTCGCGGCGTCCGTTCTGGGTCACACTCACTTTCAGCTCGTTGTAGGGATTCTGTATGCGATAGTTGTTGGCATTGAGGGTGACGCTCACCTGCTGGTGCTCCCGGTTGTAGTCGATGTCGGTGCGCGAGGTGACACTGGGCGCGACCAGAATATTGTTCTCATAGACCGAGAAGCACACTTGCAGCAATACCCGTTCGGGCTCGTTCTCGGGGTAGACCAGCAGCACGTAGTTGCCCGACACCTTGAACTGCACGTCTTCGTTGGGCAGGGTGAGGCTGTAATGCACGTAGTGGGCAAAGGTGGCCATTGAGAAGTCGAACTCCTCGATAGGGTTGGTGTTGAAACCGTCGAGGTATTCGAGATCCGACAGGGCCGACGGACGCCAGTCGGCATTGCAGTGCACGAGGCTGTATTGTAGGTAAGAGACCTCCTCGGTCATCTCGTCGAACGAGATGGTGATGTGTTCGTTGGTGTTCAGGTCGATAATCGGGGGAAACAGCTCCCTACCCTCGACCTGCGTGCGCAGGGTCTTGAACCGGTCGGAGAAGGAGCGTGTTTCGTAGGGTTGGTCCGAAAGCGATTGCGCCGTCAGGGCCAAAGGGCTTCCCAGGACGATTGCGGCCAGTAAGACGCGAAGGATATGTACAGGTTTCATGCAGTTCTCGATTAGAAAGTTAGTTATGGCAAATGTACGAAAATTTATGCCAGATTCCTAATATCTGTTACAGGAATGCCCGAGTTTTTACCAAATATGAAAATAATGGCTATATTTGTGCGCAATTTAAATAATAGACAGATTTATGAATTATAGACATTTGATCATCGCATGTGCTTTGTCGGCCCTTTCGGTTTTTGCCTGGGCCGGAGAAAATAAGAAAGATTCGGTAGGATACCAGTTTACCGTAACGAAAGAGTTGAAAACCAATCCGGTGAAGGACCAGAGTCGCTCGGGTACGTGCTGGAGCTTCTCGACCCTGTCGTTTATCGAGGACGATTTGCTGCGTCAGGGCAAGCCGTCGGTCGACCTCTCCGAGATGTTTGTCGTGCGCAACGACTATATCGAGAAAGCCATCAAGTATGTGCGCATGCACGGCTCCATTTCCTTTTCGGCCGGAGGCAGCGCCTATGATGTACTCTATATTATCGACAAATACGGTATTGTGCCCGAGGAGGTGTACACGGGATTGAACTACGGTACCGACAAACACCAGCACGGCGAACTCGATGCCATTCTCAAAGGCTATGTCGACGCCGTTATCGACAACCCCAACAAGAAACTCTCGACAGCCTGGCTCGATGGCTTCAAAGCGGTGCTTGACACCTACCTGGGTAAAGTGCCCGAGAAGTTTACCTACAACGGGGTGGAATACACGCCCAAGTCGTTTGCCGAGTCGCTGGGCATCAAGTCGAGCGACTATATCCCGTTGACCTCGTTCACGCACCACGATTTCTACAAGCCCTTTGCCATCGAGGTGCCCGACAACTGGCTGTGGTCGCAGTACTACAATATCCCGCTCAACGAACTGATGGAGACCATCGACTATTCCATCGACAAGGGTTATACCGTCATGTGGGCTTCGGACGTGAGCGAAAAGGGATTCCAATACCTCAAAGGCTTTGCCGTCGTACCCGTGGAGAAGAAGAACGACAACCTGTCGGGTACTGAATTGGCCCGTTGGGTGAAACTGTCGAAGGCCGAGAAAGAGGGCGAACTCTACAAATTCGAATCTCCCGAGGAGGAGAAGGTCATCGACCAGAAGGTGCGTCAGGAGGCTTATGACAACTACGAAACGACCGACGACCACGGCATGGTCATCGTGGGCACGGCCGTCGACCAGAACGGTACGAAATACTACAAGGTGAAGAACTCGTGGGGGACCGAGCAGATTTATGGCGGATTCTTCTATGCGTCGGAGGCCTTTGTCAAATACAAGACCATGAATATCCTCGTGCGCAAAGAGGCGGTACCGGCCAAAATCCTGAAAAAGCTGCACATGGATTGACACCATGAAACGGCGCCTGGTTGCCGCTTTTTTATTGGTGCTGTGTCTGCCGTTATTGACAATCCCCCTTTGTAACGACCAAGTGGTGGACCATTATATCGATAAGATATGGTTGCACCGGACCAACACGATAGAGAAGCTGCACGAGTTTGAAGATGAATATAAGAATTTTGAATGCGACGTGCTGTTTGTGCCCGAACTGAACGATTTCAGAATCGGGCACGACTCGCCGTCGTCCGAGTCGCTCGGCTTGTACCTCGACTATTTGGGGCGGAATCCCGAGCGTGAATTGTGGATCGATTTGAAAAACCTCACCGAGGCGAATTGCCGTCGGGCCGAGTCGCTCCTGACCGCTATGTTGGCCCGTACCGGTGCCGATAAAGAGCAGTTGATTGTCGAGTCGCGCAACTGGAAAGCCCTGCGTCTGTTTACTGAGCAGGGATACTATACCTCATGTTATCTCGATATACCTCGCCTGGACGAGATGAGCGACGACGAGCGCACCCAGCGCTTGGATTCGGTACAGCAGGTGGCCCGCAGCGGAGCCGTGTCGGCCGTTTCGTTTCCCGCATCGTATTATGTGTTTCTGCGTGACCTCGATTTCCCGGTTGACATGCTCACCTGGGAGCATCGCCGCTGGGCCTGGCAACTACCCTTCTTTTCCCGGTCGAGAGCCATACTCAAAGACAACCGGGTTAAGGTCGTGCTGGTCAAGGAAAAGGGACACTATCACCAGTGAAGCCGCTTGTAAAGCGGGAACAATCCCCAGTGATAATCAGCAGACTATGGCCAGACAGAGGGCTGGTATATCACTCTTTGCTGATTTCCTGATTGAGTTTTTCGCCAATTAATCGGGCTGCCGATGCCACGTAGTCGGCGCAGGGGCGGCGTTTGTAGTAGGCCTCGGTGCGAGCTTCGGGGGTAGGAGCATCGCTCTTGTGGTCGAGCCCCAGCAACTCCCGGCAGATAATCGAGCCGTTCAGGGCTTTTGACTGCTCGGCCAGTTCCTGTACCGTGGCGTAGACCTGTTTGCGCTTGGCCATGTCCGACGGTACATCGTTCTTGTAGTACAAGCCTGCAATCATGAACATGCCGCTCACGGCACCGCACACCTCTCGCAAGCGGCCCATGCCTCCGCCCAGCGGAGCACTTATCGAGGCGGCCGAAGCGGGATCGATGTCAAACAAGTCGATATAAGCCATCACTACCGACTGGGCACAATTATATCCTTCGTGAAAAAGTTGGCGTGCCTTTTCGGCTCTCTCTTCTACATTTATCTTTTCCATACGTTTACGTGTGTGTTTTACCATTGAATAGGCTCGATGCCATGAGCCACCAGATAGGCATTGGTCTGGCTGAAATGGTGATTGCCGAAAAAGCCCCGGTGGGCCGACAGGGGCGACGGGTGGGGCGATTGCAGCACCAGGTGCCGGTTGCGGTCGATAAACTCCCCTTTGCGTTGGGCATAGGCCCCCCACAGGATAAAGACCAGATGCTCGCGCTCCTCGGCCAGTTTGTGAATGACGGCGTCGGTAAAGGTCTCCCAACCCTTGCCCTGGTGCGATGCGGCCCGGTGCGCCTCGACCGTGAGGGTGGCGTTGAGCAGCAATACCCCCTGGCGGGCCCAACGGGTCAGATTGCCGCTGGCCGGAACCGGTATCCCCAGGTCGCTCTCAATCTCCTTGAAGATATTTTGGAGCGAAGGCGGGAAGGGAATGTGGTCGTTCACCGAGAAACACAGACCGTGCGCCTGATTGGGTTCATGATAAGGATCCTGTCCGAGAATGACCACCTTTACCCGGTCGAAGGGGCAGGCGTCGAATGCGGCGAAAATCTGGCTGCCCGGCGGGTAAACCGTTTTGATGGCATACTCGTGACGTACAAAGTCGGTCAGTTTTTCAAAATAGGGCTTGTCAAATTCGGGTTGTAACCGTTGTTGCCAACTGGGTTCGATGCGAACGTTCATAATCTTTTTGTGTAAGATTTTAACCGTAACTGTTTGCAAAGCTACAAATATTTCTTACTTTTGCGGCGCAAAAGGGAATAGAATCTTCGGAATGAAGGACGATTTTTCCCGATTTCGTTTAGCGGCACCCGTAGTTCAATGGATAGAATAAAGGATTCCGGTTCCTTCGATTGGGGTTCGACTCCCCACGGGTGTACAAGGCGTTCCAAGAGGGGAAACCCGTTGGAACGCTTTTTTGTTTCTGATAAAAGACTACCTTTGCCGCATGAAAAAAATGCAAGTCGATTGGAGCCTGACCGATGCTCTCATGTTTGATATGGACGGTACCCTGTGGGACGCCGTCGATACCTACGCCCGCATCTGGAACGAAGTCTTTTTGCGGGCTGGCCGCGAGGTTCACGTCACTCGCGAGTCGCTCATTCGTCATATAGGCATGCCTATCCCGAACATCATAGCGAGTCTGTTTCCCGATATTACGCCCGACGAGTCGGCCCGCTTCTCGGCCGAGTTGGCGGGTGAGGAGCCTGTCTTGCTGCCCCGATACGGGGGGACGCCCTATCCCGGGGTGGTCGAGGGGTTGGAGCGGTTGTCGCACAAGTACAAACTGTTTCTGGTGAGCAACTGCGACAGACACACGTTGCCCATCTTCATGACGTGTATCGGTATCACGCCCTATATTACCGAGGGGCTTGCCTATGGCAATACGCACAAACCCAAGGGTGACAACATGTTGTTGCTTAAAGAGAAATACCGCTTGCAACAGCCGCTCTACATGGGCGACATCGATGCCGACGGGCAGGAAGCCCATCGGGTGGGATTGCCCTTCGTGCACGCCCGTTACGGTTTTGGCCAGACCGACGACTGTGAACTGGCCTTCGACTCATTTACCGATTTTACCGAATTCTTTTTAAATTGCAAATAGCTATGTTTTCGAGTGATTTCCAGGCCGAGATTCTTCGGCGCAGCGCGAAGATTCAGGCAGGCATGCGGGTCGTTGGAGCCGACGCAGCCTTGATTCATACGAATGCCAACCTCTATTACACTTCGGGTCGGGTGTTCAGCGGGTACACCTATATCCCGGTCGAGGGCGAGCCGCACTATTTCGTGCGCCGTCCCGTGGGGTTGAAGGGCGAGACCGTGCACTATATCCGCAAGCCCGAGCAGATACCGGCGCTGCTGACCGAATTGGGGTTGCCCCAACCGCGCTGTGTGGCGTTGGAGTGGGACGCCACTCATGGCGACTACATGCGGCTGGCGGCTCTCTTCCCCGAAGCGAAGGTAGTGAATGCTTCGACGGTGATGCGTGGGGCTCGTGCGGTGAAAACCGAGTACGAACTGGCTCAGTTGCGGGAGTCGGCCGTGAAACATGCCGAGGTGTATCACCGCATCGAGTCGGTCTATCGCGACGGCATGACCGACATCGAGTTGCAAATCGAAATCGAGCGGTTATTGCGTCTGCACGGTAATCTGGGACTGTTCCGCATCAACGGGTCGAGCATGGAGATATTCATGGGTAATGTGTTGTGTGGCGACAATGCCGATACCCCTACACCCTACGACTTTGCCATGGGCGGTGCGGGCATGGACTGCTCGATTCCGGTAGGTGCCAACGGTACGCTCATGCGTCCGGGCATGGCGGTGATGGTCGACATGTGCGGCAACTTTACCGGCTACATGACCGACATGACGCGGGTCTACTCCATAGGCGATTTGCCCGAAAAGGCTGTTGAGGCACACCGTTGCTCCATCGAGATACATCGCGAGCTGAGCCGTATGGGCAAGCCGGGCGTAGCTGCGGCCGATCTTTACCACCGGGCTGTCGAGATGGCTCGCGAGGCCGGGTTCGACGACTACTTCATGGGACACACCCAAAAGGCCGGATTCATAGGTCATGGCGTGGGTATCGAGGTGAACGAGGCTCCGGTGCTGGCTCCTCGCTCGAAAGACGTACTGGTCGAAAACCAGGTCATCGCGCTCGAACCCAAATTTGTCATTCCCCACGTGGGGGCGGTCGGCATCGAGGATACCTATGTGGTTACCCCCGATGGTTTACAGGCAATTACCAGTGCTCCGGTCGATATAGCACAGCTGTTTTGATTGTTCGGCAACGGAGCTTCCGACATGTTGAAACCGATTTGGCTATCCGGGCAGGGATTCCTGCCCGGATAGCTTTTTTATTGAGAAACAGTTGTTTGTAACTTGTTCAAAAATCTTCGGACGCCGGCTTTATACTCTGCGAATAACTTTGTAACTTTAAGCCCACGAAACTAAATCCACGCTTGTTTATGCAACCTTTTATTCATCTGCACGTTCACTCCCAGTATTCGATTCTCGACGGACAGGCCTCGATTCCGGCTCTGGTCGACAAGGCCATGAAAGACGGCATGAAGGGGCTGGCGCTGACCGACCACGGCAACATGTTCGGGATAAAGGAGTTTTTCAATCTGGTGAAGAAGAAAAACGGTGCGGTGAAAGACGATATGAAAAAAGCGCAGAAGCGCATCGAGGCCATCGAGAGCGGCGCCGAGGAGGTGGCCGACAAGGAGGCCGAGTTGAAGGCCCTGCGTGATGAGATAGCCCGGCTCGAAGCAAAAATCTTCAAACCCATCTTCGGCTGCGAAATGTATGTGGCCCGTCGCCGGCTCTCCGACAAGGAGGCTACACCCCGCGAGGTGCGGGGTGCCGTGGTCAACGAGGTGAGCGGTATCTCGGTGCGCAGCGGTGCGGTCGACGAGGGCGGTTACCACCTGGTGGTCCTGGCCAAGAACCTGAAAGGGTATCACAACCTGATCAAGCTGGTATCGAAAGGGTGGACCGAGGGCTTCTATTCGCGTCCTCGTACCGATAAGTACGAACTCGAAAAATACCACGAGGGGTTGATTGTCTGCTCGGCCTGCCTGGGTGGCGAGATTCCCCGCAAGATTCTGACCGGCGACCTGGCCGGAGCCGAGGAGGCGATTCTCTGGTTCAAACAGGTTTTCGGCGACGACTACTATCTGGAACTGCAACGTCACAAAGCAACGGTACCTCGGGCCAATCACGAGACTTTCGTGCTGCAAAACGAGGTGAATGACCGGCTCATCGAGTTGGCCCACAAGCACAATATCAAACTGGTTTGTACCAACGACGTCCACTTTGTCGAAGAGGAGAATGCCGAAGCTCACGACCGGCTCATCTGCCTGAGCACGGGCAAGGACCTCGACGACCCCACCCGCATGCTCTATACCAAACAGGAGTGGTTGAAGACGCAACAGGAGATGAACGACATCTTTGCCGATGTGCCCGAAGCGCTGGCCAACACGCTCGAAATTCTCGACAAGGTCGAGTTCTACTCGATCGACCACGCCCCGCTGATGCCTACCTTCCCCATTCCCGAGAGCTTCGGCACCGAGGAGGAGTACCGCCGCAAATATACCGACGAGGATATTTTCAACGAGTTCACCCGCGACGAGAACGGCAACGTGGTGATGGACGAGGAGTCCGCCCGCAAGAAGATTGAAAAGCTGGGCGGATATGAGAAACTCTACCGTATCAAGCTCGAAGCCGACTACTTGAAAGAGCTCACCTTCAAGGGGGCCCACGAACGCTACGGCGAGGAGCTCTCGCCCGAGGTCTTGGAGCGCATCAACTTCGAGCTGCACATCATGAAGACGATGGGTTTCCCNNNNTACTTCCTCATCGTGCAGGACTTTATCAACGCCGCCCGCAAGGAGCTCGACGTGTCGGTAGGTCCCGGCCGTGGTTCGGCCGCCGGTTCGGTAGTGGCCTACTGCTTGAAGATTACGCAAATCGACCCCATGAAGTACGACTTGCTGTTCGAGCGGTTCCTCAACCCCGACCGTATCTCGCTGCCCGATATCGACGTCGACTTCGATGACGACGGCCGCGGACGGGTGCTGCAATGGGTGACCGAAAAATATGGCGCCGAGAAGGTGGCCCACATCATTACCTACGGTACGATGGCCACCAAACTGGCCATCAAAGACGTGGCCCGGGTACAGAAACTGCCCCTCTCGGAGTCGGACCGGCTGACCCGCCTCATTCCCGACCGTCTGCCCGAGAAGAACGGCAAGGCTCAAAAAATCAATCTGAAAAACTGTATCGAGAATGTCAAGGAGCTGCAAGACGCCTGCAATTCAAGCGACCAACTCCTGGCCGATACGATGAAATATGCCCAGATGCTTGAAGGTAACGTGCGCAACACCGGCGTGCACGCCTGCGGTGTCATCATCGGGCGTGACGATATTACCGACTGGGTGCCCGTGAGCACGGCCGACGACAAGGAGACCGGCGAAAAGATGCTCGTCACCCAGTATGAAGGGAGCGTCATCGAGGATACTGGCCTCATCAAGATGGACTTCCTGGGACTGAAAACCCTCTCGATCATCAAGGAGGCGGTCGAAAACATCAAGCAGACCCGCCACATCGACCTCGACATCGACTCCATTCCCATTGACGACCCCAAAACCTACGAACTGTACAGCGCCGGCCGCACGACCGGAACCTTCCAGTTCGAGTCGGCCGGTATGCAGAAATACCTGCGGGAACTGCACCCCTCTACCTTCGAGGACCTCATCGCCATGAACGCCCTCTATCGGCCGGGACCTATGGAGTATATCCCGCAGTTTATCGCCCGCAAACAGGGCAAGGAACCTATCGTCTACGATATTCCCATCATGGAGAAATATCTGAAAGATACCTACGGCATCACCGTCTACCAAGAGCAGGTGATGTTGCTCTCGCGACTGCTGGCCAACTTCACCCGCGGCCAGTCCGACGGTCTGCGAAAGGCGATGGGTAAGAAACTTAAAGACAAGCTCGACGCCCTGAAACCCCTCTTTATCTCGGGCGGCGAGAAGAACGGCCACAAGAAAGAGGTGCTCGAAAAAATCTGGGCCGACTGGGAGAAGTTTGCCTCCTACGCCTTCAACAAGAGCCATGCTACCTGCTACTCGTGGGTGGCTTTCCAGACAGCCTACCTCAAAGCCAACTACCCCTCGGAGTACATGGCGGCCGTCCTCAGCCGGAACCTCAACAACATCACCGAAATCACCAAATTCATGGACGAATGCAAGTCCATGAAGATTCAGGTACTCGGGCCCGATGTCAACGAGAGCCAATACAAGTTCTCGGTCAACAAGAAGGGGAATATCCGCTTCGGGCTGGGAGCCATCAAGGGTGTGGGCGATTCGGCCGTGCAGGCCATCGTACGGGAGCGCGAGGCCAACGGGCCTTACAAGGGAATATTCGATTTTGTCGAGCGCGTCAACCTCTCGGCCTGCGGCAAGAAGACCATCGAGTCACTGGCCATCTCGGGGGCTTTCGACTCGTTCAAGGAGATTCACCGCGAAGACTTCTCGGCCCTCACCAGCAAAGGCGAGCCCTTCCTCGACACCCTGGTACGCTACGGTGTGAAGGTACAGAGCGACAAGATGTCGCAGGTGGCCTCACTCTTCGGCAGCGAGGCTCCCATCGTGACCACTCCGCCCGAGATACCTCGGGGAGTGCCTCTGTCGGATATTGAACGGCTCGACAAGGAGCGCGAACTCGTGGGCATGTACCTCTCGGCCCACCCGCTCGATGCCTACAAACTCGAACTGCTCTACGGCTGCAACACCCGCATGACCGACTTGAAGAACCGCGAAGCCCTGCTCGACAAGGAGATTACCTTCGGCGGCGTGGTGGTCGACTACCGCACCGGTATCGGCAAACGCGGCGGCCAATACGGCTTCCTGAAAATCGAGGACTACTCGGGCGCCGACGACATACCCCTCTTCGGACAAGACTTTATCGACTATGGCAAATTCGGAGCCAACAACGGTACCTTCGTGTGGGTGCGGGCCCGGTGCGTCCCTTCGAAATATACCCCCGGCCGCATCGACTTGAAGATACTCGAAATGAAGCTGCTATCGGAGTTGAAGGGGACGATGCTCAACTCCATCACCATCGAGATGCCCGCCCGCCTGGTGAAAAACGGCTTTATCCAGACCCTCTCCGATTTCATGCCACCGGCACACCAGCACAAGGCCGAACTCAACTTCAAGATCTATGATTCGGAGCTGGGCAAGTCGGTGCGGTTGCGCTCGCGTCGCCGCCCCATGATTACCGAAGAGCTGATCGATTTCCTCAACGAAAATGAAGAGGTAACTTTCAAAATAAATGAATAATCGTTTGCGACTCAACCATAGATTATCTATTTTTGTTTCGCAATAAAGAGAATGATAAAAACATAAAAGAATAAAGTTATGGCATTGAAAATCAATGATGAAAATGCAAAAGATCTGATTGCCTCGGGCAAACCCGTCGTGATTGACTTTTGGGCAGAATGGTGTGGCCCCTGCCGGTCCATCGCCCCTTCGGTCGACGAACTCGCCGAAGAGTATGAAGGAAAAGTAATAATCGGTAAATACAACGTCGACGAAGGTGACGACATCAGCGTCGAGTACAGTATTCGCAGTATCCCCACGCTGCTCTTCTTCAAGGACGGCAAGCTGGTGGACAAACACGTGGGCTCGGCCTCGAAAGCCGACCTTGAAGCCAAAGTGAAGGCTCTGCTCTAAACGTTGCAAAAAAGATAAAAAGGCTGGCCCGGTTGTTTTCGGGTCAGCCTTTTTTTTGTATTGTGGAGCCGTTGCGCACCCCGATACGGTCTTTCTTTCACCCCGTACCCCCAATGCGGGTTCATGGCAAGGAGAAGCAGCAGTATTTCCGCCTGTGGCATATAGGGGATTCCCAAATCCGTTACAGCTTCAAGTAGCTTTTGATGGCCTCGACATAGCGCTCGAAAGCCTCGCGCCCCTTCTCGGTAATCTGGCAGGAGGTACGGGTCTTCCGCCCTACAAACTCCTTGATCACCCGAATGTATCCAGCGGCAGCCAGTTTGTCGATTTGCACGCTCAGATTCCCGGCCGTAGCCCCCGTCTGCTCTTTCAGGTAGACAAAGTCGGCCTCATCGACCGAAAGGAGAATCGATACGATAGCCAGTCGCAGTTGCGAATGCAACAAAGGATCCAGTTCCTGTAACATCATTTTCGGCATTTAGCGTTGAGATTATGTCCCGGTATCACCATCATAATGAGAAACGAGAGTCCAAAGTAGAGATGCCACGTAGCCGGTGTGTGTAGCAACGAGGGTAGAGCCACGAGCATATAGATGGCAAAGACGAGTCCGAAAAGCGGCAGATAGGCCAGGACCGAATCCTTAATCACCAGGCCCGTAATCGAGCTACCTATGCCACAGTAGATCAGAGCCAGCGGCATCATCAACGCGAAGTTGACACTCCCCAGCGTGTAGCCCAGAATCATCATCACCAGCAAGGTAATCACAAACAGGGTCCCTATCACCTTCCAGGTCTCGTTGATCATGCGGTCGGTATAGGTGACAACCGCCGGGCGATGCTTGCGGTCGTATAGCCATGAGTAGATAAAGGGAAGGAACATGCCGAACCAGAGGGCCGCCCAGGTAAGGTGACCAGTCGTGCGTACAAGCACAAAGACAATAATCGAGAGTATCACGGCCGAGTAACCGTAGAGCAGGAACCTGTTACCGCTGCCCACAACCATATTTCTGCGGCTCTGCCTGATCATCTGCGTGATGAGTTCCAAGCTCTCCTTTTCATTCAGTTTTTTCTCTTCCATAAGTCGATTTTTTAAGGTTTACAAATTGGTTTATTTTATAAACTATATAGCTATATGGTTTCTTTTTCCAAATTATCAACAGCACAAATATAAATCGGTTTATAATATAAACCAAATATTTTGGAATATTTTTTTGAGGGAGAGTGAATTTTTTCTGTAAGGAGGGGGAGCCGCTCTGTATTCGATGGAGTCTTTGTGCCACCCCGCACCCGCTGCGCACTGTGTCACCCCGCACCCGCTGCGCACTGTGTCACCCCGCACCCGATGCGGGATTCAGTATAGGAGAGAGTTGTTGTTGTGAAAGGGTGCACAAGCGTACTTTTTATTATCTTGTGTTGGTTTTTCTGGATACCGCGTCGCAGCGCGG
>JFBN01307085.1_pt1 | contig 36610 bp, 35 predicted proteins | sample 768741 | NCBI WGS metagenome assembly JFBN01 (sample SAMN01983846, study PRJNA193217) | chicken gut metagenome | biome: terrestrial biome; isolation source: ceca of Broiler chicken | host: Gallus gallus | place: United Kingdom: England | collected 2010-09-07
TGAAGGATATGGCCCCCTCTCGTACAGTTGTTGTCTGCAACTCCAACTATAACCGATGAGGCCGTATCCTTCATCCTTTTTTATTCAACTGTCCAATATGTATTGTGCTCCTACAGTCTTGTTTGTAACATCTTATCCAGACCGCTTGCTATTTGAAATAAAAGAAGATACAATGTACTGTGTATTTCTATAACCGGGCACAAGAAGAAGCATCGGCAGCGTTTGTACCCCTCCTTCTTGGCCCGGAAAGCAGAACATCGCGCTGAGCATCGCGCGGGGAAGAAGGCGTGCGTGAAACGGGTTTTTGTGATAAATCCGGTGGCCGGGCCGAAAAATCCGGCTGAACAGCTGCGCCCGATGATCGCGTCGGCCGCCGGGCAATGTTCCGATGAGGTGGAAGTGCTGGAAACGACCCATGCGGGCCATGCCGGTGAAATTACGGAGCGCTATGCGTTCTGCGGGGAACCGGTAGCCATTTATGCCTGTGGCGGGGATGGCACCTTCAATGAAGTGGTCCAGGCGGCGGTCGGCAAGCCCTGGGTGATGGCCGGCTGTGTGCCGTATGGAAGCGGCAACGATTTCGTACGCAACTTTGGCGGACGGGAGGCGTTTCTGGACATTCCTGCACAGCTGAAAGCGGAAGCTCATGCAGTCGACACCATCCGCACGGAGTATGGATACAGTGTCGCAATCTGCGCCGCCGGGCTGGATGCCAAGGTGGCATACGGGATCCCTAAATTCAAGAGACTGCCGGGCTGCGGCGGAAGCATGGCATACAAGCTGTCCATTGTGGAAGTTTTCTTCGGCCCGCTGACCAGCCGGTTGCGGATCGTCCTGGACGGCCGGGAGCAGGTGGGGGAGTACCTTATGGCTGCCATCTGCAACGGACGGGTTTACGGCGGCGGATACGTCGCGGCACCGTATGCCATGATGGATGACGGACTGTTGGATGTGATCCTGGTACGACCGATTCCGCGTCTGAAGATCCCGGGGTTCCTGGCCCGATACAAAGATGGATTCCATTTGGATCGCAATGGACGGGTGACGGAGGAATTCCGACCTTATATGACGTTTTGCCGGGTCAAAAGCATTGAGCTTGAAAATCTCGGCAACCACCCACTGATCGTCACACTGGACGGCGAATGTGCACCCCGCAAGGTGCTGCATGCCGAGGTGTGTCCCAAAAGCCTTTCCATCCTGCTGCCGAAAGGCTTGGAGCCGGAAAAGATTGCAATCCGGAACCTGTAAAACGGCAGCAGACATCAAAAGCATCATCGCGAAGGGTCTGGGCGGCTTTGGCCGTCCGCCCTACGGAGGAAAACAATGTCCGAAAAGAAAGTTAAAGTCAAAATCGCCCGCAACATTTCACATCTGCCGGCCATTGCCCTGCGTGGGCTGGTGGTTTTCCCCAATAATGTGGTTCATTTTGAGGTGGGGCGTGCCAAATCCATCGCAGCCATTGAGGCTGCCATGCATGGCAACAGCAGCGTTTTTCTGGTGGCCCAGCGGGAAACCGATACTGAGGAACCCAACCTGAAGGATCTCTATTCTTATGGTGTGGTGGCTGAAATCAAGCAGGTGCTGCGTGTTTCAGAAGATCTTGTCAAAGTCCTGGTGGAGGGAAAAAGCCGTGCCCGCCTGCTGGAACTGGACAACTCGGGCAAATATCTTCAGGTCACAGTGCGCAGTGCACCGGTGCGTGGTATCAATACCGAAAAGCGCACTCAGGTGGAGGCACTGGTCCGCAGCCTGAAGGAATGCTTTGAAGAGTACCTCTCTTACAGCCCGCAGATCTCCAAGGATGTGGTCTATAACATCCTTTCTTCCGACAGTCCGCTCTATCTGAGCGAGTATATGCCGGCCAATCTCCTGTTCAAATATCAGGACAAGCAGACGATTCTGAACGAGTCCACCCTTTTGGGACGGCTGGAAAAGCTGCTGGTTCTGTTGCACCGGGAGTGCGATATCCTTTCCATTGAAAAGGACATCGACGACCGTGTGAATGTCCAGATGGACAAGGGTCAGCGGGAATACTATCTGCGGGAGCAGATGCATGCCATCAGTGAGGAACTGGGGGACAGTGAGGATACCCGCGCCGAAGCGGATACCTACCGTCAGAAGATCCAGGCTCTCAAGCTGGATCCGGAGAGCGAAGAAAAGCTGCTCAAGGAATGTGACCGCCTGGCCCGGATGCAGGGCAATGCAGCAGAGACCAGCGTGATCCGAAGCTATCTGGATACCTGCCTGGCGCTGCCCTGGCATGTGACGACCGAGGACAATCTGGATCAGGAGCATGCCCGCAAGGTTCTGGACAAGGAACATTACGGACTGGAAAAGGTCAAGGAACGCATTCTGGAAATTCTGGCTGTCCGTAAGCTGAATACCGAAGTCAAGGGCCAGATTATCTGTCTGGTAGGCCCTCCGGGCGTGGGCAAAACGTCCATTGCCCATTCCATCGCCGAATGCATGGGACGCAAATTTGTCCGCATGAGCCTGGGCGGTGTGCACGATGAGGCTGAGATCCGGGGTCATCGCCGGACGTATATCGGGGCAATGCCGGGGCGGATCATCAGCGCGGTCATGACGGCAAAGTCCTCCAATCCGCTGATCCTCCTCGACGAGATCGACAAACTGGCGGCGGACTACAAGGGAGATCCCTCCAGTGCATTGCTGGAAGTGCTGGATCCGGAACAGAACAAGTCCTTCAAGGACAACTACCTGGATATTCCCTTTGATCTCAGCGAAGTACTGTTCATCACGACGGCCAACAACGCCGAGACGATCCCGGCTCCGCTGTACGACCGTATGGATGTCATCGAACTGTCCAGCTATACCCGCACTGAAAAGTTCAACATTGCCAAAAAGCACCTGCTGCCCAAGCAGCTCAAGAACAATGGTCTGGTCGGCCGTGTCAGCATGACCAACGGTGCTCTTTATGAGATTCTGGACGGGTACACCCGGGAGGCGGGCGTGCGTAATCTGGAACGCACCATCACCGATGTGCTGCGCAAGTGCGCAAAAAAGATCGCAGCCGGTGAAGCGGAAAAGATCAGTGTTTCCGCGACCATGGTCAAAAACCTCCTTGGCCCAGAGAAGGTGAAACCTTCCTTCATTTCCCGGTCGAATGCGGTAGGCATTGCCAATGGCCTTGCCTGGACGAGTGTCGGCGGAGAGATGCTTCCTGTGGAAGTGGCTGTGATCCCGGAAGGAAGCGGAAAAATCGAGCTGACCGGCAGTCTGGGCGATGTCATGAAGGAGAGCGCCCGTCTGGCGGTGACCTACGCACGGGTACACGCAGACGAATACAATATCCCGCAGGACCGGATCAAGAATTCGGACATTCACATCCATGCGCCGGAAGGGGCGGTTCCCAAGGATGGCCCGTCTGCCGGTGTCACACTGACCACGGCTCTCATCTCGGCGCTTTCCGGGGTTCCGGTCCGCTGCGACGTTGCCATGACCGGTGAGATCACATTGCATGGCAATGTACTCGCCATCGGAGGGCTGAAGGAAAAGAGCATGGCCGCTTTCCGGGAAGGAATCAAGACGGTTCTGATTCCCAAGGAGAATGTGTCCGACCTGCACGACGTGGACGCAGAGGTCAAAAAGGCAGTACGCTTTGTCCCGGTTTCGGATCTCTCCCAGGTGCTGGGCGAGGCACTGCTCAAACCTTCCCGCAGCGGCCAGCATGAACCTCATCCGGTGCCGCCGGCTACCCAGCTGATTGCAGCGGATCCCTCGGCATCCAACCAGGGCTCTGCCACGGTAATGTAAGCCGGTGCCTGCCCAAATCATACGAGCAGAGGAACAATATGAATTATAATCTGAGTGAATTTCAGGCTTCCTATGGCCTGTCGAGCCAGCTGCCTGACAGCGACCGCCCGGAGTTTGTCTTTTCGGGACGGTCCAATGTAGGCAAGTCCAGCCTGATCAACAAGCTGTGCAACCGGAAAAACCTGGCCCGTGTCAGCGCTACGCCGGGCAAGACTGCGACCATCAACTTTTACCGGGTCGACAATGTGTATTTTGTTGATCTTCCCGGTTATGGTTATGCCAAGGTTTCCAATGCCGAGCGGCAGCGCTGGGATGATCTGATCAACAGCTATTTTGAAGCGGAACGCAACCTGACGATTCTGGTTCAGCTTCTGGATTGCCGCCATGCCCCCAGCGCCGATGACCGGCAGATGCTGGAATATCTGCGCTATCATGGCATTCCTTTTGTTGCAGCACTGACCAAGGGCGACAAGCTGAAAAAGAGCCAGCAATCCGCAGCGCTGGCAGAGTTTGAGCAACTTTTGGCCGAATACGGCTGCCGCAAGGTCTTTCTGACCAGCGCAGAAAGTGGACTGGGAGTTGAGGAACTTCGGGCTTTCTTCGCAAGCTGCCTGCAAGAAGCGGAGGCCTGAAAATGCCTGCATACGGGGAATTTGCCTATTTTTACGATGAATTCAACGGGGAAGCAGACTATCAGGCTCTGTTTTCCTATGTTCATGGTCAGCTGTGTGCAAACGGCATCCAGGATGGCATCGTGGCTGATCTGGGCTGTGGCACCGGCGATCTCACACTGATGCTCAGCCAGGCAGGCTATGATATGATCGGTGTGGATGGTTCGCCTGAAATGCTGAGTGTTCTGCGGGAAAAAGCAGATGAGCTGGGCATCAACGGCAAGCTTTTGCTGCTGTGCCAGGACATTACCGAAATGGAATTGTACGGAACCATCCGTGCAGCGGTTTCCACCTTTGATACCTTTAACCATATCGGCCCGGCCGAGCGGTTTGAAAAAGCAGTCAGGCAGACTGCTTTTTTCATGGAAAAGGACGGAGTCTTTGTCTTTGACCTGAACACTCCCTACAAGCATGAGCAGGTACTCGGCAACCGGGAGTATACCATTGAGGCACCTGACGCACGGTGCGAATGGTACAACCGGTATGATCCTTCTGCCGGGGCAGTGGATATCCGCCTCTCCATCACCGATCTGCCGTCGGGTGAGATTGTGCACGAGGAGTTCCGGGAATACACTTACGGACTGGAATATGTCAAGCAGATGCTGGACCGCTATGGCTTTACCTTAATTACTGTGGCTGACGGGGAGACATTCGGTGAACTGCGTCCAGACAGCCAGCGTTGGATTTTTACCGCGTTGAAACGCTATACCCAGGAGGAACAACAATGACTATGGAACAGACACCGCACGGCGGAGAAAATCTGCTGCGCGGTATTTCGGAAAACGGTGGTGTCGTATTCTACGGGGTCGATTCCACCGAGATCGTCCGGGAGATGGAGCGGGTCCACAAGACCAGCGCCGTCACAACGGCAGCCCTGGGACGCCTGCTGACGGCGGCATCCATGATGGGCATGATGCTCAAGAGCCGCAGCGATTCCATCACGCTGCAGATCAAAGGCGGCGGCCCCGCCGGGCGTCTGCTGGCTGTCTCTGACGGCAGCGGCAACGTCAAGGGGTATGTACAGAATCCTGTGGTGGAGATTCCGCCCCGTCAGGACGGACATCTCGACGTAGGCACGGCGGTTGGCCGTGACGGAACGCTGGATGTCATTCGTGACCTTGGCATGCGGGAACCCTATGTCGGCCAGGTGCCCCTGGTGTCCGGTGAAATTGCGGAGGATATCACCTCCTATTTCGCCATCAGCGAGCAGGTCCCTACCGTGTGCGCACTGGGCGTTCTGGTCAATGAGGACCTTTCGGTGCGGTGTGCAGGTGGTTTTATCGTCCAGCTGCTTCCCGGAGCTACGGAGGAAGAAATCACGGCACTGGAGAACAATATCAAAGCAATGCCGCCCGTCACCACCATGCTTTCGGAAGGCAAGAGCATCCGGGATATGCTGGACATGGCGCTTCAAGGCTTTGCGCCGGAGATTCTTGACAGAGAGCACGTGGCCTATATCTGTGACTGCAGCGAGGACCGCGTCAAGCGTATGCTGTACAGCCTCGGACAGGCCGAGGTGGAAAAACTCCGAGACGAAGATCCCACTGCGGAGGTGCATTGTCAGTTCTGCGACAAATGCTATCACATTGACCTGGGAAAACTGTTGGAGGAATGGCCTGTACCGCAGCAGAATGAGGATACGCAGCCGGAAGCGGAACAGGATTGATGCCGCGGCAGTAAACCGCGGCCGTAGCCAAAAAGAGGGAATACTTCATGCAGCTGCAGCCATATGAATTTCAGGAAGATTACTTTGTCTACCGTTATGACGGGGATTTTCTGGGCAATATCCAGCCGGGCAGCATTTTGCGTTATGCACAGCAGATTGCAACGACTCAATGCGCGGCTCTTGGCATAGATGATGAAGTCTATGCCAGAACGCATACGGCGTTTCTCCTGGCGCGACAGGCGTTCCATGTATATCAGATGCCCAGAGTGGACGAACGCCTGACTTTGATCACCCGCCCGGAAAAGGTGTATCATGCAGTGAACAAACGCCTGACCAGCATTTACGACCGGCAGGGGAATGAATGCATTTTTGTGGACAGCCGCTGGGTCCTGGTGGATACGGACAAGCGCACAATTTTGCGTAACCATCCCCCGGAGTTTGACGGCCCATGGGCGGAGAAACTGCCCCGCACATTGCCAATGCGGATCAAAAAAATCACTGATGCGGAGGAGGTAGGGACCTATCGGGCAGACTATTCGCTGTGCGATATGAACGGCCACCTCAACAATACCCGTTATGCGGATATCATTTTTGATTCGCTGCCTTTGGAGGTCGTCCGTACGCAGGCGGTGGAGGACTTTTTGATCTACTACCACAAGGAAATCCCCCTGGGCCAAAGCTTCCGCGTTTGCCGGGCCCAGCTGGAAGAAAACAAATGGTTTTTCAGCGGCTGGCACGAGGATACCTGCTGCTTTGAGGCAAATGTGACCATGAAGCCCATCGGGGAATAAGAGCACTAAACAAGTCAGGGAATTCCGTATGCCAACGGCTGAGGGCTGTGGCGTACGGGATTTTTGTTGGACCAGTTTGCAAGAGAATTCCACTGGCAGGGAATAAGTGTGCCCTTGGGAACAGGGAAAATAAAAGTTACAACTTTTTTACAGAAAAGCCTTGACATTCGGTGTCAAAACGGTTACAATTTAGTTGCAAGTTAATTACAACCACTTTTTCATGTGTTCTTCTCCTCCTTTCAGAAACCCCCGCCTTTCCCTCAGGCGGGGGTTTCGTCGTATCCGGTAAATGCAAAAGGGGGCAAAGCGCAATCCTTTGATAAAAGGGCTGGAAGCAAAATCTTTATCGCCGGAACGTGGTTTGCAAACCTGCAGGAATGCTTGAATTAGAATAAAGGGAAAGAGGAAAAACTTTATAAGTATTACTATTTCTTTCGTCGGCACGGCAATTTTCACAACTTTGCCGCAAATCCGCAAAAAAGATTCTACGCGCAGAATTTTGTGTTTTGTACGCGAATATGGTACAATTTTTTCTAAGCAAAAGATTTTTTATCTATAAACCCACCGCCTGCCGAGACGGTCGATCTCAGAATGAAAAGGAGAAGAATATGGCATACTATTTTTCTGAACCTTCCCGCACGTTTGGCGAATATCTTCTGGTTCCCGGCTATTCCTCTTCGGAATGCGTTCCTGACCGCGTCAGCCTCAAGACGCCCCTGGTGAAATATCGCAAAGGGGAAGAGGAGTGCCCGCTTTCTATGAACATCCCCATGGTTTCGGCCATCATGCAGTCGGTTTCCGGCGAAAAGCTGGCCATCGCGCTGGCCAAGCAGGGCGGCATCTCCTTTATTTACGGCTCTCAGAGCATTCAGGCCGAGGCCGATATGGTCCGCCGCGTCAAGGCATACAAGAAGGGGTTTGTCACCAGTGACTCCAACCTTCCTCCGGAGGCAACCTTGGGTGACGTTCTGGATCTGAAGGTCCGCACGGGCCATTCCACCGTTGCCATCACCGATGACGGCACTGCTCACGGCAAACTGCTGGGCCTGGTTGCGTCCCGTGACTATCGTCTGTCCCGCATGAGCTCCGAGCTCAAGGTTACCGAGTTCATGACCCCGCTGGAAAAGCTGGTCACCGCACCGGCCACCACCAGCCTGCATGACTGCAATGACATTATCTGGGACAACAAGATCAACACTCTGCCCCTCCTGGATGAGGAGGGCCGCCTGCAGTACATGGTGTTCCGCAAGGACTATGACAGCCATAAGGAGAATGTCAATGAACTGCTGGACGCCAACAAGAGCTATGTGGTCGGCGCGGGCATCAATACCCGTGACTATGCCGAGCGCGTTCCTGCTCTGGTGGATGCCGGTGTTGATGTGCTGTGTATCGACTCGTCCGAGGGCTTCTCGGAGTGGCAGTCCCGCACCCTGTCCTGGATCCGTGAGCATTACGGCGACAAGGTAAAGGTTGGCGCCGGCAACGTCGTTGACCGTGAGGGCTTCCTGTTCCTGGCAAAAGCCGGTGCGGACTTTGAAAAGATCGGTATCGGCGGCGGCTCCATCTGCATCACCCGCGAAACCAAGGGTATCGGCCGCGGCCAGGCCACTGCCGTTATCGAAGTGGCCAAGGCACGTGACGAGTACTATGAGCAGACCGGCATCTATGTGCCTATCTGCTCTGACGGTGGCATTGTTCATGACTATCACATTACCCTGGCGCTGGCAATGGGCGCGGATTTTGTGATGCTGGGCCGTTACTTCGCCCGCTTTGATGAAAGCCCGACGAACAAGCTGCGTGTGGGCGGCAATTACGTCAAGGAATACTGGGGCGAAGGCTCCAATCGCGCCCGCAACTGGCAGCGCTATGATCTGGGCGGTGCGCAGAAGCTCAGCTTTGAGGAAGGCGTTGACAGCTACGTGCCCTACGCAGGACCCCTTGCGGACGGTGTGCAGACCACTCTGTACAAGGTGCGCAGCACCATGTGTAACTGTGGCGCCCGTTCCATCGAAGAACTGCAGCAGAAGGCACGGCTGACGGTTGTTTCTTCCACCAGTATTGTGGAGGGCGGCAGCCATGACGTTATTCTGAAAAATAATCCGCAGTAAAGCAATACAAAAGGAGCCCTCACCGCATCGCGCGGTGGGGGCTCCTTTCTTATGTGATGTAAGGCATTTAAGAGATGGGTTACCTGCGCTTGTTCTTTCGATAAAGCAGGGCAAGACCGTGAAACAAGAGATCCGCGTCGTAATGGATTTCACGTTTGCAGCACGGCATGATATAGGGAGCAAGTCCGCCGGTGGCTACCACGGTCAAGGGCTGGCCCAATTCCCGCTCAACACGGTCTGCCAAGCCGTCCAGCATAGCCGCAGTGCCGAACATGGCACCGTTATTCAGACAGGCAACCGTATTCTTCCCAATAAGTTTGCCAGGAGTTTCCGGCGCAATGGGTGGAAGCTGGGCGGTACCGGCGCTGATGGCCCGCAGGCTGGTCTGCACGCCCGGGACAATGAAACCCCCGAGAAATACCCCTCCACGGCCGATCACGTTGTATGTGGTGGCAGTTCCCATGTCTACGGTCATACAGGGCAGGGGATAGTGTGCCGCGGCGGCTGCTGCGTCGGCAATGCGGTCCTGTCCAACGCGCTCCGGCTCATCCACATCCATGGAAAGGCCTGTATCCAGATTAACACTGACCAGCATGGGATCACATCCTGTCAGGCGGTGACATGCTTCGGCAAGAGGGCGGGTAAGGGCGGGAACAACACTGCATACGATTACGCCCTCTGTATGGGAGAGATCTGCCTGCAAACGCCGCAACAGGAATTTGAGCTCGGCAGTATACTCATCCGCGGTACATCTGGGGCGGGTGACCATGCGGGTGGTGAAGCGAACGATATCCCCTTCCAGAATCCCGATACAGATGTTGGTGTTGCCGATATCGACGGCCAGCAGCATAGTAAACGCCTCTCTTTGCGGTTGCTCAAAATTTTGGAATGTCTTGCCGGGAGAGGCTCGGCAAGGAGCCCGGGATGGCAAAACAGGGTGTTTCTCATTATAACAGTTTGCCCGGTGCTTTGCAAAGCACCGGGCAACTGTATCTGTATCAGGAATCCGGTCAGCCGCCGATAAAGAAGTCCAGAATGTCCCAACCCTCGCTGCCTGTCTGACGGTACAGCTCTGTATATCCACAGTTGCAGCAGCTTACAGTAATGAATTTCTTGTTCTGCACATCGAACAGCTTGGCGAAATTCCCTCCGGTGGCCTGCAGGCGGTCGGCGTCGTATTCGGTGCAGCCGCATTTGGGGCAGATGTATTGTTTTTTCTCCATAGGGTGCCTCCGATCTGGTGGATGCTCAGGCAAGATTGAGCTTTTTGGTCAGGTAATGCCGCGTTAATAACCAGAGAATAACATCTCCCACGGCAAAAAGCAAGATAAAAAAGAGGGTGAACAGATTGATAATTTGCCCGCTGGTAAGATTGGAGAAGAAGCCGGTAGCGGCGGCGCTGACTGCAGGCTGGTCAGGAAGCATGAAAGTGAAAGTAAAGAATCCAATGGCGAACATGAGAATCATCATCAGGATCTGGAGGACAAAGGTGATGACAAAGTAACAGACAACGGTCGCAAGCAGGCGGTTTTGCGGCCACTGACCACCCAGGGCAATGCAGAAATAGAAAAACAGAAAAGCGCAGCAGAGCATGGCAAGCAGGGCAACGCACAGAAGAAAAAAGGAAAACCAGGCTTCAAAAGTGGGAGCAATGATCATGTCGCCCTCGGTGACGGGCAGGTCCAGCATACGGAAAAAGACGTTGCCCAAAAGCAATGCGGCGAAAAACCAGCTGACGGAACAGATCAGTTTTGACGCGATGAGCTGATCGGCAGTCACCGGCAGGCTGAACATCAGATACCCTCGCATACCCAGCAAGCCGTAGAAGCGTTGGACAGCAATGACCAGGCTGATGACGAAAATCGCCCAGAAGCCAAGCACACAGAGAACGGTCAAAATTGCGATACCGGCGGTATACAGGGGCGTTCCGGAAAAAGCAGCAAAGGAATTGCCCAGGCGCATGAAAATCACATTGAGCATAATCAGAAATAAAACGCCCAGATACAGTGGAAGCAGGAACCGTGCGGTTGCCCGGTATTCATATTTCAATAATTTTGTCAGCATCGGAATACCTCCTTGAAAAATTCATCAACGCTCATGCCTTTTTCTTGCCGCAGATGATCGACACTGTCATGCAGAAGGAGTTTGCCCTGCCGAAGAATGGCGACTTCATCCAGGACTTTTTCAATATCGCTGATCAAATGGGTCGAGAAAAGCACAGCAGAGTCTTCGCTGTAATTGCGGAGAATGGTGGACAGGATATATTCCCGGGCGGCCGGGTCAACACCACCGAGAGGTTCATCCAGAAGATAGAGCTTTGCTGCCCGGCTCATGACAAGGCAGAGCTGTACTTTTTCCTGTGTGCCCTTGCTCATGGAACCGATGCGCTGACTATCCGACAGATGCAGGTCCCGAAGCATTTCCTGGGCCTTGACTCGATCGAAGTCCGCAAAGAAGTCCGAATACATGGAGACAACGTCCTTCGTGGTCATCTCTGTAGGGAGTGCCATCCGGTCCGGAAGATAAGAAACAATGGCCTTGGTGGCTGGGCCCGGGGCCATGCCGCCGATCAGGACGCTTCCCTGATCCGGAGTCAGAAGCCCGGCACCAATTTTGATGAGAGTGGTTTTGCCGCTCCCGTTGGGCCCTAAAAGACCGACCAGCTTGCCGGGAGCCAGGGCCAGATCCAGATGATCCAGTGCACGGATCCGGCCATAATATTTGCTCAATTTGTGGACTTCATAAACAGGTTGCATCAGGATTCCTCCTTTGTGTTGGATACGGTGGGAAATGTCGCCTTTTGAAGAAGCTCCAGCGTTTCCTCCTGTGTATATCCCAGTTTGTGCATTTGACGGAGAAAATCGGCGACATAGACTTCTGCCCGTTGGACTCGCAGCGTATGCAGCGTGTCCTGATTGGCGGAGACAATCCGGCCGGATGTGCGCTGTGACTGAAGAAGTCCGCGGGACTCCAGATCCTGAAGGGCGCGCTGCATGGTATTGGGGTTGACACCGGCCTCAGCGGCCAGCTCGCGGACGGCAGGAATTCGGCTGCCGGGGGGATATTCCCCCGTGACAATGGCAAGCTCAAGTTGTTCAATGAGCTGCACATAGACCGGCCGGCCGGCTGTAATATTCCAGTTCAAGGCATCACCTTCTTGCTCTACGTATTATTGTATTAATGATCTAATACAATAATACACGAATTCGGTTTGCTGTCAAGAGGATGAGGAAACTTTTTACAGATAACGAAGAGAGCAGGCGCAATAAAAGTGAAGGCTCCCATGAAAGCGCATAGAAAAAGGCGGCATACCCGATAAAAGGGTATGCCGCCTTTTGGCAATGAAAAAGAAATGATCAGAAATCGTTGCTGTGTTCACCTTGGCGAATGTCGTCACGCTCCAGTTGTGCCAGAAGTTCATCATGGCTGTCATCCAGTAAAAGGGTGCGGCTGTATTTTTCAAAGCGCTCACATTCGTTTTCCGCCAGGAAGGGGGCGGAATCGGGACCCAAGGCCAGTTCGTTGACAAAGACAACCATTTCCTGCTGGTCAGCGAAAGCACGCTCCATAAAGTCAAAGGCAAATTCCAGAGCATCCGACGCGGCAGAAACGGCATCTTCCCGAGCGCGGACCTGACGGTTGAATCCGGCACGCACGGCATCAAAGGCTTCATCCGGGTCAAAATCCGGCCCGATCTCCTTTGCCCAGTCCTGCAGAAGGGCGGCGGAGCGGCGGTGAATACCAAGTTCATATGGAGTCATTCGCCCGGCTGCCTTTTCCCGGTCAATGCGCGACAGTGTGTCAGAGCATTGATGCGCCAAGAGAGCGGCAGGGGAATCCTCCGGTGTGGCGGAGGAGAGAGCGCGTTTGAAGGAGCGCAGCTGCTGATAGCAGGCGTCAGTCACGGCGTCGGCCTCCCTTGCAGAGGAAAAGCGCACATTGAGCCCGGCCAGCAAAAGACTGACCAGGGACAGACGTTCATCAAAAGAAGCGTCCAGCGCACGGGCAACGACCTTGTCGGAGGGACGGCCCTGCAGAATATCCTCAATGCCGTAATCACTGCGATATTTTTTGTACAGTGCCCAGTAGGCGGCAAAGTCACGCATGACATCGGGGTGACGCAGATATTCGCCAATAACGGTTTCGTCCACCGGCAGGCCCAGAGCATCGCAGGTCACCAGCATGGCAGAGAGATCTTCCCACCCGCGGGCAGTGACAAACTGGACACCGTCCACATCCTGCTCCACCTTGTAGAAATGTTGAGGACGAAGCTCCAGATAGGCAAGAATGGCGGGGTGCAGCCGCTGGGCGCGGGCGTACTCCTGCCAGACGCTGAGGTTGGGTTCCACGTCGATCCGGCGCACACGGTCAAGGGTAACAAGATCAAACTCCCGGACGGATTTGTTATACTCCGGAGGGTTCCCGGCGGCCACAATGATCCAACCTTCCGGAATCGCCTGGTTGCCGAAGGTCTTGTACTGCAGGAATTGCAGCATGGTGGGGGCCAGCGTTTCAGATACGCAGTTGATCTCATCGATGAAAAGGATTCCCTGCCGCAGCCCGGTCTGTTCCATTTTGGTATAGACGCTGGCAATGATCTCACTCATGGTATATTCTGTCACACTGCGGGTCTTGCCATCAATGTCGCGCTGGCGGATAAAGGGGAGGCCGACAGCGCTCTGGCGGGTATGATGGGTGATGGTATAGGCGACCAGCGCGACGCCGCAGGCCCGGGCGGCCTGCTCTACGATCTGCGTTTTGCCGACACCCGGAGGCCCCATCAGCAACAGCGGGCGCTGACGCATGGTGGGAATGCGATAATTCCCGCCTTCATCCTTGGCCAGATAAGCCCGTACTGTTGTCTCAATCTCCTGTTTGGCTCGTTTGATATCCATTTGCGATCAACCTTCCTGACAATGGTTTGCGGAGCGTTATAGCTGGGGAAGCTCGTCAAGATCTTCCGGCAGAGTAAAATCGGGCAGCTTGGGGGCCTGAGGCTTGATGAACTCGTCGGGCTCCAGGGTCAGCCGCATGGCCCATGGGGGGACGTCGGGCACGGGTTCTCCGGTGTCCAGAAACAAAAACGCAACATCATACGGCGGCCGTCGGGCAGGGTATATCCCCTTGCCGTCGGTGAAGTACAGCACACCCTGTAGATCCCGGAGCGTGCCCAGCTTCCGGAGTTCGTCGATACGGGTAAAAGCGGGACGGAAATCTGTACCTCCGCCGCCCTTCAACACAAAATCGCTGGCATAGCGATCCAACGCGTTCAGATCGGAGAGCAGTGTTTCGCTGCGCACGGCGTCATCACATTGGAGTACCAGAATACGGCAATGGACAAAAAAGGTTTCCGTTGTTTTCAAAATGGCGAAAGTCTCTTTCAAAAAAGCTTTTACCAAATCTCCGGAGGTGGATTCGCTGGTATCCAAAACAATGACAAGATCACGAACCCGCTTGCTTTCCCGCGTCTCCAGCGGTTCAATCAGCGGCATATTGCCGTAGGTGCGCAGACCATAACTGTAATATCCCAGATCAAATTCATCAAGATCCAGGTGGGGTTCTTCCCGCCATACGGCAAAACGACGAAGAAAATCCCGGTACAGTTTGCGCCCGCGGCCGGCCTGAACCTGAGCTTCCAATGCAGTGGCAGCCTCGGCATCTGAAGCACGGGAGCCGCCCTGCTGCATGGAAAGCTGCGTCTCGCGGCCCAGCTGTTCCCAGCGTTTGCCCTGCATCTGTGCGGAAGGAGCATCGGGATCTTTAGGCCAGGAACTGTGGTCATCGCAGTAGAACTCCTGATGCAGACGGGTGAGCTCCTCGGCGTCCAAGGTACAGAGTTCCCGATAAACGGGGCCGGCGCTCAGAAGGCGGCAGCGCTGGGCAAGGTCGGCATAGGTTTTTTGCCGCAGCCATCCTACCGGGCGCTTGAGAGCAGTAATGTTCAGATGATCCAGTACATTCTCCACGCAGATGTCACAGGCGATTCCCCAAAGGACCGGGTCACGATCCCCGCGCAGCCAGAGATGGCGAAACACGCAATGCAGCACACTGTGCAGATAGGCGCGGGGCAGGTACTTGCGGTTGCTGCGGTAGATGCGCAGCAGCCAGGACGGTGCAAAGTACAGTCCGGCGCCATCGGTTGCAAAACTGCGCAGCGAAGGCTTGGAGACCGGGGAGAGAGCGCAGAGAGCGGCGTTCATATAGGGCAGGGCCAGATAGAGGTCCCCGCGCACTGCGGCAAAAACCTTTTGAGCCATGGTTTCTTCCCATTCCGCCTGGGTCTGCACATGCTTTTCAGGCAAGATGTTCGCCTCCTTTCCTCAAGAGTTTGACCTGTCAGAGATCATCAAAGCTGTACCGTTTCGGTGCCCGGCGGGCGGTTTTGCCGCGGCTCAAAAACAGTGCGGCACCGGCACCGAATCCTCGCTGACCGCAGATTTCGGCAGCCGCGGTACGGCTGGCATCATCTAGGATACCAAGATCACAGGCAAAGCGCAGGCCGTCCAGATCGCGGACGTTGATATACGGTTCCAAGGCGGTCAGGACATGGCTGCGCAGATAATTCAGATAGGTGTTTCGTGCTTCCGGAGAGAGATCATAGGGGTAGCGGATCCGTTCCATGGCAATGCGGCAGAGCTTCTCCGGCGTTTCGCCCACACAAGCCTGCTCAAAGGAACGGTCATACTCTGCAGCATTCAGTCGGGCGCCATCAAAGCATTGGCGATAGCGGTATCCTTCTCCCTCGATGCTGTGATTAAAGATGTGAGCGGGAGTATTTTCATCAAGAAATTCAAAATACTCCGGAAAAAACAATCGCGCCAGGATCTGGCCATCGGCAACAAATTCCGCATTGATGTCCGCGCTGATGCTGCCAATCAGCTTTTTCAGCCCGGAAGGTTCAGATGGGGCGCAGCGCAGGGCAATGCAATCCAAACTGCGGCAATTGATGAACACGTCGCTGCCGATAGATTCACAGCTGGGGCCCAGTTCCAGCCGGCGCAGGCTGCGGCAGTTATAAAAGGCTGCGCTGTCCAGAACAGTCACGGTATCGGGGAGGGTAACCTCCTCGACAAAGTTGCCGCAGATACAGTGCAAAGAATCAGCTTCCATGCCGTCCGGCAGAGAAAGCGTCCCGGTCTGGTGCCTTTTTCCCGCAAAACAGTAAGGGCCGATTTGGGTGACAGGTAGACCCTCAATGGAGGCGGGAAGAGCGGGACAAGGGGAGTCGCCGTATACCTTCAGTAATCGCGCGCCGTCCCGGTATGGCTGCCATTCATATCCAAGAGAAAAAATCATCGCCGCCCCCTTTACAATACTGCCATTATAGCATAAAATAGCCGCTAGGCAAGAGAAACGCATACAGGTTAAAACCATGTGAAAGCAGGGGAAAGGGAGGATGCTTTTTATGCCGCGGGCATATCGCCAGGGGGATATTCTGACAGGAAACATCCCCACGCAACTGATCTTGTTTTTTCTGCCGGTCTGGTTCGGAACCTTTTTCCAGCAGCTGTACAATACGGCAGATACACTGATCGTCGGAAACTGCGTGGGTACGCAGGCATTGGCGGCAGTGGGCGCCACGGGAGCACTGACACAGCTTCTTATCGGCATTTTTACGGGATTGTGCAGCGGAGCCAGTGTGGTGGTGGCGCAGAGTTTTGGCGCAAAGGATGCCAACAGAATCTCCCGGCAGATCCACACATCCATTGCCCTTGCCATTGCGGGCGGACTCTTGTTGATGGTGCTAGGGCTGGCAGGGGCTCGGGTGGCTCTTTCCTGGATGAATACCCCGGCGGATGTGCTGGATGACGCGGCACTTTACCTGCGGATCTACTTTCTGGGCATGGTTCCTCAGATGCTGTATAACATGGGAACCAGTATTCTGCGAGCGGTGGGAGATTCCAAGCGGCCACTGTATTTTCTGATCATTGCCTCGCTGGTCAACATTGTGTTTGACCTGGTTTTTGTGGCGGGCTTTCGCTGGGGCGTTGCCGGCGCGGCAGCGGCTACGGTGTTGAGCCAGATCGCCAGTGCAGTTCTGACACTGCGATGCCTGACTGGCGCTCCGGAAATGCCCTGGCATCTGGACTGGGACAAGCTCAGTCTGGAGCCTGCAGCCCTGGGGGCAATCTGCCGGATTGGCCTTCCCACAGCGGCGCAGAGCGCTCTTTACAGCATCAGCAACATTATGATCCAAAGCAGCATCAACGGCTTTGGGACCACAGCGGTGGCGGCCTGGGGCGTCTATGGAAAAATTGACTTCTTGTTCTGGATGACAGTCAACTCCCTTGGCATTTCCGTCACAACTTTCGCGGGACAGAATTTTGGCGCGGGGCTGTATGACCGGGTGAAAAAGGGAACAACAATTTGCCTGGGGATTACGGCGGCAATCACTGTCTGCCTAAGCGCGGGGCTGTATCTGGCGGCAGAACTGCTGTTCGGAATTTTTACCCCCGACGAGGCGGTCCTGCTTCAGGGAGCGGAAATGCTGCATGTCCTGGCGCCAATGTATATCACATATATCTGTATTGAGATCCTGTCCGGCACACTCCGGGGATGTGGGGATGTAACGGTTCCCACCGTGATTACCTGCTTCCTGGTTTGCGGGCTGCGTCTGGTATGGCTGTTGGCAGTTGTTCCGCTGCATCCGGCGGTGTGGATGGTGGAGTGCAGCTATCCCATTTCGTGGATCCCGGCGTCCCTGTGCTTCATCGGATATTATCTGGCCGGTGGATGGCTGAAGCGGCGCATTGAAGCCCAGCGGGCTGCGAAATCTGTTTGAGATGTAAAAACCTGACAACAACAAAAATTCCCGTCTCGGCTGGCACGGTGCAGTGCCGCCGGGACGGGAATTTTTTATTGAGAAAGCTGAATCACAGTTTGAAACTGTCCTTCAGAGTGACGATACGGTTGTAGACGCCGGGCAGACGGCTGTCGGGCGTGAAGTAGCCGGTGCGCACAAACTGGAAGCGCTCGCCAGGTTGTGCGTCCTTCAGGCATTCCTCCAGCTTGGCATAGGGAATGGTGACAACACTTTCCGGGTTGAGATATTCCTTGAAATCCACACCGTCCGGCAGAACGACCATGTTCTGTTCGGTAAACAGTTTATCGTACAGACGGACTTCTGCGTCAATACAGTGCTCGCAGCTGAGCCAGTGGATGGGGCCGCGCACCTTGCGGCCGTCGGCCGGGTTGCCATTCCGGGTTTCCAGATCGGCCTCGGCATGAACGGCAAGAATATTGCCGTCGGCATCCTTGTCCACACCGGTGCAGCGCACCAGATAGGCCCCCATCAGGCGGACTTCACTGCCAATGGAGAGACGCTTGAATTTCGGCGGCGGTACCTCAAAGAAGTCGCTGCGGTCGATCCAGAGCTCGCGAGTAAAGGCAGCGGCGCGGGTGGTAGAGTCGTTGGCGTCGCGGTTGGGGTTGTTGGGAAGATCGAAATATTCGCACTGATCAGCAGGATAGTTGTCAATGATCAGCTTGATGGGATCCAGCACAGCAATGCGGCGCTGAGCTCCCAGCTCCAGTTCAGCACGGAGAACGGCCTCCAGCTGACGCATGTCCACCAGGCTGTCGGCTTTGGAAATGCCTGCCTGCTGTACAAAGGTAAAGATGCTGGCAGGGGTATAGCCACGGCGGCGAAGGCCGGACAGAGTCGGCATGCGGGGGTCGTCCCAACCGTCAACGATGCCCTTCTCCACCAGTTCCCGCAGATAGCGCTTGCTCATTACCGTGTTGGTTACATTCAGGCGGGCAAACTCTCGCTGCTTGGGGAACTCTCCGCCCACCGTATTGCGGATAACCCACTCGTAGAGGGGACGGTGATTCTCAAATTCTAGGCTGCACAGCGAATGGGTGATGCCTTCAATGGCATCCTGAATGGGATGCGCAAAATCATACAGGGGATAGATGCACCATTTGTCGCCCTGGCGGTGATGATGTACATGCTTGATGCGGTAGATCGCAGGATCGCGCATGTTCATGTTGGGGCTGGCCAGATCGATTTTGGCACGCAGAGTTTTTTCGCCATCGGCAAATTCGCCGGCACGCATACGGCGGAAGAGATCAAGATTCTCTTCCGGAGTGCGGTCACGATAAGGGCTGGGACGGCTGGGCTTGCCGGCGTCGTTGCCACGGTATTCCTGCATCTGTTCCCGGGGCAGATCATCCACGTAGGCTTTGCCTTCCAGGATCAGCTTCTCTGCAAATTCATAGCATTTTTCAAAATAATCGCTGCCATAGAAAATGCCGCCATTGGGTTCAGCCCCCAGCCATTTCAGGTCTGCCAGAATGCTCTGGACATACTCGTCATCCTCACGGGCGGGGTTGGTATCGTCAAAGCGAAGATTGAATTTGCCGCCGTAGGTTTTTGCGACCATATAGTTGATGAAGATCGCCTTGGCAGAGCCGATGTGCAGATAACCGTTGGGCTCAGGAGGAAACCGGGTATGGATTTCCTTGACCTTACCCTCGGCAAGATCGGCGTCGATGATTTCAGTCAGAAAATTGGAAAATTTTTCGTCAGCCATAATTCCACTCCACAATCCAATATTATAAAAGGAATATCCTATTTTACACTAGATCAAGCCTTTGTGCAAGTTTGGCCCTTCTGAAGAAAGGCCAATCGCTCCGCATGCGATTTTATTGCTGTCGGAAAGTGAGGGAGTTATCATCCATGTGATCGACAATGGCAAGGCTGGCAAGCTTGTAACCCGCTGCACGCAGCTCGGCGCCGCCGGGCTGGAATCCCTTCTCAATGCAGATGCCGATGCCGCCGACAGTCACACCCGCCTGGCGGCAGACATCCAAAAGCCCGCGCATGGCTTTGCCGTTAGCCAGAAAGTCATCCACAATCAGAACCTTATCGTCAGGGGAAAGGAATTTTCGGGCAAGAGTGATGTCATAATCCCGTCCGTATGTATAAGAATGCACAACAGAGGTGTAGACCTCGCCGTCAATGTTTTTGCTCTTTGCTTTTTTGGCAAAGACGACGGGAACGCCGAAATGACGGGCGGTCATGCATGCAATGGCAATGCCGGAAGCTTCGATCGTCAAAATTTTTGTGATGCCGTCCTGTCCGAAAATGCGATAAAATTCCTGCCCGATCTGATCCAAAAGCTCGACATCAAGCTGATGATTCAAAAAACAATCGACTTTCAGTACATTTCCGGGACGTACCTGACCCTCGCGCAGGATGCGCTCTTCCAGCAGTTTCATACTAACCCCTTTCGGCCTTTCCAGCAGGCCTGATATCCGTTTGTCCGCAGATGCGGCAATAAAGATTTATCCTCTATTATGCCAAAATTCGGCAGTATTTGCAATCCCTATTTTATAGATGCATTTGGGCATATTGCCTGGCTGATAACATTTTGTAACTAATATTTATGTAAAATGACCACAAAAATGAATAAATCGTAAATAAACTATGGCGAATTGATGCATTGAAGTAAAAAAAGGCCAGCGGTATAATAAAAAACATATTACAGTGTATTTGTGCAATTTCCTCTTGGCATCGTCCAAAAGGGGAGGGTACGCTGTAAATATTCTAGGAGGGATATATCATGAAAAAGTTGATCAGTGGCATGCTGGCAGCTGCTATGGCGCTGAGCCTGGCTGCCTGCTCCTCCGGCGATACGTCGGAGTCTGCTTCCACTACACAGGATTCTCAGGCTTCCACCTCTGAGGCGGGCGCTTCCCAGGCTTCCATCAAGCTGGGCGGCATTGGCCCTACCACCGGCGGCAACGCCCAGTATGGCAACGCTGTCAAGAACGGCGAAGAGCTGGCAGTCAAGGAAATCAACGCTGCAGCCGGTTACGATGTATTTGAGCTGAAGTTTGAGGATGACGAGAGCGATCCCGAGACGGCGCTCAACGCTTACAATGCCCTGAAGGACTGGGGCATGCAGATTCTGGTCGGACCTGTCACCAGCGATCCCAGCCTGAATGTTGCATCCGAGTGTGTCAATGACAATATGTTCATGCTGACGCCTTCCGCCTCTGCAGAGGACGTGGCACTGACCGGTCCCAACATCTTCCAGATGTGCTTCACCGACCCCAACCAGGGCGTTGTCTCTGCGGATTACATTGCTGACAAGCAGCTGGGTACCAACATTGGTATCATTTACGACTCCTCTGATCCGTACTCCACCGGCATCTACACCGCCTTTATGGCAGAGGCTCAGGCCAAGGGACTGAACATCGTTGTCAGCGATGCTTCCTTCACTGCCGACAACAAGAGTGACCTTTCCACTCAGGTTCAGAGCTGCCAGGCAGCCGGTGCCGATCTGGTCTTCCTGCCCATCTATTATAATGAGGCAAGCCAGGTTCTGATTGCTGCCGACCGTATCGGCTATGATCCCATCTTCTTCGGCTGTGATGGTATGGACGGCATCCTGAGCGTGGAGGGCTTTGACACCAGCCTGGCTGACGGCCTGATGATGCTGTGCCCCTTCTCCGCTTTCGGTGATGACGAGACCACCACGACCTTTGTCAGCGCCTACAAGGCAGCTTACAATGACGAGACTCCCAACCAGTTCGCTGCGGATGCCTATGACTGCGTCTACGCAATCTATCAGGCTTTGCAGGATGGTGCGATCTCTCCGGATATGAGCTCCAGCGAGATGTGCGATGCTCTGAGCGCTGCTTTCACCTCCATGACCTTTGACGGCACCACCGGTGTCGGCCAGACCTGGGATGAGAATGGCATGATCTCCAAAGAGCCGAAGGTCTACACCATTGAGTCCGGCGCTTATGTCCTGGCTGACTAAGCCTGTCTGACTTTTATTCGATTTGCCAAAGGGGGCTGACCGAACGCTGTTTCGGCAGCCTCCTTTTGCATTTTGCGCAAAAACGGTGCAATTTTCTTTTGTCAAAGCAATAATTCGGCAGAAAGCACTCGGCATTTGCCACATCTGCATTGTTTCGGCGCACTTTTTGTGGTACCATAAATGTATTCGTTTTGCACCTTTGAGGATTCATAGGGGCGAAGCTGGGAAAAGAAAATTGTGAGGTGTGTTTCGCAATGCAGTTTTTGTCTTACCTGATCAGCGGGATCAGTCTGGGCAGTGTCTATGCATTGATCGCCTTGGGCTACACGATGGTTTACGGCATTGCCAAAATGCTGAACTTTGCACACGGCGACATCATTATGATCGGCAGCTACGTAATCTTTTTTGCGTTCGGTTCCTTTGGCTGGAATCCCTTGGTTGCTGTGCTGTTTTCCATGGTCATCTGCACCATCCTGGGTGTTCTGATTGAACGCGTTGCCTATCGTCCTCTGCGCGAGGCCCCGTCGTTGGCTGTGCTGATCACGGCCATCGGTGTCAGCTATCTGTTGCAGCAGGTAGCTCAGCTGCTCTGGACATCCAATGCCAAGAGCTTTACCTCGGTCGTTGGCCTGCAAAAAATCACATTGTTTGACGGACAGCTGATCATCTCGGGAGAGACCATCGTGACTATCCTGGTCTGTATTGTCATCATGGTATTCCTGACTCTGTTCGTCAACCACACGGTTCCTGGCCATGCAATGCTTGCCGTCAGCGAGGACCGCGGTGCTGCCCAGCTGATGGGCGTCAATGTCAACGCCACCATTTCTCTGACCTTTGCCATCGGTTCTGCTCTGGCTGCTGTGGCCGGCGCTTTGCTCTGCTCGACCTACCCGTCGCTGTCTCCCACAACAGGCGCAATGCCCGGTATCAAGGCCTTTGTCGCAGCAGTTTTCGGCGGCATTGGTTCGATCCCCGGTGCCTTTATCGGTGGCATTTTGCTCGGTATCATTGAAAATCTGAGCAAGGCATACATCTCGACACAGCTTTCCGACGCGATTGTTTTTGCGGTTCTGATTGTTGTGCTGCTCGTCAAACCGACGGGACTGCTCGGCAAGAAAGTCAACGTGAAAGTGTGAGGTGATATCTGTGCCGTTGTCAAGATTGAAAAATATGAAAAAGACGACCAAAAGCAATATCATCACCTTTGGTATCGTCATTGTCTTTTATGTGATCGTTGAGATCCTGTCCGGTGCAGGATTGACAAGCAGCTCCTTCGAGGGACAGCTGGTTCCCATCTGTGCCTATGTCGTGCTGGCCGTGTCGCTGAACCTGACGGTCGGTTTTCTGGGCGAACTGAGCCTTGGCCATGCCGGCTTCATGAGCGCCGGGGCTTTCTCCGGTGTGCTGGTATGGACGCTGCTGGGCCAGACGCTGCCCACCTGGCTGGCTGTTCTGCTGGCATTCCTTGTGGGCGGATGCGTGGCCGGTCTTTTTGGCTTTGCCATTGGAATTCCGGTCCTGCGCCTCTCCGGTGACTACCTGGCCATTGTTACCCTTGCATTCGGCGAGATCATCAAAAACGTTATCAATGCCTGCTATCTGGGATATGACTCCAATGGTGTGCACTTCTCTCTGAAAGATGCTGCCTCCATGGGCCTTGAGGCGGACGGCACCACGCTGATCAATGGTGCCATGGGCATCACTCGGATCAAGACGGTCTCCACTTTTACCATTGGCATTGTGCTTGTGGTGCTGGCTCTGATTGTCATCCTCAACCTGATCAATTCCCGCGCCGGCCGCGCAATCACAGCCATCCGCGACAATGAGATCGCTGCCCAGAGCGTAGGCATCAACCTGACCAAGTACAAGCTAATGGCCTTTGTCACCTCCGCTGTATTTGCGGGTCTGGCAGGCGTTTTGTACGGCCTGAATTACTCCTCGCTGGTAGCCCGCCGTTTTGACTACAACACGTCCATTCAGATTCTGGTTTTCGTGGTTCTGGGCGGCATGGGCAATATCCGCGGCTCCATTATCGCTGCTGCACTGCTGACGGTTCTGCCGGAAATGCTGCGCGGCCTGGATGACTACCGTATGCTGATCTATGCGATCGTGCTGATTGTCATGATGATCTTCAACCAGAGCCCCCAGATGATTGCCTGGAGAAAGCGCATTGCCGAGCGGTTCAAGGACGTCCGCAAGCCGGGTGGCAAAAAGAAGGAGGTGGCCTGAATGGCTTTGTTGGAAGTAAGCAACCTGGGCATCGCCTTCGGAGGCCTGCAGGCAGTATCGCAGCTTGATCTTTCCATCGAAAAAGGACACCTGTACGGCTTGATTGGCCCAAACGGTGCAGGCAAGACCACAGTGTTCAATATGCTGACCGGCGTCTACCGCCCCACGGAAGGAAACATCGTGCTGGACGGCAAGGATATTACCGGCAGAAGCCCTGAGGCCATCAGCAAGGCGGGCATTGCCCGTACGTTCCAGAACATCCGCCTTTTCAATGAGATGAGCGTTCTGGACAATGTCAAGGTGGCGCTGCATAATCAGGTACGGTACAGCATGGTGACCGGCATTCTGCGTCTGCCTTCCTTCCGTGAGAAAGAGCATGAAATGAACCGCCAGGCCCATAAGCTGCTTCAAATTTTCGACCTGGACGGCCAGGCCAATCTGAAGGCCTCCCAGCTGCCTTACGGCAAGCAGCGCAAGCTGGAGATTGCCCGTGCGCTGGGCACCAATCCCAAGCTGCTTTTGCTGGATGAGCCCGCTGCCGGTATGAATCCCAACGAGACCGAGGAGCTGATGCAGACGGTGCGCAGCGTCCGCGACCAGTTCGGAATTGCAATCCTGCTGATTGAACACGATATGAATTTCGTTATGGGCATCTGTGAGGAGATCACAGTGCTCGACTATGGCCGCGTGATTGCCCGCGGCGACGGCCAATCTATCCGCAACAACCCCAAGGTGATTGCGGCTTATCTGGGAGGTGACTGATCATGGGGGAGATGCTTTCGGTCAAGAACATCAATGTGTTTTACGGCTCGATTCATGCCATCCGTGATGTCTCTTTCCACGTGGATGACGGTGAGATCGTCACGCTGATTGGTGCCAACGGTGCCGGCAAGACCACTACCATGCATGCTATCTCCGGTCTGCTGAAACTGCAGAGCGGCGAGATCACCTATTGCGGTGAGATCATCAGCAAGATGGAGGCGCACAAAATCATTCGGCTCGGTCTTTCCCAGGTGCCGGAAGGCCGCCGTGTGTTCAGCGGTTTGACGGTACAGCAGAATCTGATGCTGGGGGCCTACACCCGCCGTGACGGCAAGGAGGCCATCCAGAACGATTTCGATATGGTATATGAACTGCTGCCGCGCCTGAAAGAGCGCCGCGGTCAGTTGGCGGGCACGCTGTCCGGCGGTGAACAGCAGATGCTGGCCATCGGCCGAGCCTTGATGTGCAAACCCAAGATGCTGCTGCTGGACGAGCCTTCCATGGGCCTGTCCCCGCTGCTGGTCAAAGAGATTTTCAAGATTATCCGGGACGTCAACCGCAATGGTGTGACCGTCCTCCTGGTGGAGCAGAATGCCAAGATGGCATTGGAAATTGCCAACCGCGCCTATGTCCTGGAGACGGGGACCATCAAGATGGAGGGCGACGCTCATGAGCTCGCCAACAACATCGAAGTGCGCAAGGCGTATCTGGGCTGCTGAGACGGAGTGTCATTTCAATCAAAAAAGCAAAAGAGGAAACGCATCATGACGTTTCCTCTTTTTATTTGTATTATAATTTTCCGTTACAAAACAGCTTCCGGCGGGGCATCCCCGGGTGAAGGCTCGGTCAACAGGTTGAGCAGCTGGGAGTAGACCTTGCTGCCTTTTGCAATAAAACGGTTTTTGACCATCTCGGCGGTCAGACGGTCGGGCATGGAAAGACGGATCTGGAAGCTGTCCCGTCCCATATCCTCAATGGTGCAGACAACGAGAAATTCATCACCATCCGGCTCGACGTGAGCTTTGTTCTGTGCGGCTTTGTGTACCCAGCTCTGGATACGAATCACCGCGCGGACGGCGCTCTCCCGAACGCTGCGGGGGAGATCGTAGGCAAGGGTGTCGGCCACAACAGAACCTTTTTCTGTGATCACAAATCCATTCTCGGTAGATTCAATCAGCTGTTGGTCTTCCAGTTCATCCAGGGCGTTGACAAACTCAAAATAATTGACCAACTGTTCCTGCAGAAGTGCCCCCTGCATGGCCTCGCGGGTGAGAGGAGCAGCAGCTTTGACCAGGTAGCACAGCAAAATCCGGATCTCGGTATCGCTTGTAAGGCCGCCGGGCTTTACACCTCCGGTAAAGACTTCTGCCATTGTCATCACTTCCCGCAAAATCATTTCTCTGACATCTATTATACAAAACCGCGCAGAAAGTTACAAGTTCAAAACACCGTCTCAATCTGTTTGCGGCTTTGGGGCGTGGAGTATGTCCAGTGCTTGAGGCGACCCTTTGTCACAAAATAATGGGGCTCAAAACGGAGGGACTGGCCAAGATTCTTGTTTACCACTACCAGCTTGATTTTCATCTTGTCAGGGAGGATACTCTTGATGTAGACGCTGACCGATTGTCCGGGATGCAGCGTAGAATCGGGCTCAGCCAACCCGGCAAGATTCGGGGCAATTTCGATGAATACACCGTAGTCCTCCACGCTGCGCACAATGCCCACGACCGTTTCGCCGGCAGCGAAACAGGCGGCATTTTCGCTCCAGGTACCCAGCAATTCGCGCAGGGTCAGCACAATACGGTCCTGAGCGTCTCTTGTTTTGATGGCACACAGCAGCTGCTGCCCTACGGAGACGCGGTCGGAAGGAGAAGAAATGCGCGATACCGACAGGCAGTCAATGGGAAGCAAGGCTGAAATGCCGCATCCCACATCACAGAAAGCGCCGAAATTCTCAATATGGGTGACCGTGCAGGGGATCACGCTGCCGGATTCCAGTGTATCCAGATACTGTGTGCGGCAGGCCCGCTGCGCGGCCGCGCGGGAAAGCAGGTAGACAAACTCTCCATTTTCATCCTGACAAAAATCGGTGATGACAAAACAGGTCGGGCGCCCTACACGGGTCAGTACGGCGATGTCTTTGATTACCTCGCCGTGGGAAGTGTCAAGACATTCTTCGTACGGCATGTAGGCTTTGTGCCCGCACAGCTCAAATCGCAGGCGGCGGTTGGTGTCATAGGCGAGGGCGGTGCTTTGCAGCACTTCTCCCGTCGTGATGCAGCGTTCAAGCTCATCACGGCGCAGGTGATTGGCGTTTCGGCAAAGGCCTTCGGCACGATATTCCAACATTTCACATTTCCTCTTTTCTTATGGTTTCGCAGTTGCGGTGTTTTACTTTATGCGGAGGGAACAGGGGATATTTGCAAAAACGGCAAGGTGGTATATAATATTGCTGTGCCGTCATGCGGCAGGAAAGGCGGGAGCGTCATGGATGTACAGGTTGGCGATGTGATCCAGACAAAAAAGCAGCACCCTTGCGGTGCAAACCGGTTCGACGTGCTGCGCGTGGGTATGGATTTCAAGATCCGGTGCCAGGGCTGCGGCAGAGAAATTATGCTGCCCCGGGTCAAGATTGAAAAGAATATCAAGAAAGTGCTGCGGGGACAGGAATGATCGTTTTGCCCGCTGCGGAAGGATCACTATGTTTGAAGAACTGCATGAAATCGAGCGCCACTACGAGGAACTTGCCCATCGGATGTCCCTGCCGGACGCCGCACAGGATCCTGCAGCATATGGCAAAATGACCCGGGAGTACAAGGAACTGGAACCTCTGGTTGAGACCTACCATCAGTACTGGGATATTTGCCGTGACCTGGATGAAGTGCAGCTGCTTTTGCAGGAAAACAGCCTGGATGCTGAGTTCAAGGCTATGTTACAGCAGGAGGCATGCGAAAACGCACGAAATAAAACCGAACTGGAAGGAAAGATTCGACTCCTTTTGCTACCGAAGGATGAGGATGATGACAAGAGTGTTATTCTGGAAATCCGGGCGGGAGCCGGTGGAGAGGAAGCTGCACTGTTTGCCCACAGTCTGTGGCGGATGTATCAGATGTATGCCTCTGGTCGCGGCTGGCACTGCCAGATTGTCAGTCTGAATGAGACGGAGCTGGGCGGTGTCAAGGAACTGATCCTTTTGGTGGAGGGCAGCGGTGTTTACAGCCGCCTGAAATTTGAAAGCGGGGTTCACCGTGTCCAGCGCGTCCCGGAGACAGAGACGCAGGGGCGAATCCACACCTCCACGGTGACGGTTGCTGTGATGCCCGAGGCAGAGGAAGTGGAGCTGTCCATTGATCCCAAGGATTTGCGGATCGATACCTTCCGGGCCTCAGGGGCGGGCGGCCAGCACATTAACAAGACCTCGAGTGCGATCCGTGTGACCCATATCCCCACTGGTATGGTGGTGGAGTGCCAGGACCAGCGCAGCCAGAGAGAAAATCGTGAGCAGGCGCTGAAAGTCCTGCGCAGCCGCCTGCTGCAGCAAAAGCAGGCGGAGTATGACGCAGATTATAATGCGCGCCGCCAAAGCCAGGTTGGCACCGGCGACCGCAGTGAGCGCATCCGCACCTACAATTTCCCGCAGGGACGTCTGACCGATCACCGGATCGGGCTTACCATTTATAAGCTGGATGAAGTCCTCAACGGAGATTTGGATCTTGTTGTGGAGCCGCTGACGCTGGCTGATCAGGAAGCCAAGCTCCGGGCGCGGGAAGCGCAGAATTAAAAATAAGGGAAACAGGGAAAGAGGCTGACAGTTATGGATACAAAAGTCATGCCGGTCAACGAACAGAGCCTGGACTATGCAGCTGAACTGCTGCGCAACGGTCAGCTGGTGGCTCTGCCGACCGAGACCGTCTACGGGATTGCTGCCGATGCCAGAAACGGCGAGGCGGTCAAAAAAATCTTTGAGGCAAAGGGCCGGCCTCAGGACAATCCCCTGATCGTGCACATCTGCGGTATGGAAATGCTTAAGGGAATCGTTTCGGAGGTGCCGGAACGGGCGCACAAACTGGCGGCGGCATTTTGGCCCGGCCCCCTCACCATGGTGTTGCCCCGAGGCCCGGAAGTGTCGGAAGTGACCTGCGCAGAGCTGGATACCGTCGGGGTCCGGATGCCGTCACATCCGGTGGTTCAGGCGGTTATCCGCCGCTCCGGGGTGGCCTTTGCAGCACCTTCTGCCAACCTGTCGGGTAAACCCAGTCCCACCAGTGCGCAGGACACCTTCACCGACATGAACGGGCGTCTGCCCCTCATCCTGGATGGCGGCGAGTGTACCTACGGAGTGGAATCCACTGTGGTCTCGCTGACTGGAGAGCAGCCGATGCTGCTGCGTCCCGGCTACATTACCAAGGAGCAGATGGAAGCTGTTCTGGGCGAGCCTGTGCTGGTGTCCCATGCCATTCTGGAAAAACTGGCCGACGGTGAAGTGGCACGTTCTCCGGGAATGAAATACAAACACTATGCCCCGAAAGCGGAGGTCACCATTCTGGAGGGCAGCTTCGAGGCTTACCGCAGCTATGTGGCAGATCATGCAGGCGATGGCGTATGGGGGCTCTGTTTTGATGGTGAGGCGGCAGCGCTGCCTGTGCCTTGCGTTGAGTATGGTCATCAGGACAAACCCGCCGAGCAGGCCCATAAGCTGTTTTCCGCGCTGCGTGAACTGGACCGCCGTGGCGCAGTGACGGTGTATGCCCGCTGTCCGCGCAGGGATGGCGTTTCCATGGCAGTGTACAATCGCTTGATTCGTGCGGCAGCCTTCCGGGTGGTGCAGGTATGAAGATTATCGGACTGACCGGGCGTTCCGGATGCGGCAAATCCAGTGTATCCGCTTTTTTCCGGCGGGAGGGATTTGCCTGCATTGACGCAGATCAGGTTTCACGGGATGTGTTGCAGCCTGGGTCACCCTGCTTGCTGCCCTTGCAAAATGTATTTGGTTTTGATATTGTAGATGAGAATGGAGTCCTGGACCGCCGCATGCTGGCGAACCGGGCATTTGCCACGCCGGAAGGTACCCGGAAGCTGACCGAAATCACGCATCCCGAGATTCTGTCCCGTATCCGGGCGGCCGCGGCCTCTGCCGAGAAGGCAGGTGCTTTGCTGTTTTTTGTCGACGGTGCGGTGATTCTGGGAACTCCATTTGAAAAAGAGTGTGACAGACTTGTCGTTGTGACGGCTCCTTACGAACAGAGCGTTGCACGCATCTGCGCGCGGGACAATATTTCTGCTGAGATGGCACGCCGCCGTCTGGACGCACAGATGCCGGAAGAAATGCTTTGCGCCGCCGCAGATTATCTGATTCACAACGACGGAAGTCTAGCCGACCTTGAATTGCAGTGCAGGAGAGTATTGGACTCTCTGCGGAAGGAGGCCCATGAGACGAACACAACAGACTTTCCGGGAGGGAACTGAACCAAAAGGAAAACTGGATCGCTGGCGGACATGGTGGCTGCGGATTGCGGCCGTTTTGCTGTGTCTGGTTGCGATTGGAAGTATCATTGTGATCTCGGCCCACGATGAGATTGAGCAGTGGGAATATCCGCGGAAATATTCCGACCTGGTCGAGTATTACACGGGAAAATATGATCTGGATGATCGGATGTTGTATGCTGTCATCCGTACGGAAAGCAACTTTGACCCCGAGGCACAGTCCAGCGTGGACGCCAGGGGACTGATGCAGATTACGGAAGTCACCTTTGACTGGATCAAATCAAAGATTGCACCGGCAGAAGACCTGACGTTTGAAGACCTGTATGACCCGGAAACAAATATCCGGTTCGGAACCTATTATTTCAGTTATTGCCTTCAGCGCTACGGAAATGACCTGGCGACCGCGGCAGCTGCATATCACAGCGGTTGGGGTACGGTGGACGATTTGCTGGCAGACAGCCAGTATTCTCAGGATGGTGTTACCCTGGACAGCTTCCCCTACACTCAAATGCAGAGGTATGTCTATAAGGTGACAAGCGCCTATGAGCGCTACTGCGAAATTTACGCAGACTGATGTGGATATTGAGGCGGGGCTTTGTTGCCCGGCTTTCAAATAAGAAAGGAATGGATAGATAACATGGATAAGGAAACGCTGAAAAGCCTTCTCTACAAAAATGAGACGGTAGCAGATCAGGCGCCGGAGATGCTGGCGCAGGCGGATACTTTCTGCGAGGGCTATAAGACTTTTCTGAACAAGAGCAAGACGGAGCGTGAGGCTTGCGCGTACAGTGAGGAACTTCTGAAGCAGGCTGGTTACCGTCCTTTTGTGCCGGGTCAGGTACTGAAGGCGGGTGACAAGATCTATTTCATCAACCGCAAGAAGTGTGTTCTGGCTGCAACCATCGGCCGGAAGAGCCTGGCAGAGGGCTTCCATCTCAATATTGCCCATATTGATGCCCCCCGTCTTGACCTGCGTCCGGTGCCCCTGTATGAGGGCAGCGACTATGCATATTTCCGCACCCACTACTATGGCGGTGTGCGCAAGTATCAGTGGCCCACCATTCCTCTGGCGCTTCATGGCGTGATCTGCCGCGCCGACGGCACGACCGTCGACGTCTGCATCGGTGAAAAGGACGACGATCCGGTCTTCTGCATTACCGATCTGCTGCCTCATCTGGCTGCCAAGCAGAATGAAAAGAGCCTGGGCGAGGGCATCACTGGCGAAAACCTCAATGTTCTTATTGCATCCACTCCGGTGGAGGACAAGGAACTGGAAAACCGTGTCAAGCTGAATGTGCTGCGCATGCTCAACGAAACATACGGCATCACAGAGAAGGACTTCACCCGTGCTGAGATCGAAGTCGTCCCGGCATTCAAGGCTCGCGATGTGGGTCTGGATCGGGCCATGATCGGCAGCTATGGCCATGATGACCGCGTGGATGCATATCCAGCACTGATGGCAGAGATCGAGACCAAGGATCCGGCTTACACTACGGTCTGCGTCCTGACCGACAAGGAAGAGACAGGTTCCGACGGTGTTACCGGTCTGAACAGTATGTATACGTTCCACTTCCTGCAGCAGCTGTGTGCGGCAGAAAATGTGGATTACATCACCGCTTTCCAGGCTTCCAAGTGCCTGTCCGCCGATGTCACGGCGGCGTATGATCCGACCTTCTCCGACGCATTCGAACCCAGCAATGCTACTTATGCAGGACGCGGCATTGCAGTCTACAAGTATACCGGCGCCCGCGGCAAATCCTCGACCAATGATGCTCCGGCTGAGATGGTCAGCTACCTGACCCGCCTGCTGGACCGCAACAATATTGTCTGGCAGATCGGTGAGATGGGCAAGATTGATCTGGGCGGCGGCGGAACTGTCGCCAAGTATGTTGCCAATCAGGACATCGACACCATCGACATTGGCGTGCCGGTTCTCTCGATGCATTCTCCTTATGAACTGGTGTCCAAGAGCGATGTTTACATGGCCTATCTGACCTTCAAGGCTTTCTGCGAGGACTGCGAATAATCACAAACAGGAAGGAGAGCATTTATGCCGTATCGTCTGATCAAACAGCAGGGCAGCGCGCGCCGCGGTGAATTCAAGACCGTGCATGGCACGGTACAGACTCCGGCGTTCATGAACGTCGCGACGGCCGCAGCCATCAAAGGTGGACTGTCTGCGTTCGATCTAAAGGATATCCGCGCCCAGGTTATGCTCTGCAACACCTATCACCTGCATCTGCGTCCGGGTGACCAGCTGGTTGCCGATATGGGTGGCCTGCACAAGTTTACCCGCTGGGATGGCCCCATTCTGACGGACAGCGGCGGCTTTCAGGTGTTCAGTCTGGCAAAACTCCGCAATATTACCGAGGAGGGTGTGACTTTCCACTCTCATCTGGACGGGCACAAGATCTTTATGGGCCCTGAACAGAGTATGCAGATTCAGGCAAATCTGGGCTCCACCATCGCCATGGCTTTCGATGAGTGCGTGGAAAATCCGGCGGAACATAGCTATGCCAAGGACAGCTGTGCCCGCACGGCCCGATGGCTGCTGCGCTGCAAGACTGAGCTGGCCCGCCTCAAGCATGAGGGCCGCGCAGTCAATCCGGATCAGCTTCTGTTTGGCATTAATCAGGGCTGTACCTATGCGGATCTTCGTGTGGAGCACATGAAGCAGATTGCGGAATATGATCTGGACGGTTATGCAATCGGTGGTCTGGCCGTGGGCGAACCCGCCGAGGTGATGTATGACATCATCAGCGCGGTGGAACCGTATGCCCCAAAGGACAAAATTCGTTATCTGATGGGAGTTGGGACGCCCGGCAATATCATTGAGGGCGTCTACCGCGGTGTGGATCTGTTTGACTGTGTTATGCCCAGCCGCAATGCCCGGCATGGACATCTGTTTACCTGGGATGGCATCATCAACATCAAGAATCTGAAATACGAGCGCGATGAGCGTCCGATTGATCCGCAATGTGACTGTCCGGTCTGCCGGAATTTCTCCCGCGCCTATATCCGGCATCTGCAAAAAGCGGACGAGATGCTGGGCATGCGTCTGGCTGTCATGCACAACCTGTATTTCTACAATCATCTGATGGAACGCATTCGCCAGGCATTGGATGAGGGACGGTATCAGGAATTCCATGACACCTATGTCAAGCGTCTGGATACTCGTATTTGAAATGGCCACGGGTGTGCCTTCTGGAAAAGATATACAGAAATTGTCTGCAAAGCCTTGCGTTATGCACTGTATTTTTGTATAATGGAACAAATCGGTTGAATTAAGGAGCTTGTTTTATGTATCAGTTTTTGGAAACCACGTCCACGGGCAGCATGCTGACGCTTGTCCTGCCGATGATTGTTCTGGTCGTCTTTATGTATCTGATCATCTACCTGCCGCAGAAAAAGCAGGACAAGAAAGATGCAGCGATGCGGAACTCCATTGAAATCGGAGATGAAGTCACTACCATCGGCGGCATTGTCGGCCGGGTGTCTGCCATCAAGGAGGATACCTTTGTCCTTGAAACCGGCAGCGACCGTGTCAAGATTCGCTTCCGCCGTTCTGCCATCGCATCGGTCGAAAAGCTGGATATGGGCAACTCCAAGGACAGCAAAGACAGCGCTGCAAAGAAATAAGCAGACAGCTCCGTCTGCATAACAACACGCCCCCTTGCATAGTGTTTACTGTGCAAGGGGGCGTGTTATTTTATGAATCAAAAACTGAAATGGAAAAAGCCCACTGTGGGCAGGTCCATCCGGCATTCATCCGGCGGGCAGCAAAGAATCGTGCTGATTTTGGTTCGGAGCATACTGGGCGGCGCAGCGGTAGCGTTGATTCTTTTTGTAGCGGGGGCTTTGGCCTTTGCACGTTTACCGCTGCCCGGAACGCTGGTGCGTCCGGCTGCCTGTATGATTTCTGGTGCAGGTGCAATGGTTTCCGGAATACTGCTGGCCCGGGGATTTGGACGCCAGCGGCTTTTGTGCGGACTAGGCAGCGGTATGTTTTACGCGCTGTGCATTGCCGCTGCCAGTGCTTTGAAAGGCGGATTTCAGATGGGGCAGCGTGAGATTGCTTTGGTTTGCATGCTGCTTTTGGCTGGCATGTTGGGCGGGGCTTTGACAGCGGTCAAGGCGTCGGGACAAAGGGGACGCTGATGAGAGCTGCAAAGACTGAATCGCTCTTTGACAGGATGATGCAGAGATGGCATATCCCAAACGCCCTGCCGACGGCAACAGGGAAAAACCGGATAGGTTGGGGCGTTGGCCTGGGAATCTTGTTTTTACTGGGATACGCAGCAGGGGTTATGATCTGCCGGGAGCAGGTGCCCGCCGCAGGGCAGGCACTTGCTCAGTACTACATGGACAAGCAGAACTATCTGAAATTCTCAGATGTCTGCGTGGCGCAGTTTTCTGCCTTGTTCTTGCAGGCAGGAATCGTTGTTCTGTGCGGCGGCAGTATGCTGGGAAATATATTTCTGGCGGTTTTCTTTGCCGGCAGAGGCCTGGTGCTTGGCGTGTGCGCGTCCGCTGTCTTTTTGGCCTATCAGGCAAGGGGATTGGTGGTGTATTGGCTGCTGACGTTTCTTCCGGATGCCGCCGCTTTGATTCTGCTCCTGTGGCTGGCTCAAAAGTCGGCAGAACTGGCAACGATGCTGTTACGCGCTGTTCTGTCCAATACGGCGGCCAGAGGCGTTTTTCAGGAAAAAATCCGATCACTGCTGCTTCGCTCTCTGTTGGTACTGATAGTCGGCGCCTGTTGCAGTGCGTTGGGGGCCGCTGCAGCCGGATTGTTTGCCCAGGTATTACTTTGAGGAGTCCGGTTCGTGTTCCGACTCTGACTGTGATAGATCTTCCGGCTCCGGCGTATACTCGACCTTGGACAGGGGGGAGGATTCCACTGCCTGTTTCAGCTTTTCCTGATTGATGTGTGTGTAGATCTGAGTTGTGGATACATTCTCGTGCCCAAGAATTTCCTTGAGGGCCAGCATATCCACCTGGCCGTATTGATACATCAGTGTGGCAGCGGTGTGGCGCAATTTATGAGGCGAGTATCCCATGCCGCCCAATCCGGCCGATTGCAGGCAACGCGCCACAATCTGCTCCACTCGACGAGCCGTCAGCCGTTTTCCGGTGCGCTTGGAGACAAACAGTGCCTTTTGATCTAAGAGATTGGGCAGGGAAGCGCGCTCGGATTTATAGCGATCCAGTGCCTCCAGACAAGCTGAATTCAGATAAACCAATCGCTCTTTGTGGCCTTTGCCGATGATTCGGATGGTATCGTCCCGGAAGTCTCCCAAGTCAATGGAAACCAATTCTGCCAGGCGCATGCCGCAGTTCAAAAACATCGTTAAAATGCAATAATCTCGGGTATAAAAATCGCTTTGTACATTTTTTAACAATTCCAGGCTTTCGTCCAAAGTCAAATACTTTGGCAAGGCCTTTTTTGGCGTTCCCAGACTAATGTTTGCAGTGGGGTCTTCCTGAATGCGATTGACCTGGGTGCACAGATATCCGAAGAAACCGCGAAGTGCGGAAAGCTTTCTGGCGCGCGCCTTGGAACCATTGGATTGTGAGCGGACATATTCCAGAAAGTCAAAAATATCCCGTTTTCGGATGGAAGCAATCCGGTCTGTAGTGATGCCGCGCAAATCAATCTGAGCGGGATCAACGTCCTCAGATACCATATGCCATTGAACAGCCATAAAGCGAAAGAAACTCCGCAAGTCAAGGTAGTAGCCATTTACCGTCCGCGGAGAGCGCTGTTTGACAAAATCGAGGTAATGAAGATAATCCACAACATCGTCCGGAATATCCAGATACGGAGCATGACGTTCCGGGTGGACGGTATCAATATAACTGCTCATGGGATTAATTCTCCTGACTTTACAAGAATACACAAATTTTAAATGCATGGGCCGGGCGTGAACACGAACCTTTAGCGTAATGTCGACTGATCCAAAAAGCTGCGAAAGGTGCAGCTTAGGGCTCTGAATGCAGTAAAAATGGGCTTTGCACTCCCCTGTATTTCGCTAAATTTACATTTAGCGAAATTATATGTATAGTCTTTTGGGGGAGTTCGCCTGCTTCCCTCCCGTGCTGACAGTACTAAACTGGAATTATCTGAGGCGTACAGCCGGAAATATATGATGGTTCTATGGCTGCATCATATCTGTACTTTCATCCATATGTGTGCATATATGACTTTCTGGATGCACACTACACTGTCTGCTCGCGAGCAGAAACCGAATTCTCCATGAAGCTGGGGCTATGAGTTATATAAAAACATGTAGCCCCGTACAGGGAGGTTTACTACAACAATAGCGTACATCATATCGAAGAAACAACGATT
>JFBN01012125.1_pt1 | contig 36492 bp, 34 predicted proteins | sample 768741 | NCBI WGS metagenome assembly JFBN01 (sample SAMN01983846, study PRJNA193217) | chicken gut metagenome | biome: terrestrial biome; isolation source: ceca of Broiler chicken | host: Gallus gallus | place: United Kingdom: England | collected 2010-09-07
TTGGCTTCGTAGAATGAAAAATACCGAAATCACCATTGATGATATCTACAATCGGCTGTATACTGCAACAAAAATTGACAAGCAGGCTTTGGAGAAAATCCGGCAAATAGAGCTGGAAACAGAAAAGGAGCTTTCCTTTTTAAATACAGCAATTGTAGATGAGATAAAGAGCCATATCGCGGCAGGCGAACGTGTCGTTTTGATCTCTGATATGTATTGGGGGGAAGACGCGATTCGTTCTATTTTGCAGGAAAAAGACGATGTCTTTTGCGATATGCCGATTTATGTAAGTTGCGATTACCATTCCTCCAAAAAAAGAGGAGATTTGTTTTCCGTGGTATCTAAAAAAGAAAACTGCAGTTATTCCGGCTGGATCCATGTGGGAGATAATCAAAAATCTGACTACATCAATGCGAAAAAGTTAGGAATACAGGCAAGAAAAGTGCAAGATTCTGCACGTTTTGATTTTGAAAAACACTTTCACAACTATGACGTGAATTTTGCACTGACCTACGGAATTGTTTCAAAATCTCGATTGATGGTGTCGAACAGGGAAGCATTATTGGGGGCATCTGTGGCAGGCCCGATGGTGTATCAGTATGTCAGCTGGGTTTTGGAGAAGGCGTGCAAAGAAAAAATTAAAAAGCTGTTTTTTGTGCTGCGTGACGGGTATATTCCAAAGCTGGTTGCTGACGAAATTATCGCACAGAGGGGGCTGCCCATTGAAACAGGATTGCTGTTTGGTTCTCGTGTAGCGTGGAGATTTCCTGCGTTAACAGTGGAAAAACTGATGTCAATGTCTGTGTGGGAAAAGTCGAATTGGATTTTCAGGGATCCCTGTTATCTTTATGTGGCGTTAGAACGTCTTCATTTTTCAAAAGAGGAATTGGAAGAAACTTTCGGAAAGGAGTTTGCTCATCAAAAAATTTCTTCTTTTTCTGAATTTCACGCAGCTTTAAAGCAGGTGCTGAGCCATAAAGAGTTTGAAGAGCAATTAAAACACGATATTTTAAGCGCCAAAGAAAACCTGCATGAATATCTTGTGCAAACTATCGATGAGCCTAATTGTGCCTTTGTAGATACGAACAGTACGGGAAAAACGCAGGCGGATTTAGAACAATTGTTTTGCACAGGCCAAACAGAGCATTTAAAAAAGCTGCGCTTTTTCTACCATACGTTTCTGGCCGACCACCAGCCCAATCCGCAAACACAGTTTGTGTTTATGCAGACGCTGGATGATGAAAGAAGATTTCCAGAGGCGCTTTTCAGAGCGCCTTACAATCCGTGCTATGGCTATGAAAAAAGGAATGGAACGGTAGAGCCGATCTTTGCCCAAACGGAATTTTGTGCATGGAACGGCAGCTTTGACTATGATAAATATGTTGATGGTATCTTGAAATTTACAGCTGCATATGAAACGGAGAAACAAAAGTTTGATGCTGATTTATCGGCTTACACAGACTTTTTAATGGATGTAGTCAATTTTAATGTTCCTTCCAAAGATATTACAAGTCAGATGGCAAAAATTCCGTTTAATCCGGCGATGGATGGAAGCGAGAGCATTGATTTTTATCCCAAATTAAAGTGGGGTGCGCTGCTTCATCCGTTTTCTGAGCTGATTTATTACCCGAAGGGCTCTTATTATTTGTCAGGATACGGCTGGCCGTTGTTGTATAAAGCATTGTATTTCTTAGTGAAATTAAAGAGAAAGCACAGTTGAAATTTTCAAACAGCTGCAGCCGTTTAAAGTTTGATGATTTTGGAGAAAAAGAAGTTCATGACAAAGATAAAAGAAAAAGTGAGAGATGACTTTTGCGATTTGGCAAAAGGGATAGCGGCTTTGGATGTGATTGTGATTCATACCACCTTTTGGTCTGGCGAGTTCTATGCCCCGGAATGGTTAAGAAATCTCACATTGATAGCGGAAGTTCCTTTTTTAATCTTTTTATCGGGCTATTCTTCCAACTATGTCAAATCGATTCAAAAGCAATGGCGTTCCTTGCTCTTGCTGTATCTCAAATGGTGTCTGTTTATCCCCTTATTTTGGCTGTGTTCCATCTTGCTGGGGGAGGCAATGACGCCAGCGCATTTCAAAAACTTTTTATTCCTTACCGGTGATAATACCGCGTTGCCTGTTGTGATGGGCAGTACATGGTTTTGGCCGGTTTATTTCCTGGTTGTCTTTCTTGGAATTTGTGTCGTAAAAAAGATCCCGAAATCGCATCTTGATAAAATCACATTTATCCTTGCAGTGTTCTATGCGCTGTGTGTGGTATTCAATCTCAATAAACAAGTGATAAAAGTTGTTTTTTACCTGTTGATGTATCTAATCGGCAATATTGCATTCTCGTTAGACGTAAAAAGATGGAAGAAAGTTTTGCTAGCTACCTTGCTTGTTTGCGTTTGCATTTCCATTCCGTCCATTTTGGCTGCTGAACCCAGTGGACTTGTCGTTCCGATGGCAACCGCAAAATCCCCGCCGGTTTTCTGGTATGCGGCATATTCCCTCATTGCACCGTGCTTCATGATGCTGCTGAAAAGTAAAAACCTGAAACAGCCGCTGTTATCGTGGATCGGGAAAAATTGCTTTTTGTTTTATTTAGCACAGGGAATCTCTTCTTCTTTTTTATATTTTCTTTTGCCCTATTTGGGAAACATGCCGGTAAGTTTGAAGTTTTTCATTTGTGTTGTTGTTAATGTTTTATTAGCATTTGTCATTGTGAAGCTTTTGTTATGCTACTATACCCTTTTGTTTGGTGTGAGAAAGCATTTTTCTAAAAAATAGCCGTATTAGGCAGCCATTCACAAAATTAGGCAGCCATTCACAAAAAATCTTCCGTTTGCTGTGTGGGAGGAATTCCGTTGAAAAAAATGTTGTATATTACGCATCTGTCGGGCAAGAGGATCAACCGGCTTTGGATGAGTGCGTTGCAAGCAGGAAATGCGTTGGGATATGAAGTCCACCTAGCGTGCAATATGGATGAAATTGATCCGATCGGCTGGCAAGAAGATTGCAAAAAGTATTCGGTGATATGCCACCATATTGATTTTGACAGAAACCCACTGTCACCCAAAAATATCAAAGCATATCGGCAGCTCAAGCTGTTTTTAAAAGAGAATCCGATGGATTTTATTCATTGCAATACACCGGTGGGCGGTTTATTGGGAAGAATCTGTGCAAAACAAGCGGGGAATATCCCGGTGCTTTATCAGGCGCACGGATTTCACTTTTGGAAAGGTGCGCCTTTGAAAAACTGGCTGCTTTATTATCCGGTGGAAAAGCTGATGGCAAGATGGACGGATGTGCTGCTCACAATCAATCGGGAAGATTATGAACGCGCAAAGACCTTTTCGCTGAAGAAAGGCGGCCGCGTGGGATACATTGCGGGTGTGGGCGTAGATGTAAAAGGCATCCAAGCCATGAAAGTGGACAAGGCTGCGAAACGCAAGGAGTTGGGGGTTCCGGAGGACGCCTTTGTAGTGATTTCTGTTGGGGAACTGATTCACAGAAAAAATCATATTGCTGTCATTCGAGCTTTAAAAAATATCAATATTCAAAAACTATACTATGTGATCTGTGGCAGTGGTAAACTGGATGCGTATTTGAAAGAAGAAGTAAAAAAATTAGGAATAGAAGATAAAGTGCTTTTTGCAGGGTTTCGCAGTGACGTGATAGAGCTGATGGATTCGGCCGATTTGTTTTGCTTTCCGTCGCTGCAAGAAGGCTTGCCGGTTGCATTGATGGAAGCCATGGCAGTAGGCATGCCTTGCATTGCAAGCAAAATTCGGGGCAATGTGGACTTGCTCCCGGAAAAAAATTTGTTTGATTTGCATGATGAAGGCATGTTGATTGAAAAGATCGAAAAAGCAGCAAACGGACAGCTGCAAACTGCAAACGATAACGCGATGGTTGCAAAATGTGATAAAGATGCGATTGACGAAAAAATGTTGCAGATATATCAACTGATGGGACATATTCGGAGTATAAGATGATTCGAATTTTACATGTGATAGGTTCTATGAACTGCGGCGGCGCAGAAAACTTAATTATAAATCTCTATCGAAAGATTGATAGAACAAAAATACAGTTTGATTTTGTGCTTCATACAACTGATGATTGCTTTTTTGAGAATGAAATTATCAGTTTAGGCGGAAAAATTTTTCGCACTGAAAAATATGTGATAAAAAATCATTTTTCCTATAAAAACTGGTGGAAAAATTTTTTGCAAGAACACGCAGAATATCAGATTATCCATGGGCACATCAACAGCTCTGCCGCGATTTACCTCAAGGAGGCCAAAAGGCAAAAACGGTATACCCTGATGCATAGCCACACCTCCAACTCTGGGGGAGGGCTGAAAGGGATTCTGAAGGATATTGTGCAGTATCCGATTCGGTTTTATACCGACCAGTGCATTGGATGCAGCTACGAGGCCGCAAAGTGGCTATACGGTAAAAAAATTGCATCCGAGGAGAAAACCCTGATTGTAAAAAATGGAATTGATGCGGCGCATTTTCGGTTTGACCCCTTGGCAAAAGAGCGTGTCAAAGACGAACTGAATGCGCAGGGAAAAACCATCTGTATCCATGTTGGTCGATTTGTGACAGAAAAGAATCATGCTTTTTTAATTGATATATTTCAAATCGTTCACAGAAAGCACCCCAACGCGCAGCTGTGGTTACTAGGCGAAGGAACAGAAAAAGAAAAAATAATCCAAAAGGTGCAAGCGTGCGGGTTAACAAAAGATGTTCGGTTTTTTGGAGTACAGAGGGATGTTGCCCCTTATTTACATGCCGCAAATGTATTTCTGTTTCCGTCACTGCATGAAGGGCTGCCGCTGACCATTGTGGAGGCACAGGCGGCAGGGCTGCCGATACTTGCATCAAAGGCTGTTCCGAAAGAAGCCGATGTCGGCGCGGGGTTGCTGCATTGGATGGAATTATCCGATGAGTTGGAAAAGTGGGCTGATAGGGCGATTGCACTATCAGCCTGTGACCATGTGGATACCTATGAGCAGGTTTTGGCGTCGGGATATGATATCAACAGCACAGTAGCGCTGCTGACCAAGATGTATCAGCAGATCAGTGAAAATCAGGAAGGATGATTTTGTTCAGTGGGAATTTTACAGATAAATATCATTGTCATGATGATCGAGGCACTGATTCAAATTTCACAAAAAAATAAAAAGGTCAGAGATGCTATTTTTTATCTCATGTGCGCACAGCTGTTGTTTTTGGCGGTGTTTAAATCACCGGAATATGGCGTGGACTCCGTGAACTACACAGCATGGTTTCTTCAATGGAGGGAAATGCCTCTTTTAGAGGTTTTAAGATATTATTCAACAGAACCGGGATATATTTTGATCAATAAAATAATTGGTTTTTTTACGGATGATGTAACCATATTTTATGGCCTCATAGCTGTTTTGACATTGATTCCACAGTTTATTTTTATCAAAAAATATTCGATGCTTCCAGGGCTGGCGTTAGTCGCCTTTACCGCACTTGGCTTTCATGAGTTTTCTATGTCTATTCTGCGCCAGGCATTGGCATTGGCGATCTATGTTTGGGGCTTCAAATATATTTCTGAAAGAAAGTTTTGGAAATATGCACTTTTTGTATTTCTGGCGTTTTGCTTTCATCAAACAGCAGCCATCACGATTTTTCTCTATTTTTTATATCCGTGGAAAAATACTTTTGGGCGATTGTTGGGTTCGTTTGGTGCGTCATTGGCGCTGTTTTTATTCGCCCCATGGGTTTTGCCTATCCTCAATCGTTTGGCCGGAAAGAATTATGTCTTAAACTATGAAGCGGGCAGAACCTTGTATATTTTACTGTGGGTGTTAGCCTTTGCGTTTTTCTTGATCGGAAGAAAACGAATGAACAACCCATCGCTCAAGGTACATTATGATGCTTTGAATATCGCAGCCGTCTTTCAAAGTTTCAGCATGGTAATGGAAAGCTTTGGACGTGCGATACAATATTATCAGATATCGCTGGTCATTCTGATACCGGATGTTGTCTACTACATCGGTTTGAAAGAGAAGAAAAATCAAGCAGTATTTGTGCCGCTGTATCTTCTCTTGTGCGTGGTCTTTTATCTTTATTACAATATTGCCGGTATTAATGTCAATCGAGTGTATTCCTTCCTTTGGTCATAAGAACACGGCAAGCACCGTCAAAACAAAGAGACACATTTCGGCAATGGAGCAGCAAGCTTAAAAACGAAGAATGATAAAAATAGAGTGTGCTGTCTTCCTGCACCGGAAAAGGGAGTGTGTGAATTGAAAGATCAAACATCTATGTTAAAATTAGATCAGCTTCGTTATGCAAATCAAAAGATGCCGGTCTTTCAAAAATATTATAGGCTTTCTCAAATGAGTAAGAGCAAGCTTTTCAAGAAGATTTATCATATTTTGTTTGCATTTTGGAGACGTGTATACAAAGTCGAATTTTCAGACACAACCCAAATCGGCCCGGGATTATACATTGGCCACCCCTATGGCATTACCATCAATCCTGATGCCGTGCTGGGAAGCAATATCAACATTCATAAAGGGGTAACCATCGGGCAGGAAAACCGGGGTAAAAGAAAAGGGGTTCCGACGATTGGCAATGACGTTTGGATTGGCATTAACAGCACCATTGTGGGAAATATCACCATCGGAGATGACGTTCTGATTGCCCCCAACAGCTATGTAAACTGTGATATTCCCAGCCATTCCATTGTAATCGGCAATCCGTGCATTATTAAGCCGTGTGAACATGCGACAAAAGAGTATATCAATCATCGCGTTTCAGTCGGCACAGTTTAAGTACAAATAGATGGTAGTGTAAACAATGAAAAAAATTGCATTTTATATCGCAAATTTCAATAAGGGCGGCGCTGAACGAGTGATGTCGAACCTCATTGAATACTTCTTTCAAAAAGGGTATGAAATTGTAGTGATCAATGACGAACCGAGCGAAGACCACTACAATTTGCCAAAGGGGATTCATCGCTTTTTTCTGAGCGAACAGCGGGACAAAAATTTTGTTTTGCGAACGGTCAAGCGCATTTTTGGGCTGCGCGGCATTTTGAAGCGAGAGCGGCCCGATATCGTTTTGTCCTTTTTGGGAGAGCCGAATTACCGAATGTTGATGGCGACCGCCGGGATGTCGGTCAAAAAGGTGGTTTCTGTCAGAAATGACCCGAATTTAGAATACGGAAAAACCTCTTTGAAACACTTTTTCGCCAATGTTCTATTTTCGATGGCAGACGGCGCGGTGTTTCAAACGGAAGATGCTGCGAAATATTTTAAGCCCTCGATTCAAGCAAAAGGAAAGATTATTTTAAATCCGGTGAACCCGGTGTTTTTTCAATGCAATCGAGAAGGAGAAGGCCGGCACATCATTTCGGTTGCCCGGTTGTCTGCGCAAAAAAATTATCCCATGCTTTTAAACGCCTATGCCAAGATTGAAAAAGAGTTCCCGCAAGACGATTTACTGCTCTTTGGTGAAGGCGAGGAGCGGGAAAATCTTACGCAGCTGCGCCAAGCCTTGGGGCTGGAAAAACGAGTCCGCTTGATGGGTCGAATTGACGAGGTAGAAAAAGAGCTGATGAAAGCAAAGCTCTTTATTTTGTCCTCAGATTACGAGGGAATGCCCAATGCTTTGATGGAGGCGATGGCGGTTGGCGTTCCTGTGATTTCCACCGATTGCCCCTGCGGCGGCCCGAAAACATTGATTCGCAGCCAAAACGAAGGCGTTCTCGTTGAGGTGGGAAATACAGAGCAGCTGGCAAAGGAAATGCGCCGCGTGCTTTCTGATACAGCGCTTCGAGAAGCATTATCCAACGGGGAACGCGCGCGCGCAAAGGATTTTGAATCCTCCAAAATTTTGGCGCAGTGGGAAGAATATTTCCATTCCATCACACAGCAATAACGACACGCCGACAGAAAAAGGCACGACAAATGGCTTTGTAAAACCAGATGCAGCGACAATTCAATGAAAAGAGTGAAATGATGCAAAATAATAATTTTGAAAAGAAAACCATTCTCATCACGGGTGCAGCGGGCTTTATTGGTGCAAATTTAGCGAAGCGGCTGCTGCAAAGCAGCGAAGAGGTGCAAGTGATTGGCATTGACAACCTAAACGACTACTATGACGTGCGCATCAAAGAAAGCCGTTTGAAAGAGTGCGAGCAGTATGAAAGCTTTGTGTTTTGCAAAGGAGATATTGCGGATGCAGGCTTTGTGCAGCAAATTTTCGCGCAGTATCAGCCGGAGATTGTGGTAAATCTGGCGGCACAAGCCGGGGTTCGTTACTCCATCGAGAATCCCGACGCCTACATTCAAAGCAATCTCATCGGCTTTTACAACATTCTGGAGGCTTGCCGCCACTCCTATGACGACGGCAAAACGGGCGTGCAGCATCTTGTTTATGCCAGCTCCTCCAGCGTGTACGGCTCGAATCAAAAAGTGCCGTATTCCACCGACGATAAAGTGGACAACCCCGTGAGCCTGTATGCCGCAACGAAAAAATCGAACGAGCTGATGGCACACGCTTATGCAAAGCTTTATAACATTCCGTCTACGGGCTTGCGCTTCTTCACGGTCTACGGCCCGGCAGGACGCCCCGACATGGCGTACTTTGGCTTTACCAACAAGCTGAGAGCGGGCGAGACCATTCAAATTTTCAATTACGGAAACTGCAAGCGCGATTTTACCTATATTGATGACATTGTGGAAGGCGTTGTCCGCGTGATGCAAAAGCCGCCGGTTCGCCAAACGGGCGAGGACGGCCTGCCCATTCCGCCCTATGCCGTTTACAACATCGGCAACAATCAGCCGGAAAACCTGCTTGACTTCGTGGACATTTTGCAGCAGGAGTTGATTGCGGCCGGCGTGCTGCCGAGTGATTACGATTTTGAAGCCCACAAGAAGCTGGTTCCCATGCAGCCGGGCGATGTTCCGGTGACTTACGCTGACACCAGCGCATTAGAGCGTGATTTTGGCTTTAAGCCCGCTACCTCCCTGCGTGATGGCTTGCGTAAATTTGCACAGTGGTATAAAGACTTTTATATGAAAGAAGGGAACCGGGCGTGAAGATTGCAGTAGCCGGTACAGGATATGTGGGGCTTTCTATCGCGGTGCTGCTCGCACAGCACCACGAGGTAACGGCCGTTGACATTATCCCCGAGAAAGTGGAGCTCATCAACCAAAAAAAATCCCCGATTCAGGATGAATACATTGAAAAGTATTTGGCTGAAAAGCCGCTGAACCTCACCGCCACCACAGACGCCAAGGCGGCCTATGCCGATGCCGAATATGTGGTGATTGCCGCACCCACCAACTACGACAGCAAAAAAAATTACTTTGACACCTCGGCGGTCGAGTCGGTAATCCGTTTGGTGCAGGAGGCAAACCCCGACGCCATCATGGTGATCAAATCGACCATTCCCGTAGGGTATACACAGTCGGTGCGCGAGAAAATGGGCTGTGAGAATCTGCTGTTCAGCCCGGAGTTTTTGCGCGAGTCCAAGGCGCTGTATGACAATTTATATCCCAGCCGCATCATTGTGGGAACCGATATGGACAACCCGCGTCTGGTGAAGGCGGCGCAGGTGTTTGCCTCTTTGCTGCAAGAGGGCGCGATCAAAGAGAACATTGACACCCTGTTCATGGGCTTCACAGAGGCCGAAGCCGTGAAACTGTTTGCCAACACCTATCTGGCTTTGCGTGTCAGCTATTTCAACGAGCTGGACACCTACGCCGAGATGAAAGGGTTGGATACCAAAAAAATTATTGAAGGTGTGTGCCTGGACCCGCGCATCGGAACGCACTACAATAACCCCAGTTTCGGCTATGGCGGATACTGTTTGCCCAAAGATACCAAACAGCTGCTTGCCAACTATGAGGATGTTCCGCAAAATATGGTGTCTGCCATTGTGGAAGCCAACCGCACCCGAAAGGATTTTATTGCCGACCGCGTGCTGGAGATGGCCGGGGCATATGAGTCCAACGACAGTTGGGATGAAAGCAAAGAAAAAGAGGTTGTCATCGGCGTGTACCGCCTGACGATGAAATCCAATTCCGACAACTTCCGCCAAAGCTCCATTCAAGGCGTGATGAAGCGCATCAAGGCGAAGGGCGCCACCGTGATTATTTATGAACCCACCATCGAGGACGGGGAAACCTTCTTTGGAAGTAAAGTGGTAAACGATTTGCAGCGGTTTAAAGAGCTGTCACAGGCCATTATTGCAAACCGTTATGACGCATGTCTCGATGATGTCAAAGAAAAAGTGTACACAAGAGATATTTTTCAAAGAGATTGATTAGGGGCTTTTTGAAAAGTCGAAATTTTCAGTTTTTCTACAAGAAGCGGTGTCTGCTGCGTGAAAAAGGATAAAAGAGTGAAGAAAATGTCAGGTGTTTTTCATAAAATAAAAAAAGCAATCGTGAATCCTCATGCGCGCTGGTCTTATCTCAATGCGCTGGGATTTTATCATGGGATGGATGATGAAACATTTTTAAAAAAGCAGTTTTATCATGCCATGGGCTACGAATTGGACTTGCAGCACCCCAAAACCTTCAATGAAAAACTGCAATGGCTCAAAATTCACAACCGCAAACCGGAATACACCATGATGGTGGATAAATACGCCGTGCGCCAATATATTGCCGATACCATTGGGGAAGAATATCTCATTCCTCTTTTGGGCGTTTGGGACGACCCCGAGCAGATTGACTTTGATGCTTTGCCGCAGCAATTTGTTTTAAAGTGCAATCACAATTCCGGGCTCGGGATGTGCATTTGCAAAGATAAATCCTCATTGGACTTCAAAAAGGTAAAAAAAGAATTGAAAAAGGGCTTGCAGCAGGATTATTATTTGGCGTGCAGAGAATGGCCTTATAAGGATGTCAAACGAAAAATTGTTTGTGAGCAGTACATGGAGGATGCAAGCAGTCAAGAGCTGCTGGATTATAAATTCATGTGCTTTCACGGAAAAGCAGAGTGTATTTTTACCTGCACCGATCGCTTTTCGCCGGATGGGTTAAAAGTAACCTTTTTTGATTGCGATTGGAAGCAGCTGCCCTTTGAACGGCACTATCCGGCCTCTCGAACACCGATTGCGCCCCCGAAGAATTTAAGGAAAATGATTGAGCTCGCAGAAATTTTATCGAAAAATCACCCGTTTTTGCGCGTTGATTTTTACGAGATTGCGGGCAAGATCTATTTTGGAGAGTTAACCTTTTTCCCGGGGTCTGGGTATGAGGAGTTTTCTCCTTTTGAGGCCGATGAACAACTGGGCAAATTGATTACATGTATTTAGCCGCTGAACCATCCAAAACACAAGAGGGACTCCATTTTGAAATCAAATGTATGTATTATCAAGAGTGAAAATTATTTTTACCCAAAGGAAAAGGCGTTTCGCCCCGCGTGCCATTATCCCGAATATCCGTTTCAGGGCAATCTGAGCCAAAGCAACCATGTTTATGAAATGGTGCGGGAGGGGTTTCATCTTTTGGGGTATGATGAGGAGCATTGGAACACAAAGCAATGGAACCCTCTCGGGCAATTTGTCAAAAAGGGCGATACCGTTGTGCTAAAGCCCAACATGGTGATGGACCGCAACCCCGTTGAGCCGGGAACCGACTGCATGATTACCAATCCTTCCGTCGTGGCGGCGGTGGCAGACTATGTGGCGCTTGCACTCCAAGGAGAGGGCAGAATTGTGATTGGCGATGCGCCCGTGCAGGAGTGTGATTTTGACAAGCTCATCCAAGAAAACGGATATTTGGATTTGCTTCAATTTTATCAAGAGCACCTGCCCGACAGCATCACGATCGAGCTGGTTGATTTCAGACAGCTGCGAACCAAAGCCGTAAACGGTGTGTATCATTCCGAGCAGACCAATCAAGAAGGTGTTCTTGTACAGCTCAACGAGCGAAGCGAGTTTTTTGAAACAGCAGCAAACACCTTTGACAAGCTTCGAATCACCAATTATGACCCCGACATTTTAAAGCAGCACCACAATGAAACCACCCACGAATATTTGGTGAGCAAATATATTTTAGATGCCGATGTCATTATCAACCTGCCGAAGCCCAAAACACACCGCAAGGCAGGTGTGACCATTGCACTTAAAAATATGGTCGGCATCAACTCCAGAAAAGAATATTTGCCCCACCATACAAACGGTTCCAAAGAAGAAGGCGGAGATTGCTATTTAAAAAAATCTTTTTTAAAACAATGGAAAAATCGCTTTTTAGACAAGCGCAATGCCTGTATGCAAACAAAAAAGCAATATCGGCGGGCGTGGTTTTACGGAAAATGTGCCGCAGTGTGTTCACTTTTGAACCAGCTTGGCGGCAGCGATGTATATTTTGAAGGCAGCTGGTATGGGAATGATACCATCAGCCGAACTTTGGTGGATTTGAATAAAATTCTGTTTTATTCCGATCAAAACGGCAATCTTTGCAAAGAAAAGCAAAGAAAATATTTGATTGTTGCCGATATGATTATTTCCGGAGAAAAAGAAGGGCCTTTGGAGCCTTCCTCCAAGCAGGTAGGAATGATTGTCATGGGCGAAAACCCCGTGTGCTTTGACGAAACCGTTGCCAAGCTGATGGGGGCAAAATATGAGTATATTTCCACTTTGCATCACGCAAGAAAGCCGCACGGAGATTTGCCGCTGGTGGGTGAGGAACAGCCCTATTTGATTTCTAATGATGCAAGATGGAATCAAAAGTCTTTGAGTGAAGTGCAAGCGAGTGATTTGCTGTATTTTGAGCCCACAAGCGGCTGGAAAGAAGCCTTTGAGCAACAATAAGCAAAGGTCTTTTTGGCACTTGTGAAAATGAAAAACGGAGAAACAATATGCGAGTAATATTTGCCACATCCATCCCTTTTACACAGCAGCATGAAGTGATCATGTACACGCAAACCATTGGCAAAAAATATCCCATTGAAAAGCTGGATTTATCGGAGATATACGGAAACAGTGATTATACCACCAATTTGCCGGCAGAAAACACGAAAACAATACAAACAATCGAGCAGCTGGAACAGCATATTCAGAAGCTGCTCACGCAGGATTCTGTATTAATGATTACCGACATTCTGATTCTGAATTTGAAAAGAATTTATCCCATTTTAAAAAAGTATCGGCTGAAAATTGTCACCATCAACAAGGAAATTATGGGTGGATGGTTGATTCGACAGGGGCAAGTTGCACAAGGGTTCAATAAAATGAATTTCGTGCAATGGTTCAAAGGATGGCTGATGCTGAATCAATTTTCAGCGTCGCTGATCCATAAAATCAGATATGGCAGCTGTCAATATGATTATATTTTGGCATCCGCCAACTTGCAGCCGGAAGCGGGAAAAGAGTTTGTCCAGATTCATCATGTGAAATATGATGAATATTTGCAGGCAAAGAATTCGGAAAATCCCATTGGTGAAAAGTATATTTTGTTTATTGACAGCGGCCTCACCACACATCCTATGTTGCAAAATGCTGCTCATAAGCTGGATCATGCGTATTATTTGAATGTGATCAATCAATACTTGGATTTGCTGGAACAGAAGTATAAGCTCAAGGTGGTTGTTTCCGTTCATCCTTCGGCAGCCTATGAACAGAAAGCCTTTGGGGATAAGTTGACCATGTGCGGCAAAACCCCCGAACTGGTTGAGCACTGTGAATTTGTGGTTTCGCATGGTTCTACTTCGCTCATCAATGCGATTCTAGCAAGAAAGCCGATGAAAATTTTAACGTCAAAAGCCATTGAGCACTCTGCATCGAATTTTATGGTTTGTTATGGGCTGGGTTTTGCCAAGCTGTTAGGCTTAGAGCTTGTTGACCTCGACCATCCTCAATTCCATGAATTTTCATTTGACCCAGCGGCATATTCGAGGTTTGAAACAAACTATTTAATCAATGAAAAATGTTCGGACAAATCAAACGAAGAGCTGATTTACAGCTTTTTGCAGCAGCTTGAGAACGAGGAACCGAAAAACCAATAACGGGCAAAAATCAAGCGCAGGATCATCAATAAAAGGAATCATTTATGAGAACAAAAGCCTCCGCATTAAATTTGATGGCAGCATGGGTAGGACAGTTTGCAGCATTGGTCATTCAATTTGTTGCCAGGATTTTTTTTGTAAAATATTTAAGTGCCGAGTATTTGGGCCTTTCGGGCTTATTTTCTAACATTTTATCGATGCTATGTGTGGCCGAGTTGGGAGTAGGCCCGGCGATGTCATATAGCTTGTATAAACCACTGGCAGAAAAGAACATAGAAACGGTAAAATCACTGATGCGATTATACCGCAACACTTATCGAATCATCGGAAGTGTCATTTTGCTGATGGGCATATTGACCATCCCGGTTTATCCGTTTTTTATCAGCGGAAAGCCGGATATTCCCAATTTAGATTTGATTTATTTTTTATTTGTGTTTAATACGGGGGTTTCCTATTTTTACTCGTATAAGCGCTCTTTAATTGCATGTGACCAAAAAAAATATATTGAATCTATCGTTCATTATGCTTTCTATTTTGGTTATAATGTTCTTCAAATTATAATATTAGTAACGACACAGAACTATCTTGCATTCCTATTATGCCAGATTATAGCCAATATTGTAGAAAATTTTACTTTGGCAAAAAAAGCCGATCAGATGTATCCTTATTTAAAGGAAAAAAATGTTTTGCCCATTCAGCAAAAAGAGTTGTCAGAAATTAAAAGAAATATCGGTGCGACAATCTTTCATAAGTTTGGCAGCATTATTATAAGTGGTACTGATAATCTTTTGATTTCCAAATTTGTCAGCCTGGCTGCAACAGGCTTGTATTCCAACTATTTTATTTTAATCAATGCAGTGAACACGATTTTTTCGCAAGTGTTCACTGCCATTACCGCAAGTGTTGGAAATCTGAATGTATTAGAAGGCAAGGAAAAAGTCAATGATATTTTTAATAAAGCCTTTTTCTTGAATTTTTGGGTATACGGTTTTTGTGCCATTTGTTTACAGACCTTGCTTCAGCCTTTTGTAACGCTTTGGCTTGGAGAAAATTTTTTGCTGGATCATTTTACAGTGACGGTAATTGTAGTAAATTTTTACTTGACCGGCATGAAAAGGGTGCTTTTATCCTTCCGAGATGCAACGGGCACTTACTACTATGATCGATACCGGCCATTGGTTGAAGCGTTTATCAATTTAGTAATGTCTTTAATTTTAGTTCATGTGTGCGGAATTACCGGTGTTTTTTTAGGAACCGCCATCAGCACACTTGCTTGTATCTGGGTAGAACCGTATGTGATTTACAAATATACTTTAAGAACGCCGCTGCGCTTTTATTGGAAAAAATACTGTGCTTATACGGCAGTTGTCGTGTTTTCTTCCGTTTTGGTTTCTTATATCAGCTCTTTATTAAACGGGAATATCTACCTGGCTTTTGCAGGTAAGATACTGCTATGTATGACGGTTCCCAATCTGATATTTTTTCTGGTCTTTCATAAAACAACAGAATGTCAATACTTTATGACGTTTCTGAAGAAATTTAAGAAAATACGCCGGTAGGATGCTGACTAGCAGCTGAAAAAAAACTGACAACATCATTTGCTCAAAACCCTTTACACTACCCCTTGACCCCAACGCACCATCGAAGATATTGTGACACCGTGTCATCATATCTTTGAAAACGCCTGCCCCGGAGATTTCCGGGGCAGGCGCTTTTGCATCTTGTTTACTGGCCGCGTGTTCGCTTGGCGCGGATTAGTGTAGATTTAGAAATGCCAGTCATTTCGGTAACTTGCTTATAAGAATGGTGTTCCAGCAGCTCCAGCGCGTGGTTGATTTGGTGCTTAGAGTACAGCGGCTTTCGCCCTTCCCGATATCCGGGATGCCGGCGGGCGATTTCCTTGCCCTCTTGGGTACGCTGCACAATCATATCGCGCTCAAACTGTGCAAAGCACAGCATAATATTGCGAATCAGCACCCCGGTGGGGGTATCGTCCAAAATGCCCATATTCAAAATATGCACCTTGACGCCTTGCGAAAGCAGTCGGTCTACCAGCCGGATTCCTTCGTTTGCGGAACGGGCGAACCGGTCTAACTTTGTCACCATCACCACATCGCCCACCCGAAGCTGCTGCAAAAGCTGCTCCAGCTGCGGGCGGTTGATTTTTGTTCCGGTATAGACGTCGGTAAAAATTACTTGCGCGCCGTTTTGGGTCAGCTCCTGCTGCTGATGGGCAAGGGAGTTGCCGTCTTTGCTTTGTCCTTTCGTCGACACCCGCGCATATCCGTAAATCATAAAACATTCCTTTCTTTTGATCAAAAACAGCCCCACACAGCGGCTTTCCAAAACGCTGTAGGGGGCTGGCTGCGATGCCGCTAAAATTGATAATGCGTCCACAGGCTGATCACTTTCACTGTCTGCTCTGCTTCCAGCACTTCATAAACAAAACGGTGTTTGAGGTTGATTCTTCTGGAGTACGCGCCCTGCATATCCCCGACAAGTTTTTCATAGGGCGGCGGGGTTTGATAGGGGTTTTGCCGCACCAGTTCGACCAAGGCTTTCGCCTTTTGATCCAGCTTTGCCGCCTTGAGCTTTGGAATGTCAGCCGCCGCCTTTTTGGTATAGACAATTTTATACACTACCATTCTACCTCATCTTCGGAAAGGCACTCGTCGAGCGGTGTATGAAGCCCCTCTATAATCTTTTCCCTTTGCTCGGGAACGGAAGATAAATACACGGTTTCCATCAATCCGTTGTAATCTTCTTCGCTGATGACGACGGCATTTCCTGCCTTGGTGCTGATATTGACCGGCTCATTATACTTGATGGTTTGTTCCAGCATGGTAAAGATATTTTTTCTGAAATTCGTAATATTTGTGTTCAGCATTTCAAACACCTCCCAATAAGTACAGTATAGCGTACACTTTTTATTCTTGTCAATCTTTCCGTACAGAATACGGCACATTATTTTATGCTTTCCGCAAAACGCTTGTGCATAAATATGACACTAACTTTTGACACCAAAAAAAGCAAGTGTTTTTCGTGAAAGTATAGGAGGTGTCAAAACTTGACAGTTTTGACACCTCCTATGTTGTATTATCTTTAGCGAAAACCCCCCGGCCTTTCGCCGGGGGGGGGCGGACTAAAATTTAAGTGTTCCGCATCGATTTACAAATCCAGCTGAATGGTAAACATATTGCGTTCATTGCGCCGGTCGTAGAAAAGATGGCTCATCGATTTTTTCACCATGAAGATGCCAAGGCCGCCAATGCCGCGTTCTTCTGCGGACAAGGTGGTATCGGGGTCTTCGCGTGAAAGGGGGTCAAAGGCAACGCCGTTATCCTCAAAACGGATGTTGACTTTTTCGTCCTGCACAAAGCATACAATAGATGCCTCGGTTGCCCCGCTGTAGTTGACAATGTTGGAGAAAATCTCGTCTACTGCAATATTCATTTTAGCAATCGCTTTCATGGGAACTTCTTCTTGTTCCAAAGACTCCTCCACAAAGGCTGCCACTTTAGACAAACTGTCCATGCTGGGGGCAACGTTCAGGCGGTAGCGCCGGGTGAAAGATTTCATTTCCAGCGCCAGCATGGTGATGTCGTCAAACTGCTGTGCTTCCCCAACAAAGGAATCAATGGATTCCTTCACCGCTGCCAGCAGGTGCTGCGGATGGGAGGAAGAGCAGCCGTTTAAGGCATCAAGCATGGACTGCGTGCCGAACATTTCGTTATTCAGGTTGGTTGCCTCCGGCACGCCGTCGGTGTACACGAACAGCACATCGCCCGCATCAATCTGCATCTCATACTCACGGTAACGCACATTTTCCATGCCCGCCAGCACAAAGCCGTGACGATCTTTCATCAGCTCAAATGCGCCGTCGGCTTTTTTCAAGACGGGATATTCGTGTCCGGCGTTGGCTGCCACGAGTTTTCCGGTAGAAAGCTGCAAAATGCCTACCCAAGCGGTTACAAACATTTCGGCTTTGTTTCCTTCCACCAGCTGATTGTTGACAATTTCCAAAATCTGCTTGGGGCTTAATCCGGTTTGCGCACTGTTTTTCAAAAGGGTTTTGGCAATCACCATGAACAGCGCGGCGGGAACACCTTTTCCCGACACGTCCGCGATGACCATGCACAAATGGTCGTCATCCGTCAGGAAGAAGTCGTAAAAATCGCCGCCCACTTCCTTGGCAGGTGTCATGGTAGCATAAATGTCAAACTCGGGATGGTTGGGGAATGCCGGGAAAATGCTGGGCAGCATATCCGCCTGAATTTGTGTGGCAACATTCAGCTCGGCGCCGATGCGTTCCTTCTCGGCCGTAACTGCGGCAAGATTGGAGATATAATTGCCAATGTCCTGCTCCATTTTCTGGATAGAGCTGCAAAGGTTTTCAATTTCATCCCCGGTATGGATATTGAGCTGGACAATTTCCGTATTATTGACATCTGTGTGATAATCCGAGACAAACGAGGAGGCTGCCGACGCCAGCTGATTGATAGGACGAACCAAGACGAAGCGAATGACAACAATAAAAATAACGGTTAAAAGGACGGTTGCCACAAAAACGGCTATCGTCAGGCTTTGCAAGAAGTTGGAGCGCTCCTGCATCACCTGACTCATAGAAACATCTACCATAGCATAGCCAACTACTTCGCCGCTGTCGTTCATAATCGGAGAACCTGCCGAACACAGCCAGCCGAAATCGCTGTAAGTAATGTAGGCAGGGAAGCCTCGTTCGGGGTTGTCAAACACGGCATAGTTATTTTCATAGATAATGTCCCAAGTTCCCATCGGGCAAGCGCTTTCACTGCCGTCGGCATCAATCAAATATACGCCCGTGCGGGATTCGGGGTCTAACGCAAACAAATACAGGTACAAAATATCGTGGTTATTTCGCTTGATATTTTGCAGCATGTCGTAAAGCTCGGCATAGTATTCGTCCTGAATGGGAAGATACTGGTCATAATATGCCTGTTCCGCCTGAGCATCGGAAAACTCCGGGGCGGGGTTTTGACGATAAATTTTCATCGTCTGCTGTGCATAGGAAGCCACCTTGTTGGCATCAACCAGAGACGCCGTCGTTGCGGCAAGATCCATGGCGGTTGTTCGGTATTGTTCGTCCATGGTGCTTGTATAGCTGCTGTAACTGATGGCGGCTGCAACACAGGCAATCGTTACTGCAATGAGCAGCACAAAAATAACCGTCTTTTTTTGTAGGGAAAATTTCATGGGCAATCCTCCTGTTGCTTTGGGATAAAGCTGAGTCACTTCTTGAAAAAAAGACACTAAATGGTCAGTGTCAGCGTATTAAAGCCCTGATAGTGGCGGTAGAAAAAGCTTTTGCATTTTCTGCGAATCACTTCAATGCCCATCGCATTGGGGTCGGAAGGGTCAGAACATTTTTCAAAGGGGTCGTAGCGGTTTCCGTTATCTCGGATGTGCAGTTCAAAGTCGCCTTGCTCGGCGGCAATCACAGTTACCTGCACAACGCCGTCATCGCGTTCTCCAAACACGTTTTCCAGCGCTACCAAACAGATTTCCTCCACCGCCATCGCCGCAAAAAAGGTTTGCGCGCCGGTGGCATTGTGCTGCTGGCAAAAGGCTTGGATACGCTCTGTCAGCTCGCTGATATTGCGGCTGCGGCAGGGAATCGTCTGGCTCAAAACATCCTCCTGCGTCTGCACAATGGGCGCCCAGCGCGGGGCAATCAGCGCAAACAGCGCACAAGAGAGAATTTCCACCACCGCAAATACCCACCAGAAATAGGCAATATCAAAAAGCGAAAACACAAGCGTGCATGGAATTAAAACAATGGCGCCGCGCAAAGTAGCCATCAAGAGCGCCCGGCGCTCGGCGCCGAGTGCCTGGTAATAATTTTCTAAAAGGATATTGGAACCTGCAAACACCAGGCTGATGCAGTAGATGTGAATGGCGCCGTTTCCCTGTGCAATCAGCTCGGAACCCTCCAAGCCGAACAAGACGCACACCCAGGGAGCCAACAGGGCAATGGCGGCCGAGCTGACCACACCCAGCAGATTGGCCGAAAGAAACGCCATGCGGAAAATGCTTTGATAGCCGTGGCGGTTGCGTTCGCCGCTGTAAGTGCTGATAAGCGGCTGAGACGCCTTGGAAACACCGTCGTAGAGATAAAGAACAAGGTAGGAAACGTTTTGTACAATGTTAAAAATAGCAACACCGTTTTCTCCTGCTCCTCGAATTAAAACATGATTGACGATTAAATAGAAAAACAGCTGATAAATGTACTGAATGGAAGTGGCAGAGCCAAGCGAAAAAGCGTGAACCGGCTCCGAAAGAGAGGGGCGGCACGGCGTATAGCGCAAAGCGTGGGATTTTCCGAACAGGCCCGGCAAATAAAGCACAATGGAAATCACGTTTCCCAAAATGGTGGCAAGCGCTGCGCCCACCACTCCAAGGTTGAGCCCCAGCACAAAAACGATATTCAGCCCCAAATCGGCAAAATTTCCGACGGTAAAGCCGCGGCTTGCCAATACTTGGTTATCGTCATTGCGCAGATAGTAGTTTAACAGGTACGACAGAAAAAAGAGCGGCGTACCCATAAAAATCAGCCGAATGTAAGTAAATGCAGCGTGATACAGCTCCGGTTCCTCCATAGTGACACCAAACAGCGGCATAAAGGAATCTAAAAAAAGCGTGCCGCAGACGGCAATGAGAATGCCGGAAAACAGCGTGATTTGGATGACCTGGGAAAAGCTTTTCCGGGCGGTATCCTGCTGGCCGGCGCCTAAAAACTGAGAAAAGCGAATGGCGCCGCCCGCACCGAGGCCGTGCATGACCAGATTAAAAATCATAAACAGGGGAAGCGCCAAATTAACAGCCGCAAGACCGGTCGCTCCCATCTGCTGGCCAAGCACAACCGCATCGGCCATATCCGCAATTGCCAGCCCGATACTGGAAACCAAAGCAGGTGTCAGCGCTTTTCGGTAGCTGTACGATGCAAAGGGATCAGCGGAAAAATGTAGAGTCATAAATCCTACCTTCATATGTTTGAATAATTTTGCAGGGATGCATTCCTTGTTTCACGGTGCGCAAACCGGCAAGCCCCAAATCCTCCTCGGTATTCACTACGGTAAAAGAGTCGCCCAAGTGCTGAAAGAGACGATGGCGGGCAAAAACGGAAAAATCAGAATTTTCCATCGACTGAATGCAGGCGCTTAAATCAAAGCAGTCACTCGAAAGGGGATAGCCTGCGGCAAGCGCGACAGGGACATCTTTTTCATACACAACAACCCCGCAGACGTCAAGCGCTTTCCAATCGGTTAAAAGCTCCTGCACGGAATTGCAGCCAATCAGCCCGCCGGTGGCCATATCGTGGCTTTTTTCCGACCATGCTTTCAGCACGGTAAAAGCATCGCCTAACGTTTTATCGCTCAGGGGCTGCGCACCAAGAGAATAGTTGTTGTTGAGCCGGTTCAGCGCGTTGCGCTGATGGCGGTATTTTTTGCCGGCAAGCTCCACTTGCTGGCTTCGCTCATAGAGATATTCATCATCCTGCGGCGTATGGGAAAACTGATACACCCCCGGCAGATGCTGCTTTGCAAAAGCGACATCCTCCTCACAGGCATAGCACAGAAAAACCGAGGGATGCGCCGCAAGCGACAAAAGAAACTCTTTTTTCGCCTGCTCTTTCCCGCAGGGGAAAAACCAGTAGTTCTGCCCGCGCCAACCTGCCTTGACGGCAAAGAGATCCGGCTGTAAATAGACAGAAAGCTGCATTTCGTTGCGCCAGACATACAAAGAAGAAAAGTGCATGGCGCTGCTGCCGTGTCCGTATTGATGATACAGCTTTTCCATCAAAGGCCGCGTGGCAAAATCAATTGAATGAAGAATCATAAAACCTCCCCGGCGTTCGGCGGCGTTTCAATGCGTCCGCCCTGAACCCAGTACCCAACGCCGCCGTTCTCCAAAGAGAACGTACTGCCAAAGGGCATTTGGTGGCGTTGCGGCACAAACTGTCCGCGGACAATCTCCTGTTCGCGCTCGCCGTCCTTTAAATAGCAGTCAAAGCCGTAAAAAGCACGCAAAATGCGGTCAATTTCCTCCGGCGGAGTCAGGGGGGTAATGGTGTAGTCATCTTTTTGCGGGCAAGCCCAATAGGAGCCTTTTTCCTGCGGCACAGCTTGTCCCCAAACGGCATCAAAATGGTGTGCGGCATGGGTGCAAAGCGCGGCGGCAATCTCATTGACTTTTTGCATGACGGTTTCCAAGTTGTCATCCGGCGCAATGGAAAACGACTTTTGCAGCAGAATGTCGCCGCAGTCCCAGCTTGCGGCAACCTTGTGAAGCGTGACGCCGCCGCGATCCATCTGACGCAGAATCTGCACCGGAACAGGCCACGCGCCGCGACCCTCGGGAAGCAGGGAAGGATGCACATTGACAATAGGAAGGCTGCCTTCCGACACCGGTATTTTATAAAAATAACCGGCACAGAAAGCAGCCCGGCAGCCTATGCGGGAAAGCCGAAGCAAATCTTCCGAACGGACGGGCGCAGCACAACAGGGAATCTGTTTGCGCCGGGCGTATTCCATGATTTTGTGATTGAACTCAAACCGGTTATCGGTCGGACAGGTGAAAATCTCGGCAATTTCACAGCCCGCACGCTCCAGCGCAAACAGACAATCACACAAAGCGTCATATCCGAAATAGGCAATTTTCATGGGAATCACTCAATGGTCAGAATATCGGCAAACCCCGTCATTTCCAACACTTCGCTGATGACTTCATTGACATGGCGGATCACCATATTTCCCTGTCGGTTCATGCGTTTTTGTGCGGAAAGAAGCACACGCAGCCCGGCGGAAGAAATGTACTCCAGGGCGGCAAAATCTAAAAACAAGTCGGTGATGCCGTCCAAAGAGCTGTTCAAGTGTTTTTCCAGCTGCGGCGCGGTTACGGTGTCCAAACGGCCCTCCAAAGAAACAATCAAGGTAGTATCCTGTTTTTCCTGATGGATATTCATAAAGCGTCATTTCCTTTCTTTTGTCATTGTGTGTAATATGGTTATGTTTGATGATCAAACGGATCAAAAAATTCCGGGGTTCCGGCGGCGGCTGCAATGTGAGACAGCTCATCCTCACAAAGCGCATCCAGATCCAGGCGGGACAAACAACGGTTCATCAGTGCCGAAAGAGGATTGTCTGACGGAAAATAGCGGTTCATTTCTGCCATGTTCCACAAAAGAGCATCGACAAGCTTTTCCTCTTTGGTCAAGGAACTTAAATCTTTCATGAAATACAGCCTCCTCACGGGAAATAAAATAGGGCGTTTCTGAACACAAAACCATGCATAGCTTGTTCATAAGATGTGCGAGGCCGCAAAACAAAAAGCGCAGCACGCATCACCTTTGACAGAAAAAGCCCCCAGCTTGATACAGTTTCCAACAAGCGCATAAAGAACCGGACAGAAACCGGGGTTATTCGCCCCACAGCTGTTCCAGCCCCCGCATGAACTGACGCTCGACAAACGCGGCGCGAACAGCGGGAAGATAGCCGGAATGCGCCGACCGGCAAACCGACAGAAAGCGCGGCTGCCACGGCTGCTGAGACAGCCATTGGAAAAAACGATCCATTCGCTTTTGAATGCGCTCTTCGTCGGCAATCGCCTCCATGTTCAGCGGCTCTTGATATTGCAGATAATAGCGGCCATTTTCCTCGACCGCGTCCAGCAGCTTGCGCGGCAGAATGCGGAACGGGTGATAGGGGTTATTTTGGTAGTCTTCAAAGCCCTCTTTTGTCAGCTCAATGCGTTTGGCGCCAACCGTGCGCAGCGAATCGTCCCAGCAGAAATAGTCCAAATCAATGTCCAAAACCACATTGTCCATGGGCGGGGTATCGCTCAGGCTGCCTTCGTAATAGCTGAAAAAGCGATAATTCGGGTGATTGCTTTTTTTATATTCCGCATGGAGAAAAGGGATATAGGCACAGGCCCTTAAACAATTTCCATCGCTGAGCTGCACAAGCCGCTGCTCCTGCCCAAAGAGCTTGGGCAGCACGGCTTTCATCATGTACAGGCTGTCAAACAGCTGCTCATACAGGGCGGGAACGATAAAATCGGCAATGCCCAAACAGTGATAGGTAAACTCCTTGCGCTCCTGCAAAGAGGAGAAGGGCGTTTCAAAGTTATGGGGATACGCACCGGATTCCATGTCGTCGTGGTGGTCCACATGAAACAGGGTATTTCCCCGCGGTGCAATCCAGCCTTTCTCCACGGCAAGCCCCCAATAGTAAAACGCCTCGTGATGTTCCTCGAATAAAGCATAGGGAATTTTCAAATTCATTGTGCTGCCTCCCTGCGTTCGGCGTGATATGCGGCATAAACCATGGTGAACGCCGTCAGAAACCACGGGGCATAGCGCGCGGGGTTTTCCCGCATATCCTTTGCCAGCTCCTCCACCGGAACCGCCCGGAGTTCTTCGATTTCTTCGGGGTTCGGCGTCAGTACACCGGCGTACTGCCCAATGAAAATATGATCCAGCTCATACTCCGACAGCCCCTGCTGCGGAAAATCCGCACGGTAGACAAACGACGTTAAATGCTGCACCGGACAATCTGCCCCCACTTCCTGCTGAAGCCGCCGATGCACCGCCTGTTCCAGCGATTCCCCCGCGCGCGGGTGAGAACAGCAGGTGTTTGCCCAAAGGCCGCCGGAATGGTATTTTCCCGCCGCCCGTTTTTGAATCCACAGACGGTCCCCGTCAAACAGAAACACAGAAAACGCGCGGTGCAAAAGGCCTTTTTGGTGGGCTTGCATTTTCATCTCTTGGCCGATTTCGCGGTCGTGCAAATCCACTAAAATCAATCGGTCTTCCTGCATACGGTCTCCTCCTTTGATGTTGGACGAATCGGGCAGCCCGCATCCCCCATATAAAGCTTTCCTTTCGACTTAACACAAAAAGCGCAAAAATTGAAAACAATTTGTTTATTTAGAGATTTTTTCGTCAAATAACGAAATAAAATTGAAAATTTCTTCTTGTTTATGCTATAATGGGTACGAATGGAGGTGTGCTTTGTGCTAGTGAGAATAAGCATAGAAAACTTTAAATCGTTTGATTCTCCGGTTGAATTCACCATGATTTCCTCGGGCAAAATCCAAACTTTGAAAGAGCATCGAATACAAGTGAAAGGCAGCAATATTTTAAAAAATGCCGTGATTTACGGGGCAAATGCCTCGGGCAAGTCCAATCTGGTTGATTTTTTTAGTTTTTTTAAAAGCACCGTACAAAACGAGCTGCCCCTTTCCTGTGTGGAGTGGTACTGCAAAAACAAAGAAGAAAACAAGTCGAAAGAAAGCACGTTTGAAATTCAATTTATCCTAGACCAAAAATGTTATGCTTATGGATTTTCTGCCGTTTTAAGCGAGCGGAAAATTACAGATGAATGGCTTTATGAGCTGCATCAAAACGGAACCGGCAAGCAGCTGTTTGAATGCGGATGCGGCAGGCGTCCCGTATTGGGAGAAAATGTCCGGCTTTCCGCCGCCGAAAGAGCAAGGTTTGATGTGTACGCAGAAGACTTTGAAGGCAATGTAACCACCTTGTTTTTAAAAGAAATGAACCGCGGCAAAAAGTATGCAGACGATTCCAAATTGTTGTTTTTCCAAAATGCTTACCGCTGGTTTAACAATCATTTATATGTCATTCATCCAGATACCCCTTTGATGGATTTTGAGTATTACTATGATGAACCATCGCTTGACCGAATCAATCAGGTTATTCAAACCTTCGATACAGGAATCAGCCGTGTGAGCATCAAGGATATCAGCATGGAAGAGCTGGAAAACGCGGTTCCCAAGGAAGTGTTTGCCAAAATGATGCAGCATATAAGCGCCAAGCTGCAGGCAAGCGCGGATGAAAAAAAAGAGGTAGAAATTCATGTCACCATGCGTTCCAGAGAAAGCATTTTTAATATTACCGTCAACGGAACAGACGAGCCGATTGTCAAAACCATTTGTTTGCATCACGGAAAATCCTTTTATGATTTCCGGTTTGAAGATGAGTCCGACGGAACAAGGAGGCTGTTTGATTTAATTGATATTCTGCTCAATCAAAAGGAGGATGTTGTATATATTGTTGATGAGTTGGAGCGCAGCTTGCACCCCAAGCTGACAGAGCACTATTTGGAGCTGTTTTCCAAGTTCCATGAAAATCACCGCAATCAGCTCATTTTTACAACGCACGAATCCTGCATTATGAAGCAATCCCTATTCCGTCGTGATGAAATATGGTTTATTGAACGAAACATAGACAACGCAAGCACCATTTATTCCTTAGATCGCTTTAAAGAACGCTATGACAAGCAGCTTAGCAAGGCCTACTTAGAAGGCCGTTATGGGGCGATTCCTGTCTTTTCTTCCTTTGATTTTGAGAAAGGAGAAGCAGAAGATGGCTCCCGTTCGTAATTACAGCAACTGGAACAAGCGTACATATGACCAAAAAGAACAGATTGAACCCTACAAAAAATTTTTCTTTATTTGCGAAGGGGCCAATACAGAAGTATTTTATTTTAAAAGCTTGATCGACTTGCGCAAACAGCTTGGTATCCATGCGCTGATTGATCTCTGCCTGCTGGAGAAAACGGAAAAAGATAAGGACATCAGCCATCCGAAACGGCTGTTGGAATTTGCAAAAGACACCAAAGTGCCCAACGGAACTTAAAATCATGCACCTGATTCTGCTGCAAAAAACCGCCACAATGCAAAAATGCTTGTGGCGGTTTTTCTTATTTTGTCGGATTCATTGACTGGTGCCGTCTTTTACAAAATAAAATATTTCTTTTTCCCACGTTTCCACCAGCTGCTTTTTCAAATAGGTTTGCAGCTCGGAGAGCTGCAAGTGCGTGTCAAACTTGTTTAACGCGGCATAGTACTCGGTTCGGCTTTGCTCGTGAACAATGAGCGGGGGATGGTTGTTGCAAAGCAAAAAGTAATTCGTCAGTAATCGCCCTGTGCGGCCGTTGCCGTCGGCAAAGGGATGGATATTTTCCAATTTGGCATGCAGATAGGCAGCGGCGGTGAAAACGTGCTGCGGTGCAACCGACTGCACTTCCTCCAAAAGCTCCTGCATCTCCATGGCGACATCCTCGGGTGGTGCGCCTGTTTCGTGTTTGCCTACGACATAGTCATGCTGTTTATACGCGCCCGGCTGTTCGCTGCGGGCTGTTTTTGTTGCATCATAGACGCCCTGCATCAGCGTCTTGTGCAATTCCTTTACAAAGTCTTGCGTGATGGGGCGTTTTTGCTCCCATGCGTCAAGCATCCAAAGATAGGCTTTTTTGGCATTTTGAATTTCCAAAAGCGTGCGCGCGTCGGCATCGGAGCATGGCGCTTGTCCGGTTTGAAAAATCTTGTACACATCGCGGTAACAAATGTCATCGTTTTCAATCTTGCCCGAATGATAGGCAAAATCGACCGCATACTGCGAAAGCATGCGCTGTAAATCTTCTTTTTCGGTCAGGTTCCTCTGCCGCCATTTTTGCACGATTGCTTCATATTCCATTTCAAACTCCCGCCTTATTTTCTGCAAGTGTGGCCACACTTGCAATGCTTGCTGTGCTTTCCCTGTGGGAAAGCACAAAGATATTATGACACCGTGTCATAATATCTCTGCAATGTTCAAAATAAATCGCTGTGTGTTCCTGTTCGGGTGAGATACAAAAACAATTCATTCCCATCAATTTCATAAATCAACAGCCAATCCGGCGTAATATGACACTCCCGACATCCTTTATAATTGCCGATGAGTGCATGGTCTTTATATTTTGCCGGAAGCTCCTGCCCGCAAGCCAGCGTATCTACCACCACTTCCAAAAGAGCCGGATTGTATCCGCGCCTTAGCATCAATTTCAAATCTTTTTTAAATCTTGCAGTTGGTACAATCCGATACTTATTCATCATTCAGATCTCCCAGCAGCTGCGCAAAAGATTCATAGCTTTTTTTATCGGGCTCTGCTTTCAGTTTTTGTACTTCCTCAATTGCTGCAATGGTATCGGCATTGGGGGTTTCATAATGAATCACGCTCATCATATATCTGACAAGATTCCCTTTTACATTTTCGCCTTTTTTGCACACAATGCTTTTATAGGCATTGTAAATCTCCCGGTCCATCGTAAACGAACAAGTCACGGTATTCGATTTACTCATATCAAACCACTCCTTTAATTACTTAGTAATATTACTTAGTAATCTTAGTATATTCTCTTTTTTCTGTTTTGTCAAAAGCACTTTGCCTTTTCGACAAACTGAATTATTATGACACGGTGTCATAATATCTCTGATACCTAAAGCAGATGCGCCGCAAAATTTTCATTTTGCGGCGCATCCCTTTTTTAAGTGCGTTCGTACAGCTTCACTTTAATGCCGTCGATGGTGCGGCCTGTTTTGGTGAACTCATACGACTTGATATAGCTTTGCTCCATCATGTGCTGCAGCACGACTTCGGTATAATCGCGGATGCGCTTTTTGCGCACCTTGCCCGCGTCCTGTTCGCCCAGCTCCTCATAAATCGCCGAAAACAGAATTTTATTGCTTTTCACATGGTTTTTCTGGTTTCGCATACTCTCGCACCGCGCCACGAGATAGCTTTTCAGGGGAATGGTAGTGGCGTTATTATTCAGCGGTGCATTTAAAATTTGCAGCGGCACGGTGGCAAGGTGGCGTTTCATTTTGGCATACGCCAGCATGGGCGGCACGTCCAGCAAGTGATACACCTGCACTTGTCGGCCGTTGATACGCGCTTGAATCAAATTCATGGGCAGCAAATAGCCCTGCACCTGGGTATCGTGAATTTCTACATCAAAATACTTCGCCTTGATTTCCTCGCTCAAGTCAATGGTAATCAAGGTGCGGCGCATCCGCTCGATCCGCCGCTGCAATTCCTTCAGCGCCGGCTCTTCCACGGTCGGGTTCTCCTTGCCCGTCATGGCGTGGTACAGCATCGGAATGGTAAAATTCTGCGTTCCGTTCTCAAACAGACTGTTGACCCCGTTCAGCACGGCTTTGTCATAGGCATCCATTTGCCGGATGCCCTCCAGCTCAAACTGTTCCGGCATTTCCAAGCTGACGAGCGTGTTGATCTCCTTGCGCCCTTTGCGGCCCACATAGATCATTGTTTCGCCTTCCAGCTGCGGCAGATTGCGGAACACATTATCCACCTGCATGACATAGTTTGTAGGGCGGATGCTTTGGATATTCACAAGCCGCTGCTTTTCCATCACGGCGCTGGGGCTGAAATGCTCGCGCCACTCTTGGGGCAGCTCGTCTTTCTCAATCAGCAGCAAAATCAGCTTTTGGAAGGTGAGCAAGTCGGTGGAAATGGACGCAATCATATTGTAAAACTTGGCCGTTGCCTTTGCCAAAATATTCTCTGCCTTTTCCGGCGACGCCGTACTTTTTCGCACAGCTGCCACCATTTCTGCCTCGGCTTTGGCAAGCTTCTCGAAGGTATCATAAATTTCTTCTTTGGTATACTTTTTGCAGATGACTTTTTCCACCTTAGAAAAATGCTCTTTCGCCAGTGCTTCGAGGTTTTCTTCACTGCCGCTCGGTTCGTTCAGCAAGGCTACAATTTGTTTTTCGGTCATGGCGCACCTACTCTTTCTTTTAACCAGTGCTGTGCCATGTGCAAAAATTCTTGCTGGAGCGAAGCCGGGACTTCCAGCTGAACGGTGACACACTGCTGCTTTGGTTCCTCCGGCTGAAACAGGCGTTTCAATTCCTCATCACTCATGCCTGGCTTGCACGCGGAGAGCTTGACCCCTTTTACGCCGTGCTGCGCCACGCACTGCGCCGCCAACGTCTGCTGATGGGGTGGCAAGTCGGCAAGCTTGACACCTGCCGCAACGCTCAGCGCGCCGCTGTCTAAAAGGCGCAGCAAGTCCTCCTGCAAGCTGCCCAGCTTGACATAGCGCGCAATCTGCCGGCCGCTCAGCCCGTACTGCTGCGCGATGATGTCATAAGTCGATGTGTGTTCACTGCCGTTTGCCGCGCGCGCTTTTCGCCCGGCTAAGGCATATTTTTGCCGAATGGAGCGCGCTTTTTCCGACGGGCTGAGGGTGCGCTGTACCCAGTTGCTGTCCACCACAATTTCCTGCGCCTGTGCGGGCGTGAGGTCGGTTTTCACCATACAGGGAATGGCGGCATACTGCTCGTCCCCTGTGGCCTGATACAGCTTTTTATAGGCTTCGAGCCGGTTGTGACCGCTCAACACCATGGTGGGCGCGTCCTTGCGTTTCCACACCACGATGGGATGCAACAAGCCGTTTTCCCGAATGCTTTCAATCAATTCCAGCATTTTGTCGTCGGGCAGCGGTGCGTAGAAGTTCCACTCTTTGCTGGCAGGAACAAGCTTATCCATGGGAATCCGCTCGCTTTCCTCCAGCGGCAGCGCTGCTTCGCGCATCAGCTGCGGCAGCAAATCGGCCCCTATGGGTGCGGACAGTTGCTTTGCTTTTAATGCCATCGTTTGCCCTCCTTACATGCAGCGTTTGACAATCTCTTTGCTGAGTGCGCGGTATTCTTTTGTAATGCGGCTGTTGGTATACGCTAAAATGGGCACATTTTCCCACTGGCTGGCTTGCAGCTTGCTGTCCACTTGGATTTTCGTTTCAAACAGCAATTCACCATACCCTTGCTGTAACTGGCTGACGGCCGTTTCGCTGATAATGCGGCTGCGGGCGTCATAACGATTGATGACAATTCCCGCAATTTTCAGCTTGGGGTTATACTTTGCCACGCCCTGAATAAACTCTACTACTGTTCCCAAGCCGTCCACGTCAAAGCCCGCGGGCTGCACCGGAATGATGCAATAGTCGCAGGCGTTTACAACATTGAAGTTGAGCAAGGAAAGATTCGGGTTGGTGTCAATCAGTACATAGTCATACCAGCCCTTCTCCACCACCGGCTGCAAAATGCTGCGCACGATGTTCTCGCGGTGTACCTTCGTGAAAATATTCATGTCCAGCATACCCATGCTGACATCCGCGACAATCATATCAATTCCCGCATAGTTGGTGGGCTGGATGTAGTCGAGCAGGCTTTCTTCCTGCAATACGGCTTTGCCGAAATGCTGGGGCGTGCGGGGCATGTCAAAGCTGCTGGACAAGTTGCGCTGTGCGTCCGAATCAATGAGCAATACCCGATAGCCCTGCTCGGCCAGCCCACTGCCCACGCCGCAGCACAGGCTGGTTTTTCCGCAGCCGCCTTTGTTGTTCAGCACTGCCACCACGCGCGTGTCATGGAAATCCTTGTGGTATACGTCGTCTAAGTTCAGGCCCAGCACTTCGCAGATGGCTTTCAAATTGTCCTCATCCGTGTTGCTGCGTCCCGTTTCCACCTGCTTGATGATGTTCACATTGACGCCGCTGCGCTCCGACAGGTCTTTTTGCGTAATATCCAGCTCAATGCGCTTGGCCCGAATGGCTTCATAATCGACTCGTGTCATGCTGTCCTCCTGCACTTAGAAAAAGTTATAACTTTTTGATAATTTGAGTATAAACGAAAAAAAGTTATAACGCAAGTGGCTTTTGGGGGAATTTCTCATAAAAAAAATACCCTTGCTTACAAAGCAAAGGTAAAAAAGATGCCATCTACTTTTTATATTGTGTTATCTTGTCCCAATTTTGCGGAAAACCCATTTGGTTGTATAATTCCTGTTGACTCATTGCCGTTGATTCCTGCCAATAAGTCGCCATTCTCTTTTTGAGTGCCTTTTTAAAGTTTTTAAAATCTTCGTCGGAAAGCAAATAGCGAAAGGCAATCACCATTGAAAATAAGTCCTGCTTACCCAGAACATACTGAGTACCTTGTTTTGCAATGTTAAGTTTTTGGTGCAAAGGCGTATCCGGAATGGCATTGCGTGTTTGATAGCAATAAAGGCGTTCCCCATGTGCGCAAACATTTCGAAACTTTGTCATAACATGCAAATATTGCTCAAGCTGTTTTTGATTCACTTTTGAAAAGTTTTGGGCAACCTTCGAACGAAGGTCGAGTGTTGTAAATTCATAAAATTTTGAGAGCGTGCCAAAACTCAGGCTGTTGACCAATACCCAAAGTGGCACATTTTGATAAAGCTCTCTTTGGTGATTGATATACGGATACTCCTGATTTTGATTAGCTAAAAAATCCAGCCGCTTTATGAAGCGTTCTATCTCTTTTCTGCTGTTTTTCCCTTGTCGATAGTTGGCCGCATTTAAATATTCTTCCTGCAATTCGCCGTATTTGCTCGTAAAATGATACGATAACAAAGAGCGAATATGCCTTTCTATTTTCAAAATATATTTTAAAAACAACTCGCGCAAATCCTCATCAAAATAGTAAAGCGCTACAATATCCTCTAGGCGAACCCCTTTTTTATACTTTTTGACAGATTTGTTCTGAAAAGGATTTTTATAGCCGCTAATCAAACTAAAATATCCCAGCTGCTTTAAAATCCTTTCCGCATCACTGTCATCTGAAATCTCTAAGCATTTTCTTTTTAAATGCTGAATTTGCTCTTGATAAGAAAAAAAGGGCTTTGCCATCATGAAATCCTCCAAAAACAAAAAAGGGAGCTTCCGCAGAAACTCCCCCGGTCGCAGGCCTCGCAGGTATCTGCAACACGATCACTGGATCCAGTTTAGCAAAATAGCCGTTTTTTGTCAACCCGTTCCTTGAACAATGCGGCTGTTTTTATTCTATGCAAACGCAAAAAATATATGCAAGCAAATTTTTCTCTGATACGCTTTTTTTCTCTAACGGTATACAGTTCCGGTGAGTGCTTTGGCTCACCGTTTTTGTATACCTCGCTCACCGTTTCTGTATACCACGGTCACCGGAAGTGTATACCATGCTCACCGTTTCTGTATACCATAGAAAAATACGCAAAACCCGAAAAAATGGCTTAAAATCAAGGAAAAACTGCACTTTTTTTCCTTTCAAAAAATCCCTGTAAGTACTGTAAGTTATGTAAGTACTGTAGGAGCTTTTTCATGTACCTTTACAGAAAAAACTCCTGTGATACAATCACGATAAACACGCAAAAAGAATTTTCCAAAAAGAAAGGGAAAGCGATGGAACCAATCCCAAAAGAAGAATTGAAAAAGCACCTTCCTCTTTGGCTCAAAGAACACGGATGTTCTCTGAATAAAAATTTTCGTTGTTTCAACCCGGAGCATGAGGACAAGCACCCCAGCATGCATTACTTTCCCCAAACAGAAACAGTGCATTGTTTTGCTTGTGGGGTCACATACGACATTTTCCATCTTGTTGGACAAGAGGAACACATCCCGGATTTTCCAAGCCAGCTCAAACGCGTACAAGAACGCTATGGGTTTTCGCAAAGAGAGCCTTCTTCCTTTTTGGGAGAAAAAAAAGAAGCCGATGAACAAAGCGTTTCTTTGTTTGTCAAACAACATCGAACGAACCAACCGCCCGAATTACTGGAATGGTTTTCCACACGGGGAATTCCAGAGCAGGCGGTGAAGGCTGCCAACATCTTCCTTTTTGAGGGACGTGCTGTTTTTCCGGTTTCCCGTCACGGAACATGGGTCAGCTGGTGCGGACGGGCTTTGCAGGATGGCGTTACTCCCCGTTATCGGAACAGTGCTGGGAAAATGGGAATTTGGGGCGTGGATGCACTTTTTTCACAAACAGGGCAGCCGATTGCCGTTTGTGAGGGAATTTTGGATGCGATGAGCTTGCAGCTGTGCGGCTGTAAAGCGGTAGCGCTTTGCGGTGCTGGAAATACCGGGCGATTGATTCAGGAGCTGCAAAACCTTCCCGGTTCTTTGCCGCCGCTGATTTTTGCCGGAGATGATGATGAAGCCGGGCGAGAGATGTGCCGCCAGCTGAAAGCCTGGATGACCGAAGCAGGCGGTGTGTGTACCTGCCTTGCGCTTCCTGACGGCTGTAAGGATGTAAACGAGGCTTGGGTGCGTGCGCCGCAGCAGTTACAAGCAGCGTTAAGCGCAGCAAGACAGGAGTTGGCGCTTTTGCCGCATGAGGGCAAAACGGATGCTTGCCCAAGCATGGCGGCACTGTCCGAGGATTTTTTGTCTTATCTGAGCCGCTGTCAGCAAATGGGGGTGCTGTCCAGCGGTTTGGCGGAGTTGGACGAGCTTCTCGGCGGCGGGCTGTTTCCGGGGCTGTATGTGCTCGGCGCACCCAGCAGCCTGGGAAAAACAACGCTGCTCTTGCAGATGGCCGATGAAATCGCAGCATCCGGGCGGGATGTTTTGTTTTTTTCGCTCGAAATGAGCCGCTGGGAATTGCTTGCTAAAAGCTTATGCCGCACAGCAGCGCCCCAGACAGCCCTGTGTGCGCGTCAATTGCTGCGAGGGGAAATTCCTTCCTCGCAGTTAAAACGGCTCTTAGAGGCGTACAATCGGCGCTCTGGTGAACGAATTTTTATTTCAGCGGAACACGAGGCGTTGACACCAGAGATTTTGAAGGAAAAAGCATTGCGGCATCGGGAACAGCACGGGCGAGCCCCGGTGGTGGTCGTGGATTATCTGCAAATTTTGGCGCCGTCTGATGCGCGCGGCAGCGATAAGCAGAATGTGGACCGCGCCGTGGTGGCGCTCAAGGCACTCAGCCGCGAGTTGGAAATTCCGGTGCTCGTGGCGAGCAGCTTCAACCGGGAAGCCTACACAAAAGAGGTGTCGATGGAAGCGTTTAAGGAGTCAGGCGCGGTGGAGTATGCCGCAGATGTGCTGCTTGCCTTGCAGATGTCGGCAGCGGGGGAAAAGGATTTTGACTTAAACCGGGAGAAGATGGCCGACCCGCGTCGTGTCGATATCGTGCTTTTGAAAAACCGCAGCGGTGTTCCTTACGGCAAAGTTCCGCTGCTTTATTACAGTGCAGAAAATCGGTTTATCGCGGCAAAAGAGCCTGTTTCTCCCGCGCGTCAGAGTGTGCGGCGCATCGGAAGAAAGCAATAAAATGGTATACAGAAACGGTGAGCCATGGACAGAAAATGGGATGTCCGTTGTGGTAAAATGGCGAAAAAAGCGCGAAGATATGATGACACGGTGTCATAATAGCGTGGTTTTTTCTGCCTTTTGGCCGTGCAGAGGGCTCACCGTATTTGTATACCAAACAGGCGAAAAAGAAGGATTTTATTTGAGAGAATGCTTGTAAAACCGTGGTTTTAAGCCGTTTTTGAAAGAAAAGGAAAGAATGAAATAGAAATCCAAACGAAACGCCCAAAGCCCGGAAAAAAACACCGTAACATTGAAATCTCTTATCAAACAATATATAATGATGGGGATATAGCTTGAACAGTAAGTTTTTTCAAAAGTCTGTGTTTTAAAGCGAGAAATCATACGCTTTTTAAATTCCTACTGAAAGCTTCAAAAGGTGTACGATTATAGCGGATGTTCTGCACATGAAAATGATGGGCATATACGGCGTTGGGTCCGTGATCAAAAAATAGGATGGAAAGCATCACAGCTGATGTGTACCGAAAAATAAGGAGTATGGAAGATGAGAACAGCGTGCTTTATTCCAATCAAATCCAATTCAGAACGTGTTCCCGGTAAAAATTTTCGTGTACTAAACGGAAAAAAATTGTATGAATATATTTGCGAGCATGTGAAAGAGGCAAATGTATTTGATGAAGTGTTTATTGACACCAATAGTGAGGAGATCGCACAGTATGCTTTGCAGCAAGGCTTTCATGTGATTGAGAGAAAAGAAGAGCTTGCACGAAATACGGCAAATGGGAATGACTTGCTGGTGCATCACTATACACTCTATCCCGAGTTTGATTATTATTTCCAGCTGTTTGCAACAGCACCTTATCTGACGCCGACAAGCATCCAAAACTGTGTCAATGCATTGATGCAAAGTGAAACACACGATTCCTGTTTTACTGCCACAGAAAACCATGGTTTTTATTGGTTAAACGGCACCCCAATCAACTATCGTCCGGGAATTTTGCCAAGAAGCCAGGATATGCAGGCAATGGTAGAGGAAACGACAGGCTTATACGGAATTCGCAAAGACTCCTTGGAGCGCTACCGCTGCCGAATTGGAAGAAAGCCGTTAATTTACTTTGTGAGCAAGTTTGAGGCAGTGGACATTAACACAGAAGAAGATCTCAAGGTAGCGGAGTACGTCGGTAAAGTAGTTTATGGCTTTTAAGTGATTGATGAAATACCAAGTATAATACGAAGAATAGCCAGCCGCATTGCCGTCTGGCTGTTTGCTTGTCTGTTGGCTCATGTATAGGATAAATCGATTAGGATACTGTGTGCCAGACAAGCGATAAGATAATGTTAAGCTAGAGGAGCGAAAAATGCTTTATTCGTATGATATTTTTGATACGGTTCTGTATCGATTTGTGCCCAAATCCGTAGATGTATTTCGGGTTATGGAACAAAAAGAAAGTGTTGTGGACCTCTGGACGATTTCAACACCATTTTCCGAGTGCAGAAGAAAGAGCGAATTTTGGCTTCGTAGAATGAAAAATA
>JFBN01307382.1_pt1 | contig 36363 bp, 34 predicted proteins | sample 768741 | NCBI WGS metagenome assembly JFBN01 (sample SAMN01983846, study PRJNA193217) | chicken gut metagenome | biome: terrestrial biome; isolation source: ceca of Broiler chicken | host: Gallus gallus | place: United Kingdom: England | collected 2010-09-07
CTAAATACGATATAGAACTGAAACAGGCAGATAAATTAGATGAAGAAAAAATAATTTTTGTTGAATTGATTTAGTACCGATGGCTGGTCGGGAATTTACGCCTTGGGAGTGAAGTAATCACGATGAAGAAGGAAAAATCTTGATGCGAAAGCATTTTAAGCAGCAGAAGAAAAGAATTTGCCAGATTAAAGATAAGCAGGTGAGTTATGGAGTGAGTGGAAATTGCACCAAAGAGCAGATTTCTAAATTGGATTATATCTCGCATTATATAGTGCCCGTTATCGCCGGGCTCGGTGATTATCTTGCCATTGTTCTAGCGGAAAAAATAACGTGGGAGCTGGCCAAAATCATAATCGGCGGCAGATTTAATCTTGTCATACCGAATATGTATTTTTACATCTGGATACCGGCCGTGTTTATATTTTTCCTGTTTTACACCGGCGCACATCGGCGCATGGTGCCGTTTTTCGAGATAATAAAAAACACGCTTTGCGCTACATTTTATGCGGCGGTGGCGACAATATTCATCCTGTATTTAATTCACAGCATAAACGACGTATCGCGGTTTTTCGTCATAACGTTTTTTATCATGTCGTTTATTCTGATTTGTATCATACATCAAATATTGGTGGCAGTATTTAACAAATTGGATATTTTGAAAGAACCCGTTTTGTTTATCGGTGCCAATAAAACGACGCAGACGATTATTGATTATTTAAAGCATAACAACTGTTTCGGCGTGAGAGTGGTGGATATTATCGACGGCACTTTTACGGATAACTACGAGAAAGATATGGCAAAGACGAAACAGGTTATCGAGAAAACGAAAGTGAAAAGCGTGATAATTTCCTCTGCCAGCACGAATAAAATGGCGAAAATAGTGACAGATATTCAGCCGCTTGTGAAAAATATCGTATTCACGCCGAATTTAATCAATATACCGATTGCCAATCTGGAAATAAACAAACTGCCGATAGAAAATATCGTACTGTTGACGATAAAGAATAACCTGGCCAATCGGCGCAACCGATTTATCAAATATGTATTCGATATGGTTTTAACGATCGTCGGTACAATCTGCATTTCGCCGCTGTTAATCTGTATTGCCGTATGGATTTACAAAGACTCGCCGGGGCCGGTTATCTTCAAGCATATGCGCGTGGGCAAAGACGGCAAAATGTTTCCGTGCTATAAATTCCGTTCCATGTGCGTTGATGCCAAAGAAAAACTGGATGAGCTTTTGCAAAATGACCCGCAGGCGAGAGAAGAGTGGGAAAGAGATTTTAAACTGAAAAACGACCCGCGCATTACAAAATCTGGTGCGTTTTTAAGACGGACAAGTCTTGATGAACTGCCGCAGATTTTCAATGTACTAAAAGGTGAGATGAGCCTTGTCGGTCCAAGACCGATTATACAGGATGAAATAAAAAAATACGGCAGTCATATAGATGATTATTTAATGGTAAAACCGGGCATTGCCGGCATCTGGCAGTGCAGCGGCAGGAATGATATAAGTTATGAAGAACGAGTGCAGCTCGACAGCTGGTATGTAAGAAATTGGTCAGTATGGCTGGATATTACTATACTTTGGAAGACGTTGAAGGCTGTATTGGCGAAAAAAGGAGCGTATTAAAAGGCGGTAGATTATGAAATACGATTATTTGATAGTAGGCAGCGGTTTATTCGGCAGTATTTTTGCCTATGAAGCTGCTAAGAGAAAGAAAAAATGTCTTGTTATAGACAAGAGAAACCATGTCGGCGGTAATGTTTACTGTAAAAATAAAGAAGGTATCAACATTCACAAATACGGCGCGCATATTTTTCATACGAATAATAAAAAAGTTTGGGGATATGTAAATCAGTTTGTTGAATTTAATAATTATATCAACAGTCCTGTTGCTAATTATCACGGTGAGATTTATAATTTGCCGTTCAATATGAATACGTTCAGTAAGATGTGGAATATATCAACACCGCAGGAAGCAAAAGCGATAATTGAAGAACAGAGAAAGATTGTAAAAGGCGAGCCGAAAAATCTGGAAGAACAGGCAATCAGTCTGGTCGGTACAGATATTTATACAAAATTGATAAAAGGTTATACCGAAAAACAGTGGGGCAGAGATTGCAGTGATTTACCGGCTTTTATCATCAAAAGACTGCCGGTGCGTTATACGTATGATAACAATTATTTCAATGCGCGTTATCAGGGAATACCGATTGGCGGATATAACCAAATCATTGAAAAATTGCTGGCAGATTGTGATGTAGAACTTAATGCTGATTTTGTAAAGCAAAAGGACAAATATCAAAATGTAGCGGAAAGAATTATATTTACAGGTGCAATCGACAGTTTCTTTGATTATAAATTCGGTCAGCTGGAATACAGAGGCCTTTGTTTTGAAACGGAGAAACTGGAGCAGGAAAATTATCAGGGCGTAGCCGTGATGAATTTTACAGCCGGAGATGTTCCATATACGCGTGTAATTGAACATAAGCATTTTGAATTTGGTACGCAGCCGGTAACGTATGTAACAAAAGAATATCCCGCAGATTGGCAGCCAGGTGAAGAGGCGTATTATCCGGTAAATGATGAAAAAAATCAGAAGCTGTATCAGAAATATTTAGAGCTGGCACAGCAGGAAAAGAATGTGATTTTTGGCGGCCGTCTGGGTGAATATAAATATTATGATATGGATAAAACGATAGAGAGTGCTTTGGACTTAGTGAAAAAGGAATTGGATACAGATTGAATATAAAAATTCTTGTAGCAACACATAAAAAATACTGGATGCCTGTTGATGAAGTGTATTTGCCGATACATGTGGGCAGAGAGGGAAAAGATGATTTAGGTTATACAGGCGATAATACGGGAGATAATATATCCGTTAAAAATCCTAACTATTGTGAGCTTACAGGTTTGTACTGGGCTTGGAAAAATCTGGATTGTGAATATATAGGATTATGTCATTATCGCCGATATTTTGCTCATAAGGCAAAGAGTAATTGTTTGGAAGATAAGAAGCAGTCTATTTTGAAAAAGCAAGATTATGAACAGCTATTACAGCAATATGATGTAATTTTGCCGAAGAAACGCAATTATTATATCGAAACTGTACGCAGTCAGTATGAACATGCACATAACAAACGGGATTTAGATGAAGTAGAAAATATAATAAGACAGCAGTATCCATCATATATTGAAGCATTTGAAAAAGTAATGAACAGTAGAAAACTGTATATCTACAATATGTTTGTGATGAATAAGTTCTTATTTGATAAATACTGTACGTGGCTGTTTGATATCTTATTCACATTGGAAAAAAGAATAGATATTTCAAGTTATGATAAATATAATGCACGGGTATTCGGTTTTTTGAGTGAAAGATTATTCAATGTTTGGTTAGAAAAACAAGATTTGAATGTTAAAACAATAAATGTTGTTTTTTTGGAAAAGATTAATTGGAAGAAAAAGATATATAACTTTATCAGGAGAAAGTATAAGAATAATAATGATAAAAAACTTTAATCATGTTTTAGTAAGTGTAATTATTCCTGTATATAATGTGGAAAAATATTTAGATAGATGTATGAAATCTATTTTAGGTCAAACTTATAGTAATTTAGAAATAATATTGGTAGATGATGGTTCGATAGATAAATCATCAATAATTTGTGATAAATATAAAGAAATTGATGAAAGAGTAAGAGTTATTCATAAAGATAATGGGGGATTATCTGATGCTAGAAATGTAGGAATTGATATTTCAACCGGTGATTATATAACTTTTATTGATTCAGATGATAGTGTAGAAAAAGATATGATAGAATATCTTCTTCAACTAATAAAAAGATATAATACCAAAATGGCAATTTGCAGTCATAATGTAGTGTTCTATGAAGGGAGGTTTATAAAATCTTTAGGAGATAACAAAGAAGAAATATTATCTGCTAAAAAGTGTATAGAAAAAATGTTATATCATAAAGATGTAGATACTTCAGCATGGGCAAAACTATATCATAGCTCGTTATTTAATGATATAAAATATCCAAAAGGAAAACTGTTTGAAGACATAGGAACTACATATAAATTCTTTTTAAAAAGTAAGTTTATAGCTTGTGGATATAAGAGTAAATATAATTATTATGTAAGAAGTAATTCAATAGTTACTGGAAATTTTTCGATAAGAAAGTTAGATTTATTAGAAATGACAGATAGAATGGGAGAAGACGTATTGAGTATTTTTCCAGAGTTAGAAAAATCTGTTTTAAGAAGAAGAATATATGCTAGATTTAGTACATTAAATCAAATGATAAATGTAGTAAATTATAAAAAAGAAAAAAAGGAAATAATATCATTTATAAAAAGAAATGGATATAAAATTTTACTAAATTTTTCAGTGCCTATTAGAGACAAAGTGGCAATTATTTTGTTATATATAAATGAGCATTTATATGAATTTTGTTGGAAAAAAATAAAGAAGTAATGGATATTTTTAAAGGAAGAATTAATATGTGTAAGAAAGAACTGGTATATGTTTTACAAATAGGCATGACAAGAAATATAGGCGGGTTAGAAACTTATTTGATGCAACAGTTTGAACATATGGATAAAGACATAATAAGATATGATTTTGTAAATATTACGGGAGAACATGAGATTGCTTTTTCAGATAAAATAAGACAGGCAGGAAGTACTATATATAACATATGTTCACGCCATAAAAATCCCTTGTTGCATTATTGGCGATGGATAAAGTTATTAAAAAAAAACAAGAATAAATATAAAGCAATTGTTTTAAATACAAATAGTTTGGAATACGTATTTCCAATGTTTATTGCAAAAATTTTTTATATAGAGATGAGAGTAATACATTCGCATAATGCAGGATTTGAAAGAAAGATAGGTTTACTTAGAAAATTATTGATAGCATTTAATAAATTATTATTAAATTTTAGTGCTACACATTATTTTGCTTGTTCTAAAAAAGCTGGAGAATGGATGTTTGGCAAGGAGAAAAATTTTAAAATAATACATAATGCTATTGAAACAGATAAGTATAGATATAGTTTGCAAAAAAGACAGGATAAAAGAAAAGAATTAGGATTAGAAGATAAATTTGTAATAGGACATATAGGAAGATTTTCTTATCAAAAAAATCATGATTTTTTAATAGATATTTTTAGTGAAATTCATAAAATTTTACCGGAAGCAGAATTGTTGTTGATTGGTGATGCTGTAGATGATAAGTCGTATTTAAATGAAGCTAAACAAAAAGTAAAAAATTTATGTTTAGAAAAAAATGTTAAGTTCTTAGGAATGAGAAATGATGTACAGGAACTTATGCAAGCTATGGATTGCTTTATATTGCCTTCAAAATTCGAGGGATTACCGTTAGTAGGAATAGAAGCTCAAACAGCAGGTTTACCATGTTATTTTTCTGATGTAATTACAGAAGAAGTGAAAATAACTGATTTAGTGAATTTTATATCTTTAAATAAATCTTCTCTATTTTGGGCTAAAGAAGTAGTTAAAAGTAAAACTTTTAAACGAAAAGATGTTTCAAATGAAATTATAGAAGCAGGATACGATATTAACACTGAAATAAAAAAAATAGAAAAATTTTATAAGGATAGATATATATATAATGAAAATAAATAATAAGTTTTTGTTTATAGGTGAAAAACCATATCAAAAAAATGATGCGGGAAATAAAGCTAGACTAGATATAGATAATATATTAAGAATGTTGAATTATTGTCAGTTAGAAAATATAGAAGAAAAAATTTTTAAATCTCGGATAGATAAATTGTTATATATATTAACATATAGAAATTTAAAAAAGATGTATTATTTATTGGATAATAAAAATAAATATATAATTATGCAGTATCCATTTTATTTTGATTTTGTTACAAGAAGAGCATTGAAGCGAGTTTTGAAACAAAACAAAACTGTATTAGTTATTCATGATACAGATGCTTTGAGAAGTTTTGCAAATAAGAGAATAGAAGATGAAATACATTTATTAAATAAAGCTTATGTGATTATTGTACATAATAATAAAATGAAAAACGCTTTAAAAATCAATGGTATAAAAACTAAAATTATTGTTTTAGAATTATTTGATTATCTATTAGATAAACCATATCCTAATAAGAAATATCAGCTAAGTAAATCTATAAGCTTTGCAGGAAATTTGGTTAAAAGTGAGTTTTTACAGAAAAAAGAAATTGATAAATTAGGTATAACTTTTAATTTATATGGACCCAATTTCGACAGTAATAAGATAAAAGCGTTTAACATTAAATATAATGGAAGTTATAAACCGGAAGTTGTTCCATATAAATTAGAAGGAAGTTTTGGCTTGATATGGGATGGGACAGCATTAGAAGAGTGTAGCGGCTCATTTGGTAAATATCTGAAAGTTAATAATCCGCATAAGTTGTCTTTATATATTGCGGCGGGACTTCCTGTTATTACATGGAAAGAAGCCGCTATTGCAGATTTTATAAATAAATATCAAATAGGTTTTACGGTTGATAGTTTATATGATATTGCAAAAGTTATAGATAATATGAGTAATGAGCAATATGAAAATTATTTACAAAATATAAAGAGTTTGCAAGAAAAAGTTTGTACAGGTTATTTTACGAAAGAAGCTTTAAAAAAAGTAGAGGATTTATTGTAATTTAGTATGAGAAAGTATGATTTTATAGTATGGCGAAAATAAATAAACGATTGCTAGAAAATATAATTTCTTTATTTACTATTAAAGGTTTAGAGTATATATTAGCTTTTATTACTTTTCCTTATTTAGTCAGAGTTTTGCAGGTAGAAAATTTTGGTGCTGTAGTTTTTGTGCAAGGGATTATTCAGTATTTTGTATTGTTTACGGATTATGGTTTTAATTTATTAGGACCAAAAGAGATTGCGCAGCATGATAATGTAAATGAGCGAGGAAAAATATTTGCCAGTATATTTGGAGCAAAAGTAATTTTATTAGTTGTTAGTACGTTAATATTTATATGTATGCTGGCGGGTATTCAATATTTTAGCAGTATAGATATTACATTATACAGTGTTGTTTATTTGATGGCTATTGGTAATGTTATCTTTCCTATTTGGTTTTTTCAGGGGATTCAACGAATGCGTTATATAACAATTGTGAATATAATAGGAAGATTTCTTAGTGTAGTATGTATTTTCTATTTTGTAAGAATGCCAGATGATTATATTTTAGCCGGATTATTTCAGGCAATTGTACCTTTAATAGCAGGATTTTGTTCGTGGATTATCTTATGGAAAAATTATCGGGAAGTTTTTGTTTTACCTAAGTATCAGGACGTAAAACAAGTATTTATTGATGCGTGGGAGATTTTTACTTCTACGATAGCGATAAATTTGTATACAGCAAGTAATGTTGTATTTTTAGGCTTATTGACAAATAACACCGTTGTTGGTTATTTCAGCGGAGCGCAAAAGATAATACAGAATATAAATCAATTGATATCACCGATAACACAAGCTGTTTATCCATATGTAAGTAAAATGGCAAGTAATTCAAGAATTGATGCGTTAAAGTTTTTGCGAAAGATAGTTCTGATATTAGGAGGAGGAAATTTTATTGGTTCAATTTTGATTTTCATCTTTGCTGAATGGATTGTTGATATATTACTAGGAACAGGATATGAGCGGTCGATTTTGTTATTGCGTATATTGGCATTTTTGCCGTTTATTATATCTTTAAGTAATGTATTCGGCATACAAACAATGTTGGTGTTCGGTATGAAGAAGCAATTTAATAAAGTATTATTAAGTGCAGCTATAGTAAATACAGGGATTGTTTTACCAATGATATATTTTTATCAGGCTGTTGGTGTAAGTATTAGTATGACGATAACGGAAATTTTTGTAACACTTAGTATGTATTATGTTTTGAAAAGAAATAACATTGATTTGATAAGAGGTATATATTAATGACGATTGAAACTTTGCATAAATGGCAACGTATTATGCTGTTCGGTTTGATTATAACATTGCCATTGACGACTATTCCAAAAGCAGTTCAAATTCTAGGAATGGGCGCCAGTTTATCGGATTATTTTTTTGTAGCTGGATTACTTTTGATTGTATATGAGTTTATTAAATATGGATTTGTTATAGATAAGAAGATAAAATACTTTTTTGTAATATATGTTCTATGGCAGATTATTTGTCTTATACATGGTCTATATATTTATCAATTTAATGAACTTTTAACATTAGATCAGATATCTAAATTGGAATTTATATTGAACAAATTAAATTCTCTTGGAATAGTAATAGATGAGCTTTTAGCTATAAAGTGTTGGCTGTTTATTCGTTTTACTAAAAATATCATATTTTTAAATAATGAAATATTTTTAGTAGTGTTTTATATTTATCATTTATATAGAGATAATTTTAATAAAGGTTTTTATGATATTCGTAAAGCAGTTTTATGTTTGATTTTAATTATGGGAGGATATTCTCTTATTGAATTATTGTGGTTAAAGTTATCGCTGAATAGCGCTGCTGAAATATTAGTTATGATAAATCCATTGTTGTATGATCCAATTTCAAATCATGGTTGGTGGCCGCCGCTTTTATGGAATAATCAATTAAGAAGTATTTGTACAGAGCCGTCATATTTTGGCATTATAAGTATTTTATCACTGCCGATTTTGTGGAGCTATGTATTTGAAGATAAAAAACGAAAATGGATATATGTATTTATTTTTTATTTTTTATTTATGATTTTTGCTACCAATGCCAGAACAGCAATTGTTGTAACAGCTGGCGAAATGTTTTTATTGTTTATGTCCTGTTTTTTTGTACGAAAAAAAATATATATAAAAAAAGTTGTATCTATATTATTGATTGCTTTTTTAGCTTTTAGTGCAAATTTAATAGATTATAAGTCGATATTTAATATAACAGAAAAAAAATCGTCGTATTTAACAAGTATAGAAAATTATATGGAAGGTAATGTGGCAAGTTTAGCGAATAAGGATTCACGTTCAAATAGTGCCAGACTGGCTAATTTAGTTGCCAATTTGAATACTATAGTAGAATATCCGATTTTTGGCATTGGCACAGGATTAAAGGACGCGTATCTTGATAAAAATCTACCGGATTTTGCTTACGATAATAATGAAGTAATGAATGCTTGGCATAAACATATGGTAGAAGAAGGCGTTTTAAAATCAGGATATCCAGCTTTAAATAAATATGCGGATGTTGCTGTGCAAAATGGTATTATTGGTTTATTGATGTATTTATCTGTGGTTATATATTTACTTTATAATATGTTCAGATATAGAAAATTATTATTACAAGATTATAGAATAATATGTTTGATTATATCAATGATAGGTTTATTAATGGCACAGATTAGTAATGCAGCTTTAGTTAATTGTAGTGGTATAGTTTGGGGTTTGTTATACTGTGTGATTGAGAATATGAAATATAAAAAAGGAAAAATAAATGAATAAAGTAAGTAATCGATTTTATCATATAGACCTTCTTGAGGTAATAGTGATGTTATTTGTTATAATTTATCATTCAATGATGTATCCTTCAGATTTTATTAATGATAAAACGGAAATATCTTATTTAGGATATTATGTATCTGCTATTTTGTCTACATGTGTACCGTTATTCTTTTTCGCTAATGGATATCTTTTGTTGAATAAAAGTTTTGATTTGAGGAAGCATGTATTTAAGATTGTTAGATTTATTGTTATTGCTGTTGTTTGGGGCATGATAGATTTAAGTATGATTTTGTATATAACCAATGAAACGCTGTCTGTATCAGAATTTATAAAAGCTGTATGGAAATGGGATATTCATTATGGTATTAATGTATTTTGGTATTTGGGAGCTTTAGTATGTATATATTTATTATTTCCTTTAATAAAAATCGCATACGATAATAATAAACAGATTTTTATGTTCTTTTTAGGTATTTGTGCTATTTTAACATTTGGAAATACACTACTTAATCATTTAGTTTCGTGTGGATTATATTTGGTAGGTTATAGCTCTAAAGTGTATAATGCTAATTTCTTTAACATGTTCAACGTGTTTAAGGGAATATATGGGTATGCTTTTGTTTATTTTTGCATAGGGGGTGTAATAAAATATAAAGAGAATTATATAAAAGAGTGGATTAGTAAAAAGAAAAATATTTTTATAGTAAGTATAGTTATAGTTATAGTAATATCTTCTGGAATATTATCAATTACAGGGATTTTATTATCAAACATAGCCGATAAGCGTTGGGATTTAGTATGGAATGGATATAGTACAATACCTACACTTATAAATGTAATATGTATTTATATGCTTTGTTTAGTATATAAAGCACGTAATGAAAGGTTGAGAACTATTATAAAAATAATATCAACATCAACTTTAGGTATTTATGTAATTCACATGATTTTTATAAAAGTTACCTACAATAGTATTGTTGAGATAATAATAGCATGTTCATTTATAGAAAAGGTTATTATTAACGTATTTTATGCTATATGTATTTTGATGATATGTACTATAATTACGCAGATTATGAAAAAAATACCATTATTGAAAAAGATTGTATAAACTATATATAGATGATTTTGATAAATTACTAGCAAGATAATCTTAAAAGGAAAATAGATTAAAGAAAGTTATAGTAACATACATTGAAAAGTAGAGGAATGATATGGTTGTATTGTTCTTTGTAATGTGTTATTATAATTATAGAGAATATTATTTTTCCGCAGGACATGAAATGCGGGTTATAAATACATGTCATTATAAATATTTTCCGCAGGACATGAAATGCGGGTTATAAATACATGTCATTACGCATATATAATATTCTCTATCAAAAGCCCTGGACAAAACAGGGCTTTTAATAATTTTAGGAGTTATAATGAATATGTCTTTTTATTTTATAAAAGATGAGTTTTTTGAGGATTTTCCAGATAAAGGACTTATGATTAATCGTGAAAAAATAGATAATGCTGTACATAATAGACCTTGTTTTTATGCGTATAAAGACGTTAAAAATGAACTATATTGGATGATACCGGTTACTTCACAGGTGGAAAAGTACAAAAAGATTTATAGTCTAAAGGTAAAGAAATTTAAGCGATGTGATAACTTAGTGTTTGCTAAGTTTTTAGATAAGGAAGCTGTTTTTTTGATACAGAATATTTTTCCTGTTACAGACAAATATATTTTAAATCAATATTTCGACAAGAACAATAAACCTATAGAAATATCATATAAACTGTCTTTTGAAATAAGAAAAAAAGCAAAACATGTAATTAGAGGCGTTCGATTGGGAATAAAGGGATTGGTTTTTCCTGATATATTGAAAATAGAAGAAACGCTGATAAAAGAAAAAAGAAAAGCCGCTACTTAATCATTAAGTAACGGCTTTTTTATGTTAAGGTAAGATGTTTTGTTTTTGGTGGAGATGAGGAGAATCGAACTCCTGTCCGAAAGTATTGTTTCACAGCTTTCTCCGAGCGCAGTCTGTATTTTAAATTCGAAACACTGCCGCCTGCAGACAGGCTGCAATATTTCTATCTCGATGAAATTCCCTTAAAATCTCCGAGAATTGATTATAAGGTATCCCGCTGTTGGCCTCTTTTCCGCTCACGCGGGAAAAGAACGGAAAGAGGTTAGCATTAAGCTGCTAAAGCGTATTCTTTGTTAGCTTTTATATTTAAATAAAAGTTTCACCTTACTGACGGGTTGATGAACCCCCGGCTCGCTTACCATGCACCAGCTACTCCCGTCGAAACCATTGCATCCCCGAGAGTTAATATATTATAGCACAGCTTTTAGATAAAAGCAATATATTTACCATTCTCGGATATTTCCAGAAGAAGTAAGTCTTTTTTTCTTGATAAAGAAGGAGCTAGACATAACGTCCGCTCCTTCTATTTAACCCATTTCTAGAAGAGGGCTGACGGTTGCAACATCAGTTTGTCTCTTCTTTTTCATATTTATTATACTATAAACTTGGTTATTTTGTAAAGAAATAGTCTCTGTTTTAGATATAGAAAGTATCTGCGCTATGTTTAAAGAGAATTTATACACTTCATTTGTCAAACTCGTGATATAATGAAACAAAAAGGAGTTGGTTAAAATGATTTTCGGTAATATCAATCAGGCGGAAAGATATGCTTTTCTGCCGGAGGAGTTAAAGGCGGTTTTTGCTTATGTGCAGGAGCATGATTTGCTGAGTTTTGCGGAAGGTTCGCATAAGATAAACGGCGATGCGTTTTTCGTGAATGTGAATGAATATGATACGGTGGCGCGCGAAGACCGTTTTTGGGAAGCGCATAAGGCGTATATTGACGTGCATGTAATGCTCCAGGGACAGGAAATTATCGATGTTAATTTTATTGATAATATGCAGCTCGGCGAATATAAGGCGGAAAATGATTTTCAGGCTTTGGACGGAGAGGTTAAAGCTTCAGTGCAGCTGAAAGCGGGTGATTTTCTCGTCTGCTATCCGGAGGATGCGCATCGCACGGGCGTTATTGCAGATGAGGCGTGCCATTTGAAGAAGGCTATTTTTAAAATTAAGTTGGTAAAATGATGGATGATTTAAGAAAAAAATATTATGTTTGCATAGATATCGGCGGCACGGCGATAAAGTACGGATTGGCTGATGAAAATGGCGTTTTTGCCGATAAGGGCTCTGTGCCGACGCAGGCGAAGCAATACGGCGGACCGGGTATTGTGGAAAAGGTTAGAAAGATAATACGGCATTATCTTAAAGACAGACAAATTGCCGGAGTGGGAATTTCCACGGCGGGTATAATCGACGCGAAAACTGGTCTGGTCGTTTACGTGATGCCGGAATCGATACCGGATTACAGCAATACGCCGTTTAAGTCCATTATAGAAAATGAATTTGGCATTAAGTGCACGGTGGAAAATGATGTGAACTGTGCGGCGCTCGGTGAAATGTGGCTCGGTGCGGGCAGGGGAAAATCGTCGCTTTTTGCCGTAACGGTCGGTACGAGTATCGGCGGCTGTGTACTATACGGCGGCAAAGTCGTGCACGGTGTGACAAATAGTGCAGGCGAGATTGCGTATATGCGTATTCCGGGCGGTAGTATGCAGGAGCTGGTTACGACGACGCGCCTGATAAAAGACGTTGCCCGGGCAAAATCTTTGAGTGAAGCCGAGTTGAACGGTGAAATGATTTTTGACTGGGCAAAGCGCGGAGATACGGTCTGCCGGAAGGCTATTTCGGATTTAGTGCGCCATTTGGCGGACGGTATTGTCAATATAGTAGCCGTGCTCAATCCGGAAATAATTGTATTGGGCGGCGGCATTATGGCGCAGCAGGAATATCTGCGGCCGCTTATTGACAAGGAATTGCAGGAAAAACTGGCACCGAATGTTTATGCCGGTACGCAGGTTGAGTTTGCAAAATTGAAAAATGATGCGGGTATGATTGGCGCACTGTATAATTTTCTGTCGCAGGAAAAATAAAAAAATCCCTTTTAAGTTTGAAGCTTAAAAGGGATTTTTTGTTTGGGGGCTTTATTTTAAGTTTTCTACGGCGCTGCGTTCAATGGCAAGACCTGCACGGTATCTTTCCATGAAGGCTTCAAACCCGTCGATATCTTCTTTCGTCGGAGCGATTGTTTCGGCTTTAGCGTCTTTGAATACTTTTTCGCTGAGGTATGCGTCAAGCGTCATATTTTCCTTGTTGTTCATGTAATCGGCCAGCAGAGCTATACCCCATGCGCCGCCTTCGCCTGCCGTTTCCATAACGGTTACCGGTGCGCCGATGGCTGCCGCCATGATGGTCTGACCGACGCCTTTCGTCTTGAACAGGCCGCCGTGGCCTAAAATTTGTTCGATTTTTACGTTTTCCTGTTTGGTCAGGATATCAAGGCCCGTTTTCATTGCGCCGAGAGCGGTGGATAAATGAACGCGGATGAAGTTGGCGAGGTTGAATTTGCTGTCCGGTTTGCGCACGAACAGCGGTCTGCCTTCCGTGAAGCCGGTGATATGTTCGCCGGAATGGTAGCAGTAAGCGAGCAGTCCGCCGCAGTCAGCGTCGCCTTCCAGTGCTTTATTATATAATGTAGAGAACAGATGATTTGCGTCGACTTCCACGCCGAAGCTTGCCAGGCATTCATGGAACAGACTTATCCAGCTGTTCAAATCGGTCGTGCAGTTGTTGGAATGAGCCATAGCTACGAGGTCGCCGGACGGTGTCGTCACCATATCGAGCTGTTCGTAAACTTTGGATAAATCGTGTTCAAGGACAATCATGGCGAATACGGAAGTTCCGGCGGAAACGTTACCCGTTTTTTTCGTAACGGTGTTTGTCGCCACCATGCCTGTGCCGGCGTCGCCTTCCGGCGGACACATCGGGCAGCCCGGTTCAAGATTGCCGCTCGGGTCGAGCAGTTTTGCGCCCTGCGCCGTCAAATAACCGGCATTTTCACCGGCAACGAGAACTTTCGGCAGAATGTCTTTGATTTTCCAGCCCAGATGTCTGTCCGCGATATGAGCGTCGAAATCAGCCATCATTTTTTCGTTGTAATCTTTTTTGGCAATATCAATCGGGAACATACCGGAAGCATCGCCGATACCGAGCACTTTTTCGCCGGACAGTTTCCAGTGAACAAAACCGGCTAATGTTGTAAAGAAGGAAATTTTGTTCACATGTTTTTCGTTGTTTAAAATAGCCTGATACAGATGAGCAATGCTGAAGCGCTGCGGTACGTTGTAGTTGAAGAGTTTTATGAGTTCATGCGAAGCCTGGCCGGTGATATTGTTGCGCCAGGTGCGGAACGGTACGAGCAGGTTGTCGTCTTTATCAAATGCCAGATAGCCGTGCATCATGGCGCTGAAGCCGATACCGGCCAGTTTTTTCAGCGTAACGCCGTATTGTTTCTGTACTTCTTCAGTCAGATTTTTGTAGCAGCCGGCAAGGCCCTGCCAGATTTCAGCTTCGCTGTATGTCCAGATGCCGTCGATTAAGCTGTTTTCCCAATCGTAAGCGCCGACAGCAATCGGTTCGTGCGTTTCATCAATCAGTACAGCTTTGATACGTGTAGAGCCGAATTCGATGCCGAGTGTAGTCGCGCCGTTTTCAATACTTGCAATAATATTTTCCTTTGTCTGCATAATCTATTCCTCCATGCAATTTTTAACGCAAAGTTGTATGATAAATATCTGTTAAAGTTATTATACATCATATAAATTACTATTGCAATTTTTTTGATAATTAAATTTAATTGTTTTTGTAAAATTTTTACGGCAGCAGATAATATGCTTTATACAAAAAAACAGAAGAAATACATAGCCACTATTGCAGAGAAAGAATATTGCGATGTTGTTTGCTTTTATGGTTAATTGTATGATAAGTTTATAATGAAAAGCTTTTAAAGTTAAAATCGTCATAGGCTTTTTGCGGCGTTTTCTCAAAAAAAATAAAGCGTGCCTGTTAAAGACACGCCGGACAGAATAATACAATAAAATCAGTAAAATCAGTTTGGAAATGAGCAATGATTACCGTATACTTGCTGAAGGTATACGATAAAAAACGATAAAACAAAAAACCCCTTTTCGCTATGGAAAAGAGGTGAATAGACGCATAATCAAAGCATTGGAAAATGCTTATGTCTAATCCCCTTCCCATCGCTCGCAGGTACGGCAATCTTTCGATTGCGCACGGTGATTGTCAATCAGGCAGTTCTCCTGACTCGAGTTCATGGCTTCGCTCAAGCCTTCCCAGAATAAATCCAGTGGCATTATTTTGAACGAGCTCCCTCATACAGTGGCGGGACCGTTTCAGCTTTGCCGAAAAGCGGCGTACTGAATTCCCTATTAAGTCCGAACGGACACCTGATTCTGAAACAGTATTCTGTTCTTCTTCATGATAACACTAACGATTATATCTGTCAATTTATATCAGAAAATAAAAATTTGCCGTTTGGTGATGTAGTCACAGAATTTGGCGGCAAAATGGATTATACTGTAATCAATGAAAGAAATAAAAAATGAAAAAAACAGTTTAAATAGATTTTGGGAGGTTTTTATTATGTTAATTCATGCAGATGCAAATGCTTTTAATAAAGTTTTGGCGGCAAAAGGAACGGTTATCGTGGATTTCTTTGCAACGTGGTGCGGCCCGTGCAAAATGCTCGGTGCAGTTCTCGACAAAGTTGCGCCGGAGATTTCCTATGATATTTTGAAGATAGATATTGATGAAAATGCGAAACTGGCGGATGAATATGAAGTTATGGTAGTACCGACGCTGCTGTTCATCAAAGACGGTGAAATCATTCACCGTGAATCCGGGTTCTTCTCCAAAGATAAATTTATGGCTTTAGTAGAAGCCTATATGAAATAAGAGTATTTCCCCATTCCCCTTTATAAAGATTAAAAGGCTGTAACCTATAGTTGCAGCCTTATTTTTATTTCAGGACGTTATTGCCGTTGAAATTCGGGACAAAATCCGTTGTTGCCGTTTTGCCCTGCTGGATGTAGCAGCGGGTGAAGCCGAGCTGGGCGGCGAAATCTACGACTTTATCGTATTCAAACGTGGTTAATTTGCGTTTCAGTTTCGGATGGGTAAGTGCCTTGTACATCGGTGTGTACTGGTTCATCAGGCTTAAATAGACGTTATCATGATACGTTTCCCAGATATATTTGACGATTTCCATGCTTTCCTTGTAATGCCACGGCAGGATGAGATGGCGGATAATCACGCCTTTCTGTATGATGCCGTCTTTGAATACGGGCGGGCCTACAAGTTCGTACATTTTGGCGATGGCTTTTTTGGCAACTTGCGGATAATCTTTAGCATGGGAATATTCCTGCGCCGTTTCGCTATAGTAATATTTGAAGTCGGGCAGAAAAACGTCGACATAACCGCGCAGTTTTTCCAGTGTCTCCGTTTTTTCATAGCCGCCGCAGTTGTAGACGACGGGAATGTTCAGCCCTTTTTGCTTGGCAATGTCAAGTGCCTGAATTATCTGCGGGACGTAATGTGTCGGCGTGACGAACTCGAGGCAGTGGGCATTGCGCTGCTGCTGTTCGAGGAAAATCTGCGCCAGCCGTTCGATTGATACTTTTAGGCCTTTGCCTTCCGTGCTGATTTCGTGGTTTTGGCAGAATATGCACTGCATACTGCAATGGGAGAAAAAAACCGTGCCTGCTCCGTTTTGACCGGACAGACACGGTTCTTCCCAGCGGTGCAGCGATACGAGGGCAATTTCTGCTTCTTTTCCGGCGCGACAGAAACCGTAGCCGCGTGTGCGGTCGGCATGGCAGTTGCGTGGGCAGAGTGTGCAGTTTTGCATGTTCATATATAACACCTTGCTGATTTTGATTTTTTATTTAATGATTGGCCATTTGGAAAATGGTGTAGACATCTTCGGCATTCAGCGGTTTGAAGCTGCCGATAGTTTTCTGGTTGCTGTCCGTGCACATGTCGGTCAGATATTTGAGCTCGGTTTCATCCAGAATTTTGCCGGTGAGCTGGCTCAGGCAAATCGGCAGACCGAGGCGGTAGAAGAATTCTTCCATTTTATTGATGGTTTTTATGGCACCTTGTTCACCCGTTTCGGAAATGCTGAATAAAATATTTCCAAGATGAGCGAAGCGGTCGATATCGTTTTTGTAGACGTATCTTGCCCACGACGGCCACATGGCGGTAAGCGATGCGCCGTGTGTGGCGTTGAATTTGGCACTGAGTTCATGGCCGAATTTATGCACGCTGAAATCTTTGGTGCGTCCGAGCCCTGTGATGTCGTTGTGCGAAAGCGAGCCGCAGTACATGATTTCGCTGTGCGATAAATAATCTTCTGGATTAGCGAGCATTTGCGGCGCATAGTGTATTACGTCGCGCATGAGGCCTTCAGCGATGTAGTCGGTCATGTAATTGTCCGTTTCTTTGGCAAAATACCGTTCCAGCGTGTGCATCATGATATCGGCGCAGCCGCAGGCTTTTTGCAGTTTCGGCGCGCTGAAAGTAAGCTCTGGGTTCATGACGGCAAAGCACGGGCGGTTGAACGGCGTGCTGAGACCGCGTTTCTGCTTTGTTATTTCGTTCGTGAGCACGGCGGAATCGCTTGTTTCGCTGCCGGCTGCGGCAAGTGTAACGATGCTGGCCATCGGCGTTGTTTTGGTGAGGGCGATTTTTTTCGTCCAGATATCCCAGATATCGCAGTCCGGATACTGAATGCCGTGCGCAATGGCTTTGGCGGTGTCGATGACGGAGCCGCCGCCGATTGCTAGTACGAAGTCGATTTTTTCCGCCAGCGCTTTTTTTACGCCGTCATTGACGAAGGATACGAGCGGATTGGGCTGAACGCCGCCGAGCGTGGAGACGGTTAGATTGGCACTTGTCAGCTGAGCGCAGATTTTATCCAGCAGACCGCTTTTTTTGACGGAACCGCCGCCGAAGACGATTAGGACGTTATGGCCGTTGTATTTTTTTATTAAATCGGCTGTCTGATTTTCGCTGTCTTTGCCGAAAATCATTTCCGTAGGACAGTAAAATGTGAATTTCTGCATGATGATTACCTCGTACAATCAGTGAGTGAGCTGCATGATTTTATTTAAGTTGATGTCGTTTATGGAATTTACCACCACGTCGGCGCGCGATAAATCCTGCGGACCGGAGTTCGGATTGTCATAAGCGATACAGTATGCGCCGGCATCTTTAGCGGCGGCAATTCCGGCTGTGGCGTCTTCGATGACAACGCAGTCTTTCGGCAGCAGGCCGAGAGCTTTGGCTGTTAAGGAGTAAATCGCCGGGTTCGGTTTGCTGGCCGGCAGTTCGGCACCGCTTAAAATGTATTTGAAACAGTCAGCCAGACCGAATTTTGTCAGCACGGCATTGATGATTTTTCTGTCGGCGGAAGAAGCAAGCGCGACGGGAATATTATTTTCGTGCAGTTCGTATAACAAATCCAAAATGCCGTCAATCGGATATACGGTATTACTGTCGATGATGTATTCCAGATAAATTTTATGTTTGTAATCGACCATTTCCTGAACAGAAACAGGCTTTGTTGCAAGATGAACAAAATCGCTGAAAAAGGCTTTGGCAGAACGTCCTACGTATGCCACGCAATCTTCCATGCTGCAAGGTATACCGAAATGAGTCAAAGTGCGTATTTTCATGTCGGCATGAATGGATTCGCTGTCAATGATTACACCGTCCATATCAAAAATAACTGCTTTCATTAAGGTGGTCCTCCAATTTTATTATTTATTAATTTATTATTTGTAGGATAAGAAAACTCCTACAATAAGTAAGCATAACATTTATGAATTAAAACGGCAAGTAAGATTATTTTTTACTGAATTTATTGATGACGAAATTCTGGAAGCGGTGGGCGGCAAGCGACATCGGACGGTTGGCATACCAGGCAAGGCCTATCTCGCGGCTGCATTTTGGTGCATTGACGGACAGAAATTTTATGTCCAGATGGTCCATGCCCGGAATTTTGGGCACGAGTGAAACGCCGAGCCCTGCGGCGACAAGGCTGGCTACCGTGATGATTTCATCGCCTTCAAAGCGGATTTTCGGATGAATGGATGAAAGTTCGAACAGATGTTCCGTCTTGGTGCGCAGTCCGTAGCGCGGTTTCAGCGTGATGAACGGTTCGGAAGCGATTTCTTCCATATTGATTATATCTTTTTGCGCCAGCGGATGCGTGGTCGGCACGATGATGTACAGTTTTTCTGTCAGCAGCGGCACCCAGGCGATATCGGACATATTGATGGGCGCACTGCACAGGCATAAATCCGATTCGCCCTTGAATAACTGCTTCGACAGTAAAAATGAGTGGTTCTGATTCAGGGAAAACTGAATTTTGGGGTAGAGTTTGCGGAATTCCTTGACCAAATCCGGCACGAGGTACGCTCCGAGCGAGTGCATGAACGATAAATTGATGACGCCGCTGTCCGGTTCGGCCATGTTCATGATGTCCTGGCGCGCCGTTTCCAGTTCCAACAGTATTCTTTCGGCATAGGATAAAAATGTCTGGCCGTATTGCGTCAGGGCGACTTTGCGGCTGTCGCGCGCAAATAATTTTACATTGAGGTCTTTTTCCAGCCGGCCGATGGAGCGGCTCAGTGCCGGTTGAGACACGTTCAGGGATTTTGCAGCTTTAGTAAAATTTTTTATATGTGCTAGGGCTACAAAATATTCTAACTGATTTAATTCCATTAAAATATTTCCTCCAAATTGATTTTACGGTATTAATTTGCCTGTTGTGTTAGTAAAACATCGAGCTTGCAGCCAGCAGTATAATACTTTATATTCGTTCGATGTCGGCACTTAACCTCACTAAATATAAACTATTATACTGCTTTATCCGTTGTGTTAGTAAAACATCGAACCTATAGCCAGCAGTATAATAGTTTATATTCGTTCGATGTTAGCACTTAACCTCACTAAATATAAACTATTATACTGCTTTGAGAAATTAACTAGCACAACAAGTACTGCTTTAGGAAATTAAATGGCACAACAGGTATTTTATATTTATATATGGTAAATTTTTTGCATAATATCTTTATTATAAGACAAATTTATAAAATATGCAGTAAAAAGTATTGACAAGATGAAAAAGATGAATTATTATATTAAAGTATCATAAATCCTGCTGGTATAGCTCAGTTGGTAGAGCAACGCATTCGTAATGCGTGGGTCGTAGGTTCAAGTCCTATTACCAGCTCCAGATGAAATTTAAAGCCTTTGCATTTTCTTGCAAAGGCTTTTTTTGTGTGTTATGATAGTCTGCGTAACAAATAGTATGATGAACAGTAGCCGTAGATGAACTGTATCATGCTGAATAAAACTATTTGCTATGCACAATAAAATATCGCTCGTATCATTGATTTAAATTATGACCGAGACGGAGGAGAGATTTTAATGATTTTATGTCAAAATGTAGCTGAATTGAAAAATTCAGTGGCGAAATTTAAGCAGGAAGGTAAATCTATCGGATTGGTGCCGACAATGGGCGCGCTGCATGAAGGCCATGCTTCGCTTATCAAAGCATCTCATGCGGAAAATGACATCACGATTGTGAGTGTGTTTGTAAATCCTACGCAGTTCGGACCGAATGAAGATTATGCCGCTTATCCGAGAACTTTGGAGAAAGACTGCACCGTAGCGCAGCAGGCGGGTGCGGATATCGTATTTGCACCGAAAAAAGAAGATTTGTATCCGCATGAGGATATGACATGGGTGGAGGTTACCGGCGATATCACGAAAGTTTTGTGCGGCCGCAGCCGTCCGATACATTTTCGCGGCGTTACGACGGTTATAACGAAATTATTCAACTTGACACAGCCGGACAGAGCATATTTCGGCTTGAAGGACGCACAGCAGACGCAGGTTCTGCAGCGTATGGTTGAAGATTTGTTTTTCAATGTAGAACTCAGAATTATGCCTATCGTGCGCGAGGCTGACGGATTGGCGAAAAGCTCGCGCAATGTATATTTATCTCCGCAGGAAAGAATGGCGGCGCTTATTCTTTCTCGCAGCTTGAAACATGCGCATGATTTGTATATGCAGGGTGAAAGAAATACGGCCGTGCTTTTGCAGGCAGTAACTAAAATGATTGAAAGCGAACCGCTGAGCAATATTGATTATATAGAAATGTACAGACTGCCGGGTCTTTTGCCGGTTGATGAAACTATTTCCGGGAAGGTGCTTTTGGCTGTAGCTGTGAAATTCGGCACGACCCGCTTAATCGACAATGTGGTTTTGGGGGACGAATGATGCTGTACAATATGTTTCATGGAAAAATTCACCGCGCCACGGTAACAGAAGCTAATTTAGAATATATGGGCAGTATTACGATAGATGAAAATCTGCTGGAGCTTTCAGGCATATTGCCGGGCGAACGGGTGCAGATTGTCAACAACAATAACGGCGAGCGGCTGGAAACGTACACCATCGCTGGAAAGCGCGGTAGCGGCGTTATCTGTCTGAACGGTGCGGCGGCGCGCAGAGCGCAGGTCGGCGATACGGTTATTATCATCGCTTATGCCATGATGAATGAAGCAGAAGCGAAAAATCTCGTTCCGAAAGTTGTAATGGTGGATGAGCACAATCAGCCGGTAAAGCTGCGCGGAACGGAGCTTGAAGGCGAAATAGGCTGATAAAATACGGATAGAAATATAGAGGCGCAATATTATTTATGTTGCGGCCTCTATTTTTTAGTTTTATAATGATTTCGGTTGAAGTAATTAAGAGGAGATGTGTTTATGAAGCTGATAACTTTTGCCGGTCCGCCGTCCGTGGGGAAGACTTCCGTTATTTTGCGGCTGCTGGAGGTTCTGCGCCGCGAGGATAAAAAAGCGGGCGTGATAAAATTCGACTGTCTGACGACGTTTGACCGTCAAGTGTATGAGCAGGCAGATATTCCAGTGCAAATCGGCCTGTCGGGAAAATTCTGTCCGGACCATTTTTACATAAGCAATATTGAAGAAGGTGTAAACTGGGGAAAATCGCAGGGATTTGATTATCTGATTACGGAAAGCGCGGGATTGTGCAACCGCTGTTCGCCGTACATTGAAAATATACTTGCCGTATGCGTCATTGACTGTCTGTCGGGCATACAAACGCCGCGCAAAATCGGGCCGATGGTGAAATTTGCCGATGTAATCGTCGTGACGAAGGGCGATATCATTTCGCAGGCGGAGCGCGAGGTTTTTCTGTACAATGTTTATCAGGCAAATCCGAAGGCGCAGGTCATCTTTGTGAACGGCATTACGGGGCAAGGTGCATTCATGCTGAAAAAATACATTGCTCAGTTTGCCGATATCGACGGTTTGAGCGGCGCTAAGCTGCGCTTTACTTCACCGGCGGCCGTCTGCTCGTATTGTACGGATGAAATGCGCGTCGGTGAAAAATATCAGCTGGGCATGACGAAGAAAATGGAATTTAGATGAGGTATGGTATTATAATATGGATTTTAAGGAATTTATAGAAACGCATACGATTGGCGAGATAAAAAAAGTATATCCGCCGGTTGTTGATTATCTGGACAATACGGGATTGTGGAATTTGCCGGAAAATCTCACTTTTGCCAAAGCATTTGAAGATATTGACGAAGAAGATTTGTGGCAGGTTGGCATCAAAGGCGGCAATATTGCAGACGAACTGGCAAAATTCATTGCCGCCATGCGCGACGTTGATATGCATACGGAAAATAATATTGAAAGTATCACGATTATCGGCGGCATGAATAAACAGGGCGAAGCGGAAAATGTGAAGCTTTCGATATACACAGGCGAGATAGTCAGTATTGTCGGGCCGACTGGTTCGGGAAAAAGCAGGCTGCTTGCCGATATTGAATGTCTGGCGCAGGGTGATACGCCGACGAGGCGGCAGATACTTATAAACGGCAAAGCACTTGATGATGAAGCGCGGTTTGATTTTGACGGTAAACTCGTAGCGCAGCTGTCGCAGAACATGAATTTCATCATGGACGTGAGCGTGGAGGATTTTCTCATAATGCACGCCAAAGTGCGTCTGGGCAGGGAATGCGATTTGGCGCAGACGGTTAATCGATGCTATGCTATGGCCAATGAATTGGCGGGCGAAAAATTTACGCTTGACACGAAAGTTACGCAGCTGTCCGGCGGTCAGTCGCGCGCACTCATGATTGCTGATGTTGCCTGCATCAGCTCTTCGCCGATTGTATTGATTGATGAGATAGAAAACGCTGGTATCGACCGGCAGCAGGCGGTTAAAGTTTTGGCAAAAAGTGAAAAAATCGTCATTATGTCTACACATGACCCGCTGCTTGCGCTTAACGCCGATAAACGCATTGTCATAAAAAACGGCGGCATAGCCAAGATTATTGAAACGACAGAGCAGGAGAAAGCTTGTATCGAACGGATTAGAAAACTTGATGATATCTTGCTTGATATACGCCGCCGTCTGCGCTGCGGCGAATTAATTGAAAAAATTTAAGAAGAAATTGGGAAATGAGAGGATTTTCAGTGATGAAAAAATATCTGCTTAGTTTTTTATTGATGATAAGCAGTTTTTTATGTATAATGCCGACTGCTATGGCGCGCATACCGTATTCGTATCTGAATATCGGCGGCCTTACGCCCGACCAGCAGATAGGCTCGGCTTATTACGTGTACGGCAGACCGACGGCCAATCTCGCTGTGCGCAACTGCGGTGATTTTTATATAAATGAAGCGACATACAATAGTGAATTGATGGTTTACTATATAAACGGCGGCTGGAACGAAAACGGACGTATTCGCGCCATCGTTTGCTCGGAGGATAATATCGCCACGAATATGGGCGTGAAAGTCGGCATGACGAAAGATACGGTTTGGCAGGTGTATGGCGACCCGGACAGAAGATTTGCCGAAACAGACGGCTCATCGTGGTGCTATCTGTCGAGCAGTACCGACCATCCGAATATGCCGCTGTATTTCTTTTTTGATGATAAAGACGTGATTGATACAATTGTTGTCGGCGATATTGGCTATTATTATTAAAATTTTCTATTTACTGAGTTCTTTGCTTGTCAAAGAAATTGAATCAAAAAAAGTTGCCGAAAAAGAAATCCTTTAGTTCGTAGTCCATAAGAGATTTTCACTAAAAAAGCTATCGTGAAAATGCTCTCACAGGTTCGCCCAGTGCAGCGTCAGCGAAACGTTAAAAAGGTTTTCTTTTTGGTTTATTTTTCTTTTGTCTTTCAAAAGAAAAATGAACTATAAATAGAAATTTTGGGGTTGACAAATAGTATTAATAGTGTTAATTTAATCATAGAAAAAGTTAATACAGAAAAGGACAGGTGTCTGTTTATCAGACTTAATAGGGAATTCGGTATAAGCCGAAGCGGTCCCGCCACTGTAAAGACGAGCGATTTCACATTTATGTCATTGGGTTTTTCCTGAGAAGGCGTGAATAGCGATGACTCTGAGCCAGGAGAACTGCCTGTTTGATAATTACCGTTAGCATTTATATGCTTGAACCTGCGAGTGATGGGAAGGCGATTTTGTAATAGGCATGATATCGGTCTATTTATAAGAATACGTTCCCTAATTCCAGTTTTGGAATTAGGGTTTGTTTTTTATATGGATAAATGTCGTTATTTATGAAAGGTCTACTCATTTGCGGGTAGGCCTTTTTTGCTGCAATTTTATTGTGAGGTGAAAAGAGAAAAATTTTTTAATAAAAAAATAAAGGAGTGGTAATAATTTGAAGCGATTTATCAATCGTTTGACACAGATGATAATTACTTTAATCGGTGTCAGCTTTTTGACTTTCTGTCTGACGTATCTGTCGCCGGGAGACCCTGCCGCTATGGTTTTAGAGGCTTCCGATACGATTGTATCACAGGAGGTTTTAGAAAAGACACGCGAAGAAATGGGACTTAACGACCCGTTTCTTGTTCAGTACGGCAACTGGGTATGGGGCGTTCTGCACGGTGATATGGGCATGTCTTATTCTGGTAAAAAACCAGTTGTAGACAAATTAATGGAAGGTTTTGCCGGAACGGTACTTTTGGCAATTACAACAATTTTTTTGATACTGTTGATTTCCTTGCCGCTTGGCATATTCTCCGCCGTTCATTGTAATAAGATACCGGATTTTGTCGTCAGGGTATTTTCATTTATCGGCGTATCGATGCCTAGTTTCTGGGTGGGCCTGATATTGTTGTACATTTTCGGTTTGAAGCTGGGTCTGTTTCCGATAGCGACGGCTACCGTTACGCCGAGCGGGCTTGTTCTGCCGGCGCTTACGCTGGCTATATATCAATCAGCGAAATATACGCGCCAAGTTAGAACCGTTATTTTGGATGAACTCAATCAGGATTATGTAATCGGAGCAAGAGCAAGAGGTCTGTCGGAAAATATGATACTGTGGAAGCATGTTTTGCCCAATGCCGTCTTGCCGCTGATTACTTTGCTCGGCATGTCTATCGGCTGGCTTTTAGGCGGCGTGGCTGTGATTGAAACTGTTTTTGCCTGGCCGGGTATGGGCAGAATGGCCGTATACGCTATAACCATGCGGGATTATCCCCTGATTGAAGGTTTTGTTTTATGGATTGCCGCTATGTATACCATAATTAATTTTTTGGTGGATTTATCGTATACATACCTTGACCCGAGATTGAAAAAAGGAGAAATGAAATGATGGATTTTATGAGAAAGAATAAATTATTCTCCTTTTATACTTTTTTAGTTATTTTAGTTTTTATTATTGCACTTTCCGCGCCGATACTGGCAACGCATGACCCGTATGAATCGAATATGGCGAATGTTTTGCAGATGCCCAGTGCCGAGCATATTTTAGGCACGGATAAGCTGGGACGTGATACGTATTCCCGTATAATTTACGGTACGCAGACTTCATTGTTCATGACGGTATGCCTTGTTGTACTGACAGCTGCAATCGGTTCTCTAGTGGGAATTTTATCAGGCTATTTCGGCGGCAGAGTGGAAACGGTGCTGATGCGTCTTGCCGATATGATGCTGTCTTTCCCTGGCGTGGTTTTAGCTATTGCTATCGCCGGTATTCTGGGCGGAAATATTATCAATACGATTTTGGCGCTCGTCGTTGTGAGCTGGGCAAAATATGCCCGATTGGTGCGTAGTCTTGTCATAAAATTGCGTCATAATGATTTTATAACTGCGGCGCGCGTAAACGGAACGACTACGATTAATATTCTTTGGCGTCATATCATTCCAAATATTCTGCCGATGGTTGTGATAACGGGAGCAATGGACATAGGAACGATGATGATGGAGATTGCAGGTCTGTCTTTTCTCGGGTTTGGTGCACAGCCGCCTACACCTGAGTGGGGATTGATGCTAAATGAAGGCCGCCAGTATATTCAGACTGCACCGTGGCTGATGATTTATCCGGGTATTGCCATTTTTATCGTAGTTGCCATTTTTAATTTATGGGGCGACAGTCTGCGTGATATTTTAGACCCGAGACAGGAATGATTTTTAGAAAAGAGGCTATATATGAAAAGTTTTAGAATGAAAAAATTATGGAAAGCTGTAAGTTTAGGTCTTTGCGGCATATTATCCGCCGGCATTATCGCCGGCTGCGGCTCCGATAATACCGCCGTTGATAAAAATACTTTGAAATTCGGTGTAACGAACTTTGCCGATACGCTTGAACCGACACAGAACTATTTCGGCTGGGTTGTAATGCGTTATGCACTAGGCGAATGCCTGACGAAATTCGATGAGAAGATGAATGTTCAGCCGTGGCTGGCGGAAAGCTGGTCGATAAGTGATGACCATTTGACTTGGACGTTTAAAATTCGCGATAATGTGAAATTTTCCAACGGCAATCCGCTGACGGCGGAAGCTGTAAAGGCGTCAATTGAACGTGCTTTTGCTAAAAATACGAGAGCCGCGACATTCTTTGAATATACGGAGATGAAGGCGGACGGACAAAATCTGATTATAACTACGACAAAACCGCAGCCCAATATGCCGGGCTTTCTGGCTGACCCGCTGTTTATAATCGTTGATGTTACGGCGGAACAGCAGGGTCGCAATTTCGCCAGCGAAGGCCCTGTCTGCACAGGTCCGTATAAGGTAGAGTCGTTCGTCAAGGAAAAAGCCGTTATGGTCAGAAACGAAAATTACTGGGACGGCGAAGTGCCGTTTGAACGAGTGGAAATTCCGTCCATTGACGACCCGAATACACGAGCTATGGCGCTTCAGTCCGGTGAAGTCAATTTTGCTGTAAATATCGCTGCCGGTGATATTGATTTGTTCCGCAATAATGACAAGTTCTATATTGATGAGATTTCTTCACTGCGTACAGTTCTTGCCCGTATTAATCAAAAAGGCGTATTGGGCGACCCGAAAGTACGTGCGGCGTTTATCAGTGCCTGCGACAGGGAAAATTACAATAATGTATTGTTGAAAGGTACGTTCATTCCGGGCAAAGCACCGGTGCCGCCTTCCATGGATTACGGTTTTGACCAGCTTAAAGACCCGAATGCCTATAACCCTGAACGTTCCAAACAGCTACTTGCCGAAGCAGGCTGGAGCGACAGCGACGGCGACGGAATTTTAGATAAAAACGGTCAGCCTCTAAGTGTGGATTTTGTTGTATACAACAGCCGTGCCGAACTGCCGCTTTATGCCGAAGCCGTTCAGGCTGATGTGAAAAAAGTCGGCATCAATGTGAATATCAAGAATGTGGATTATAACCTGATTGATAAGATGGGTATTGACGGCGAATATGATTTACTTATTTCCAATATCACTACGGCCAATACGGGCGACCCGGAAATTTATCTGAGCTGGTACTGGAAGACAAACCATAACGGGGACAATCCGCAAAACGGCTCCGGTTACAGCAATCCTCAGCTCGACAGCGTACTTGATCAGCTGTCGGTGGAATTTGACAAGGAAAAACGCCGTCAGCTCATTATTGAAGCTCAGCAGATTATTATGAACGACGGTGCGGCACTGTTTTTAGGTTATCCGCAGACTAATATCGTAAGTTCAAAAGGACTTGACGGCGTAGTGATGTACCCGTCCGATTATTACTGGCTGACCAATAAGATAAAGCCTGCCAATTCTTGAAAAGGGGCGAAGTAAAGATAAATGTTACTAAATGTATCGGATTTAACTATTCAATACGGTAAGAATAAACAGCCGACTGTACAAAATGTCAGTTTTTCTCTCAACAGCGGTGAAATCATGGCAATAGTCGGCGAGTCGGGTAGCGGTAAAACGACCGTCATCAGAGCGATACTGGGCTGTCTGCCCGCCAGCGGCAAAGTTACGGCAGGAAAAATCATTTTTGAAAACAGAGATTTACTGACCTACAGCAATAAAGATTGGCTTAATCTTCGCGGCAAAAATATTTCCATGATATTCCAGGACAGCGGCAATATGCTGAACCAGATTCTGCCTATCGGCAGACAGTTCACGGAATATCTTCGAGTACACGATAATCTGACAGAGCAGGAAGCATATTTCTTTGCAACGGAAATGCTTACCCGCATGAATTTGCCTAATCCGGACAATATAATGAACTCTTATCCATTTGAACTTTCCGGCGGTATGCGTCAGCGTGTAGGTATTGCTATGGCGACGATATTCAGACCGGAGCTGCTTTTGGCGGATGAGCCGACTTCTGCGCTTGATGTAACAACGCAGGCACAGATAGTAAAAGAATTGATGTTTGTACCACGTACCTGTGGAACGGCAATGATTGTCGTAACACACAATATTGGCGTAGCGTCGTATATATCGGATAAAATTATGGTAATGTCGCACGGTAAGATAGTAGAATACGGCAAGGCGAAAGATATTATCAATTCGCCAAAAGATGAATATACAAAGACACTACTTGCCTCAGTACCGCAGATAGGAGGCAAAAGATATGTCTGAAACGATTATGCAGGTCAAGCATATAACAAAAAAATTTCCAGTCAGTGGCAATAAATTTCTGATGGCTTGCGATGATATTAATCTGACGATAAAATCCGGGCAGACTGTCGGTATTGTAGGTGAATCCGGTTGCGGTAAGTCGACGCTTGTAAAAACTATATTAAATATGCACGCACCTACTAGCGGTGAAGTTATTTTTCATGAAAAAGACATCACGAAATTAAAAGGTGAAGCAAAACGTCAAAATTGTCGCAACATCCAGATGGTTTTTCAAGACCCGACAGCGGCATTCGACCCGAAGATGAAAATTGCCGATATTATCTGCGAGCCGCTTTTAAATTTCAATCTGATAAAAAAATCGCAGATAAAGCAGAAAGCACGTGAACTATTGGAACTTGTAGAACTACCGGCGGACTTGGTAGACAGATACCCGAATAATATGAGTGGCGGTCAGCGTCAGCGCGTAGCTATCGCCAGAGCTTTAGCACTGGAACCAGAAATAATTGTTTGCGATGAAGCGACAAGTGCACTGGACGTTTCCGTACAGGCAAAAATAATTGAACTTCTCGTAAGACTGCAGCGGGAAAAAAATATTACTTATATTTTTATCTGCCATGATTTAGCCCTTGTCAGTCTGTTTTCGCACCGCATCGCCGTTATGTATCTCGGCAATATCGTAGAAAAAATCGACGGAGATAAATTGCAGCAGGCACAGCACCCGTATACACAGGCACTGTTAAGATCAATCTTCTATGTAGATGAAGAAAAAAATAAAAATATTGAAACACTTACAGGTGAGATACCGAGTCCGCTCGATTTGCCGATAGGCTGTCCGTTTCAGAACCGCTGCAAATACTGTAAAGATATTTGCAAACAAACAAAACCGCAGTTGGAAGAAGTATCCTCCAATCATTTTGTAGCCTGCCATTTGGTTTAATCCAGGTTAGTTGAATATATCTTTCCCTTTCTCTTATCCCTCAAAAACACCTATAAAGATTTATTTTTTATAATCCGTTGTGCTAGTAAAACATTGAGCCTGTAGCCAGCAGTATAATAGTTTATATTTGTTCGATGTTGGCACTTAACCTCACTAAATATAAACTATTATACTGCTTTGAGAAATCAACTAGCACAACAAGTATTTTTTATAGGTGTTTTTTTCTTGAAAAATAGATTGATTAAAGGAGCATTTTAAATATAATGAAATTATTAGCACAATTAATTCTTGCAGGACTAATTACGGCAACAGCGACAACGTGTTTTGCCCAGTCGTCGCAGGAACAGAAAAATGAAAGCTCGGTAGAAACTGAAACGATAAGTGTACAGGAAGAAGCACCGGCTGTGGAAAAAGACAAGGCTGATGTTATAACGTTTAAAGGCTTATCACGCTACGATATTCGCCGCGACAATCGACCTGGACGAGAAGGCGAAACACGAAAATCGCTTTGGCGCAACCGTTTAGAACCGACAGTAAATTTGGGCGACGGCTGGAAAATTAAGAGCCGTATGGATTTTGAAAAGAATTACAAAGCTAAAGGCGACGATAAATCACATTTTTATAATCGTATGCTTTATTTGCAGGGAACGGCATTTGGCGGCACAATTTCGCTCGGTAAAGTTGATTATGCTGATTTTGCCAATATGGACATCGCCTATGGTATGATATTCGATGATTATGTAAAAGGCGTAAAATACAGTTATACGGATAAACCGACAGGCAATATTTATACGGCAATGATTGGTAATTTTGACTCTCCATATAATGATAACGTAAACGGCAAAATGTACTATGACCCGCCGAAGCAGGCATATCCGGAAAGCGATGCGCTGCATTATGTAGGTCTACAGGCGGAATTGCCCATTTCGGATAAAATGATGATGGGCGCAGCATATCACAATGTAAAAAGCGGTGAACTTGAGGATACGCAGCAAATTTTGGAAGTTGCCGGTGAATATAAATTCGACAATAATTTCAAACTGGGCGGCGTTTATGCTATTTCCAATCTGGATGCAGATAAATATGATTTGGGCAACAGTGAGCAGGAACAGGCATATATTCTCCAGCTGAATTATAAAGGTGCTAAAAGAAATCAGCCGAATACGTACGGTTTGTGGGCAGCGTATAAAAATATCGGTGAATTGGCTACATTCATACCGACGTATACGAATGCTTTTGTAGGTGAACAGGGATATGAAATTGGCGGCAGATATGTAATTGCTAAAAATCTTACAGGCGAGGTTTCTTATTTCAACGGAAATGATATTGAAAGCAATCAGACAAAAACACGCTGGTTCGGCCGCGTTGAATACCGTTTTTAAAAAATAAAATAATTAAACGATGGGAGATAATATGGTATCGCAATTAACGTATAAGGAATATTTAATGGTGACAGTACCGTTTATGCTGTCAACGGCGACACAACCGCTTTTGGGGGCAGTGAATACGGCTATTATGGGGCATATGAGCGAAGTCTTTTATATTGCTGCCGTATCACTTGGTGTTATTTTGTTCAATAATATTTACTGGCTGTTCGGCTTTCTAAGAGTGTCAACGACCGGCTTTTCGGCACAGGCACTGGGAAAAGCATGTGATGAAAGCCGATTTCTGGCACTTTTTAGACCGCTTATTATAGCGATTGTCATCAGCGTATTATTCATTATAATGTATCCATTTATTTTCAGTTATTATGTTGAATTTATGTATCCGGAAGCACAGGTTGTTGAACTTATGCGCCGTTATTGTGATATTGTTATCTGGGGAGCTCCTTTTGTTTTACTCAACTATGTAACACTAGGATGGCTTATGGGGCAGATGATAATCCGTTATACCATGTTTATGCAGATATCTATGAACGTGGTAAATATTATTCTGTCTTTTGCTTTTGTTTTTATGCTGAAGATGGATATCGAAGGAGTAGCGTATGCTTCACTTGTTGCTCAAATTTATGGATGTATCGTCGGTTTTGTGGCGATTTATTTTCGTGGTAAGCTGAAACTTTCTCCGCAGTATGTAGCGCAGCTGAAAAAAATAAAACCGTTTTTGTCCATGATGAAGGTCAATACGGATTTGATGCTCAGAACAATATGTCTTTTGACTATTAATAATCTGTTCGCTATGGCGGGAAGTTCGCTTGGAACAACAACACTTGCAGCAAATGCTGTTATCTTGGAAATAATTTTTATTCTTGTGTATTTTATCGACGGAATGGCAAATGGTGTCAGTGTTTTTGCGGGAAAAGCTTTGGGGACGAAGGATAAGCAGTTATTAAGTAGGACATTGCAAATTGGTTTGCGTTGTCTAGCAGTATTTATAGCAGCAGGTTTAATAGTCGTGTATTTGAGCAGGTCGTATCTTATCAGTATTATGACCAATTTGCCGGAAGTGTCTTTATATGCCGATGATTATAGCATATTTCTCGTAATTCATCCGATTTGTGCAGGTGTAGGACTTTTATTGTATGGCATATATACAGGTATAGGGCAGACTGCTTCTATTAGAAATATGATGTTTATCGCTGTAATATTCTTTTACATTTGTCAAAATATTTTAATGGGATATTTTGGTAATTACGGTATATGGATGACCTATTCATTGACATATCTGTTGGAGTCTGCGATATTAGTATTATTTTTACCGCAGCTGAAACGAAAATTTTAAATGGAAATATTGATAAATCTGTTATATTTTACCTGGCTATTGTATAATTGATTATAGTTAATTAGACAATTACCTATCTTTTGTCGATTGATATATGTTAGAATTTATATAATAATTAAGTATATATGATTAGCGAAAGGTGGTTTCTTTTTGAAAGCAAGAGCTGTAATAATTGATGCTTTTTGGCAATTATACAAAGAAAAAAGTATAAAACAGATAACAGTAACTGAATTGATGAACAAGGCCGGATATCATCGTAGCGTTTTTTATCAGTATTTTAGAGATATTTATGATTTATTGAAGCAGGAACAGGACGCATTTTTTGCCGAGGTGGACAATCTTTGGCAGGATATGGCACCGGAAATTTTAAATGAGAATTACAGTACATTACTTATTGAAAAAATAAATGAACTTTCGCTTAAGTATGAATTCAAAGTGGACATTTTATTAAAACATAATGATGAAACGGATTTTAGAGATAAATTCAATGAGATTTTAAGGAAAAACCTTTATAATTTATTAAATTTGCAGGAAAATGACATCAAGGTAAAATTGGCATTGGAAGTTTATATCAGCGGACAGCTGGAGTCGCTGGTATATTTTCATAAACATAAGAACAGACTTGATTTTAAGGATTATCTGGAAGTGACGAAGTCGATATTTCAGACTTGTGTCAAGCAGATAGAACAGCTGCAAAGCAAAATGGAATGAATTTGCGATTAACAGTGATACAAATAAGTCGACACTTTTTGCTGATATGTCTATTGTTATAACCGAATAGGATTTATATAATATTTATAGAGTAGTTATTAAAGTAAGCAGAACTTCAAGTATGGAGAACTGTGCAGAGGGCTGTTGGCAAGTCCTTTAAGAATAAAATCAACAGATATTTTGGTTTAGTTTCTTAAAAATCCCATATTTTTAGACATGGGGAATGTCAAATGATGCTATTTGGTATACTTAATACTTCCCGAATATATCAAATGACCTCCGGTGTTTTTAAGTGTTATTTGTTTTAACAGCAGTTTGACTGCTGTTTTTTCTTTTTACGGACAAAAATTTGCAAAAAAATGACCGCAGCTAAAGGATTAAAGGCTGCGGTTTTTTATATAAACAACAATAAGAGGAGTCATATTGGGATAGGCTTTTTTATTTTACAATTATATGGTTAATCAGCGTGCGCAGTTCTCCAAAACCACTCTGGGCTAAGAGGTTGTGCAGATACATATAGGAAACCTGCGCGCCGATATAATTTCTGAAGTCATTGAATAATTTTCCGTTGAGGTTGTCGCCAGAGAAATTATAGTCTTTCTGGGCAATTTCCCGCAGTGCTTCCACTACTTTTGTAGCGGCACTGCCGCTGAGCACCCAGTCGTGGTCGCCGAGATGGACGATGTATCCTTCCTGATGCTGCGGATAAGGCAGTTTTGTGCCGGATTTGTCCAAAAGACCGTATTGAACAGGATTTACCTGCGCAATGATAGAGGCGGCTTTTATCCAGCCGACAACCTGTGCTTCATCCTTGTCACTGCCGGGATGATTGTGAGCACAGGCCTGCGCTACGATTTCCTCAGCCGGCATACGGCGGTGGATTGCTTCCGTAAGGCTTAAAATGTGATGTGCTCCCGTACCGGCGATGGTATATTCTTTTAGGCTGGAACCGTCTTCGTTCCACTGGAATACCCACGGTTTGGCTAAATCGTGCAAAGCCTGAGCGGAAAGTACGATATCATTATTCACTTCATAGCTGAAAATCTGTTTATAGGTGTTTACAATACCTTCGGAAATGCTCAGGTTAGCTGCCGTATGCGTGCAAAGTCCGCCGGGATAAGGATGATGGCTGCTGTAGCCGCTGCCCGGGCCGGAGATGAAGTCCTGCGGTTTTTTGCCGCTGTACGGCGGGAACAACTGTTCAGGACGGATAGCGGATGTATCCACAAGTCCCGCGTCGGCCAGTTTATTGTAGATATTTGTAACATCGCTGGCGGACGGATACAGCTGCATGAAAGTAGGACGCGTATTTTCGATTAAATCGGCCGTTTTCGCACGCAGATTATTATCAGTTATTTTATTGACGCATGTTTTGATATAATTCAAAGAGGCGTTGACAAGCTGTGATTTTTTGGCGGCCGTTTCGGCATTCGGCAGATTTTGCAGGGAAACGGGTGTAAAATGCAGAGATTTTGTCGTATTTCCCTGGGCAAAAGCCGTTGCACTGTGCAAGCCTTCAAAGTTGAACAGTGCCGCGCCGAGTGCTGCGCTGGCGCCTAATTTAAAGAAATTGCGGCGGGACAATTCGTTCATGAATACACTTCCTAACTTTTTTCTGTCTATAACCTATTGCACCAGTCAATTTCTCAAAGCAGTATAGTAGTTTAATAAACAGCTATACTGCTGGTTTAAAAGCTCGATGTCTTACTGGCACAATGGGTATCTATGATATATGTATCTTGAAAATCTGAATGATTAATACGTATTTCAGTATAAAAGATGAATGTGTAGTTTTGATTTAGCATTGTTAAAAAATTGGTAAAGCGGCTGTAAATTTTTGATAAAGAAAACGCAAAAAAAGCATTATCTGTAAAAAGATAATGCTTTTTTGGAGGTTTATATGAGTTTATTTACTAACGTTTTTGATAATAATCTGCGTATCGGTGATAGTGAGTGCATTCGGGTCGTTGCCTTGAACGAGGCGGAACACTTCAGCCGGAATGTACAGATTATTGTTGATTAAAAGCGGCGCACTGCCGAGTTTAGTCGGAGCGGTCATGCCGATTGCTGTGGTGCTGACGGCGGAATATAAATCTTCGCCGACCGTCATGGTGCATTTCATCGTATCGCTTTCAACAGTGGCGGACTGATTTTCCCTGTCCCAGGTTACAGTGAAGCCGAGTTTATCGCTTACACTTCTCGCTGGAACGAGTATGCAGTCGTTCATGATGACAGGATAGTCATTGATTTTTTCGCTGTTCACGATGATGGATTGCTGAATAACGGGTTTGCCCTCGTCGGAATTTCTGCCGGAAGCGGCAGCAGGAAAGATGTATACGGCAAAAGCTAAAGTACATATTACCATCAGCCATAATTTTTTCATGTTATAACCTTCTTTGTTGTTTATATCTTTATTTTAAATTAATTGGAAAATAAAATCAATTATAACCGGATTAAAATCGGATTAAAAAAAGATTAAACATTTATAGTATGATATCTGTTGTGCTAGTAAAACATTGAGCCTGTAGCCAGCAGTATAGTAGTTTATATTCGTTCGATGTTG
>JFBN01011969.1_pt1 | contig 36131 bp, 28 predicted proteins | sample 768741 | NCBI WGS metagenome assembly JFBN01 (sample SAMN01983846, study PRJNA193217) | chicken gut metagenome | biome: terrestrial biome; isolation source: ceca of Broiler chicken | host: Gallus gallus | place: United Kingdom: England | collected 2010-09-07
ATCTCTTGCAGGAACTCCTGGATTTCGCGTCGCAGTGCGGAATGACGAGCCTCCTTCCCGTCGCGGTGATAACCTCCGCCTTTATCGGGTCGGGAGGAGGCCAGCCGACCGAGGTATGAGGGCGAGGACTGTCTGACGCAGCGAGTTCCACAGCCCCCGAGGACGGCACCAGCCTCCGAGCGACCCGATAACAGCGGCGGCGCTTCTTGGTTCGTTCTTCTCGCTGTAGAGAAGAATGAACATAGCGTGTCACCCCGCACCCCGATGCGCACTATGTCACCCCGCACCTGATGCGGGGTCCAGAAAGGGGTAAGCGTTTGCTGGAAAAGGGGACGCACAAACTGTACTCTCTAACACGGGTATTCCTAGATACCGCGTCGTGGCGCGGTATGACCAAGCGTGTCACCCCGCACCCGATGCGGGGTCCAGCGTAGGACAGACGAGTCGCTTTTTGCAGGTACTCTTGTCGGTATTCCTGGATACCGCGTCGTGGCGCAGTATGACGATAATGTTACCGTGCAAAATGCCACAGGGAGCACAGGTGGCGAGAGGTGTATAAGCAGAAAGGTGATGCCGATTTTGTTTTTTTAAGAAAAAGAATTACTTTTGTTTCGTTCGCCCCAGGGGCGAGCAGACATATTACGACATAAAAAGCGCATTGGCTTTTCTTTCTTACTGATGAAACTTGGCGGTTTAATTGGATAAAGAAAAAGCAAAGTTGATGCTCGCGCTGTTCATACGGCGTGGGCGTTTGCATTATCTCTTTATCCGGGTACGCCAAGACCTCATCAGTGGATATGCAAATTGTCCACGTTTTTTTTGTCTGGAATAGCACTAAGTTTAATCCTTAATATTTACTGTTATGAAGACAAAAATTTTTTTAATGCTCTTTTTGACAATCTTTTTGGTAGCCGGTGTAGCCTGTTCCAAAGATGACAAGGACCCTTCTCTCTTAGCAAATTCGGATCCCGAAGGTTCTGTTCTTGTTTCTATGCTCAAAGAAAAAGAAGGGACAACAATTGTTAATCTTCCAGAAATAGGGAATTTTTATATTGATGAAGGACTTAATTTTGTATCCAGTATTTCTGATCTTGAATTTTGTTCAGTAGGGAAAGTCAATGGGTTGAGTGGCGTTTGCGATATCCCGGATAAAGGGTGGTCCTCTATTGTTGCAGTGCAAGAGGGATATGGCTATTTTATTCGAAACGAGAATGATCGTTATGCTCGTTTGTATGTGGATAAATATATTTGGTCGACAACTGGTATGACAATTTTGGGAGCTTATATAAAATACCAGTCTCCGTATGTTTCTTCCAGTTCTGTATCGAATATGTTTGTAGATGAAAAGTTTAGGCAATATCTTATCAAGAGTTTCGATACTGATTTTAATGGCGAACTAAGTCTTTCAGAAGCAAATATGATACGAGAGGTTTATTGCCCGTCGATGGGAATAACCTCTTTGCAAGGTATAGAATTACTTACTAATATGACGAGGTTATATTGTGACAATAACCAGTTAACTTCATTGGATATCAGTAAAAACAAGTCTTTAAAAATTCTTTCTTGCAAAGGTAATCCGGGTAATGGTTCTGTATTCTCGATAACTGCGTGGTTCGATAATTCCAATATCCCTGAAAATTTTTCAGAGGGAAGCTATACTTATAATGATGGAACTATAACCATAGTTTACAATAAGAAAAATTAGTATTGTATAATGATAACACAACAGGCGGGCGATTCCGAAGAACCTCCCGCCTGTCTGGCTTATTCAACAATAACTAACTCTGTTTTATTACAAGATGCCTTGTGCCATCATGGCCTTGGCCACTTTCATGAAGCCGGCGATGTTGGCACCCTTCACGTAGTTGGTGTAGGTATCGCTCTCCTTGCCGTAGCGGGTACACTGCTCGTGAATGTCGTGCATGATTTGTTTCAGTTTCTGGTCCACCTCTTCGGCCGTCCAGCTGATCTTCATGGAGTTTTGCGTCATCTCCAAGCCGCTCACCGACACGCCGCCGGCATTGGCTGCCTTGCCCGGAGCGTAGAGAATCTTGGCTGCGAGGAACTGCTCGATGGCCTCGGGGGTCGAGGGCATGTTGGCACCCTCCGATACGGCGAAACAGCCGTTGGCCAGCAGGGTGCGGGCATCGTCGCCGTCGAGTTCGTTCTGGGTGGCACTGGGCATGGCGATGTCGCACTTCTCGCCCCAGGGACGTCCGCCCTCGACATATTTGCAACCATACTCCTCGGCATATTCGCGTATGCGGCCGCGGTAGAGGTTTTTGAGTTCAAAGATATAGGCCAGTTTCTTCTCGTCGATACCGTCGGGATCGTAGATGTAGCCGTCGCTGTCGGACATGGTCACCACCTTGGCGCCCAGCGAGATGAGCTTCTGCACGGTATATTGGGCTACGTTGCCCGAACCCGATACGGTGACTACCTTGCCTTTGAGGTCGATGCCGCGGGTTTTGAGCATCTCGAGCAGGAAATAGACGTTGCCGTAGCCGGTGGCCTCGGGACGAATGAGCGAACCGCCGAATTCGAGTCCTTTGCCGGTGAAGGTTCCCGTGTTCTCGCGGGCCAGCTTCTTGTACATGCCGTACATGTAGCTTACCTCGCGGCCACCCACGCCGATATCGCCGGCCGGCACGTCGGTATCGGGGCCGATGTAGCGCCACAGTTCGGTCACGAAGGCCTGGCAGAAGCGCATGATTTCCATGTCGGATTTTCCTTTGGGGCTGAAATCGGAACCACCTTTACCGCCACCCATCGGCAGCGTGGTGAGGGCGTTTTTGAAGGTCTGCTCGAAGGCGAGGAATTTCAGGATAGAAGGATTGACCGATGAGTGGAACCGGATACCTCCCTTGTAGGGACCGATAGCGTTGTTGTGTTGCACACGGTAGCCCATGTTGGTCTGCACGCGACCCTGGTCATCGACCCAGGTGACCCGGAACGAGAAGATGCGGTCGGGGATACACAAGCGTTCAATCAGGTTGTAGCGGTCAAACTCGGGGTGCTGGTTGTACACCTCCTCGATGGTCGACAATACCTCTTCCACCGCCTGGTGGTACTCCGGCTCGTTGGGGAACCGGCGTTTCAATTCGTTTAATACTTCTGTCGTTTTCATTGATAAGTATGTTATTTGGTTAGATGGATGCGACTGCCTGTGTAATACCCTGCAAGTGTGCAGATTGGAACAGTAGCCTGGTGCCGCTTATGGGTTCAATCTGGTGACAATCTGTGCCAAATAGAGGGTATTTTGCTTTGCATGTGCCGGCAAAGATAGTAAAAAGAAATAAAGTGAAAGCATTTTTACAGAAAAACTTTCACTTTAAAATAAAAATTGACAAAATAATATCTATTTGAGTGGTTTATGGGCTGTGATGTGTAAGATACTTCATATTTATGCTATTTCGCCACGGGTTGAAGCCCCATAGCGGCAGCCGTCTCGAGCATGAACTGACGGGCGGGCTCGTGCTCGTTGGGAATCTTCCCGTCGAGAATTGCCTCTTTGATGGCCGACAGGATTTCACCCACTGGTCGCGAGGGGGGAAGCCCGAAAGTCTCCATGATCTCTTCGCCGCGTATGGGCAGCTTCATGTTGCGAATGCTGTCCTTCTCTTCGATTTCGCGCAGTTTGGTACGCACAAGTTCAAAGTTGTCGAGGAACCGTTTCACCTTCTCGCGGTTCTTCGAGGTGATGTCCGACTCGCAGAGTATCATCAGGTCGTCGATGTCGTCGCCTGCGTCGAAGAGCAACCGGCGCACGGCCGAGTCGGTAACCACCTCTTCGGCCAGCACGATGGGACGCATGTGCAGTCCCACCAGCTTCTGCACATATTTCATTTTGTCGTTGAGCGGCAGTTTCATGCGGCGAAAGATACCGGGAATCATCTTCTCGCCCACGTAGTTGTGGTTGTGGAAGGTCCACCCCAGCCGGGCATCGTAGCGCTTGGTGCGGGGCTTGCCGATGTCGTGCAGCAGGGCAGCCCACCGCAGCCATTCGTTCTGACTGCGCAACGCCACATTGTCGAGTACGGCGAGCGTGTGGTAGAAGTTGTCCTTGTGGCCGCGCCCCTCGAAGGTCTCCACCCCTTTGAGTGCCGACAGTTCGGGGAAGATGAGGGGCAGCAGTTTGCACTCGTCGAGCAAGATGAATCCCTTCGACGGAATGTCGGAGCGCATGATTTTGCCCAGTTCGTCGATGATGCGCTCTTTCGAGATAATCTCGATGCGCGAGCGGTTGCGCTCGATGGCGGCAAAGGTTTCGGGTTCGATCTGGAAGTTGAGTTGCGTGGCAAACCGTATGGCCCGCATCATGCGCAGGGGGTCGTCGCTGAATGTGACGTCGGGGTCGAGCGGGGTGCGAATGATGCCCCGTTCCAGGTCGGCCATACCCCCGAAGGGGTCGACCAGTTCGCCCCAGCGGTCGTGGTTCAGACACAAGGCCAGGGCGTTGATGGTAAAGTCGCGCCGGTTCTGGTCGTCCTGCAAGGTACCGTCCTCGACCACCGGCTTGCGCGAGTCGTGACTGTACGACTCTTTGCGGGCGCCCACGAACTCGATTTCCAGATGTTCGTCCCGGCGGCTGTATTTCACTTGTGCCGTGCCGAAATTGCGGAAGGTCGACAGGTGGGCCCGCTTGCCCAGCCGGGCGGCCAACGCCTCGGCCAGCTCAATGCCGCTGCCCAGCGTGACGATGTCGATGTCTTTGGAGGGGCGGTGCAGAAAGATGTCGCGCACATAGCCTCCGATGACGAAGCAGGGACGGTTCATCGCGTCGGCTACTTCGCCGATGAGCCGGAATATGGGTTGGTCCAGATGGTCGAGTATAAGCTGATTGTCGGCTTGCATAGCAATGGGATTGAATGAGGTGTAAAAGTACGACTTTTTTGCCGTTGCGGCAAGAGCCGTCGGCGACTAATACCAGTCGAGGCTGTTGTAGGAGTTGCCCCGTTTGTCGTATTTGAGGTCTTGCAACAGCGACGATTTCACGCTGATGTGGAAATTGTACGACTTGTAGGGCCCCACGGGCACAAAGCTGGCACTCATCGACCAGCAGTGCATGTCGCGGGTGACGTTGCAGTTCATGTAGGCAATCTTCTTGGCATTGAAATCGTAGCTGGCCGAGAAGTTGAACGACCAGTTCTTCGTGAGGTTGATGTTTCCCGATAGACTGAGGTTCTGGGTGAACCGGCCGTTATACTCCATCTTCTTCTTGTTGAAGGTACCGTACCCGTAGTTGACCGAGTAGTTGATGGAGAGGCTCCACGGGATTTCCCAGATGGAGTAACCGTCGGGGCCGAACTGTACATCGGAGTCGCCGGGTGCCTCCTCTTCCTCGTCGCCCGAATTGGGGTCGGGTGGCAGTGCGTTGGGCTGTTGCCTTTGTTGCTGCGTGTTCTTGGAATCGGAGTCTTTATCTTTCTTCTTGAAGGTGTCGTTGTTGAAGGTATAAGAGAACGAGGTGCCCGTGCTCGACAACCGGCCAATCCCCTTGCCCACGGTCCAGCGGGGTTTGTTCACCCGCACGGGGTTTCCGTATCGGTCGAGCTGGTAGGTATAGGTATCCCACACGGCACTCATCTGCAAGTTGAAATTCTTGGTCAGCTTGATGAGAATCGAGGTATTCAGGTTGCTCCATTTCATGGAGTCGGCCGCCATGTTGTAGCTCATGTTGGCTGATAAGTTCTCGATGAGCGAAATCTTGCGCACGCCGGTCGAGTCGCGGTCCGACTTGACCTTCATCTCCAAATTGTTCGACACGGCAAACGACACGGTCCCCTGTCGGCCCTGCGACACCGTACCATACACGCCGTTCGAGAAGGGCGAGTATTTGGTCGTCACCGTCTCGCCATATTCGTTGACATAGGAGTAGGAATCCCAGAATCCATACCGGGGTGCACTGAAATCGGGCGCGGCACTGAACGATATCGTGGGGGTGAAGATGTGGCGAATGGCCTGCACCTTGTCGCCGAATATCTTCCACGGGGTGTAGAAACCGTAGAGCTTGGTGTCGGCACTCAACGAACCGTAGTAGTTGTACACGTTGTAGAAGCCGTAGACCGTATCGCGCACGACGCGCGCCTGTTGCGTGTCCCAATCCTGCATCACCTTGTTGGTGTACATGCGGTCGGTAAAGTTGAAGCTGGCGGTGAGGTTCAGGTATTTGAACAGGTTGAAGGTGGCCGAGATGGGTATGTTGTGATACATGCCGTTGCGCCAGTCCTTGATGAGGTTCGATTTGAGAATCTGGTCCTGCTTGGTGAGAATCGAGTTCTGGAAGCGTCCGCTGTACGACAGCTGTATCCGTTCGTACCACCGCTCGTTACCCACCACCGTTTTCCGCTTGAAGGGATAGACCTGCCCCATCGATATGGTGAGGTTGGGGAACGACACGTTCAACGTGGAGTCCTGGGTGCGCTGGGTGACGTTGGCCGTGGCCGAGAAGCTCCACGGCGAGTTGGGCACGCGGTAGGTCATGTTGACCGTCGAACTCTTGGTGTTCTCGGTGAAGGCGTTGGCGTTGTAGTAGCTGTTCAGGTCGTTGCGGGTGTATCCGCTGGTGGTATAGTTCACGCTGGCCGAGAGCGACATGTTGGGGTTGTTCTTGGTATCCTGGGTGTGAGTCCATGCGACTTTGAAGTTTTTCATCTTGGAGTAGTCGGGCAACCCCTTGTCGCCCGTAATGGTGGTGATGAAACTCAAATCGACGTTACCCGAGTATTTGTACCGCTTGATGTAGGCCGACCGGGCGTTGACACCCCACGACCCCTTGGTGTAGATTTCGCCGGTGAGGGCCAGGTCGACATAGTCGTTGATGGCAAAGTAGTAACCGCCGTCGCGCAGGTAGTAGCCCCGTTCCAACTCGTCGCCGAAGGTGGGCATGATGATACCCGACGAATATTTCTCGGTGAAGGGGAAGAAGCCGAAGGGTATGGCCAGCGGCAGGGGCACGTCGGCCAGCACCATGTAGGCGGGTCCCGTGACGATGTTTTTCTTGGGACGCACCTTGGCCTGTGTCAGTTGCAGGTAGAAGTGCGGGTGCTCGTGGTTGTCGCAGGTGGTGTACTTGCCGTCCTTCATGTAGAACTCGTCGTTGTCCATCTTCTTGGTCTGGCCGCCGGTCAGATAGCCTTCGCCCTGCTGGGTCACGATGTTGGTGATGTAGCCCTTCTTGGTCTTGAAGTTGTAGTGCATGGTCTCCGACTCGTACTCGCCGCTCTTGTCCTTGAATACGGGGCGCCCCACGATGTCGCCCACCGTATCGGGACGGCCTACGGCGTAGACCTGGCTGCTGTCCATGTTCATCTCTATCTGGTCGGCATTCAGCTCCATGCCGTCGAACTGAACGACTCCTTTCCCGTACATGTACACCTCGTTGCCGTTGGTAAAGACAATCGAGTCGTTGGCCTGGTAGTCGACCACCGAGGTGAGCCCGTTCTTTTTCTTCTTGGGTACCGAGTCGTTGGCCAGCGAATCGGTCGAGAGCGAATCGGCCGCAAGGGAGTCGACACCGGTACTGTCGGGCAGAGCCGGCACTGCAAGCGGCAAGGCGGTTGCCGAGCTGTCGTTTGCGGGGGTAGAATCGGCCGATGTCGCCGCAGAATATGACGGGTGCCTGTCTTGTGCAATGAGCGACACAAACAGGGAAGAGAATAGAAGCGATAAAAGTATGGCGTATTTTTTACTCTCTTTTGACATCGGGGTGTCCATCTGTAATCAAAGCGCAAAAATACACATTTTCTACGACTTATCGGCCTTTGGACTTTATTTAATATATTTTATTCTCTGTTGGGATAGACTTGACCGAATCGATTGAGCCTCGGCCGGTTAGAGAAACAGCGCGGCCATCTCGTCGAACCGCCGCAACGAATCTTCGCCATAGCGGGCTACGCTCTGGCGCACTTTGTCGAGGGGTTTCTCCCGATCGGGGTTCGACTTGGAATAGAATTTGTCGGCCAGGCAGACGAGCTTCTCTTCGAGCGAGACGGGGCAGAGGTCGCGATGCGGCAGGGGCAGATTCTGGGCGATGATGTCGTCGACGGTAAGGCCTGTGCCGGTGTGCCGTTCGCACACAAGGGCGTGTCGAGGATAGCCGTCGGCCCGCATCAGTTCGGCCCCCAGTATGCCGTGGCAGATGTAAGGCTTGTCGCCCATGCAGTAAATCGAAGGGGCGTGAGTGAGGAATACGCCGATGTCGTGGAGCATGGCGGCTTCGTAGACAAAGTCGAGATCGAGGTTAAGTTCGGGGTGGGCCTTGGCCAGTTGCAGGGCCTTCTCGGCTACCAGCCGACTGTGCGACCACACGCTTTGGTAGAGTGGGGTGCCCGGTTGGTAGTATTTGTTGAAAACAGCTTGAACGTCCATGACTGTGAAATAGGTTGATAAAGCGGCAGCCCGAAGCGCATTGCTCTCGGGCTGCCGGATATGGGGGTGATTGTCGATTACTCTACGATGGTAACCCAGTGGTGCGTATCGGGCTCGTCGCCGTATTGAATGGCACGCAGCTTGTGGTAGAGTTTTTCGCAGATGGGACCGGGTTTGCCGTCTTTCGAGAAGACATACGACTTGTTCTCGTCGAGATCGTCGATGCGGGCGATGGGGCTGATTACGGCAGCCGTTCCGCAGGCTCCGGCTTCGTCGAACGTGGCAAGTTCCTCCTCGGGTACCTGACGCACCTCGACGGTCATGCCCATGTCTTCGGCCAGTTGCATGAGGCTCTTGTTGGTAATCGAGGGGAGAATCGAGGTCGATTTGGGGGTGATGTAGCTGTTGCCCCGGATTCCGAAGAAGTTGGCCGGGCCGCATTCGTCGATATATTTCTTCTCCTTGGCATCGAGATAGAGCACGGCCGAGTAGCCCATGGCATGAGCCTTCTCGCCCGAAACCAGGCTGGCGGCATAGTTACCACCCACTTTGTAGCGGCCGGTGCCGAGCGGTGCGGCGCGGTCGTACTGGCGCAGGATAACCATGGGAGTAGGTTTGAAACCCTCCTTGAAGTACGGGCCTACCGGCGAAACGAAGACAATGAAGAGGTATTCCTTGGCCGGTTTTACACCTACCTGAGCCGATGTGCCGATGAGCAGCGGGCGAATGTAGAGCGAAGCGCCGCTCTCGTAGGGAGGTACGAAGCGTTCGTTTTTCTTGACCACCGTCAAGATGGCTTCGTTAAATTTCTCGGTGGGCAACTCGGGCATCATGATACCACGGCACGAGCTTTGCAGACGGGCGGCGTTCTCGTCCATGCGGAAGATGCGAATCTTTCCGTCCTTTCCCCGGAAGGCTTTCATACCCTCGAAAGCCTCTTGTCCGTAGTGCAGGCAGGTGGCTGCCATGTGTATTTCAAATGTTTGTGAACTGGTAACCGTGATGTCGCCCCATTTTCCGTCTTTGTAGGTGCATCGTACATTGTAGTCGGTGGGCATATAGCCGAACGACAGGTTTGACCAATCGATACTTTCCATAATTTCGATGTTTATGTGTTTGACTTTATAAGGACAAAGATAGGAATAAAAGCCGAGAATTAGAAATTTGGGGGCTAATTAGTTTACCGGGAATCTGTGAACCGATGCTCCTGCTGGTGCAGAACCTGTGTTGATGCTCCGACATTTGTCAATGCCGGACGATTGCCGCTTTTTGTCGTGAAGGCAGGGTGAGATTACAGGGCGACTTTCTGGGTGCGGCCTTCGATTTTGACCAGGTAGATGCCGCGGGTACCTATCTTGATTTCCGACAGGCCGGGATTGAGCGTGCGGTCGGTAACGACCTGCCCCAAGATGGTGTAGATGGTTACCTGTATCTTGCGGGGGGTGCGCACATAGATGTTGCCCTCTTTGCTCGATACCTCGATTGCCTGCTCGCGGGAGTTGTTGTCGCTGCGGTTGTTGTCGTTGAGAGTCCATACGGCCTGTTCCGCAGAAATCTGTGCGAAAGTCTGCGGTGCGATGGCTGCACCCAAAGCCAGAGCGAAGAGTATGGCGTATAGCTTTTTCATATCGGCAACAATATATCTACGGCAAAGATAACCTTTTTTTGTCGTATTGGTATACGGGAGTCCGTTAAATGTGGCTTTTGGGCGCTTAAAATTTGTAGGTGCGCCGGGGATTTTTGGGGAACCACCCCTTTTGCACCCGCTTTTCCTGGTCGAAGAGCTCTTTGATGGTCCAGAACGAGGAGAAGGCAAACACGCCGGCCAGTGACGAAAGCATCACATTTTCGAGCCATAGCGAGGCGGCGATTCCGCCCAGCCCGAGCAGCAGGAAAATCCACCAGCAGCGGGTGCCCCAGTAGTACTCGGCTTTGATGACGACCGGGTGAAACAGCCCGATGATGAGGAAGGTGCAGACCCCGATAACAAGTCCTTGCAGATGATAGTCAAGAATGAAATCCATAACGAAACAGTAAAGAGTAATGGTTGATGATTGTGCCACGCGATACCTCTCGTCGGGAGTAGGCTTCGAGGAGACGTGGCCTGCAAAAATAAAAATTCCCGTCGAAAGTAAAACTCTTCAACGGGAACTTGGTTCGCTCGAAAATTATATTTCTTTGAAACAGCTACGGGGGGCCTGGCATACCGGGCATTTGAAATCGTCGGTCAATTCGCCTTCGTGAATGTAGCCGCACACCTCGCACACATACCGCTTGGTGCTTTGGGGACGGGGTGTTTCAGGGGTATTGGGCGTTTCCGGCTCGGCCACATAGGTGGGGGCGTTCTTGGGAGCCCGTCCCTTGATCACCTGGTGATAGTAGGCATAGGTCATGGGAGTGCCGTCGTCAGGCAGGGTGTCGATGACCCGGGCGAAGAATACGTCGTGGGTCTCGTTGTCGGCCACATGCAGCAGTTCGCAGATGATGTGTCCGGCAAATTTCCCTTTCAGCACCGGGGCGCCGTGTTGCCACGAGTAGTCACGTCCCTCGTATTTGTTGCGGTCGCGTCCGCACTGGAAGCCGAAGGTGGTGATGAGACTCGCGTCGCTCTCCTCGGCCAGAATGGCCAGGCTGAACCGGCGGTGCCGCACGATGGCATCGTGGGTGAAGTTGTTCTTGTTCATCGAGATGGCCACGATGGGGTTTTCGCTGGTCACCTGGAAACAGGTATTGATGATGCAGCCCGTGGGGCGTCCGTTATCGCTGGTCCCTACCACGTAGAGGCCGTAGGTAATTTGTCGTAAGGCGGTTATATCCATGTCGGTACAGGGTGAACGAAACCCCTGTCAGTGGCTCCGGCAGAGCCGGCCGACAGGGGTCGGGGCGATTATTAGTAGTTGTTCTTTTTCCGTTCAAAGTAGGCACGCGGGTGAGCGCAGGCCGGGCATTGTTCGGGGGCATTCTTGCCGCGGTACACGTATCCGCAGTTGCGGCATTGCCATTCAATCTCTTCGTCGGCCGAGAATACGGTTCCGTTCTCGACATTGGCCAGCAGTTTGCGATAGCGTTTTTCGTGTTCGGCTTCCACCTTGGCTACATTGCGGAAGGTGAGGGCTACGGCGGGGAATCCCTCTTGTTCGGCTACGTCGGCAAAGTGAGGATAGAGGTCTACCCACTCTTCATTTTCGCCCTCGGCGGCAGCTTTCAGGTTTTCGGCCGTGGTACCGATGACTCCGGCGGGGAAAGCGGCCGTAATTTCAACCATGCCCCCTTCGAGGTATTTGAAGAATTTCTTGGCATGCTCCTTCTCCTGTTCGGCCGTCTCCATGAAGATGGCGCTGATTTGTTCAAAACCCTCTTTCTTGGCTACGCTGGCAAAGAAGGTGTAGCGGGTGCGGGCTTGTGATTCACCGGCGAACGACTTTAACAGATTCTGTTCGGTCTGAGTTCCTTTGATACTTTTCATGACGTTTCGTTTTTTGTTGATGTGTTTGGTTTGTGTGATTTGATTTCTGGTGCAAATGTAATTAGAATAGTTCTAATTCTAAAATTATTCTATATAAAAATATTCGATTTTAAGAATATTTTTGAATCGGGGGTAAAGATAGCCTTTTGAGTGAGAGAAACAAATAAAAAACCGAAATAATGTAGGATTACCGAGGCCGACAAGTAGTCTGCCTTGTTTTTGCCGGTGGGAAGCAGGGAGCCCGGAACTTTTGGCGGAAGTTTGTGGTGGCAAAGGTGATGAGGGGGAGCAAGGTTCCGTTTGATGAAATGAGAGATGCCCTGTTTTTGTTTTCGTAAATCTTTTCTTATTTTTGTTGAAACTTATAAAGAGTTGGAGGGGTTCTCCCGGCAGAGAGCCCGGATACTCGAAGTTAAATGCTCCACCATGATAATAGAGAAATTGCCGGGAACAGACGCACGGCTCTATATGCTTGTTGCGCCGTTGGTCATGAGTGTTCCCGTTATTCGGCAAAACAACAATTATCCGTTTAAGACATCGCGCAAGCACTTGTGGTTTGTGGCCTTGGACCGCGATTCGGTTGTAGGATTCATGCCTGTCGAGCGCAAAACGGCCGGAGCATATATCGATAACTATTATGCGGCCGGCGATTCGCCCGAACTGTTGATGGCGCTCATCGGAGCGGCTGTTGCCGAGTTCGCTTCGGAGCAGTCCCTCAGTGCGATGGTGCATGTGAGGCACGCCGATATTTTCAAAGCCTGCGGTTTTTCGCCGGTGAAGAACTGGAAGTTATATGTCAAAATGGAGTACGGGGACAATGAACAGTTTCAGGAACAGCGTGTATGACGTAACCATGGAGCGGCTCGACCGCATATTTACCGATTTCGACCATGTCTACGTTTCCTTTTCGGGAGGGAAAGACAGCGGCGTGTTGCTGAACCTCTGCATCGACTATATTCGCCGCAAGCAGCCGGGCCGCCGACTGGGCGTGTTTCACATCGACTATGAGGTGCAGTATCAGGAGACCATTCGCTATGTCGACCGGGTGCTGGCCTCCAACGCCGATATACTGGACGTCTATCGGGTGTGCGTGCCCTGCAAGGTGTTGACCTGCACCTCGATGTTCCAGAGTTACTGGCGACCGTGGGAGGAGTCGAAGCGCGAAATGTGGGTGCGGGAGATGCCCGAAGGTGCCTATACGCGGGAAGATTTCGACTTCTTCACCGATGACTTGTGGGACTATGAGTTTCAAATCAAATTTGCCGAGTGGCTGCACAAGCGGAAGTCGGCCCAGCGTACTTGTTGCCTGATAGGTATACGCAGTCAGGAGAGCCTGAACCGTTGGCGCACGGTACACAGTGACCGCAACTATAAAAAGTACAAGGGGCTGAAATGGATTCGCGAGATGAAATACGGCATTTGCAATGCCTATCCCATACACGACTGGCTCACGACCGACATCTGGGTAGCCAACGGCCGCTTCCGTTGGGACTACAACCGCCTCTACGACCTCTACTATCGGGCGGGCGTCCCCCTCGACAAGCAGCGGGTAGCCAGCCCCTTTATCTCGCAGGCTATTTCGAGCCTGCGCCTCTACCGGGCCATCGACCCCGACACGTGGGGCAAGATGGTGAATCGGGTCAATGGGGTGAACTTTGCCGGCCTGTACGGCCGCTCCTCGATGATGGGTTGGCATTCGGTGAAGCTGCCGCCCGGCATGACGTGGGAGCGGTATCTCCATTTCCTGTTGCAGACCTTGCCCGAAGAGACTCGGCGCAACTACCAGCGCAAACTGGCGGTGAGCATCAACTTCTGGCGTGAGAAGGGAGGCTGTCTGGCCGACGAGACCATCGAGAAACTCGAAGCCATGGGCATTCCTATCGTCGTGGGCGACCACTCCAACTACAAGACCACCAAGCGTCCGGTCAAGATGGAGTATCTCGACGACATCGACCTGCCCGAATTCAAGGAGTTGCCCACCTTCAAGCGCATGTGCATCTGCATTCTCAAAAACGACCACACCTGCAAGTATATGGGCTTTTCGCTCAACAAGGTCGAGAAGGAGTTGAAAGATCGAGTTATGGAAAAGTATAAAACATTGTAGAAGAGATGGAAGAGTATAAAAGTCCCGTTTATCATGTCATCGCCGTCCCCGTGGAGAAGGTGGTGGCCAATACCTATAATCCCAACGTAGTGGCTCCGCCCGAGATGAAGTTGCTCGAACTCTCGATTTGGGAGGACGGCTACACGATGCCCTGTGTGTGCTACTATCGGCCCGAGACCGACCAGTATGAGCTGGTCGACGGTTTTCACCGCTACAAGGTGATGCTCACCTCGCCCCGCATCTATGAGCGGGAGAAGGGGCTGTTGCCGGTGGTGGTCATCGACAAGGACATCTCGAACCGCATGGCTTCGACCATTCGCCACAACCGGGCCCGGGGTACGCATAACGTCGAGTTGATGTGCGAAATCGTTTCGGAGTTGACCAAGGCCGGCATGTCCGACAGTTGGATTATGAAGAACATCGGTATGGATAAGGACGAATTGTTGCGCTACAAGCAGATTTCGGGCTTGGCCGAACTCTTTGCCGACAAGGAGTTCAGCCTCACGACGGAGATATAGTTCACCTGGGCTGCCGGGGGATCTTGTAAAAACGACAAGGGCTGTACCCCGTTGCGGGTACGGCCCTTGTCGTGTGTAGTCCGGCGGCACTTGTCCGAGTGCCCGGGTGCGGGTTATTTCGCATGGCCTGCCGGCTGGTGCATACCGGCCAGGAACAGGTGGTTCTGACGGGCGTAGTCGAGGAAATGGCGTCGTTTCTGGATAGCCGCTTGCGGGTCCATGTCGTAGGCGGCGCAAATCTCGGGGTGAGCCAGTTGCAGGGCGGCACCGTGCACCAGGTCGCCGGCGATGATAAACTTGCCCACCTGGTAGGCCGTGTGTCCCGGGGTGTGTCCCGCGCAGTTGAGGGCAACCACTCCACAGGGCAGTGTGTCGCCATAGGCCACCAGGTGCAGACGCTCCTTGTAGGCCTCCATCGTAGCCACGACCTGAGCCTTTTGCTCGTCGGGCATCTGCGTCCAAGCGTCATACTCCTGTTGGGCGGCATAGACCTCGGCCCGGGGGAATACCACCGAGTCGCCCTTCATCATGCCGCCGATGTGGTCGCCGTGGAAGTGAGTCAGGTAGAGGTAGTCGATGTCGGCCGGAGTGACTCCTACGGCCGACAGATTGGTGAGCAACCGGCTGTCGGGGGCTCCCATACCCGTGTCGAACAAGATGCGCTTGCCGTCGATTTCAAGCAGGAAGGTGCTGACCGATGCGGGAACTCCCTGGCTTATTCCCAGACTGTCAATGAGTGCTTGCGGCAGTTCGCCGAAGAGGCTCAGCTGCATCAGCCGCTCCTGGGCATTGTCTCTGATTTGGGTCAGTTTCATGCTGTCGCACACGGTGGTGATGCTGTCGGTGCAGGCAAAGAGAGCCTGCTCTTCGTCGGTGGCCGAAGCCTGCTTCTGCGACTGGCTGCACCCGCCCGCGCACATTGAGGCCAGCAGCACGCCCGATACTAAAAAGATACCTTTTCTAATTATACGATCGATTTGTTTAATAGGGTTTTCGATGAAGCAAAAGTAAAACATTTCACGCGCTTTGTCAAGGGGAAGATTTTCCTTTTTGGAGAGGTGTAAAGCAAGAAGCGAGACTCGCCGGGGCCAGTCTCGCTTCCTGTATGTGATAGGGAAGGGGTGTCGGTTACATGATACCTCTTTCACGCAGTTTCAACTGCCATTTCCAGGCCGAAGCCAGCGTGTCTTCGATACCTGTCTCGGCAGTCCAGCCCAATACCTTGTTGGCCTTGGCGGGGTTGGCCCACACCTGTTCGATGTCGCCTTCGCGACGGCCTACGATTTTGTGGGGAACCTTTACACCCGTGGCCTTTTCAAAGGCGTTGATCAGTTCGAGCACCGATACGCCGCGGCCCGTGCCCAGGTTGAAGATTTCGATAGCCTCGGGCGATTTCTTTTCGAGCATGCGGTTCATGGCAATCACGTGAGCCTTGGCCAGGTCGACCACGTTGATGTAGTCGCGAATGCACGACCCGTCGGGCGTGTTGTAGTCATCGCCGAACACGCTCAGCTCCTTGCGGATACCGATAGCCGTCTGGGTGAGGTAGGGAATGAGGTTTTGGGGTACGCCGTTGGGCAGCTCGCCGATTTCGGCACTGGGGTGAGCTCCGATGGGGTTGAAGTAGCGGAGGATAATCGATTTGAAAGGTGCGTTGGCGTGGAGCGTATCTTTGATAATCTCCTCGCTGATCTGTTTGGTGTTGCCGTAGGGCGACAGAGCCGGTTTGATGGGAGCCGTTTCGTCGACCGGCAGCACGTCGGGCTGACCGTAGACCGTGCACGACGACGAGAAGACGATGCCCTCTACGCCAAACTCGGGCATGAGTGTGAGCAGGTTGATGAGCGACAGCAGGTTGTTGCGGTAGTAGAGCAACGGTTTCTGTACCGATTCGCCCACTGCCTTGCTGGCTGCGAAGTGGATAATACCCTTGATGCCCGGGTTATCCTGGAAGAGCTTGCGCAACGCCTCGATGTCGGTACAGTCGGCCTGTACGAAAGTGGGGCGCACGCCCGTGATGCGTTCGATGCCATCGAGCACCTCGATGTTCGAGTTGGACAAATTGTCGATGATAACAACTTCGTAGCCTGCGTTTTGCAGCTCTACGGTCGAGTGGGAGCCGATGTAACCCGTTCCCCCGGTAACCAAAATCTTTCCTTTCATGACGATAGGTTTGTTTTTTTATTTGTTCTGAGCTACAAAGATATAAAAGACGAATGGAAAGGGGGTATGTTCCCTTGAATTTTTTTGTTGTTCAGTGTCGTTTCCCTTTCAAAATACATAAGAAAGAATGACGGAAAGAGAGGGTACTGTTCAATCCGTTAATAGATAAAGAATCTCCTCTCCCTCCTGGTCAAATGAAAACAGCGAGAATTTGTTCGGAATAATAGAGTAAGCTATTGTGCATTAGAAAATAATATGCTAACTTTGCACCGCTTTTTGAAAATTCCGTGTGATGGGAAATTAAGGAGCAAGAGAAAACCACTTAATTTTGAGTAACACAAAACCACAAAACAATGAAAACATTCCAACTGAATGGTACGGCCCGTACCGATCTGGGCAAGAAAGCTGTTAAAGAGTTGCGTAAACAAAACCTGATTCCTGCCGTGCTCAATGGTGGCGAACTGGTTGACCTGCCTTACACCGGCACGCTGAAACCTTGCGAGAAACTGGTAGAACTTACCGGCGGTAAAAAAGGTATCATCGTTACCGACTTTACAGTAACCAAAGACGCTGTTCGTAAACTGGTTTACACTCCCGATATTTTTGCCGTAGAACTGAATATCGACGGTGAGAAGAAGATGGCCGTTTTGAAAGACCTGCAATTCCACCCCGTAACCGACAATATCCTGCACATGGATTTCCTCGAAGTAACCGACAAGAAACCGGTTGTGATGGAAGTTCCCGTTCAACTCGAAGGTCACTCCGAAGGTGTGCGTGCCGGTGGTAAACTGAGCCTCTCGATGAGAAAACTCAAAGTAAAAGCCATCTACACCAATATCCCCGAGCGTCTGGTAATCAACATCGACAACCTGGGATTGGGCAAGACGCTGCAAGTAGGCGACCTCCACTTCGAGGGTCTCGAACTGATGAACGCCAAGAACGCCGTGGTTTGCGCCGTCAACTTGACTCGTGCCGCCCGTGGTGCTCAGGCTAAACAAGACTAATTAAACCCCATCTTTGTGTAGATGAAATATCTGATTGTAGGGCTGGGTAATATCGGTTACGAATACGAGAACACCCGGCATAACATAGGATTCAGAGTATTGGACGCCTTGGCTAAGGCGTCCAATCTCGTTTTTACCGACGGCCGTTACGGCGCCACCTGCGAGTTGCGTATCAAGGGACGCACCCTTGTGCTGCTCAAACCCTCGACCTATATGAACCTGAGCGGCAATGCCGTGCGCTACTGGTTGCAGAAGGAGAATATCCCCGTCGAAAACCTGCTTGTCGTGGTCGACGACCTGGCACTCCCCTTCGGTACCCTGCGGTTGAAACCCAAGGGTAGCGACGCCGGGCACAACGGATTGAAGCACATCTGCGCTACGCTGGGCACTCAGGAGTATGCCCGGTTGCGGTTCGGGATAGGCAACGACTTTCCGCGGGGCGGTCAGGTCGATTTCGTGCTGGGAGCCTTCCCGCCCGATGAGGAGGCGCAGCTCCCCGAGAAACTCGAACGGGCCGGCGAGATTATCAAGAGTTTCTGTCTGGCCGGTGTGCAGCAGACCATGAACCAGTATAACAACAAATAAGAGCTATGGCAAAAGAGGAGGTAAGAATCGACAAGTTCATGTGGGCTACCCGCATCTTCAAGACCCGTACCATTGCCACCGAAGCCTGCAAGAAGGGTCGGGTGATGGTCGACGGCGTGGGGGTGAAACCTTCGCGCATGGTCAAGGTGGGCGACACGATACAGGTGCGCAAACCGCCCGTGACCTACTCGTTCAAGATACTGGCCCTGGCCGAGAACCGCATGGGAGCCAAGCTGGTGCCCGGCTATCTCGAAAACATCACGCCGCCCGAACAATATGAATTGCTCGACATGGTACGCATCAGCGGTTTTGTCAACCGGCAGAAGGGGCTGGGACGCCCCACGAAGCGCGACGGCCGGCAGATGGCCCAGTTCCTCGAATCGCAGTATGCCGACGATGGGTTCGATTTTGACTTCGATTTCGATGACGACATCGACGACGATGACGCCGAATGATTTTATTAAATATCTTTAAATTCTGTCCGAAAGGGAGACTCCCTTTACCCGAATCCCTCCAATCGGGCTTACCTTTGCCGTTGCAAAACCAATCGGTATGTGGGCAAAAAGGCTGAAAATAGTGTTCTTGTTGCTGGCGGGTTGCTTGGGAATCCTCTCGACGGTACTCCCTCACCATCATCACGCCAACGGCATGATATGCCTCGAACTCACGTTGCCCGGTTGCGACGACTCCCATTCCAAAACGACCGATGAAGACCCGCGTGATTGCACCGGGTGCAGTTGGTTTGCCTACAAGATTCCGGTCGATTTGGCCTCGCTTCATCAGCATCTCACCCTGAAATTTGCCCCGGTCAAGCTCCTGTTGGGCACTTGGGCCGTGCTGACCGATTGGGTGGCCGATATCCCCGACGAGGCTCCCGCATGGAGCGTCTATGTCGAGCGGCTTCATACGGCCGTCTTTCTCAAAACCCTCGGACTGAGGGCCCCTCCCGTTGCATAGGTATATAAACCGAACCGATTCCTCCCGGCTGTGAAGAGTCGTGGAGCGATGCGATTGTGCCGTCTGCAAGAAGAGTCGGCACGATGTGACACACATATTTCCTCACATTAAACATATACCTATGAAACGAACGATTTTATTGTCCATTACCATTTTATCCTATATTTTGTGGAGCTGCTCCGGTTCGTCGTCGCATGAGGAACATCAGCACAGCGACCACATCGAGGAGCACGACCACGAACACAGCGAAAGCGAAGGTCACGACCATGCTGCCGAAGGCCATGGTGACGAGATTATCCTCAAAAAAGCCGAGGCCGAGGCCATCGGCCTCACCACCAAAACCATGAAACCCGAGCGTTTCCACAGTGTGATTCCCTGCTCGGGGACCCTCTCGGCCGCTCAGGGCGACGAGATGACGGTGGTTGCCCCCGTTGCCGGGGTGGTATCGTTGGCGGGGCGGCACATTGCCGACGGTAGTCGGGTGGCCAAAGGGAGTGTGCTGCTGCACCTCTCGTCCAAAAAGCTGGCAGCCGGCGACCCGGCCAGCAAAGCCTATATCGATTATGAGACGGCTCGCAAGGCCTACGAACGGGCCGGCGAACTGGTGAAAGATCAGATTATCTCGCGGCAGGAGTATGAACAGACCGCCCGCGACTACGAGACCGCCCGGCTTGCCTACGAGGCGATGGGTGGCAGTCGCTCGGGTAGTGCCGTGCAGGCGCCCATGACCGGCTATCTGAAAAATATTCTGGTGAGCGATGGCGACTTTGTGGAGATGGGACAGCCGCTGATGACCCTCTCGCAGAACCGCCGCTTGCAGTTGCGGGCCGAGGTGCCTCAGCGCTATTACAAGGAGTTGCCCACCATCGTGACGGCCAACTTCAAGACCACCTACGACGACCGGGTCTACGACCTCACCCAACTCAACGGCAAGTTGCTCAGCTACGGCCGCGGCACCTTGGCGGGCGGAGCCTATGTGCCCGTGGTCTTCGAACTCGACAACCGGGGCGAGGTGGTTCCCGGGGCCTGTGTCGAGGTCTATCTGCGCTCGTCGGCAGTCGACAACGCTCTGGTTGTGCCCGTCTCGGCCCTCACCGAGGAGCAGGGACTCTACTTTGTCTACCTGCGTCTCGACGAGGAGGGGTATAAGAAACAAGAGGTGTCGATAGGCGATACCGACGGGGCCAATGTGCGCATTCTTTCGGGCCTGCACGAGGGCGACCGCGTGGTTACCCGTGGTGTCTATCAGGTGAAACTGGCCGCCAACAGCGGCGTCATTCCCGAAGGCCATTCCCACAACCACTAATACCCGGCAGCCATGTTGAATAAGATTATCCGATATTCGTTGAACAATCGGCTGCTCGTGTTGGTAGCTTCGATTTTGCTGATGTTTGCGGGGATCTACACCTCGCTCAAAATGGACGTCGATGTCTTCCCCGACCTGAATGCCCCCACCGTAGTGGTCATGACCGAGGCACCGGGTATGGCTCCCGAAGAGGTGGAGCGCCTGGTTACATTCCCGGTAGAGACCGCTCTCAACGGGGCCACCGATGTGCGTCGGGTGCGCTCGTCGTCGACCACCGGCTTCTCGGTCGTGTGGGTTGAGTTTGATTGGGGTACCGATATTTATCGGGCCCGTCAGATTACCTCCGAAAAATTGGCTGTCGTGGGCGAGAGTCTGCCCCAGGGGGTGGGTACCCCCACGCTGGGCCCTCAATCGTCTATCCTGGGCGAAATGATGATTATCGGTCTCACCGCCGATACCACCTCGCTGCGCGACCTGCGCACGCTGGCCGACTGGACTATCCGCTCCCGCTTGCTCTCTATTGGCGGGGTGGCTCAGGTAACCGTCATCGGCGGAGAGATGAAAGAGTACCAGATTCTGCTCGACCTACCTCGCATGAAGCAGTATGGTGTTTCGCTCGACGAGGTGCTGGCCGCTGCCCGTGAGATGAACCGCAACGCCAACGGCGGTATCCTGTATGAATATGGCAACGAGTACATCATACGCGGGGCCGTGGCTACGACCGACATCGACGCCATTGCCAAGGCGGTGGTGAAGCGGATTGACGGGGTACCCCTCTTGATGGGCGATATTGCCGAGGTGAAGATTGGCGACAAGGCTCCCAAACTGGGGTGCGCTTCGGTCGAGGCTCACCCGGCTGTCCTGCTCACAGTGACCAAGCAGCCTAATACCAGTACGCTCGACCTGACCGACCAGTTGTTGAAGTCGGTCGATGAGTTGAAGAAGAACATGCCGTCCGATGTAACCGTGTCGACCGACATCTTCCGCCAGTCGCACTTTATCGAGAGCTCCATCGACAACGTGAAGAAGTCGCTCTACGAGGGGGCCATCTTCGTGGTCATCGTCCTCTTCTTCTTCCTGATGAATGTGCGCACCACGGTCATCTCGCTGGTTGCCTTGCCCTTGTCGTTGCTCTTCTCGATACTGGCCCTGCACTTCATGGGTTTCACCATCAACACGATGAGCTTGGGCGGTATGGCTATCGCCATCGGGTCGCTGGTCGACGATGCCATTGTCGACGTCGAGAATGTCTACAAGCATTTGCGCGAAAACCGGCAGCTGCCGCCCGGCGAACGCAAATCGGTTATCGAGGTGGTGTTCGAAGCCTCGCGCGAGGTGCGTATGCCTATCCTCAACTCCACGCTCATCATTATCGTCACCTTTATCCCCCTCTTCTTCCTCACCGGTATGGAGGGGCGCATGCTGGTTCCGCTGGGTATCGCCTTCATCGTGGCCCTGTTTGCCTCGACCCTTGTGGCCCTCACCCTCACGCCGGTGCTGTGCAGCTACCTGCTGGGCAAGGGAGGCGACGACCATAAACTGACTCGCGAACCTTTCGTGGCCCGCACGCTGAAAAAGTATTACGGACGCGCCTTGGAGTGGTCGTTGAGCCACCGTCGCGAGGTGTTGGGCGGCACGATTGTGCTGTTTGTGGCGGCGCTGATTACCTTCTTCACGTTGGGGCGCAGCTTCCTGCCCTCGTTTAACGAAGGGTCGTTTACGATTAACGTCAGCACGCTGCCCGGTATCTCGCTCGAAGAGTCGGACAACATCGGTCGCCGGGCCGAACAGCTGTTGCTCGAAGTACCCGAAATAAAGACGGTAGCCCGCAAGACGGGTCGGGCCGAACTTGACGAGCACGCTCTGGGAGTGAATACCTCGGAAATCGAGGCCCCCTTTGAACTGAAAGAGCGCTCGCATGCCGAGGTGGTAGCTGATGTGCGCAAGAAGCTCTCGGTTCTCCCTGGCGTCAACATCGAGATAGGTCAACCCATCTCGCACCGCATCGACGCCATGCTTTCGGGTACGCAGGCCCGCATCGCCATCAAACTCTTCGGCGACGACCTCAACCGCATGTTCATGCTGGGTAACCAGATCAAGAAGAATATCTCGACCATCGACGGCGTGGTCGACCTCAATGTCGAGCAGCAGATCGAGCGGCCTCAGTTGAAAATCACGCCGCGCCGCGAGATGCTGGCCCGCTACGGGGTGACGATGGCCGAGTTCTCGCAGTTTATCGATGTGGCTCTGGCCGGCGAGGTGGTTTCGCAGGTTTATGAGGGTAGCCGCACCTTCGACCTCACGGTCAAGGTGAAGGACGACGAACGGGCTTCGGTAGCTCGTATCGGCGACCTGATGATTGACACGCAGGAGGGCAAGGTGCCGTTGAGCACGCTGGCCGAAATCAAGTCGGCCACCGGCCCCAACACCATCAACCGCGAGAATGTCAAGCGCAAGATTGTCATCTCGGCCAATGTGAGCGACCGCGACCTGCGCAGCGTGGTCGACGATATTCGGGAACGCATCGACGAGACCGTCACGCTGCCCGAAGGCTACTTCATCGAGTATGGCGGACAGTTCGAGAGCGAAGCCGCAGCCTCGCGCACCCTCTCGGTCGTGTCGCTCTTCTCGTTGCTGGTGGTCTTTCTGCTGCTGTACAACCAGTTCCGCAGCGCCTCGCAGTCGGCCGTTATTCTGTTGAACCTCCCCTTGGCGCTGATTGGCGGAGTCTTTATCCTCCGCTTCACCACGGGCGAGATCAGTATCCCCGCCATCATCGGCTTCATCTCGCTCTTCGGTATCGCCACCCGCAACGGAATGCTGCTCGTGTCGCACTACAACACCATGCTGGCCGAGGGGCACTCGCTGCACGAGACCATATTGCATGGCTCGCTCGACCGATTGAACCCCATCTTGATGACGGCACTCACCTCGGCACTGGCGCTTATCCCGCTGGCTTTGGGCGGCGACCTGCCGGGCAACGAGATACAGAGCCCCATGGCCAAGGTGATTCTGGGTGGGTTGATTACCTCGACCTTCCTCAACGCCTTTGTGGTGCCGGTCGTTTACTGGATTATGAACCGTAAAAAAGAAAACCGATGAGAAAGATGATTCTTCTGCTCTGCGCACTCAGTCTGTCGGGTGCTGGAGCTCAAAACAATATGGCCGACATCCTTTCATGCATCGAGGCCAACAACCCCCAGCTGAAAGCCGGGGCCCAGATGGTACTGAGCCAGAAGGCCGAGGTGTCGTCGCAAAATTCGCTAGCCGACCCCACCTTCGAGTTGGAACACCTGTGGGGTGCCCAGAATGCCGGAGACCGCAAGTACGACATTACCGTGTTGCAGTCCTTCGATTTCCCGTCGCTCTATGTGCAGCGCAACCGGGTGGGTAACCTCAAACGCTCGCTCTACGACGGGCAGCAGACCTTGTTGCGGCAGCAGGTATTGTTGCAGGCCAAGGAGTTGTGCCTGCGCATCGTCTACCTGAACCGCTGCATCGAGCTGAGCGACAAGCGGCTGGCTGCGGCCGACGAACTGGCCCGGCTCTACCGGGGCAAACTCGAATCGGGCGATGCCGCCATTCTCGATGTGAACAAAATCGAAATCGAACAGCTCAATGTCACCACCGCCAACACGCGGCTGCGCAACGAACTCGCCATCTGTCTGGCCCAGTTGCGGGCCTTGAACGGCGGCGAGTCGCTCGATGTGGAGCTTTCGACCCTGACCTATCCCGAGGCAGTGTTGCCCGCCTCGTTCGATGAGTTGAAAACCCAGGCCTTGCAGGCCGACCCCGAGTTGCAGTTGTTGCGGCAGGAGAGCCTTATCGCCGACAAGTCGGTGGCTCTCAACCGTTCGGGATGGTTGCCCAAATTTGAGTTGGGTTACCGCCATGCCTACGAGTTGGGCGAGCGGTTCAACGGCTTTGCGGTAGGAGTCTCCATACCCCTGTTTGCCAACCGCAAGAAGGTCAAGATGGCCAAGGCTCAGGCGCTGGCCGAGACCTTTGCCGTGAACAACCGAGAACAGCAGGCTCTGGCCGAGTTGCAGAGCGCCTATGACGAGGCGGTGACCTTGAAACAGAATCATGCCCGCTACGACCTGTTGACCCGGCAGAACAATCTAGGATTGTTGCAAAAGGCCTTGGCTGCCGGGAAAATCTCGATGGTCGAGTACCTTGTCGATGCCACGCAGCTCTACGAGGCCTTCGACAACCGGCTCTCGCTCGAGTATGAATACCAGTTGCGGCTGGCTCGTCTTTACAAGTTTGAATTGTAATAGCGGCAGGCTGTATGCCGTCGAGACGGTTTGTTATATCTCCCCCATGCCACAAGGGCATGGGGGATTTTTGTTTCGTAGTAGACGAGCGCCGACCTTCGCTTTTTCATCATTCTTGGAGGTAAAGTCGGGGAGGAACTTTTGAAAAAATGCCCGTATACGTGAATGCCGATAAGGCGTAACCTCTTTTTGTGATTATAATATGCTGGTTAATAGATAAATGTATTCTTGTCGGACGTGGTCCTTTCAGAAGGTTGAGCGATGGTTCCTGGCGTGTGAATGTTAAAAAACTTTATATATGAAAATATTTTCCATTGGAAAATTGTTTTTATGGAAAATAGATTGCATCTTTGTCATGTAATTTCTAACGGAATATATTTCCATAGAATAATAAATAAGCATAAAACTTAAATAGAGACAAGATGAAAAAGTGGTTGAAACGATATGGGCTCTCGGTGTTGGGTGCAGTCTTGGGAGCCGTAGGCGGATACCTGTATTGGCGTTATGTAGGCTGTGCCAGCGGCACCTGTCCCATAACCGCATCGCCCTGGACCAGTACGGTGTGGGGTGCCGCGATAGGCGGATTGTTTATGAGTTCATTTAAAAAAGAGAATAGCTATGAATAAACGACTGATGATTTGGGCGGTGAGCCTGGTTTCGCTCCTGTTTGCCGCCTGTGAGACGAAAGCGAAAACAAACGATAATCAAAGTAAAAACGACAATAAGATGAAAACAATTGAATTGACCAAAGCCGACTTCCTGACCAAAGTGATGGATTACGAAGCCAATCCCCAAGAGTGGAAATACCTGGGCGACAAGCCTGCCATTATCGATTTTTACGCCTCGTGGTGCAGTCCCTGCAAGATGGTGGCCCCCATACTCGAAGAGTTGGCCGAGGAGTATGACGGACAAATCTATATCTACAAGGTAAACACCGAGAAGGAGCAGGAGTTGGCCGCCATGTTCGGGATACGCAGCATTCCCTCGATACTCTTTATACCCATGGGCGAGCAGCCGCAGATGGCCATGGGAGCCATGCCCAAGAGCTCGTTCAAGGAGGCTATCGACAAGGTGCTGTTGAAAAAAGAGAAATAAGTAGCGCCACTCGTTTGAGCGGGGGCTGCAAAGGAGTGGACCATTTGCGTCTCCCACGATCGCTCCCGATCGAGGTCGTGGGAGATTTTCCCCCGCAATCCGTGTTAAGCCCGACTGGAACCGGGGAGCGACATGCCCCCGATTCGATAAAAAGATTCCCCGGTACAGTTGGGCTTTATCGAAAATAATGTAGATTTGTAAGATAAAACCAAGCTGTATCCGCACCCTATCGACAGGAGGTGCGGATACGCGATGTAAAAGAGAGAAAGGATAATAAGATGCCCCTTGTAGTCGATAAGAACCGTTGTCCGCAGAACCACCGTTGCCCCCTCATTGCCCTCTGTCCCCGGCAGGCCATCAGCCAGGTCGGGTTTGGCTTGCCTCAAATCGATGCCGAGAAGTGCATAGGCTGTGGCAAATGTGTGCGTTCCTGTTTCAAGCAAGCGGTATGTGAAGTGGAGTAAGCCCTATGGAATCATTCTGTAAAATACGCGATGTGTACCGGGCCATCACCGAGTTTGAAGCCCAGTTTGAGAAACGTTACGGCCTCGGGCTCAACGAGGGTTCGCTGTTGTGTGCCCTGCACGAGGTGGGGCGCCTCTCGTCGGGCGACATAGCCAAACAGTTGAATCTCACCCAGTCCAATGCCTCGAAGGTCATTCGGGCTGCCGAGAACAAAGGGCTGATACAACGCAGCCTGGGCGATGACGACAAGCGGCAGATGTACTTCTCGCTCACCCCCGAGGGAGAGCGTTGCCTCACGCAACTGCACTGTTGCGATATCGAGGTACCTGCCGTGTTGAAACAGCTGTTGTAATTTTGACAGGACGATAGTTGAATTTAAGTAAAATAAGTTGTGTTACCCCTCCTGAATTTTGCATTCGGGAGGGGTTTCTTTGTAATTTAACACAATATGTCATAAAAGGTATAATTTGTTTTGAATCCCGGTTAAAAGAGTCTAAATTGCAAAAATCAAGTTCTTTTAGTTATTCTAATCATTTAATGCTGTAAACACAAGTTAATTATGAAAAAGTGGTTATGTGCGCTCGTCATTCTAACGGGAGGATTATGGGCGAGCGTTGGTGCACAGAATTCGTCACGAGTGCTTTTAGAAGAGACACACCAAGTAAAAAACGATCCGGAACTTGTTCGGCAGTTCATGGAGAAATCGAAGAATTTTCAGCGGCGGACTACCTCTTCCGGGAATGATTTCCAGCAAGTCCGATCTTGGGTACGCAAGAAAGATTTTATTGCAGCCGCTCCTTCGCTTTCCAATCTGAAACTGAACGGGGCTGTGGTGTACGATGAGAATAGAGATGTCAATACCTTTGGCATCTACTCTTTTTCGGCTCAGGCTCCCGTCATTCGCAAGGAGGTGACGCTTATTCCCCGGCTTTCGGCTGGTGGTGGAGCCATCTACTCCGACGGGAAACTGTATGTGTATGATTACTCCGTCGATTATGGATTCGTGTCGTCGAGCCGTTATACCGTATATGATGCGGTTACGGGTGAGGAACTTACCTACAAGAACATGGGGTATGACCTGGGACCGGTCTATCGCAATGCAGCGGTCAGTTGTGCCAAGGATCCGGTCTCGGGAACGGTCTATTGTTGTTCCTACGGGTATAACGACCAGACCAGAGAGTTGTGCTACATACTTTCGACCTGGAATCTCGAAGGTATGGCCAAAGATAGTATTGCCCTGCTGTCCAAGCCCATGCAGGTGATGGCTTGTGCCTCCGACGGGAAACTGTATGGCATTTCGGCCAGTACCGCGACCGAAGGGAACAACGGTGGTGTTTTGTACGAGATAGATAAAACCACGGGAGCTCTGCGCGAAATAGGAGATACCCAGGTATCGCCCAAGTATACTCAGTCGGCCGTAATCAATCCGGCCGACGATACGTTCTATTGGTTTGCCAACGAAGAAGACGAGGCTGCCAATCTGTATACGGTCGATTTGACAACCGGCACTGCTACGTTGATTGGGGCGTTGCCCTATGGCGATCAAGTTGTGGGAGCCTATATCCCCGATCCCGAGGCCGCCGATGGGGCTCCATCGACGCCCGGGAATCTGTCGGTCTCGTTTGAGCATGGAGCGTTGTCGGGGACAGTTTCGTTCGATATACCGGGCGAGACTTACAGTGGAGCCCCGCTGACCGGCCCAATATCCTATAAAATCTCGGGAAATGGCAGCGTGTTGGCTACCGGGGAAGCCGAGGCCGGCACGAGAGTAGATTGCCCGGTTACGGTCCCGGCTTCGGCTTTGTATAAGTTGGAGGTGGTTCTGACCAACTCGGTCGGTGACAGTCCGGTGAGTGATGTGACCCTCTATATCGGGAAAGACGCTCCTTTGGCCGTCAATAACCTCACGGTCGTTCGGACCGGTGACGTGAATACGGTTACCTGGAATACCCCTGTCGGCACCAAGAACGGTGGCTATATGGACAAGGCCGACTTGCGTTACAAAATCGTGCGTATGCCCGATAATGTGCAGGTGGCCGAGAATCATGCCGATACGATATTCTCCGAGACCTTCACGACCGAGGAACTGGCCCTCTATTCTTATGTGGTAACTCCTTATAACGACGGTATCGAAGGCGAATCGGCTACCTCCAATTCGGTGAGTGTAGGCGAAGCGCTCACACCTCCTTATGAGCAGGACTTTACCGATAAGAATGCGTTGGGCCTGTTTACGGTAGTCGATGTCAATGGCGACGGTAAGACATGGAGCTATTCCAGCGGTACGGTCCGGTATTCCTATCACATGAAAAATCAGGCCGATGACTGGCTGATTACGCCTCCGTTGAAATTGCAGCAGGGATATGAGTATGAATTTTCATTCGATACCTATGTGCTGAGTTCCCGCTCCGAAGAGAAGATGGAGGTAAAGATGGGAACGGCCGCAACGGTCGAGGCCATGAATATGGTGGTGATGGAGGAACGCACCTATACCAATACGCGCACATCGCCCAAGACTGAGACCTTCTCGATCAAGCCCGAGGCCGACGGGGTATATTATATAGGTTTTCATGCGGTAAGCGATGCCAATAAAGGAAATCTTACGCTCGATAATATTCGTTTGGGAGCACCTGTGTCGGCCAATGTACCGGGTGCGGTCGAAAATCTTACTCTCACGCCGGGAGCACAGGGAGCCCTGTCGGTGACCATCGATTTCACGGCTCCGACCCGCAATCTGGAAGGGGGTGAGTTGACCGAGTTGACCGCTATCGATGTGAGACGGGGAGAGACCTTGGTCAAGACCTTTGAGAACCCCGAGACGGGAGCCGCCCTGCAATTGGTCGACAACGACGTCGCCGAGGGTGAAAATGTCTATCAAGTCGTAGCCCGCAACTCGTTTGGTGAGGGTGCCGCCCTGCTCGACACGGTGTGGGTCGGCATCGACGAGCCGCTGGCTCCGCAGTCGGTGACCTTTGTTGACCATGGTGACGGTACGGGTTTGCTCTCTTGGAGCGAAGTATCCGAGACGGGCAAGAATGGCGGATATGTAAATCCCCGGGAGGTCGTTTATACCCTCTATGATGCCGACAGGAAAGTCGTGGTCGAAGGGGTAGAGGGCCTTCAATACGAACTTGATGCCTTGAATAACTCGATGCCTCAGGTACTGACCTATTTCTCGGTAGTTGCACAAAACGGGAAGGGCGTTTCGGAGGCTACGCAATCCAATTCACGCCTGGTAGGTCCTTCATATCCGTTACCCTACACCGAGTCGTTTGCCGGTGCCGAGGTCACTCATGGACCCTGGACTACCGAGCTGTTGTCGGGGAAGAGCTACGATTCGAGTTGGGATCCCCGTCCCGATCAATCGCAGGACAACGACGGAGGAAGTGCCGATTTCCAAGCCTATGCCGTAGGAGCCTCGACCCGCATTTACAGTCCGAAGATCGATATTTCCACGGTCGACAATCCTCGGCTCAATGCCTGGATTTTGATACCAACCGGCGGTGTGCGGGTACGCTTCCAGGTTTCGGTCGATTATGCCGATTGGACCGATGTGGAGACATTTGAAACGGCCGACGAATGGACCCGGATCAATGTAGACCTTGCACCGTATAAATCGAAGAATCTGCGACTGGCTCTGGTCGGGGAGTGTGTCGAAGATTTCAATTTCGCTTATGTCGATAATATTGAAATTCGCAACTATCTGACCGATAATCTCCAAGCTGTTGCCATTACCGGCCCGGCGAAAGCCGATTTTAAGAAAGAGGCGCAATATGCGGTCACCGTGTTGAACGAAGGGGTGAACGAAGCCTCCCGCTTTACGGTCGATTTGGTCGATAGCGAGGATCGTGTATTGGCCTCGAAATCGGTCGAATCGCTGGCTTCGCAGGGTACCGTGAATGTGGAAATTCCGTATACGCCCTCCATCGAGATGGCCGGTACCGACCTGGTTGTGTATGGTGTGGTCAAGTATGACCTCGACCAGAATCTCGACGATAACCGCACGGCCACGGCGGTGACAACTCGGGTAAACGGTTCGTCCTATCCCGTCGCTACCGGCTTGACGGGACGTTGCGAAGGGTCGGCTGTTAGACTTTCCTGGACAGCACCCTCGCTCGATCAACCGGTGGCCGAGACCGTGACCGATGGCTTCGAAGATTACGATCCCTTTACGGTCAATGGATTCGGTGCCTGGACCGTGGCCGATGTTGACGGAGGCAATACCTATGTGTTTGGCGAGTCGCAGGCCTGGCCCAATGCGGGAGCTCCGCAGGCGTTCATGATTTTCGATGTGACGGCCGAACCTGTTGCCGGGTTGGGCGTAGACGAGCGCTTTATGATGGACGCGACTCATGGTTCCAAACTGGCCGTATGCTGGTCGTCCGATCCCAAGACTACACAACTCGGGCACAACGACGACTGGCTTATCTCGCCTCGTCTGGCAGCCGAAGGACAGACTGTCTCGTTCCAGGCAAAGGCTTATGATGCCCAGTATGCAGAAAGCATGGAGGTCTACTATTCGACTACGGGTAATGCGGTTGAGGACTTTACAAACAATTTGGATAAGGTCGCTTCGGTTCCGGCCGACGAGTGGACGACCTATACCTATGAATTGCCTGCCGGAGCAACCTATTTTGCCATACGTTGTGTCTCGGAGAATGCCTTCCTGTTGGGTATCGACAATGTGACCTACAAGCCGCAACCCGTTCTTCCCGAAGGACTGACCGTCGAGAGCTACAACGTGTATCGCAACGGCGAGTGGCTGGGAAATACCGCTTCGACCGAATATAGCGATGAGACTCCGGGCGATGGGGACAATGTATATGCCGTGTCGGTTGTGTATAATTTGGGCGAGTCGATTTTGTCGGCACCCTGTACGGTAGGGACCTCGGGCATAGAGTCGGACCAGTTGCAGGGCTGCAAGGTATATGTCGAAAACGGGGCTGTCGTGATTTGTGGCGCTGCCGGTAATCGGGCTTCTATCTCCGATTTGTCGGGCGTGTTGCTGTACAGCGAGGTTTGTTCCGATGTGACGACTGTTCCTTTGAACCGGGGTATATATATTGTTCGTCTTTTGAACAAGAGTATAAAGGTGATTGTCGATTGACAGATTTTTTCGTCTGCAACTGACTTTCGGTAATTCATGGGGAATCGGCCAGGGAAGGGTCCGATTCCCCATTCGTTTTAAATGCTTGTCTTGTTTTTTATGGGAATCGAATCTGTTACCGCCATTTAAAATGCTTGTAACAAAAATGTGATAGAGTCCCGATACCTTTGACTCGTCAATTAATTATATCTCAGACTCTATGAAAAAAACATTACTGCTTATTTTCATTTTAAGCCAGATGGTTGCCGTGCAGGCAGCCGGATTGATTTCGGGAACGGTCAAAGAGGGGACCGAACAACGCACGTTGCCGGGTGCCGTATTGCGGCTGGACAAGTTTAACCGCTATACGGTTTCGGACAAGAACGGTTACTTTGAGTTTTTGAATGTGCCCGACGGAGACTATCGGGTCGAAGTGACCTATTTGGGATACGTGACGGCCTATCAAGAGGTGACGGTCAAGGAGGGTGTCAATTCGGTCATGGACTTTTTCCTGCAAGAGGATTCCAAGGTGCTCAACGAGGTGGTGGTCATGGGCGACCAGGCTCGCGGTCAGGCCAAGGCATTCAACCAGCAGAAGACCAATCGCAATGTGACCAATGTGATTTCGGCCGACCAGGTGGGACGTTTCCCCGACTCCAACATCGGCGATGCCTTGAAACGGGTCCCGGGTATCACCATGCAGAACGACCAGGGCGAGGCGCGCAACATCATTGTGCGGGGACTGGCCTCGGAGTTGAATTCGGTGACCTTGAACGGCAACCGCATTCCCTCGGCCGAGGGCGATAACCGCAAGGTGCAGATGGACCTGATTCCCTCCGACATGATTCAGACCATTCGGGTGAACAAGACCTTGACGCCCGATATGGACGGCGACGCCATCGGCGGTTCGGTCGACCTGGTGACGCGTGCCGCATCGGGTGGTCAGCGCATCTCGCTCACGGCACTGGGCGGGTTCAACCCCATACGCAACGGGGCCACGGGTTCGGGTTCGTTTGTCTACTCCAACCGTTTCGCCGGCGACCGGGTGGGGGTCGTGCTCAGTGCTTCGTACATGAACAAGACCTACGGCTCGGACAACATCGAGGGGGTATGGGGCAAAGACGATGCCGACAACATCTTCCTCGAAGAGATGGACATTCGCAAATACGACGTGCAGCGTATCCGTCGCAGCATATCGCTCAATACCGACTGGAAAATCGATGCCAACAATACGATTGCCGCCGACCTCATGTACAACTGGCGTGACGACCGGGAGAACCGTTTCCGCACCCAGTTCAAAGATGTCGAGCCGGTTTACGACGAAACGACTGGGGCGATTGCCGGGTACACGGGTACCATATCGCGTGAGACCAAGGGCGGTATAGACAACTGCCGCAACAAGAATGCCCGCCTCGAAGACCAGCGGGTACAGTCCTATGCCCTCACGGGTACGCACCTGCTGTCGCCCAAGTTCGACCTGGACTGGAACCTCAGCTATGCCAAGGCACAGGAAGACCGGCCTCACGAGCGCTATATCGAGTATGTGCAGGAAGGAATTTCGATGACCCAGGACCTCGCCGATCCGCGCAAGCCTTTCATCTCGGCACCGGGGCAGAGCGAGAGCGCTTTTCTCTTCGACAAGCTCACCGAGCAGCACGACTATACCGACGAGGACGAGTATTCGGCCAAAATCAATGCCCGGGTACCGCTCTCGGCCATCGCTTCGCAGAAGGGCCGTCTGCACTTTGGGTTGAAGGCTCGCATCAAGAGCAAGGAGCGCAACAACAATTTCTATGAATACACTCCCGTCGACGGGCTGCCCTCGCTGGCCGAGATGGACAAGGCCACTTACACCCAACCGCTCACCCAGGGCGACCGCTATATACCGGGTTCGTTCGTGTCGAAACAGTGGCTGGGCAATGTCGACCTCAACAACCCGGCGCTCTTTGAGAAAGAGGCCGACCCTTCGGAATATCTGGTCAACAACTACCAGGCCAAGGAGCAGATTTATGCCGGTTACCTGCGTTGGGACCAGGATATTACTCCCGACCTCACCTTTATCGTGGGGGCCCGTATCGAACACACCCGGGTCGACTACGAGGGTAACTATGTGCTTGACGAGGATTATGACAATGCCGACCTGCGTCAGGTCAGGAACAGCTATACCAACGTATTGCCCAATGTGACTGTTTGCTACACTCCGTTGAAAAATATGGTGCTCAGAGGGGTATTCTCGACAGCGTTGGCCCGTCCCAATTACTACGCGCTGATCCCCTTTGCCGATGTGAAATCGGAGGACCGCGAAATCTCGGCCGGAAATTCCGACTTGAAAGCCACCTACTCCTACAACGCCGACCTCATTGGCGAATATTACTTCCAGTCGGTGGGTATCGTTTCGGCCGGGCTTTTCTACAAGAATCTCGACAACTTCATCTATAACTACCTCGATGCCAACTACACGACCGACAAGTTTGCCGCCGATTTCCCCGGCCTGCCCAATCCCATTCCCGCCGGTGAGCAGTGGCAGTTCCTGCGTCCGTTGAACGGTGACGAGGTGCATCTGTTCGGTGTCGAGCTCGCCTTCCAGCGCAAACTCGATTTCATGCCCACGAGTTTCCTGCGCAATTTCAGCGTGATGCTCAACTATACCTATACCCACTCGATTACCCAGGGTATCTACAACGAGGACGGCGAGGAGCGCACCGATGTCAGCTTCCCCGGCACCGCACCGCACATGTTCAACGCCTCGCTGGCCTGGGAGAACAATCGTTTCTCGGCGCGTGTTTCTTTAAACTACACGGGCGGATATCTCGACGAGGTGGCCAGCGATGCCTTTGAAGACCGCTACTACGACAGCCAGCTCTTCCTCGACGCCAACGCTTCGTATCGCATTGCCGACGGATTGCGCATCTTTGCCGAGGCCAACAACCTCACCAACCAGCCGTTGCGCTACTATCAGGGCTCCAAGCAATACATGGCGCAGCTCGAATATTACAAGTCGACCTTCGACCTGGGTATCAAATGGGAGTTCTAATCAGACGAATGAATTTATAAACCTAAAAAGATAGACAGATGAAAACCGTTCAATTCTTTTCGGCTTTATTGTTGATGGGGGCCATCGTGAGTGTCTCCTCCTGCAAGCCGACGACCGACTCGACCAGCTCGCTTCCCGCCGAGGTCGAAGACAACTTTAACTTTATCGTGGCCAACGACCTGGGTCGCAACGGCTACTACGACCAGAAGATTATTGCCGAGCAGATGGGCGAAACGGCCGGTGAGATTGGCATCGAGTTTGTGGCCGCCGCCGGCGACATACACCACTTCGAGGGGGTAGCCAGTGTGAACGACCCGTTGTGGAATACCAACTACGAGTATATCTATTCGCACCCCGAACTGATGCTCGACTGGTATCCCGTGTTGGGTAACCACGAATACCGGGGCAACACCCAGGCCGTGCTCGACTACTCGGGTGTGAGTCGTCGCTGGTGCATGCCCGCCCGGTATTACGACAAGAGCTTCGAGGTGGGCGACAGCTCGTCGCTCAAAGTCGTGTTCATCGACACGGCTCCGCTCATCGACAAGTACCACAAAGAGTCCGAAGAGTCGTACCGCGATGTAGCCGCACAAGATATGGAGGCTCAGTTGCACTGGATCGACTCGGTGTTGAATGCCTCGCACGAAACCTGGAAGATTGTGATAGGCCACCACCCCGTCTATGCCCAGACCCCGAAAGACGAAATCGAACGCGAGAACCTGCAACAACGGCTCGACCCGCTGTTGCGGAAATATGGTGTCGATATGTACATAGCCGGTCACATTCACAATTTCCAGCACATCAAGGTGTCGGGAAGCGATGTCGACTACGTGGTCAACTCGTCGGCCTCGTTGAGCCGCAAGGTCAGCGAAATCGAGGGGACGCAGTATTGCAGTCCCGAGCCGGGATTCTCGGTGGTATCGGTATCCGACAAGGATTTGAATCTCTATATGCTCGACAAGACCGGTCACGTGCTCCATACCGTCACGCGTACCAGATAAACGACTCCTTTTCCTTTTTCTTTCGAGGGCTTTTTCCGCAGGGTTTCGACCGGGCGAGGAATGAAGCCCTCGTTTTTTATTCGGTGAAACTCGGTTTTAGACCGCAGGCTCTGCGGTGTCGGGCTGGCGGAAGATGGAGAAATTCACGCTTCCGTAGCTGCGGTGCTGGTCAAAGAGCGGGTGTGACGAGAAGTCGTTGTTCTTGGAATGTTCGAGCACGAATATACCCCCCGGTTTTAGCAGGTTGCGCGACAGTACCTCGTGCGGCAGCGTCGCCAGTTTGGGCAGGTCGTAGGGAGGGTCGGCAAAGATGAAGTCGAACTGTTGGCGGCAGCTTTGCAGGAACTTGAAGACATCGCCCTTGATGGGGGTGAGGTTGTGGTCGCCCAACTGCTGTTGCACCTTGCGTATAAAGTTGTATTGCGTCGGGTAAATCTCGACACACACCACCCGGGCACACTCGCGGGAGAGCAGCTCGAAGCTGATGGCCCCCGTGCCGGCAAAGAGGTCGAGTGCCTCGATACCCTCGAAGTCGATGAGGTTTTCCAGTACGTTGAAGAGATTCTCCCGGGCAAAGTCGGTTGTAGGCCGGGCCTTGATATGGGTGGGGACATCGAACCGCCGACGTCCGTATTTACCGCTGATGATTCGCATAAAAGTCTGCTCGTTTCAATTTAATGGCAAAGATAGTGAAAGGCGAGAG
>JFBN01307391.1_pt1 | contig 36078 bp, 39 predicted proteins | sample 768741 | NCBI WGS metagenome assembly JFBN01 (sample SAMN01983846, study PRJNA193217) | chicken gut metagenome | biome: terrestrial biome; isolation source: ceca of Broiler chicken | host: Gallus gallus | place: United Kingdom: England | collected 2010-09-07
CTCCAATTTTTTCATTATAACTCTTATCTTGCTCTAATTTCTCAATCTCTTTTTCTAATTGTGCTTTTTGTGTATAGAGTTGTGTAAGGCTCATTAGTCTCCTTTTTTTTTTAAAACATTTACAAACATTCTTGTTTTTAAAAACGCTTGTAAATGCTTTTAAAATCGTTAAAAAAGTTTTTTTAATACTAAGATATACCCAAAATAATTTTTTACCCCTTTATACCCCTTTAAAATATTCCTCAATGTGAGGAATATTATTAAGCCCAAGTAACTTTTACTAAGCTTTCAGGATTCAAACACACTGGCAATGCGTTACTTTCGCTCAAAATCGCATACCCTTTTCCTCCACCTAGCTCCTCAGGACTTGCAGCAAAAAATCTTTGAGGTGCTTTGGAGAGTGCTTCTACATGGTTGGCTCTTGCATAAAAGAGCTTAAAAACTCCCTCTGTTTGAGGAATTGCCATTCCCTCTTTAGCACTCAAAAAGTTTGTTGCTTTGCCTTTTTCGTTTTTGTATTGTGCTACATAAGGAATAAAGCTTACTCCATGAACCTCTAATGCCCCTTTTTCTCTTACCCTTGCTCTGCCTTGATTGTCAAAAAGTCCCTCTTTGTCTGCCTTAGCATAAAGGGCATTGTAAAATTCTCTTGAAACATACACTTCAAAATCAGGCAAATAACCCAAAGCTTTCACTAAAGAGTCTTGTATTTCAGCGATACTAGATTGTAAGTCTTTAGAATCGCTAAATTGCACTTCAGTTTGCTTTTTGTATTCAAATAACACCGCACCACTTCCATCAACAATCTTCCCAAACATTGCTCCCACAGCCATAAATTCTTGAGTTGCCAGATAGCTACTTTTATGGCTTTTGATGATATTTGCAATTTTTTTAGAAAGTGCTTCTAACATATCTGTGCTATTTTCATAGCTTTTAAGCTCATTTAAATCACTTGCAAAAATCATATCCCTTAGTGCAAATCTTGGGATTTTTAGCTGCAAAATATAAGTGTCATTTGATTCGATGAGGCTCGAATCTGCTTCTTTAGAGATTGCTTTTAGAATAAAGGCATCACTCTTTTTAATGGGAACCTCAATTGTGCTTCCCACACTTCCTTCAGCACTTTTGTAGAATTTGTCTAAAATAGGTGTTGGTGTAGCTTTGATTTGCTCGATGATTTTAGTCATTTTGATATTTTGGAATTTCTCCATTGCTTCTTTAGTTGTCATATTCCCTCCTTATTATTTTAAAACAATGCCATTTTTAAGTAAATCTGTTCGTAATTCTTGGGATAAAGGTGTGTCATAAAAGTTTGATTTGATTTCCCCATGAATTAAAGCCGCGACTTCTTTGCTTGAATCTTCAGTGGTTTCAAGCAAGATTCCATTGGCTTCATTGGCGGGGGCTTTTGTTGCTTCATAGCCTCCTTCACTTGAAGCACTTACAACTAAAGGGCTACCTAACTCTACTGGAGTGCCAGTAGCTGCATCGGTGATTTTGACATTCACACTAAGGTGTGTTTTGACTAACAAATCCCCTAAAACTTTTCCTTTTGTAAAAATGGTTGGATTATTCATTTTCTCCTCCTAATGCAAGTTTGACTACATCAACTTCGTAGTCTTTTTGTGGATTTTTAGAGTTTGCAAAAAGATTGCTATTTAGAATCTGTGCTGCACTAGCAGTTTTTAAAAACTCCCTAAATCCTTGTAAATCATTTTTAGCATATTTCAAAGCCCATTCTTTTTGAGAATCAGTGATTTTACAAGCCACAAAAGCATTCTCTACAATCGAATTTGCAATCAAGTCTTTACTTTCTTGCAATTCCTTTTTTAAAGCCTCATTCTCTTTTTGTAGGGTTTCCACCCTTTCTTTTAATTCTTCCATATTGTCTTCTCCTTTTATTTTAGAATTTGCCTTAACTTCTCCCAAACAATCCAAAAATGGAGTGTTGGTAAGTGCCACAGAATGCAAAGCCACTCCAGAGGCTTCCCCGCTTTTTGGATTCTTGTAATCAAAGTTAAAGACAGGGGATAGATATTTATATTCCCCATTTTTGATAAACTCTAGTGCTTTGGCATTCCATTGAACTTTAGCAAAAAGTGCATCTTCTTTAATTTCCATTGATTTTATCCAACCAGCTGCTGGGGAAGCTTCTCCCTTTAAACTTTGATGTTCATAATCAATTACTAATTCAATTCCGCTTGAGTCAAAGTTTTTCTTAATGGATTGCAAGCTCTCTTGTGTTATTTTGTAGCTTCCAGCTTGGTGTCCTCTCCATTCTCCCACACAAGCTATTTTTAATTCTACTTGTGTTTTTTCTTTGTCTTTTATTGCACAAACAAAGATATTCATTTTCCCTCCTTAATAGAATTCACTTTGAGTTTGATACAAAATGACTTCAAAACTTCTTTTGTAAATGCTTAAAAAGCCATTCTTTGTCATATCGCTATATTCTTTTTTTAATTTTCCTAGAATAATCCCGCTTGCGTTTTTGAATTTATAACCATAAAAAAAAGTGTCGATTGTCTCTAAAAAGTCCATATGTTCTTTGAACGCGGACTCTCTATTTTGTTTTGCAGAGCTTGGCGTAGCTTGAATGACATAAATCTCAAAAAAACATTTTTTTGAAAACTCATTTCTATATTCATCACCCACAAAATCTAAATACACTAAAGGGGAGTTTTTTAGCGCACTTGCAATTTTTTCCTCACTGCTAAAATTATTTGTGAAAAAATGCACTTTGTCTTCCCCCAGCAAAATAGCAAGAGCATTTAGAATATCTTCTGTAAAATCTCTAAGCAAAATCGCTCCTTTTTAAAAATGCTGCAATTTTAGGTTTTTTAAGCCATAAAAAAAATTCTTAAATTTATTTAAAAGATACTTTTAAAGCCTAGAAATTCAAAGCAAAAAGAGGATTTTCTAAAATTCGCCAAGATTTTTTTAAAGGTCGAATTTTGGAAGAGTTTTTGAGGGTTATTTCTAATCTTATTAATATAGGCACCATCACAGAAACAAAATCTGCAGAGGGTAAAGCTTTGGCTCGCGTGAATATTGCTAATCGTCAAAGTGATTTTTTACCCATTGTTAGTTTTTGCAATTCTTTCAAGAGGCATTTTGCTCCAGCAAGAGTTGGGGAGCAGGTTTTGGTCTTTTGTCCTCAAGGCGAAAATGGCATCGGCTTTATTGTTCGTGGAATCTTTAATCAAGAATGCAAAGAACCACAAGGAAATGATACAAAAGAAATTATCACCTATGAAGATGGTGTAAGTTTCAGTTATGATACTTCCACTTCCACCTTAGAAATTGCTGCGCCAAAAAGCATTAATATCACTTGCACCCACGCTAACATCAAAGCAGAAACTATCAAGGCAGATTGTCCTAGTATTGATTTGGGTTTGGGTGGTGCTCCTGTGGTAACCACCGAGTGTATTTGTGCTTTTACAGGTAGCCCGCATCCTCATGGAAGTGCAAATACAAGGAGCAAACTCTAATGGCACTCAGTGAAGCTTCTTTGGTGGCAAAAATGGAAAAACACTTACAAAGTGAGGGATATTTAAAAGTCAATGATGAGGATAATGGCAGAGGATATCGTCGGTATTCTATGCCATTTTTAAGGGCATTGGCAAGGGCGGTGGTAGAAGAAATCCAACAAAACGCACAAGTTCAAGATAAGGGTCCTGAGTGTGGTGGGAATTGGAGTGTCTTATGAGTATGTATCAAATTTCTATCAATGATAGCATTGCTAGGATTCTGAACACTCCACTTGGCTCACGCGTTATGCGTCCAGAATTTGGGAGCGAGATTCACAAACTCATTGATAGGAAGTTTGATGATAAGTGGCGACTTGATTTTACTAGATTTACTGCTAGCGCCATTGAAAAATGGGAAAAGCGAGTAAGTTTAGAGAGGATAGAGTTTAAAGAAGTCTCTAATGGAGTGTCTTATGTGCTTTATTTCAAAGAGGGAATTACTTATGAGGGGATATTATGAGCTTACCTAATATTTTAGTTAGTTATTCCTTTGAAGAGATTTTAGAACTTATGGTTGCAAAAATCAAAGAAAAACACCCAGCCTATGAGCCTTTGGAATCAGATTCTTGGATGGTAGTTTTGGAGGCAGCTGCTTATGTAGGTGCGCTTTTGGATGAGCGGACCACACAAAAGGCAAAATCCCTTTTACTTAGATATTCTAGCAAAGAATCACTAGATGAGCTAGCTTATGCTTATGATGTCTATCGACTTAAAGGTGCCAAGCCTTATGCGAGATATGAATTTTCGCTCAATGTAGCACTCAATAATGATGTGGTGATTCCTGCTCTTTTGGAGTTAGGAAGTGATGATGGATTGCATAGGGCTTACTTACAAGAGAGCATTACCATCAAAGCAGGAGAATTAAAGGCTATTGGAATTGTAGTGTATGGAGAAGAAGTGATGGGGAGTGAGATTAAATGTGAAAATCTGCTAACTTCTATGCCCTTTGCACTCAATGTTAAAGCATTAGAAAATTTCGCTAATGGCAGTGAAGAGGAGAGCGATTCTAGCTTAAAGCAAAGAGCAATTTTAAGTTTGCATTCCCATACGACTGCAGGGAGTGCAAAAAGCTATCTTTTTCATGCACGAAGTGCAGATGAGAGGATTGATGATGTGGCTGTTTTAACTGAAAAATCTACACCCGGGATTGTTGATGTGTATCTTCATAGCAATGGTGGGGTAGATGAGTTAATGATAGAACGAGTAGAAGAAGCACTAAATGGAGAAAAGGTGCGACCACTTACTGATTTAGTGAGAATACACCAATGCACCTACAAAGAAATTACGATTAAAGCACAAATTTATGTGTTTGATTTGAAACAAACTGCAGAGTTACAAGAGCACTATAAAGAAGTTTTACAAAACCGCAAGTTTAAAATCGGTGAAGATTTGCCACTTTCTGAAATCATTGCCAATTTGCATTCTAGCTCTAATATTTACAAGGTTGTATTAGAAACTCCAAGTGCAGATGTTACACCCATTGATAAAAAGGAAGTAATACAGATTATAGGGCTAGATTTGGAATTCAAGGAAGCTCCTTATAATGAAGCTAGCCTTAAAGGAGAGAATTTTGGAAGCTAGTTTATTACCCAAAAACGAAAATGCTGCTATGCGATTTTTAGAGGAAATTTGCACGGGTGCTTTTGTAAGTGATGAAGGATTGATTGAAACAAAAAGCCTTAAGGCTAAAGCAGAAATCTTACCTCTCATTGCAGAGGGGCTAGATGTAGATATTAGAGGGCTAGAGGAAAGTGAAGCAAGAGTGATTCTCTCTCAAGCTTTTTTGCTACACAAAAACGCAGGGACTCCTTATGCACTTAAAAAAGCATTGAATGCTGTTTTTGAAAACATAATCATTAAAGAATGGTTTAGCTATGGCGGGAATCCTTATACCTTTAGAGTAAAAGTTTCAAGTGGCACAAAAGGCTTTAACCAAAAAGAATTAGAGCTTTTGGATACTTTGATTTGTGAATATAAAAATGTGCGAAGTATTTTAGAAGCTGTCGAGATTGAGCTACTAAATAAAAGCGTATCCTACAATGGAAGTGTGAGTGTGAGTGGAGAGAGCATTTCTGTGCTTCCTTACCAAGAAACACAAAGAGAATCTATCACCCAAAGCCATTTTGGTTGTGGAGTGTTTATTTGTGAGATTGAAAAGAGAGAATTAGATATGAAAGGAGCATATTAATGGCAGAGAAAAAAGAATTTTATACACTTTTAACCAATGTTGGAATTGCAAAGTTTATTGCCGCAAGGGCTAGTGGTAATGGCGTGAATCTAAAGACTTTTAAACTTAGCTCTAAGGCAATTGTGCCAAGTGAGAGTATGAATGCTTTAGAAGAAGTCGTGTATGAAAGTTTAATCAATTCTAAGTATGTGGATAAAGAAAACACGCATTATGTGCATTTAGAATGTGTCGTACCAAGCAGTGTGGGAGGATTTGAGATTAATAGCATTGGAATCTATGATGAAGCTGGGGATTTGCTAGCAGTGGGTAATTTGCCTAGCACTTATAAGCCACTCTTAGAACAAGGTAGTGCCAAAGAATTACTTATCAAAGTTACAATGGAGCTTAAAAACGCTAGTGAAGTGATTTTGGAGCTTGACCCTAGTGTGATTTTAGCAAGTAGGGATTATGTCAATGAGGTTAAGCTGGAGTTAGAGTTAAAAATCGATGAAGCCATTGCAGGTTTTACAGAAGAACTTAAGAAATACGCCCTAAAAAATGGAAGCACAAGCGAAGTTTTTAATGTTGCTCTAGCCACAGAGGCAAGCCATGCTATTAACAAGGGAGAATTTGAGAGAGCTTTAAATCTCAAAGCTGATAAAACGCAAGTAGAGAATATTAATAATTCTCTAAGCAATTATGTCAAAACCACAGGCAATCAGAGCATTGCAGGGAATAAAACATTCAGTGGCACAACCACACTCAATGGAACAACCAACACCAAAGCCTTAAATGCTAGCGGTAAAATCACTGCTAAATCAACTCTAGAGGTTACAGGGGCTACTACACTCAATGGCAATCTTACCACAAATGGTGCAGTAGATTTTAAAAATCTCCCCACTTGTGCAACACAAGCTAGCAGTGACAATCAGCTTGTGAATCTTGCAACACTTAAAACGCAAGTGCCTTTGCTTGGAGGGATTAATTTTACAGGAATTAAAGTAGCTGCCTTAACAAGTGGAGTTAATTATACAAATAATACAGGCAAAGCATTGTTTTTTTATGTTTCCCTATCCGCTTCAAAACGAGGAATTACTAGTATTAGTGTGGGAGCCGCATATATAGATGGTGTTCAAGTTTTACGATTAGCCATTAACGTTTCTGCTGAACCCATCAACACATCAGGTGGAATTCACGCCTCAGGTGATGTTTTTGCAACATCTTTCTTGATTGTCCCAAATGGGAAAACCTATAGATTTGAAAATATTAATAATGTCATTCAAATTATTTAATAAGGAGCAGTTATGCAATATTTTTTAGATTCACAAAACCAAATCTGGGCTTATGAGGATTATGTCCCACAAGAAGAAATCAAAGAGGGGCTAACCCCTATCACAAATGAGGAATTTGAAAGGCTCACCACACCCCCACCACCAAGTGCAGAGGAACTATTAGAGCTAACAAAACAAGAGAAGCTTGCAGAAATAAGAGACAAAAGAGATTCTTTGCTAGAGGGCAGCATTGAGTATAAGGGGCATATTTTTCAAACAAGAGAAAAAGACAAACTCAATATCAATGGAGCAGTAACTAATCTCATGCTAGATATACAAAGCGGACAAAATAGCATTAGCGAGATTATTTGGATTGATATTCATGATGAGAGAGTGAGTTTTACGCCTAATGATTTTCTTATCTTCGCATCAAGTGTAGCCTACCAAACCCAAGAGATTACATTCAAAGCCAATACACTAAAAGCAAGCATAGAAACAGCCAAGAGTGTAGAGGAAGTGGAAAAAATTGTGTGGGAGGGGTAATGGAGAGAGAATACAATCTATTTTTATTTATCGGCAGTGGAGCTGTGGCATGGTTTTATTCTAGTATTAATTTTTTGGGAATCAAAGATATTCAAGTTTTTGCCCTTTTAATTATCTTTATTATTTCTATGGTGGCTGGATTTTTAAAAACCTTAGCCCTAAAAGAAGAAGTAAGGAGCTTTGTTTGTAGCGATTTACTTTCTAAAACCTTAATGCTTTTTATTCCCTTTATTTTTGCAATAGAGGCAAAAATGTTGGAGGTTTTTAAATTTTTTGTGGATTATAGCTTTGCCTTTTTGACACTAGGAGAGATTTTAGCCATTATGATAAGTATCCAAAGCATTAAAACTAGAACCCCCATCAAAGAGTTAGATATCTACAATATGGGGATTAAGAAACTGCAAGATTTCATCATTCGGCATTTGAAGTTTGAGGGAAAATTTAAAGAAAAGGAGGAAAGAGATGAAAAACATGAATCTCATCACAATTCTGCGAGAAGGTAAGGACTTTGAGCTTATTGAGGATTTGGAGTTTTGGTTTGAGGATGGACTAGGAGAAGATCTTAAAAAGAAACTTGGAATCTATGCACTTAATGCAAGGGGGTATGAGGGGGATTATATTTGTATTCCAAAGGGCTTTAGAACAGATTTTGGAAGTATCCCCCAAATCTTTCAGTCTCTCATCAGTCCTGTTGGAAAGCCAACTAAAAGTTATGTGTTACACGACTATCTTTTAAGCCTTTGGGAAAGGGGCTTTTTGGATAGGAAAACTTGCGATGCAATCTTTAAAGAGGCTTTAAGGGTGCAAGGGGTTGGAGCATTCAAAAGGAATGTGATGTATGGATGTGTAAGAATCTATGGCGTCTTTAGAGAAATATGGCGAAATCTAAAATTTAAAAAGAATTAAAGGAGGAATTATGTCAAGTCAATTTGGTGTTAATACTATCATTGCTGCTCACGCGGCAAGACCGATTAATATAGAGAGCAATACCACCATTGGTGCAGTAGTAAGCGTGGCATTAGATGAAGTGCAAAATGCGGAGCTAAAAAAAGAAATTGAGGCAAAGGCTTTGATGTTTTTTTCTAGTATTCAAGAAGCACAAGAGAAATTTGCAAAGTTTGAGGGGACAATCAATCGTGTGCTAAATGGAATTAGTGACCAAAATGTCAAATCTCCTCTTGTTTTGGGTGTGGTTACAATAGGATTAGAGGAAGCCAATGAGATTGCAGAAAATTTTTATGAGAATCCTGAAATCAAAACCAAAATTATTGAAAAGCTAAATTTACTAAGACAAAGCAAAATGCTTTTTGATGTAAAGCCAAATTTGATAATCGCACCATTTTTCAGCCACGATAGCGATGTGAGTGCTGCAATGCAAAGTATTGCTACCTATCTTAAGGGACATGCGATTGTGGATTTGAATGCTACAAGTGAAAGTGACGCTGCAACTAAAGCAGAAAGCTTTGGGAGTGAGCGAGTGCTTTTGTGCGACCCTTATGTCAAAGTTTGGGATATGCTTAAAAATGCAGAGAGTTATGAGCCAATGAGTGCTAGGGTGGCTGGACTTATTGCTTATAGCGATGGGGAAAGTGAATATGGTTTTGCAGATAGCTTTTCTAATAGAGTGCTTGGAGGAATCTCTGGAGCTAAAAGAAGTATAGAGTTTGAAGCAGGAGAGGATTGCGAAGCAGATAGGCTAAGAGCTAAAAATATCACCACACTTATCCGCTATGATGGCTTTAGAGTTTGGGGGAATAATACTACCTCTAGCGATAGTATTTGGCAAGATTTCACAAGGGTAAGAGTCTTTGATAGGATTGCCCTTGCCACGCTAGAGGGTATTTTTTGGGCGATTGATAGGAAAGCTGATGTGCTTAAAAGCGCCAAAGATAGTGTAGAACAAATGCTTTTAGGGCTTAAAGGGGCTAAAGTGCTTGTAGGCTATGAAGTCTCTTGGGATAGTGAGTTAAACACTGCTGCAAACATTACAGCTGGGAAGTTTTATTTGAAAGCAGAAATGATGAACACGCCCATTGTTAAAAGAATTGAGGTGAGTTTCAATTACAGCGATAAATGGGCTGAGACACTTTTGAAAGAAATTAGCTAAGGAGGAATAAATGGAAGTTAGAAAATCTCAAATCATCAATGCTTCTTGTATCTACATTGAGGGGATAGGATTCTTAGGCACAAGTGCTGAAGTAGAGATTCCAGCCATAGAATTTGAAACCTATGAACAAAATGGCGGTTTTTACAAACAAAACCTAAACACTGGAATCCTAAAAGCAATGACAGCCAAATTTATTGTTTCAGAGTTTAACTCTGTAATTTATGAAAGCTTTTCAAAGCAGTTTAACAAAAGCAATCCATCTAATCTTTATGTAAAATGGAATGTTTCAAGCCCCAAAGGACATTTTGACCATATTGCAACTTTTAGAGGGGACATCACCAAACACACTCCGCCTAAGGTTGCAGCAGGAGAAGAAGTTAAGTGCGAGTTTGAATTGCAGTTAAGCTTTTTAAAACTAGAGGATTATGGCGTTGAGTCTGTGTTAATAGATACCAACAATCTAATTTGTAGGATTGGGGGCACAGATTTGTGGGAAGAAATTAGAAGCAATTTATAAGGAGACAAAATGAAAAAAGAATTTAACATCAAAGGCAAAAAAATAGCAATGAGAGCACCGCTTGTGAGAGATTTAAAGGCAGTGGGGAATATTTCTAATGCAATAGAGCAAGAGATTATTCTTATTGCAAATTTGACGGGTTTACACAAAGATGAAATTGAAGAGTTAGAAGCCAAAGACTATATGCTCTTACAAAAGGAGCTTAAAGGTTTTTTAGAGTAATCCCTAAGCCCAAATCACTTTTAGTAATGATTGCAAATTTGGGAATTGCATTCAATCAAGGGTATAGGGATTGTATGGAAATGGGATTAGAGGATTTTTTGACTTTACATGAAATGGCAATTAAAGCAAATAAGGAGAAAGAATGAAAAAATTATTTATTCGCAGATTTAAAAATGTGGATGATGGAACTTTGGGGGAGTTTTTGTTGCTAGATTCTAGCGAGAATGTTTTGCTAAATGGCTATACGCTAGAGCCAAGCGGACCAGATACTACAACCCCCAGTCAAGATAAAAGGATTCCACAAGGAGAGTATAGTCTAAGTTGGCATAATTCCCCCACCTTTTCCCAAAAGCTCCCTTTGCTTCATAATGAATCCGTGCCAAAGGAGAGATGCATTTTGATTCATGCAGGGAATTATCCTAGGGATACTTTGGGTTGTGTGCTAGTTGGGCTTAAAAATGATGGTGCAAATGTGCAAGAAAGTAAAAAAGCTCTCAAGCGGCTATTGCCTCTCTTAAAAGGCGTTAAAAAGGTAATTATTGAGAATAGCGATGTTTAAAAGTCTTGTTGGGGAAGGTAGCCACAGCTTTTTTGGCGGTGCTGTTTTGGTTCTACTTTTGGGAATTTTAATCCTGTCGTATTTTTATGCCAAGGCTTTAAAGGAAAATTCTAGGCTAGAAATGGAAATCACGATTTTAGAGGGGAACACCAAAGCATTAGAACAATCTTTGCAAAAGCAAAATGAGGCATTGGAAGCTTTGAGGGTGGAAGTAAGCAAGCCCCCAAAGGAAATAGAAGTGATTAAGGAAATCAAGCTCAAAGATTCTAGTTGTGAAGCAGAACTTAGGGGATATAAGAAACTTTTTAAGGAGATGGGGAGATGAAAAATTCGCATTACGCAACTACTGGAATTTGGAGTGGGTTTGGTGGATGCAACGCAAATATGGGGAGTAGAATGAGTAAGATGAAAAGAGGGTTTGCAGTGTGGGGCAAAGCCCCAAAATTAATACGCCTTGACTATTATAAGACAAAGCAGTATAATTATCACTGCAAATTTATAGTGCATTTTCGCCACCTCCTTTCGAGGTTGGTTTATGCCCTAGAGGTTGCACCCTCTTTGGCAAACCTCAAAAAGATTCTACAAAAAACTTACTTAATTTTTTTCATCTCTTTAAGCTTGATTTTCAGTGCTTGTGCAGTTAAGCCCATCGCTCAAATACAGACAAAAGAAGTTTTAATCCCTATTGCATGTGATTTGCCAATGCCAAAAAAACCAAAAGAGGATGGAAGTTTTGAATCCCATAAGGCTTTAGGGATTTATTTTTTGGAAGTGGAATCCACCCTTAAAGATTGTTTGGGTTTAAACAAACTTTAAAAGCTTTTTAAAAAGGGTTTAAAATGCAAAATCTCTCACTGGGTGTCAAAATTGGCTTTGCTGTTGAGAATGCCAAACTTCTAGCTAACACTCAAAAACAGCTTAACCAAATTGGAAAGTCTTTGGATTCATATCGTGAAAAAATAGACAATTTTAAAGGCAGCCTTTTAGAAAAGGTAGCAACAGCTGGAGCATTAATTGCGCCCATTAAGGTGGCTATTGATTTTGAAAGCTCAATGGCAGAGGTTAAGAAGGTTACAGATTTAAGCGAGGGGCATAGCCTGCAGGCTTTGAGTGAGGATATTTTAAACCTCTCAAAAAAACTCCCTATGGCAGTCGATGGAATTGCTGCTTTGGTTGCTGAGGGTGGGAAGCTTGGGCTAGCTTCCAAAGAAGCCTTGAAATTTGGAGAAGTGGCTGCTTCTATGGGGGTGGCTTTTGAGATTAGCGCAGAAGAGGCTGGGGACAATATCGGAAAAATGATGGCTTCTTTAGGGACTAATGTTGAGGGGATTAAAAATCTTGGCGATTCCATTAATTACCTAGCGGATAAAGGGGCAAGCGATGGAAAAAATCTCATTGAAATTATTTCGCGAATGGGTGGAACGGCTAAGGTTATTAATTTAAGTGAAGATTCTATGGTAGCCCTTGCTGCAACACTAGATGAAGTGGGTATGGCAAGTGAGGTGGCAGGGACAGCACTCAATGATATGTTTATGAAATTATCTCGTGCAGATACTCTAGGGGCAGATGAAGCCTTTGCTAGATTGGGTTTAAGTGCAGAAGAGATGAAAGAGATGATGGCAGAGGATTCTTCTAAAGCCATTACAACCTTGCTAGAGAGTATCAAGCAGCTAGATTCTCAAGACCAAATCAATACCATTGGGGAGATTTTTGGGACAGGCGATGGAACCGTGAGGAGTATTATTGCTCTAAGCTCTAATGTGGATAGATACACTGAGCTTGTAAAAATGGCAAGCAGTGAAGAGAAAAAAGGCTCTATGGATAGAGAGCTGATTAACAAAGCAGAGACAACTGCAAGTGTTTTGCAGATTATGGGCAATCACTTTAAGGCAATCTCTATTACCATAGGTCAAAACTTTCTCCCCATTGTTAAATCAATTGCTAGTGGGATTTCGTGGTTTTTAGATGGATTTGAGAGTATTATAAAAACTTTTCCCACACTTTCTAGTGTTATCTTTGTGGGGGTTGGGGCATTTATGGCTTTAAGTGTGGCTATTCCTGCGGTATTATTTGCTTGGAATCTAATGTCACTAAATATTCTAACTGCTCAAAAAAACTTCATTTTGGCAAAAAATGCAATACTAGCACTAAGGAGTGCTATTTGGGTAAAGAATGCTGCACTCATTGCTACAACTCTTACAACAAAAGCCTACAATCTAGCCTCACTTGGACTTTTTAAGGTTTTAGGGCTTCTAGCAACAGGCTTTAATGCTCTAGGCGGAGCCATTGCCTTTGTGGGGAGGGCTATGTTTTTAAATCCCATTGGGCTTATTATCACTGCCATTGCGGCACTTATTGGAGGTGTGTATTTAGTCTATAAGCATTGGGGAGGAATTAAAGAGTTTTTTGCAGGAATATTCTCTTACATTGGTGGATTGATTAGTTCATTTGTAGAAAGCTTTAAAAGTCTTTTTAATTTTGTAGGGAGTGCTGTTAGTGGGATTAAAAGCTTCTTTGGATTTGGTGATGAAAAAACAGCAAAGCAAGAAGCTCTAAACTCAAAATCTCCTGAACTTCTACCCCCAGCAAATTCAAGGGAAAATATTTCAGTTTCTTTTAATGGCGGAATCAATGTCCAAACCACAGATGGAAAAATTCCTAATAATTCTCAACTAAGTGCAGATGTGCAAAGAGAAGTGGAAATGGCAATTAAGAGAGCTAAAGAAAATGAAAAAAATCGCTCTTTAAGTGATGTGATATAGGAGGTTATTGTGGCATATTTTGCACTAGATGACTTTATGTTTGAGTTCAAAGACAAACAACTAACAAGCTTTAGTCAATCTTTCAAACTTTCTTTTTCTAAAGTAGAGAGGATTGGCAATAATCCTGCTTATTTTAATGCAGGTGGATATGAAGAGAGCTTGAGTTTAGAGCTAGAGTTAATCATTCAAAGACAAAACGCACTCAAAGAGTTTTTAGTTAAAGTTAAAGAGAAAAAGCCTTTTTATATGGTGCTAGGCTATGGAGAAATCATTGGGGAAGTTTTGGTGCAAAATGTAAATGTGAAGCATAACTCCATCACTCCTTTTGGTGAGAGCTTAAAACAAGCCCTCTCTTTAGAATTAGTGAGGTATTACCGATGAATTTCACACCAATCTTTAAACTTTTAGCTAACAATAAAGATGTCACTAGCCACATAGCAAAAAATCTCATCTCTTTGCAGTTTAAAGATGAAGCAGGAGAAAAAAGCGACGAGATTACTCTAAGTGTTTATGGAGACTTTAAACGCCCTAGTTATAAGGATATTTTAAAGCTTTATTTGGGATACAAAGAGAGTGGATTATTCTTTTGTGGAAGCTTTTATGTGCAAACCACAGAGAGAGCAGGAGAAATTTTAACTATTACAGCCACAGGAGCTGATTTTAGCAGTGGTTTAAAAGTCAAGAAGAATCGAACCTTTGAAAAAATGAGTCTAAAAGAGGTAGTAGAGAAAATCGCTAAAGAACATAATCTAGAATCAAGATGTGATTATGAAGATGTTTTTTATAGTTATTTGCCCCAACACAATGAAAGCGATACCAATCTTTTATCTAGGCTTGCTAGTAGCTTTGGGGCGTTTTTTAATATCAAAAACAACGAAATTATCTTTTTGAAGAAAGGAGAGAGCGAGAAGCTTCCACAAGTAAGTATTGATGCCAAAGAGTGTTCTAGTCTTAGAATCAAATATTCCAACAAAACACAATACCTCTCTGCTAAAGCCCTATGGCAAGACAGCAAAGAAAATAAAGTCAAAGAAGTAATTGTAGGAAGTGGAGACCCACAGCTTATTTTACAGCAAAGCTTTTTAAGTGCGAGTGAAGCTACACTTAAAGCAGAGGCGAAATTAAAAGCAGCTAATGCAGGAATTGTAAGTGGAAGTTTAGAGATTTATGGGAGCAAGATTTATGCAGGTGGAAAATTAAAGTTATGGAATACCAAAGAGGAAGATGGTGAATATAATATTAAAAGCGTTTCACATAGTCTCAGCAGTAGTGGTTGGAGAACAAGTGTAGAGTTTGAAAACTAAGTATAAAAACACATTTTAAATCGAACCACTTTGATTTAAAGTTGAAAATTTAAGTAATAATAAAGCTCGGTAATAAATCAACTATCCAAAGAGAAGTTGCCCAAGAAAGAAACTCTATGCGAATATTGCCCAAACAGCCTATGGTTCATAACACAAAACGAACTCAAATGCTTTTGCATATCAATGCACTCAATCAGTTACAGCAAGGAGAGCGAGGACGATCCGATAATATCTTGCGATGGACAAGTGCTGGGAATAATGAGATTACAAATTATAGAGAACAATAATATAAAAATATAGTAATTTAAAGATAAATAAAGAATGATGTGCATAGTAAAAGTAAAAATAGTGGAATAATTACATTTAGTTCTTTGTATTATAATTTCCTAGTAGTTTTTATATTAATAAATTTTGTAAGGATGAATTACAATGGGAATATTAGAAAAAATAACATATCAAGACAAAGAAGAAAATTTATTAGTTTTAAAGAAAATAACCAAGTTATTAAATGATTACATATATGAGCAAAAAAATATAACAGATGATAAGATTGATTTAATTTTTAATCAACCAGAGCAATTTAATGATGAATATGTTAAAAGTCATTATTTATCAATTTATAGAGCCATTAAATCGGTAAATGAAAATAGATATTTTGTATCTCGGGAAATTGATAGCGGTATACCACAAAGGATAATAACACAGACTATTATTTATGATATGGCAAGATTTTATAATACGATAAAGCACAAAGAAAAATTAATTGACAAATCTTTGCAGTCTGTCGTTGTGGAAATCAATAATATAATTGGAAGTATACAGGGTTTGGATGATTATATTCATCCACAGAGACTATTTGATTGCTCATATGAATGCAACTTGTCACTGTATCCAAGATTTTATATCTCTCTTATCGAAAAAGCTTTTTTAATCCGTATAGCACTAGAAAAAAAAATAAAGTGGATGATATTTGGTGATTTGCAAGAGCATAAAAATCATATATTAAATTTAGATACAGCTCTTAAGAAATTAAAAGAAAATCATAAGCAATATTTTGATTTGCCTTCAAATGTAGATTTTGATAAGATTATGCTAGTTAAAAATTGGTGCAATAGAATTATACACAACGGTTTATTTCCTTATGTTTGGGTTGTATGGGACGCTATCGAGATTATGGAGCCACTTTTTCATACTTCTGATAAAGAAGAGCGAATTAATCTTGAGGGGTTTCATTACCGAAAAGATATAACACAAGATATTAGCAAATTTTTTGTAAAAGATAAAAAGAAATAAATAATGCCGCCCTAAGATCAACAAGCTAATTTTAGGGCATTTTTGGATTATACTCTATCTTGACAAGACTTCAATTTCATTATGTTTACTTAAATCTTCTAAAATCTTTGCAGATTTTGGCACAAAAGAGCTTTTATAACCTTTTTGCTTACTCATTTTTTCTATTTCTTCCATAACAATGCGATTATCATCTCTTAGGGCTTCCAAATAATCTTTTCTTTTGTATTTTGGAGTGTTATCTCCTGTAATGCTTTTTAGCTCTGTAATTTCTAACTCTAATTTTTGGATTTGTGCATTTTCTTGAGATATAAATTTATCCAAGTTATTATAAAAGTTATTGACTTTTGTCATAAAGCCTCTAAAGTTCACTTCATTTGCTAAGGATAAAAGTTGACTATCTTGCTTATATACTAAATTTTCAGGTTCTACAAAAGTCTTTCCATCTAAAGTTGAAATATAGAAGCTAAGTGTGTTTAGCGATGTTTTTTCTCCACTAATGAGCAAGCTTTTATATTCAAAAATTTTATATTCTTTTTGATAATCTTTAGAAAGAGTTTCAATATTTTTATTAAAAACCAATTCTATTTCTTTTTGCCTTGCCTTATTGCTATCGCTATTATCATCTTTAAAAATGATAAAATCTTTCGCAATGGCTTCATTGCTACTTTGAATTTCGTAGTATTTTCCTTGAAAATGTTCATTAATATTTTAGAATCTGCTATTACCGAGCTTTATTATTACTTAAATTTTCAACTTTAAATCAAAGTGGTTCGATTTAAAACTGAAAAACTTTGATTTAAAATGCGTTTTTATAAATAATATGCCAAATAGCGGTATGATTCCAAACCATATTTACCAAGCCCAAAAAGAAAAAGCAAAGGATATTTTGTTTGAAATTTTAGAGGAAATAAGGGCATAAAAGAATAAGTTTGTGAAATAAAAGGCTAGAATCTCTACTTCTTAAATCCTTGCAATTTTAAAATGATTTAATAGGAGAGAGATTCTCATAGAGATTAAAAGAGAAATAGAATCTTTACATTAATAAAATCAATTTAAATTTTTAAATGAATATCAAAGCTTAGATTCTAAGATTTAATTAAATCCTATGCAATTCAATCCAAAGTTTAGATTCCTAGCTCTTTGGCGAGGAATTTTCCCGTATGGCTACCGGTTTTTTTGTGTCTTTTAGCAATTCTCTCAGGCGTCCCGCTATCTACGATATTTCCTCCCCCACTTCCCCCTTCAGGTCCTACATCGATGATGAAATCTGCATTTTTAATCATATCTAAATTATGTTCAATGACAATCACGCTATTGCCCAAATCTGTGAGGTGATGCAAAACTTTCACAAGCCTATCTACATCGGCAAAATGCAACCCCGTAGTAGGCTCATCAAGCACATAAAGTGTTTTGCCGGTATCTTTGCGGCTTAGTTCTTTAGCAAGCTTGATTCTTTGGGCTTCACCGCCACTTAGTGTTGTGGCATTTTGCCCTAGAGTAATGTAGCCTAGCCCTACATCCTTAAGTGTTTTTAGCTTTTGATAGATTTTTGGAATCTTAGCAAAAAATTCACAAGCTTCATCGACGCTCATTTCTAATACTTGAGCGATATTTTTGCCTCTGTATTCAACTTCTAAAGTTTGGGCATTATAGCGAGTTCCTTGGCAAGAATCACACTTAACTAAAATATCGGGCAAGAAGTGCATTTCAATTTTGATTTCCCCTTCCCCTTGACATTTTTCACATCTTCCTCCCTTGACATTAAAACTAAAGCGACTAATGTTGTAATTGCGGATTTGTGCTTCTTTGGTTTGGGCAAAAATCTGTCTTATCTCATCCATCGCACCAGTGTAGGTTACAGGGTTGGAGCGAGGAGTTCGTCCTATTGGGCTTTGGTCAAGATAGATAACTTTATCAAGCTTTTCTAAGCCTACAATTTCTACGCCATCAACTTTTTTGACTTTTTTGCTATTGTTGAGCAATTCTTGTGCGACAGGCAGTAGAGTTTGGAGGATTAGGGAGCTTTTGCCACTTCCACTAACTCCGGTAATGCAAACAAAATTCTTAAGCGGAATCTTGACATTTAGATTGTGAATGTTGTTGATATTGACATTTTTAATTTCTAGCCAATCCTCTTGGTTGCGGCGGATAAAGTATTCAATTTTCTTTGTGCCATTTAGATATTGTGCAGTTTGAGTGTTGCTTGAGAGAAGTTGCGTGAGATTCCCACTAAAGACGACTTCCCCGCCATACTTCCCAGCCCCCGGACCTATATCTACGATGAAATCGGCATGTTCTATCGTTTCTTTGTCGTGTTCTACGACGATAACCGAATTTCCTTTTTGTTGCAAACTTCGCAAGGTTTTAATGAGTTTTAGGGTATCTCTCTCATGTAGTCCGATGCTTGGTTCATCAAGCACATACATTACCCCCGTTAATCCGCTTCCAATTTGACTTGCAATTCTGATTCTCTGTGATTCGCCCCCGCTGATACTGCGCGCATCGCGTCCTAAGCTAAGATAGCCTAATCCCACATCATAAAGGAAATAAAGTCTTTCGCAAATTTCTTTTAGAATCGGTGCGGCAATCATTGCTTGTTGGCTATCAAAATATGCAAAATTTTGCTCATTAGCAAAAAATCCATAGCACTCTTGAATTGGCATATCCAAAATATCCCCGATAGTTTTGTTGGCAACTTTAACAGCTAGGCTTTGTGGAAGCAGTCTATGCCCTTTGCAATCCTCGCAAACTTTCTCACTCATATAGTCATTTAAGTCTTTGTTGTCCTTAAACATATCATAAGCAATGGCAATAATCCCGCTCCAAGGGCGTTTGAGTTTGGTGCTTTTCCATGTGAATTGTATTTCTTGATTATTTCCATACAAGATAAGTTTCTTTTGGTGTTCTGCTAATTCTTCAAAAGTTTTTTTAGAATCAATTTGATTGGCTTTGCACATTGCTTTAAAAAGCTCATTATAATAACTTTTGTTAAAGCCATAAATGATTTTTATTCCACCAGATTCTAGAGGCAAACTTTTGTCGATAATTTTTTTGGTGTCAATGCTATATCTGATACCTAATCCATCACATTTCACACAAGCGCCTTTGGGGGAATTGAAAGAAAAGCTAAGTGGCTCCAGGGGTGTGAAAGAAACCTTGCAATCAAAACAAGCAAGATGTTCGCTAAAGTGGATTAACTCGCTTTTGCCCTCGCCTAAAATTTCAATTTCTACTTCGCCATAAGATTCTTTGAGGGCTTTTTCTATGCTTTGTGCGATTCTATCTTTGTTTTCTGGTTTGATAACCACTCTATCTATTACGACTTTTATGGTGTGTTTTTTGGTTTTGGAGAGCTCGATATTTTCATCAAGTCTTGCTAAAACTCCATCAATTTGCACCCTTACATAGCCTTTTTGGCGGAGAGATTCTAGTTTGTCGCTAAAGGTACCCTTTTTTTCGCGGATTAAGGGGGCTAGGATTAGCACTTTGGATTCTTCTGGGATTTTTAGGGCTTGAGCGATGATATCACTTGCACTCATTTGTGAAATTGGCTTGCCGCACAAATGGCAGTGTTGAATCCCAACTCTAGCATAGAGCAGGCGTAAATAATCATAGATTTCTGTAATGGTTCCAACCGTGGAGCGAGGGTTTTTGCTTGTGGTTTTTTGGTCAATGGCAATGGCGGGGGTTAGCCCTTCGATTTTATCGACATCGGGTTTGCCGATTTTGTCTAAAAACTGCCTAGCATAGCTTGAGAGTGATTCGATATATCGCCTTTGCCCTTCTGCATAAAGTGTATCAAAAGCGAGCGTGCTTTTGCCACTTCCGCTAAGCCCAGTTAGAATTACAAGTTTGTTTTTTGGAATATTTAGATGAATGTTTTTTAGATTGTTTTCTTTTGCGTTGGTAATAATAATATGGTCTAAAGGGGATATTTTTTGATTCAAAGGTTTTCCTTAACAAAGATAAAATAACCTGTAATTATAGCAAAAATCTCATAAAACGATTTTGCCTTTTTTTAGAGTAACTATTTAAAATATTTTGTTTGAAGTGTCCTTTTTGGAGCCTTTTATGTGATTTTGCAATATATAATTTGTGTGAATTGGCAAAATAAAAGCATAGGATTTTTAGGGGGTTGGGTAGGTTTGGTTGGTTTAGGTTAATGCTTTTAAGCTCTTGATATTTTATTTTATTAATATCAATAAAGTTTAGCGTATTGTTATAAAGTTTATTGATTTTTTTCAAACTCTTTGTTATAATTGTGCAAAATTTTTATTATTAAAAGGATTGAAAATGGCAAAACATACTTTCCAAACTGAAGTGAATCAATTATTGGATTTGATGATTCATTCGCTTTATTCTAATAAAGAAATCTTTTTGCGTGAGCTTGTGAGCAATGCTTCTGATGCACTAGACAAGCTACAATATTTGACTTTGACTGATGAGAATCTTAAATCTCTAAGCTTTGAGCCTAAAATTGAAATTAGTTTTGATTCTGAAAAAAATACCCTTACAATTAGTGATAATGGGATTGGTATGAACGAACAAGATTTGATTGAGAATCTAGGAACTATTGCAAAGAGTGGGACGAAAAATTTCCTCTCTAAGCTTAGTGGCGATAAGAAAAAAGATTCTGCACTAATTGGGCAATTTGGGGTAGGGTTTTATTCTGCTTTTATGGTGGCAAGTAAAATCATTGTAACTACCAAAAAAGCAGGAGAAGCACAAGGCTATGCGTGGATTAGTGATGGGAGTGGAGAATTTGAGATTGAAAAATGTGAAAAAGAGGGGCAGGGAAGCGAAATTAAGCTATATTTGAAAGATGACGAAAAAGAATTTACAAGCCGTTGGAGAATTGAGGAAATTATCAAAAAATACTCCGATCACATTCCTTTCCCGATTTTCTTGCATTATACAGAGACAAAAAGTGAGGGTGAAGGGGATTCTAAAAAAGAAATCAAAGAAGAGAAATGTGAGCAAATCAACAAGGCTTCCGCACTTTGGAGAGTGGCAAAAAAAGATTTAAAAGATGAGGAATACAAAGAGTTTTACAAGAATCTAAGTTATGATTCTAATGATCCTTTGGCGTGGATTCATACTAAAGTTGAGGGAAGTTTGGAATACACAACACTTTTTTATATCCCACAAACCGCACCTTTTGACCTCTATCGCGTAGATTATAAAAGTGGCGTGAAGCTTTATGTCAAGCGTGTATTTATTACTGATGATGACAAAGAGCTATTGCCTTCTTATTTGCGTTTTGTGCGAGGGATTATTGATAGTGAGGATTTGCCGCTTAATGTTAGCCGCGAGATTTTGCAACAAAATAGAATCTTAGCGACAATCAAATCCGCTTCTACAAAGAAAATTATTAGCGAAATTGAGGCATTGCAAAAAGATGAAGAAAAATATGCAAAATTCTACAAAGAATTTGGTAGATGTATCAAAGAAGGTGTTTATAGTGATTTTGAAAACAAAGAAAAATTGCTAGAGCTTTTGAGATTCCAATCTAGCAAAAGTGAGGGCAAAGAAATTTCATTCAAAACTTATAAAGAGCGTATGAAAGAAGGTCAAAAAGCGATTTATTATTTGCAAGGCGAGGATTTAGAATTGCTTAAAAACTCTCCACTTTTGGAAAGCTACCAAAAACAAGAGATAGAAGTGCTATTCTTTGGCGATGAAATTGATGGCTTTGTAATGCCAATGGTTAATGAATTTGATAAAACTCCATTGCGTTCTATCACTTCCAAAGAAGCGCTAGAGGATTTGGGTGGAGAAACCATTAGCGAAGAAACGCAACAAAAGTATAAAGCAATTTTAGAGGGCTTTAAAAAGGCATTAGGAGATGAAATCAAAGAAGTGCGTTTGAGCAATAGGCTTGTAGATGCCCCTGCTTGTGTGGTTGCAGATCCTGAAGATCCAAATGCAGCAATGATGAAAATGATGAAGCAAATGGGAGCTATGGGCATGGGAGGAGATATTCCAGAGCCTAAGCCGATTTTAGAACTTAACTCTAACCATGCAATTTTAACAAAATTGCTGCTTAGCAATGATGAGGCAAAGACTGCTGAAATTGCACATTTGCTTTTAGAGGAAGCAAAACTGCTAGAAGGTGGAAAGCTTAAAGATGTGAATAGTTTTGTAAAAAGATTAAATACACTTTTGGAAAAAACACTTTAGTTTTTAAAGATTCCTTTGTGGAATCTTTGATGCTTTCTTGACTTTTTATACTTTTAAGATTATAATTCTACTCCATTTTTTTATTTTGTCGGGGCGTAGCGCAGTCTGGTTAGCGCACTTGGTTTGGGACCAAGGGGTCGAAGGTTCGAATCCTTTCGCCCCGACCATTTTTATATTTGTGGTGGGCGTAGCTCAGTCGGTTAGAGCATCAGATTGTGGTCCTGAGGGTCGTGGGTTCGATTCCCATCGCCCACCCCACTTTAATTTTCTCTAAAAACGCTTAACTAGCCTATCTAAATTAACTCTTTTTAAAATATTCTGCTTTATAATAAAATTTTAATTCACTAACCAAAAGAATGCTATGTTACAAAGAGATGTGTTTTATATCGCAGGGTATGATCCTCGTAGTTGTCGCTATTATTATAAACTATTAAAAAAAAATCTCAATCAACAAAATAAAATTAATCATTTGGATTTAAAGCTTTCTACTTTGTGTTTTGAAGAGAGTTTGCAAGGAAAAAAAAATGCTTTTTGCAAGATTGTTTCTAAGCATTCTGTGAGCAATTATTACTTTTTGGATTGGAGTGATTTGGTGCAGAAGTGCTGGTCTAAGAGTTTGTGGGATTTCATTTGCGATTTTATTTATTTTTTGAGAGCTTATATTTTTTCTGGGATTGTTAAGGTATTTATTCAAAAATCCAAAACGCAACTTCTTGCTGGATTATACCCTATTGTGTATTTTATAAGCAGTTATGCGATGGTATTTTTTAGTGCGTATATACTTTGGGATTTTTTAGAAAAATGGAATGTATATTTGGCTACTTTGGTGGTATTGTTTTATTTGTGGGTTGCTACTAGAGTAATTTTGTGGGGCGGTAAGAGGTTAGCGGTATTTTGGCTATCTAATATTTATGTTTTTTGTGCGAAGTATGCACTTGGTGAAGTTGAAGGTGTGGAGAGGCTTTTGGAGGGATTTTTGGGGCAGATTATGCAGTCTCTTAAATCAAATAAAGAGGAGGTAATTCTTTGTGCTCATAGCGTTGGAACAATTTTTGCAGTGAGTGTCGCAGCAAGGGTTATTGAGCAGTGCAAAAAGGAGCGTTTAGGTTGGGAGAAACTGAAGATTCTTACTCTTGGGCAATGTATCCCGCTTGTAAGCTTTCAAAAGCAGTGTGAAAAATTCAAAGAAGAATTAGCGATACTTGGAGATTCTAAAGTAGTGTGGTTTGATTATACTTCCAAAATTGATGGTGCTTGCTTCCCATTATTGGATTTTTTTAGAGATTCTGGCGTTGCTTGTAAGAATCCGCCTTGCTATTTATCGCCAAGATTCCATAAACTCTTTTTGCCTAAGACTTATGCGAAGATTCGGTATAATTGGTATTTGGCACATTTTCTTTATTTGTATGCCACAGAAATTAGTGGAGAATATGACTATTTTAATTTTGTTGGTGGTCCAAAAATTTTGGAACAAAAAATAAAAGGAGGCAGGTAATGGGGCAATGTCCGTTTTTTCCAAAACCGCATAAGACAAAAGCGACTTTATGGACAACTTTTTTCTTAAAAAGGCGTTCTTGGCTAGATGGTTTGTATGAAAAAAGCTACAAGATGAAATCAGGCAGGGTAAAAATGCCGGGTTTTGATTTGTATATTGCAAATAATCCAAAAGATGTAAGACGCGTTATGGTTGATGAGGTGAGGGAATTTCCAAAAAGTGATTTATTGCATTTTTTGTTAAGCCCCTTGCTTGGGGAGAGCATTTTTACCACGAATGGCGAAGTGTGGAAAAAACAAAGAGAGCTTTTGCGTCCTTCTTTTGAACAGGCTAGAATCACAAAGGTTTTTGGATTGATGAATGAGGCAGTAGAGGATTTGATGATAAAGTTTAGAGCATATCCTAATAATGCTATCATCGAGGTTGATGAATTGATGACTTTTGTGACAGCTGATGTGATTTTTCGCACAATTATGTCTCAAAAGCTTGATGAAATAAAAGGGAAGGAAATTCTAGAATCTTTTGTGATTTTTCAAGAAGAAACGGTGCATACGGCTATTAAGAAGATGTTTAAGATTCCACAATGGATTACAAATCTAATGGGAGAAAGAAAGAGAATAAAAGCTGGAGAGAGCATTAGGGAAGTTTTGAGCAATATTATTAAGCCGCGTTATGATTTGTTTCATCAAGGCGGGGGTGGAGAATATCAGGATATTTTATCTTCATTGCTAGCAGTGGTTGAGGTGGAGAGTGGAAAACCATTTAGCTTTGAAGAGATTTTGGATCAAGTGGCAATGTTGTTTCTAGCAGGGCATGAAACAACAGCTAGTTCATTGACTTGGACGCTTTATATTTTGAGTATCTCCCCAAAAGAGCAGGAACTTGCCTATCAAGAGATTATGGAGGTGGCAGGCAAAGAATCTTTTAGTATCCAGCATCTAAAAAAAATGAAGTATTTGACAAATGTTTTTAAAGAATCTCTTAGGCTTTATCCACCTGTTGGGTTTTTTGCAAGGACGGCTAAAAAAGATACAAAAATGCGTAACAAACTGATTAAAAGTGGTTCTGGTGTAGTGGTGGCACCATGGCTTATTCAAAGGCATAGTGATTATTGGGAGAATCCTCACGAATTTGATCCAACACGCTTTGATAAAGAGATTGTTAAAGATACTTATTTGCCATTTGGAATGGGTGAGAGGATTTGTATAGGGCAAGGGTTTGCTATGCAAGAATCCATTCTGATTTTAGCAAGTATTTTAAGGGAGTATAAGCTAGAATTACAAGAAAATTTCGTGCCAGATATTGTGGGTCGGCTGACGATTCGCTCTGCAAATGGTATGAATATTAAATTTACTAAAAGAGAAAATTGAATTTTATGAAAGAGAAGTTGGCTGGGACATTGCTATTGTGTGCTTTGGTGCCTTTGATGATTATTGGCTATTTGTTAATTGTTTTTGTGGGGACTTTTGGCAAGGTTAGTCGCGTGCGTCAAGGGGTTAGAGCTTTGGACCATTTTGTGAATGCTACGCTTTTTAATGGTTATGCTTGGGAATCGGTTTCATCGCATGCTTGGAGAGAGCGGGATAAAAAATGGGCTAAAGTTGTGATAAAGATTACAGATTTTTTCCAAAAAGATCATTGCAAAAGGGCAAATTCAAGAGAGCAACCTATCATCGATTTGATGTTGAGAAAGCGTTTGAATGAACAAACAATAGGCAAGCAATTATAAAAAGGGTTTTTGATGCAAACTTATTTTTTTACTGGAGCAGCAGGATTTATCGGGTCGCACACGGCGTATTGTTTTTTGAAAAATAGTGATTGCAAAATCATTGTTTTGGATAATCTATGCACGGGTTTTTTGGAAAATATACAATTTTTGCAAAAAAAGTTTCCAAATAGAATAGAGTTTGTTCAAGGTAATTTTGGGGATAGCAGTTGTTTGGAGACAATTTTTTTGAAGCATAAGATTGATGGGATTGTGCATTTTGCAGGGAGTTTGGTTGTTTCAGAATCCGTTGTCAATCCTTTGTTGTATTATAATAATAATGTTGCTAATACTTTGAGGCTTTTAGAAGTAGTGGCTAAATATGGAGTGAATCGGCTTTTGTTTAGCTCTACCGCTGCAGTTTATGGGCAGCCTAATTTTAGTGAGCCAATCTCTGAAGAATCTCAAACTTTGCCCATCAATCCTTATGGAGAATCTAAACTAATGGTAGAGAAGATTTTGCGGGATTTTGAAGTGGCAAATCCAAATTTTAGAAGTGTGATTTTGCGGTATTTTAATGTTGCTGGTGCTTTGAGTGAAGGTGGGCTTGGACAGAGAAGCAAAAATGCTACTCATTTAATCAAAGTAGCGTGTGAATGTGCTTGCAGAAAGCGTGAGAAAATGGGAATCTTTGGAGAAGATTATCCTACAAAGGATGGGACTTGCATTAGGGATTATATCCATATCGATGATTTGGCAAATGCACATTTTGAAACACTTAAAACATTAGAGAAAGAAGGGCAGTCGCAAATTTATAATGTTGGCTATGGAGTTGGATTTAGCGTTAAAGAAGTGATTGAATGTGTCAAAAAAGTGAGCGGAGTGGATTTTGAGGTTGAGATTCAGCCTAGAAGGGCGGGAGATCCTGCTATGCTTGTAAGCAATAATCATAAAATTTTAACATACACTAATTGGAAGCCAAAATACAATGATTTGGAGTTGATTTGTAAAAGTGCCTATGAGTGGGAGAGAAAAGTATGAATAGGGATTTTGTTTAGAGCTTTGGGCTACAATCCTTTTTCGTTTTTGCTAAAGTTTGGCTTGAGATTTTGTGAGGGGGGGGGGGGGGGGCATTTAGCTGCTAATTTCCCATAAAAACTTCCATTAATTTGAACATTGTCAATTAGATAGCTTCTAAAGCGTTCAAAAAGATTTTGGTTGATTTTGAATTTTTTAGCGGCTTTCCAAAATTTATTGAGGGATTCTTGATAGGTCAAACCACAAATATTGTAAAAAGCATTTCCGCATACTTTTGTTGGGCATTTATGTAAAAGGCTAGAAAGCCCGGTAGTGCTATTGATAACTACGCAACCAAGGGCATTTTTAAGAAGTGTTGGTAGATGGATTTCGTGGATATAAATAACTCTTTGAGTAACATTGTATTTGCGGGTTTGACGCTTGATAAATTTCTTGTAGTTTTTGTATCCTCTATCCATTGGGTGGTGTTTGATAACTAAAAAATGTTGTTTTTTGGAATATTTGGCAAAAGAGCGGATAGAGTTTTTGATGAAATTTTCAATTCTTCTGCCTTCAAAGTGATTTTTGATTTGTGTGTCATTATAAACTTGCAAAATGAGCACAAAATAGTTTTCCTTAGAATCCAAAATGAATTCTCTATCTTCTTTTTCGCTAATTTTATACCACTGCTTCCTAAGAAAAGATAAAAACCAAGGAAACATTTCTGTAAAGCTCAAACTTCTGTGGTGAAGTTTGTTGTTAAAATACCAAGCAAATAAAAATGAGTTAAACCAATACAAAAATGCAAACCAAGCCATATTTCGAAAGCTGTGCTTGACATTTTTTTCTTCATAGGTTGATTTTTCTTTGTAGGTTAAATAAAAATTAGGATCTTTTGGGAGGGTAGAATTTGCATTGACGCCTTTATTTTCAAAAGTAATGAAGTTTGGACGGATATAGCCTTCTTCAAAAATGTAAGTTTGAAGTCCCAAACAATCCGCTACTTGTATGGCTATTTTGTGGATAGGGCGGCAATCATTGAACATAATAATGCAATCAATATTGTGGATTTTGCAAAAATCTTGCAAAAAAGATTCGAAATTTTGCAAAGAACCTCTATAAGATTTTGCACCAAAGGGGTAGAAAATAAAATCCCCTCCATTGAAGTTGATTTTATAAACTTGTGCTTGATTGTTTTTTAAGCTCTTTGCAAAATGATAAAAAAAGGGTCCAACAGGTCCTTGCAGGAGCAAGACCTTGCGGTTTTTGAATTGTTGGATTACCTTTTTTAGCTGCATTGATTAGTTGTTGTTAATATCTAACACTACGCTTGTAGCAATTGCGATTTGATAAAGGATTTGGGCTAACACGCTTGTAATTTGTAATCCTCTTCCTGTTTCAATAGCGGGCAATACAAGCAGAGAATCTCCGGGCTTTAAGCTAGGAGCACTAGCAAAGGCATACCAACTTGCATCGTATCTTTCTGCCTTGCCATTTGTGCGGATAACAAGAATGCGTTTTTTGTTGGCTCTTTCGGTAAAATCACCAGCTAATTTAATGTAATAATCAAGATTCTTGTCTTCTTCATAGATGAAAGCACCGGGTAATGCCACTTCCCCTTGGACTAAAACAAGGTTGTTGGCTGTTGGAATATTGATAATATCGCCTTCTTCAAGTATGGTTGTTGCATAAGCGGATTTATTTTCAAGAACAATCTGTCCTTTGGGGGTAAGATTCTTGGCTCTTTCGATAAACTCTAGCACCATTTTGGAATGGCTAGCTCTCATAGAGGCTTCTTGAGCTGTTACAGAAGATGAAGTAAGGGCTAGGGTTTCTAGCTCTTTGAGTTGTGCATCAATGAGTCTTTTTTGGGTTTGTGCGACACTTTGGCGGAAAACTTGGATAGCGTCCATATTGGATTGTGGATTGGGTTTCACGCGAAGGACAACTTCGGCTAAAGTTGTGCCTTTTTTGACAACCATAGAGTGCATTCCATTGTGCTCCCCTTCAATCTTGATTGTAATATTTTCAGCGCTATAATCGGGGCGAAATTCCACTTCATCGCCTACTTTTAATGCGACTTCAGAGAATTCTTTTTGTTTATAGGAATTGATATCTATTTTATTATTTGAAAGGTAAGAGCGGACAATTGCGTTTGTTACGATAGGTTTGGCTCCAGAAACTCTTGCTAAATCAGAGAGGGTTTTAATGTCTTCTTTTAATTCAAATCTAAAAGGTTTTTGAACATCGCCTTCTGCAAAAGCATAGTTTTCAAGGTTTTTGACTAAAATAACATCTCCGGTTCTAAAGGGGAAAAGCTGTATTTTGCCACTAAAGAGAAAGTCATACAAATCCACTTCTAAAACGACTTTATTATCCCTTAAAACTTCAATATTTCTAAAGCTTCCATAATCCAAATTAATCCCTGAGGCTTTGTCTAAATACTGCACAATAGAATCAGAGCTTAATCCTTGATAAAGACCGGGTTTATTGACATTTCCTGTCACAAAAACAGAAACATTTTGATAAACATTCATATCTGCATAAACAAAAACATTTTGTTTGTAGATTCTTGAAATGCCTTTTTTGAGGACTTTTACCAAATCCCCATTACGCACTCCTAATAAATTAATAGCACCTACATTGGGGATAAATACATTGCCTTGAGAATCGACCATTAATTCTTGTTGAAACTCAACAGCTCCCCACATTCTAAAGTTAATTTTATCGCCCACTGCGATTTTGTAATCAGGGTTGTAAAGAGATTGGGAAGCTTGTGTGAAATTTCCGCTAAACAAATGAGCACCAAAGACGGGTGGCAGGAGAGGTTGTGGATTTTGCATTGGTTGTGTTTGTGGGGCATTTGTGAGTGTGTTGGTTGCACTTGGTGTTGTGGTTTGTAAATCTGCTGGGATATTTTGTGCAGCAGAAGAGCTAGGAATGCTCGTAATAGAAGAGACATCAACTCCATAAACAAAATGGGATAAAAATGTAAAGGTAAATAAGAATTGTAATAGCTTTTTCATTAGTATCTATGCTCCTCTATAATCATTGTGATAAGTTTTATGATTCCGTATAAAACAGAAAGAATCACAAAAATAGTAATAATATTATATAATTTTCTTGGATAGGTGGGTGATTGTGGTTCATTGGCACCTTGAATCACGACTAGTTGCTTAATCTTGCGGCTAGATTCGATGCGTGTTGTTTCAATGGAGGTTAAAGCAACAGTGTAGGCATCTTGTGCAAATTGTGCCTCAATCGTCAAATCTTGAAATTTAGCAGCTAAATCATTAAGCCTTTTTGTGTTTTTTGATGAGACGATTTTGGAAGTTTCTTTGTTTAGCTGCTCTTTGAGTGCTTCAATTTCCGCTTTTAGCATAATAATTTGTGGTGCATTTTCATTAAGATAACTCTGCATTGTTGTAAGTTCAGTTTCTTTGGTGGCAATTTGACTTTCGATGGTATTAGTGAGACTTGCTTTGGCTTCAGCTTGCTTGAGTGGGTCAAAAACGCCATACCGAGCTTGAAAGGCTAAAAGATTGTTTTTTGCATTTTGCAATCTTTCTTTGGCTTTGAGTAATTCCTTTTCTGCAAATGCCATTTGCTCCCTTGCAGCTTTATGTGAAACTTCATTAACAAATTTTTCGGATTCTTTTAAAATAGCATTGGCAATAATCTGTGCATCTTGAGGAGTGAAGCCCTCTACATCGACTTTTAGCAATCCTGAAGTATCATCAAAAATAACCTTAACTCTATCTTGGTAGAATTTGAGGAATCTTTCTTGGTCGGATTCTTCTGATAGGGCGAAGAAAGGATCTTTTTGTTGGGCTTGATAGAGAAGTTTTAGGTGGATATCTTTGTCAAGAATCTTTAGCATATCTAGTGAGTGAATGTATTCTTGTAAAAACAAAACATCTTCCCTAGCGCCCGTATTGATTCCAACTAATGACGCTAATCCGCTTACAGGCGCAATATCGCTATTCATAGAACGCACACTCAATGTAATGGAACTCACATACCGATCGGCTGCAATAAATAGATAATATAAAATTACCGGAATCATTAGAATATATACAATATTAAAGCTCATTAAAATTGTAGATATTTTTTTTGCTTTTTGCTTTTGAAATAAAAGTCTTAATTTCTCCATTTATTTTCCTTGATAGGCTCTAATGCCTTCTTCCACATCATCATATACCTTCACAATCCCATTTTCAAGATGGATAATTTTGTCACACCATTTGCGTATTTCTGCAATACTATGGGAGACAAGAATGACTTTGGATTTGCTAAGTTTTTCGTGATAAATTTTAGCACTTTTTTGCTTAAAAGCAGGATCGCCAACAGCACCTGCCTCATCAATTAAATAATAATCAAAGTCAAATGCCATACTCATACCAAAAGAAACCCTTGCTCTCATTCCCGAGGAAAGCACATTGATAGGTTCATCAAAAAATTTTCCAATTTCAGCAAATTCCTCTACAAAGGCAATTTTTTCTTTTAGCTTCTCGCCCCTATAACCATAAACTCTTGTAAGGAATTTGATATTATCTCTTGCTGTGAGTGTGCCTTGAAAAAATGCACCAAGTCCAATGGGGAAAGAAATCTTTTTGTCTGTGATAACTTTGCCTTTATCAGGCATATCCATTCCGCCTAAGATTCGCATTAAAGTTGATTTGCCTGCACCATTTCTACCCATTAAACCAATGCTGCACTCATCAGGAAAGGTAAAGTTCAAATCTTTAAAAACATAATGCCTTTGCCCATTGCTTAGCGGATATGATTTGGTAATATTTTTGAGTTGTATCATCGGATTTGTCCTAAATATTTGTAGCGGAAATAATAATACCAAAGCCCTATAAAAAGCAAAATAACACCAAAAGAGAGTGGATAGGTGAAGTTAATTCCATCAATTTGGGGATAACCATCAAAATAATTCTCTCTTAAAAGCTCAAGAAATTGTAAGACAGGGTTATAAAGCAGGAATTCTACAATATGATCAGGAATAATCCATAAAGGATATAAAACTGCCGATCCAAAATACAAGATAGTCATTCCATAGTTAATAAAAATTTGTGCGTATTCTAACTCGCTATTTAAAAAAGCCAAGCAAACCCCTAAGGCAAACCCCAAAAATGCCAAACCCAAAAATGCAACAAAGACTTCCAAAAAATGCACCGGCAAAATAGGCAAATCCAAAAACCATCCAAAACCTGCCATAAAAAGCACAAAAACGGCAAAATAAATACACATTTCTAAGAGAGTTCTTGCAATAAAAATATGGATAGGTTTGACAGGCTTATAGGCAATCAATGCTCTATTAGCTTGGACGCCCGCCATAATTTGTGTTACGATATTTCTAAACATAAAAAATGGCACAAATCCTGTCACCAAAAACATTTCTATCGGGACTTGCGGAATTGTCCTTGCGCGAATAAGGGTAAAAATCACCAAAAAAAAGAGAATATGAGTCATTGGCTCACCAACAACCCAAAAATATCCTAATCTCCGATTCTTACCAAAACGCGTCTTTAATTCTCGCAAGAATAATGCTTCAACAACATATCTCATAATACTGCTTATACTCTCAAAACTTTTTAAGTCTAAAATTAAGTATTTTATCTTTTATTTGCTTGTATAATAATAAATCCATAAAATTATTGTGATTAGAGGTTTGGATTTGCTAAGAAAAATTTTGTTTTTGTGTTTTTTGAGGCTTTTTGCTTTTGCAGAGAGTTTTGAGGATATTAAGGATTTGGAGTTTGCACCAAAGACGAATCTTAAGATTCTTATCTTAGATGAGGATATGCAGATTAGGGAAGTAGTCGATATTGACAGCAAAGCAACAGATAATATTACATTAAAATTAGATAAAAATGAGAAGTTTTATATCACAATTATCCAAAAAGATTCTGATATTCCAAAAACGCAAAATACAGAAACAAAGAGTGAAAAACTTGCACAATCTCTCAAAACAACCAAAAAGCCTATATTGACAGAATCTTCAGCAGAATCCACACCAGAATTTGAAGAGAAAAGCCTCTATGAGGGAAGGTTTGAACGCAATCGATTTATGGGCGGGTTGTTGGGCTTTGAACCCGATAAGTTTAATTATATTATGCCTCTTAATATTAGCTCTTCAAAAGAGCCAAATCAGAGAAAACAAACTGAAGTGAAATTTCAAATTAGCATTAAAAAGCGCCTTTTTGATGATTTGTTTTTGAAGGACTTGGATTTGTATTTTGCTTATACGCAGCAGAGTTTTTGGCAGCTTTATGATTCAGAAAATTCCAAGCCCTTTAGGGAGAGCAATTATGCTCCAAGTTTGTATCTAAGCTATCCGCTTGAGAAATATGATGTGTTTTTTGATAGAGTGAATTTTGGGTATTTGCATCAAAGCAATGGTGGAGATTTGGGAAGTTCAAGGAGTTGGGATAGAATCTTTGTAGAGGGAATTTATGGGTATAAAAACTTTGCAATGTCGCTTAAGGCGTGGTATAGAATCCCAGAAGATCCAAATAAAGATGATAATCCCGATATTGCCTCTTATTTGGGATATGGGGAGCTTAGTGTGGGGTATTTGTGGAGAAAGCACCTAATAACAGCAACTTGGAGAAATAATCTTAGGAGTGATAACCGAGGTTCGATTTTGCTAGATTATTCTTATCCGATTTATAAGAATCTGTATTTCTATTTGCAGTTTTTTAATGGTTATGGCGAGAGTTTGGGGGATTATAATAATTCCATCAATCGCATAGGAATGGGGATTTTATTTAATCGCTAAAATTCTTAGAATCTTTTGGGTTTTGCGGGAGAGGTTGGCATAAAGATGTTTTTTAAAAGCGTAGAATTTGTTGTTTTGGAGTTTTTGTCTTTCGGATTCTAGGGCATCAATAAGGACATTTGGGTGGCAGAGAGAAAGTGTTTTGGGGTGGATATAGCGGGGATAGAGGATATATGCTCCAGCAATGAGTTGTTCTAAGGTTAGCTTTCTTGTGCGTCTAGGGCAAGTTTGTTTATCTATTGTGAGCCCCCAACCAGCATAAAAGGGCATTCCATAAGTTACGACTTTTTTGCCATAAAGCAAGGCTTCAAAACCGCTTAGAGAAGTTAGAGTATGCACTTCATTAACAGCTTCTAGGCAAGATGAGAGGCTAACGCCAGTGAGAATCTCATCGCAGTATTGCAGGGCAGTAGAATCAGGGATATGTCCGATTCGATTGCCACTTAGCACATCGGGGTGGGGCTTGTAGAGGATATAGGCATTTGGGTTTTCTTCTCGCACTTGTTGAAGTAAAGAGAGATTTGTGCGTCCATTTGCCCCATAGAGGATAGAGGCATCATCTTGGACTTGTCCGGGGATGAGGATTTTTAGCTTGTCTTGTGGGGGATTTAGGGATTTGTGAGGGTTGGTATTGTATTTTGAGATTTTGTTTGCAAGGATTTTATCTTTTAGGATTTTAGCTTCATTGAGTAGTGTTGGGCTAAAATCAGTGTGATTTAAAATCTCTTCTAGCTCACTTGGGGCGGTGGCATCAAAGTAGATTCCGCTTGAATCAAAAACTTGTGAAAAGGGTCGCGTGAGGTCAGAGCCAAGAGAGATAGAGCGGATAAAGCCATCTTCTACGCGTGTAATGGGGATTGCGTTCTCTTTGGCAAAGGATTCGATTCTGCCAAAGTTTTTACGCCCCCAAATGAAAATTTCGCAATTATGGGCTTCTTGGCGTAAGCCTTTTTTGAGGGCGGATTTGAAATGGGAAGTAAAAAAAGGATTGATAAAAATGATGTTTTGTGGCTTGAAGTTTGGCATAAAGGGTGGGATAAAGGAGTGCTTCCATAAAGAAAACCCAAACATAAAAGCTTTTTTTTGTGTCTTTGTGTAGAAATGTTTGTAGCGGATAATGGTTTTTAGTGTATCTAAAATATCGCTTTTTCTGTCATAAATAGGATTGTAGTAGCAAGAGTAGAGAATATAGCTTGCAGCAAAGACTTCTATTAGGCTTAATTTTCTTGTGCGTCTAGGGCAAGTTTGCTTATCTATTGTGAGTCCCCAACCAGCATAAAAGGGAATTCCATAGCATACACATTCACAGCCTACAAGCAGAGCTTCAAAGCCCATTTGGGAGGTTTTGGTATAGACTTTGTGGAAGTGCTTGAGCAAAGAAATGGGATTGAAATCTTCGGTAATGAGCTTGATTTGTGGAGGAATCTCGCTTGGATTGAAATCAGATTCTTTACGCCCACTTAGCACATCGGGGTGGATTTTGAGATAGATTTCAGAATCTGGATTTTCTGCTAGGGCATCTTGGATAATTTGGGTTGTAGTAAATTTGCTAGTAGAACCATAAGTAAGGCTACAATCGCCTTTGGTTTGGGAGATGATGAGGATTCTTTTGGGATTCTTTTGGGTGGTTTTTTGGGGTGTGGAATTACTAGGGGAGGGGTTGATGGTAGAATTTTGGTTGGTTGGGCTTTGGGCTGTGGAATCAATCAAAGGGGATGATTCTTGTAAATAGGGGGTGGTTTTTTGGTGGTTTTTTGGTGGTTTTTTGGCAGTAGAATTAGGAGAAATTTCAAAATAAGGTGAATTTGTCAAATCAGATAAGGTTGCGGAATTTTTTGAGGAATCTATAAAATCTCTAGATTTTGTGGAATCTGTGGCAGTAAAGTAATCTAGCGGGACTTCAGGAGCGTGGTTGTATTTGGAGATATGGTGTGTGGTAATGAGATTGATTGCTTCTTTGGCGGTTTCTAGCAGGGCAGGGTTAGCGTGAAAATCGTAGGTATTGAGGAGATTTTCTAATTCGCTTGGAGTGGTGGAATCATAATAAATACCGATTCTATCTTGCACAAGTGAGAAGCTAGGAGAGCCCTCGCACCCTAAGCCAAAGGAGCGGATAAAGCCATCTTCGAGCAAGAGATAATTACCATGAAATTTTTTAGCAAGTGCAATGGCGTTTTGCCCAGATTTTTTACGCCCCCAACCTAGGAAAACAAGAATATTTTGAGTTGTTTTGAGTTGTTTTGAATGATATAGAATAGCATTTGGATAAAAGCTTTTGATGCTATGTAAAAGTTTTTTTGAAGTTGAAGCAAACAAAATAGTTCCTAAATATTTTTTGTATTTTGAAATTGTATAATAAAATTATTTAAACGATCTAAGGGATGGTAAGTGAATTTTAAAAAGTTGGTTTGATAGTGCCTATTTATAATGCCTCAAGGTTTTTGCGGGAATGTTTGGAGGCTATACTTAATCAAAGTTATCAGAATCTAGAGGTGGTTTTAGTTGATGATGGAAGCACAGATAAAGAGAGTGTGGAGATTGCAAAAGAATATGTGCAAAGAGATTTGCGATTTGTGCTTTTTTGGTTTTGTGAAACAGTAACGGTCATTAGTAAATCGA
>JFBN01304675.1_pt1 | contig 35998 bp, 31 predicted proteins | sample 768741 | NCBI WGS metagenome assembly JFBN01 (sample SAMN01983846, study PRJNA193217) | chicken gut metagenome | biome: terrestrial biome; isolation source: ceca of Broiler chicken | host: Gallus gallus | place: United Kingdom: England | collected 2010-09-07
GCTGCACGATAAACGGCTGAAAACGATACTTCCTTTTTTGAAAGAGCTACCCTCTACATGGGACGAGACCCTTGTTTTACCCGGGAGCGATATTGACAAAGCGGCCATATTGGCCCGTCGGAAAGGGACAACCTGGTATCTCATTGCATTGAACGGAAGCCAACCGTTACAACTGTCGGTAAAAACAGATTTCCTTCTTCCTGGAAACTGGAAGACTACAATCATAGCCGATGGAGAGCAACCCGATAAACCAGTTCAACACATTCGGTATATCGATTCGGGTATGCCGCTGGATATAAACATGGCGGCCAATGGTGGATTCGTGGCGAAAATCGCACCCGCACCTTAATGATTCCTCAAATACCGTTTAGCCCTATTTTAGTAAAAACCTCCACTTGTTAAGTTTATGACGTTTTTTGGTAAATTTAAACCTGTCGAATCACCTCTCATGCCATAAATTTGTAAATATACATACCATTAAGAGATTCGTACCATGAAAAAAAACGTATTGCTACTGTTGTTCTTTTCTTTCTTCCTTTTACAACAAGCCTCCCCGGCTGAAAATATAGACATTCCCGGAGATGGCAAACTATCTGATGTTAATATTCTATATGTAGGCCGTTGGGACAGAAGCAATCCCAACCTCTATCACAGTTATTGGACCGGTGCCTATCTAAGGGTCGACTTTACAGGCAGGAACATAGGAATACTGTTACAATCCGGAACCAACCTGGTCGTTTCCATCGACGGAGAGGACTTGCGCTCGATAAATGCCACAAGTGGCCTAACCAAGCTGAATGACGTAGAGTTGTCAGACGGAAGGCACTCCTTATTGGTTGGAGCCGCCGGACAGAATGAAGAATTGACCTTCCTGGGGTTAAGTTTGGACGAAGGAGCCGTAACCTATCGTGCTCAGGGCAAATTTCTGATTGAATACATCGGAGATTCTATTACCGCAACGGGGGGAGAAGACGACCAATCAACGGCCAATTATGCCTGGTACACAGCCGAAGGATTAAATTGTGACCACACCCAAATAGCATTCAGTGGATTGGCTTTGACTACCGGATACGGTTGCTTGGAAGAAAAAATAGGTCTCGATTCGCTGTACTTCTGCTTGAAAAACTATAATCACATCGATGAACGGCCCATTCAACCATGGGATTTCAGTTATACCCCCAACATGATTGTAATCAATTTAGGGACAAATGACAAATGCGGATCAGCCACAGATGCAGTCATGAAATCGAGTATGTTCAACTTTTTGAGCCGACTGAGAAACACCTATCCCCAAACCACGTTGGTTGTCATGGAACCTTTCAACGGCTCTTATTCCGGCCCTATTGAATCGGCCGTTGAAAAGTGTAAAACACTAGGTGACAACAATATTCAATTTGTAAAAACAGAAGGTTGGTTGACCGAAGAAGATTATAAAGACGGGACACACCCCAATCTATCCGGTCGAGACAAAATTGTTCATAATCTCATGCCCTATTTGAAACCGCTATTGCCTTCCGACATAAAAAACGTAAAGAAGAACGACCTGAATTTTTCTTATGACATAAACAGTCATAAAATAATCATTCATTCATTGGACGAAATAAAAAACATCTTGCTCTACAACAGTATGGGCATGCTGGTATATAACAACAGCATCTCGTCCGACAGTTGTGAAATAGATTTGAGCGGATATATGAAAGGATATTATATCTTGCGGGTACAGACATCTAATAACGAATTGGTTACCTATAAAGTATTGAAAGGATAAACATATCAGGATAGCAGCACTATGAAAAACAAGATCATTATACTCCTGTGTCTACTTTTCGGCGCGTCTTACGTATCGGCCGAAAATGTAGCCCTCTGGTTCGATTCACCGGCCAATCAATGGATGCAGTCTTTGCCTGTGGGGAACGGACGCCTGGGTGCAATGATTTTTGGTGGTGTTGACACAGAAAAATTGGCGCTGAATGAGTCAAGCATGTGGGCAGGCCAATATGCCCCCGAACAGGAAAAATCTTTCGGGAAAGCCAAACTTCAAGAACTGAGAGAACTGTTTTTCCAAGGAAAACTCGTCGAAGGGAATCAGATGTGCCACGAATATTTAACAAGCGACAATCACTCGTTTGGTACACATCTCCCTGTTGGAGACCTGAACATACAGTTTCATTATCCCGTAAAGGGGGCCTACTCGAACTACAAGCGGGTTTTGGATCTTGACAAGGGGCTTCACACGGTCTCTTATACCTTAGGAGACGTGACCTATACCAGAGAATGCTTTGCCTCCAATCCCGATGATGTATTGGTCATGCATGTGGCGGCAAATAAGAAAAACGCCGTTTCGGTTGAAATTTCCTTAGACCTGCTCCGACAACCATCGAAAGTGGAGACATTAGGCAATCAATTGGTTTTCAATGGTCAGGCATTATCCAAAAACTCCAAGGGAGGTGTCTGGTTCGAAGGCAGAGTAACCGTGTCGGCAATAGGAGGCAACGTGCAAACGAAAGAGAACAAAATAGCGGTGAGCAATGCCGATGAATTAATTTTAAGAATTGATATTCGCACCGACTACAAAAACCCCGGCTACAAGGGCCTCTGCAAAAAGACCGTAAAAGCAGCCGAGAAAAAATCGTATGAGAAGATAAAGAAACAGCACATCACCGATTTTTCGGCACTCTTCAACCGCGTAAGTTTGAGCCTGGGCGACAAGCGTGACGCTTATCAACTCCCCACATCGGTACGGTTGAAACAATATAGAGAAAATCCGGCAAAGGATCCCGATTTCGTAGCCTTGTTCCTTCAATACGCTCGTTACCTGTTAATCTCCTCTTCCCGAGAAAACTCGCCATTGCCAATCGCTCTACAAGGTTTTTTCAATGACAACCTCGCTTGTAACATGGCCTGGACAAACGACTATCACTTGGACATCAACACCCAGCAGAATTACTGGTTATCCAATGTCGGGAATCTGTCGGAATGTAACACTCCGCTATTCAAATATATTCAAGAGCTGTCGGTCTATGGACAAAGAACGGCACAAAACGTATACGGCTGTAAGGGCTGGACCGCTCATACAGTGGCCAACATATGGGGATATACCTCTCCATCAAACGGCATAGGGTATGGACTGTTCCCGACCGCATCTTCCTGGCTGGCCAGCCATTTATGGACCGAATACGAATATACCCAAAACCGGAAATTCCTTAAAGATACGGCTTACCCTCTTTTAAAAGGGAATGCTGAATTTTTACTGGATTATATGGTGGAAGACCCCTCCGGGAAATATCTGTTGACCGGTCCCAGCATATCTCCTGAAAATTCATTTGTATACAACAACACGGCGCTATCCGCCTCCATGATGCCTACATGCGACAGAGTATTGGCGTATGAGATTCTAAACTCTACCCTGCAATCGGCCCGAATATTAAATGTAGACATTGATTTTCAGAATGATATAGAAAATGCGCTGCAAAAACTGCCCCCTATACGGTTGATGGCTAATGGCGGTATTCGTGAATGGTTAGAAGACTATCAAGAAGCAATCCCAAATCACAGGCACACCACTCACCTGCTCTCTTTGTATCCATTCAACCAAATCAGTCTGGACTATACTCCTGAATTGGCGAAGGGAGCCTTGACTACGATTGAAAATCGGCTGTCTGCGCCCGATTGGGAAGATGTGGAATGGAGCAGAGCAAATATGATTTGCTACTATGCCCGACTGCACAAGAATCAAGAAGCCTATAACAGCATCAATATTCTATTGGAGAAACTGATTCGCGACAACTTATTCTCGGTTTCACCCGTCGGGATAGCGGGAGCCGCGACCGACATATTTGCCATTGACGGGAATCAAGCTGCGGCAGCCGGTATTGCAGAGATGCTGATACAGAGTCAAAACGGCTATATCGAACTACTGCCATGCCTCCCCGAACAGTGGGACAAGGGGGCATGTGCGGGCCTCTGTATAAGAGGCGGCGGGCAAGTCGATTTTTCCTGGGACAGACAAGGCATAAAAACGGCAACTATACATGCAAAGAACGATTATCCTTATCGTATTAAATTGCCCCAAGAGAATCGATACGAAATCCTCCTTAATCAAAAATGCATCGATATAGTTCCCGACGAACATGGGCTGATAAGCATACCCATGAATCAGGGAGATACCCTAAATCTGATTAGACTTTAACTCGATAGATATTGTTGTACAATAATTGATAAACCGATAAATCTCCTCACATCGAATAAATGAGGAATATCGTATAGACAATACCGACTATACCTACTCCCAGAGCACATGCCGACCCGATGATAAACGGCCGGTCATGTGCCTTGATGCCGTATATCAAAGCGACCAACGCACATGGGGCAATAGCAAGTATGGCAAAAGCTCGGAATATAATGAGGCATATAAACAGGACTAAGCCAAGTAAAATAAGAATTTTATTTCTGTTCATCATCTCAACAGTTCGTTTCATATAGATTAAATTTCCCGCGCAAAGCTTATATACAAAGAAGCGAAAAATAATCTTATGCCCCAATCAAAACAAGGTCTTTTTCTTTGGGCAGCCTTTGATTTTTGTACTATCTTTACCCTCGAAAAAGAAATGTCATGAAAATTACCGAATATATCCGCCATTCGTCGGTGGGTGTGAAACTCATCGTGCTATTGATATTGATTCTGTGCGGCGTGTTTGTCATCTCCATTCCCATGCTTTTCGTGCAGGGTGAATATGCGCTACTGACAGGCATGTACCTGCAAAATATCGGTATGTTCATCTTGCCGGCCTGGTTCGCAGCCATGCTGTTTTGGGGCAACGCCGGACGGGGTCTGCGTCTGAACAAGGCCCCTCGCCTGCTCGAACTGCTGTGTATCGTGATACTCTATTTCGTGGCTACCCCCATGTTCAACCGCTTGGTAGAGTGGAACGAGTCCATCAACTTGCCCGAAGCATTCGCCTCTATCGAAGCCTGGATGCGTCAACAGGAGGAGGCAGCAGCTACGGTAACCGAGCAGTTGATGCAAATACACTCACTACCCCATTTCCTGGCTGTCGTCCTGGGTATCGGTGTTCTCACCGGCATGGGCGAGGAGATGGTGTTCCGGGGCATACTCCAACAGGTGGTTCAGGGTGAAAGCCGGCGAGCTCATGTGGCTGTGTGGACCTGTGCCTTCCTGTTCAGTGCCATACACTTGCAATTCTACGGATTCTTCCCCCGACTGCTGCTGGGTGCCTTCTTCGGTTATCTGCTGGTGTGGAGCGGTAATTTGTGGCTACCTATCTTCGGGCATCTGTTCAACAACAGCATGGTGGCCTGCATCGCCTATTTTACCAATAATAACTCGCACAACACTTTGGAGGCATTGGGCACGACACAATCCTCCACGGCCTGGCTGGCCTGGGTAAGCCTCGTGGCAACCGCCCTCCTGCTCTATCTGTTTTATAAAAAGGTATTCACCGCACCTCGCCTGTTCAAAGGAATTTCTTCCGATGAAAGATAAAGTTACGGCCTAAGTATTTCTCCCGCACAATGGGATTTTCGGCCAACTCTTCGGAGGTTCCCTGAAAAAGGATTTTCCCCTCGAACAACAGGTAGGCCCGGTCGGTAATACTCAATGTCTCGGGAGCATTGTGGTCGGTAATGAGAATACCGATATTCTTCTCCTTCAATTTATACACAATCGACTGAATGTCCTCTACGGCTATCGGGTCGACCCCGGCAAAAGGCTCGTCGAGCATGATGAACTTGGGGCTGATGGCCAGACAGCGGGCGATTTCGGTGCGTCGCCGCTCACCACCCGACAACTGGTCGCCCAGATTCTTACGGACCTTCTGCAAGCGGAACTCGGCAATGAGACTTTCCAGTTTGTCGCGCTGATATTCTTTGGTCGTGGGGGTCATTTCGAGCACACAACGAATGTTATCCTCAACCGACAGTTTGCGGAATACCGATGCCTCCTGGGCCAAATAACCGATACCGATTTGGGCCCGCTTGTACACGGGATAATCGGTAATATCGAGGTCGTTGAGATAAATATGTCCCTGGTTGGGAGTAATCAACCCCGTGGTCATATAGAAGGTTGTTGTCTTCCCGGCGCCGTTCGGACCCAGCAGCCCCACGATTTCGCCCTGTGTCACATCGATCGACACATGATTGACCACCGTGCGTTGACGATACTTTTTCACCAAGTCCTCGGTCCGCAACACCATGTTGTGACCCTCAGATTCAGGATTTGTCAGTTGAACCTCGGCCGGTTCTTTTCTTTCCGTATCGGCAACTTCGGCCCGATGTTTGAAAAGTTTGGAGAACATATTTAATTCGTTAGCGTTTTATCCATGCAGAGAGTGATGGCGACAATCTCCACTCACGAGAGACAATCTACCCGCTTATAGCCCGGTATCCCGGCTCACTGCCAATTGAGAAACAAAGATACGAAAATAGCGAGATTCATGCGCCACTTTTGCGAAATAAAATGATACCGCAGTCATTTCAAGGGGAAAAGAATTGCCGTACATCAATCTTTTTCACTACTTTTGTTCCTTGATATTCCAAAACAACGGATATGATTATAGACGATTCACTACGAAAATTCGGGGATTACGTCCTGCTGATGCGGCGGGTCTTCACCCGACCCGACCGCTGGCGGGAATTTTTCAAACGATACATAGCCGAAATCTATAAACTGGGTATCGACTCCATTCCCATCGTAATCACCATCTCGGTCTTTATCGGTGCGGTTATCGCCATACAGATGCAGAAGAACGTAGTCTCTCCCCTTATACCGGCCTATGCCGTAGGACTGGCTACCCGCGACGTGATTCTGTTGGAATTCTCCTCCTCGATACTCTGTCTGATATTGGCCGGTAAGGTGGGCTCGAACATCGCCTCCGAGATAGGCACCATGCGGGTGACCGAACAGATTGACGCTCTCGAAATCATGGGGGTCAACTCGGCCAACCTGCTTATCCTTCCCAAGATTGCTGCCATGGTCTCCTTCATTCCAGTACTGGTCGTTTTCAGTATGGCGAGCGGCATCACGGGAGGTTACCTCATAGCCCAGTTCACCGACATCATTTCGGTCTCGAAATACATCTACGGTCTGCAAAGTTTCTTTGTCGAGTACTACATCTGGCAAGCCATCTTCAAGGCTCTGTTCTTCGCCTTCGTCATCAGCAGTGTGGCCTCGTACTACGGCTACCGGGTAAAAGGCGGAGCCCTCGAAGTGGGTCAAGCCAGTACCGATTCGGTGGTAGTCAGCAGCGTAATCGTGTTGCTGCTCGATGTAATCCTCACTCAAATCCTGTTCTGATGATAACGGTAAACAACGTATATAAACTGTTTGACGGAAAAGAGATTCTGCACGATGTTTCCGCCAAATTCTATTCCGGCAAAACCAATCTGATTATCGGGCAAAGCGGCTCGGGTAAAACCGTATTGATGAAATGTATCGTGGGGCTGTTACGCCCCGACAAGGGACAAATCTGTTACGACGGTCGCGACGTAACAGCCATGACACAAGCCCAGACCAAAGCCCTGCGTAACGAGATAGGCATGCTGTTCCAGGGGTCGGCCCTGTTCGACTCGGAGACAGTCCTGGGGAACGTCATGTTCCCCTTGCGCATGTTCACCCATGACAGCTACGCAGCCTGCAAGAAACGGGCCGAATTCTGCCTGGAACGAGTAAATCTGAAAGGGGTTAACGACCTCTATCCTTCGGAGATTAGCGGCGGTATGCAGAAACGGGTTGCCATCGCGAGAGCCATCGCCCTGAATCCCAAATACCTGTTTTGCGACGAACCCAATTCGGGTCTTGACCCCAAAACTTCGATTCTCATCGACGAATTGCTGAGCGACATCACCCGCGAGTATAACATGACAACCATCATCAACACTCACGACATGAACTCGGTAATCGGCATCGGCGAGAATATTGTCTTTATCAACAAGGGCTACCGGGAATGGGTAGGTAACAAGAACAAGATTTTCACCTCGTCGAACGAGGCTTTGAACGATTTCGTCTTTGCCACCCGCCTCTTCAAGGAGGTCAAAGGCTACATGATTGAAGAGTACCGCAAGCAAGAGGCTGCGGAAGAAAAATAAGACGACCGGCAAAGACGATTAGCGAAACGTGTTGAAGCCCGACTTTCATCGGACTTCAACTCTTTAAAATCTTACGGCCGTGATAAACCTCGATGCCGCCTCTAAACAGTTGTAGAGGTCAGCCCAATTGACAAGCATGCGGTTCCCCTTTGCATAACCCTAGCAGTAAATCAGACAATAGAGTGCTGCGGCAATGAATCCACCGATAATGGGACCTGCCACCGGTACCCAGGAGTATTCCCAGTCGTTAAACCCCTTCCCCTTGATGGGAAGAATGGCGTGAGCAATGCGCGGAGCCAGGTCCCGAGCCGGGTTGATGGCATACCCCGTCGTTCCACCCAGCGACATACCCAATGCAATAATCAGCATGGCCACCGGGAATGCCCCCAAAGCGCCCATACCTACCTCGAAAGTATTTCCGTCGATAGAGAGGGCAAGAATGACAAACACCAACACAAAGGTCCCTACGATTTCGCTGAACAGATTGCGTCCATAGTTGCGAATAGCGGGAGCCGTACAAAATGTAGCCAGCTTGGCTGCCGGATCATCGGTAGCGTCATAGTGGTCCTTGTAATAAAGATAAACCAATACTGCCCCCGTAAAACCGCCGAGCATCTGCGCCACTATGTAAGGAACAACCAAACTCCAGCTGAATGTTCCGGCAGCAGCCAGACCCAGCGTAACAGCAGGGTTGAGATGGGCGCCCGAATAGGGCCCCGAGATGAAGACACCGAGCATGACGGCAAGTCCCCAGGCTATTGTCACGACAACCCAACCGCCGTTCTCGCCTTTCGACTTCTTCAAAAGATTCGAGGCAACCACCCCATCGCCAAACAATACCAGTATGGCCGTCCCGATAAACTCGAAGAGACTTTTGGTAAATACAACATCATTCATGGCTTTCAGCTTCTTCGGTTAATGAATTTCATCGTTTCGTATAGTCACACAATGTACGTTTAACCGCATCTTCCCAACCTTGTTTGGCCACCTCTCTCCTCTCCTCTTCCCAGGTAGGCTCGAATACATGGTCTATCTGCCACTGCTTGCGAATATCGTCGATGCTCGACCAATAGCCTACGGCAAGACCCGCCAGATAGGCAGCACCCATGGCGGTCGTCTCCACCACTTGCGGACGAATGACCTTGATACCGAGAATATCGGCCTGGAACTGCATCAACAGGTTGTTTTGCGAGGCACCACCGTCGACTTTGAGTTCTTTAAGTGGGATTCCCGCATCGCGCGACATGGCCTCCGTAATATCCATCGTTTGGTAGGCAATACCTTCGAGAGCAGCCCTCGCAATATGGGCCGTCGTGGTACCCCGGCTGATGCCGACGATAGTACCCCGGGCATACTGGTCCCACCAGGGGGCTCCGAGGCCGGTCAATGCCGGGACAAAGTAAACGCCATTGGTATCGGGGACCCGCGAGGCCAACTCTTCCACCTCCGACGAGGAGTTGATTACACCCAGCCCGTCACGCAACCACTGCACTACCGAACCACCCACGAATATACTTCCTTCGAGAGCATAATTCACCTTGTCGCCAATCTTCCAGGCTACCGTGGTAATCAGATTGTTCTTCGAGAGAATGGGCTTCTCTCCACTATTCATCAAGAGGAAACACCCCGTGCCATAGGTATTTTTGACCATACCCGGTTCGGTACACATCTGCCCGAAGAGCGCAGCCTGTTGGTCGCCGGCAATACCCGCAATGGGAACTTTGTGCGCAAAAATCGTGGTTTTAGTGTGACCATATATTTCGCTCGACGATTTTACCTCGGGCATCATCGACCGAGGAATCCCAAAGAGGTCTAACAAGTCCTAATCCCACTCCAAGGTATTGATATTGAAAAGCATCGTGCGAGAGGCATTACTCACATCGGTCACATGCACCTCGCCCCGGGTCAGGCGCCAGATGAGCCAGGAGTCTACCGTACCGAACATGAGCTTCCCCTTATCGGCACGGTCGCGTGCCCCCGGTACATGATCGAGAATCCATTTGATTTTCGTAGCACTGAAATAGGCATCGATAATCAGGCCTGTCTTTTAGCGAATCATATCGGTGAGACCTTGATTTTTCAGCTCGTCGCAATAACTCGACGTGCGGCGATCCTGCCACACGATTGCATTGTAGATAGGTTCCTCGGTATCCAAGTCCCAAACGATTGTCGTCTCGCGCTGGTTTGTGATGCCGATGCCGGCGATATTCAACCCGTTGATATCCATCAGTGTGATAGCCTCGGCAATGACCGAAGCCTGAGAAGACCAGATTTCATGCGGGTCGTGTTCTACCCACCCCGATTGGGGGAAAATCTGACGGAACTCCCTTTGGGCTACGGCACAAGGCTTACCGATTTCATCGAAAACAATAGCGCGGGAACTGCTGGTCCCCTGATCCAATGCGAGAATGTATTGTTTCATAATGGTATAGTTTTAGGTTAACTCTTATTGGTCAAGCTGGAAAGTCGCCACAAGAAAGCGACTCGCCATCACGGTGTTTTCACAGCTTAGTTGCTTCGTTTCCACAAATATAAAACATTTTCGCAAAGGACAAAATAAAATGGGAATCTTTCTGTCACATCATTCCTATTCCCTGCAAGATAATACCCGCCAATCTCCAAAAACACGCCCATAATGCGGGTATAATTACCTCTGCATTATGGGCGCCGATTTAAACATGAAGAGAATGTTTCAGACAATATGCCTGCTCTTTACACATCAGTAATTCCACTGGCAGGCAATCATGCGCAGGTTGCTGTCGCCTATGGTGCGCAAATCGATCAGTTGATTGTACCGGCAGTTGATGTAGACCAGATTGGGACAAAAGGATACGTCGAGCATATTCAATTGATTATTGTTGCAGATAACACGTTGCAGCATGGTGCGGTTACTCAAATCAAGCGTAGTAAGATCGTTGTAAGAGCAATCGACAAAATAGAGATTGTTGCACCCGTCGAGATTCAAGGTGGTGAGGTCGTTATAAGAGCAGACCAAATCGGTCAGCGACGTACAGTTGAGTACCCCCAAAGTGGTCATGTTGTTGTCGCTGCACACGAATGACGAGAGTGAAGGCAGCTTGGAGATAACCATGTTGACGATTTCGTTGTCGTCGATATTCAAGTTCGACAGGCTCACCGTACCAAAGAGATTCAAATTGGTGAGCTTGTTATACCCGCAATAGAGATTTTTCAGATTCTCGCAACTGTCGACCATCAGCGATTCGAGGTGGCACCCCTGCACGTTCAGGCTTTGCAACTGCTGAGCTCCATTTACATTGAGTTCGACAAAAAGGTTGTTGGAACAATTCAAGTTTTTCAATCCCGGTAACCCCGACAGCGACAAATCGGTCAATCGGTTTTTATAGCAGTCGAGTTTGATCAGGGCCGGACAGTTGTCGATATTCAATGCCGAAAGTTTGTTACGGCTCACATTCAACGTGTTGAGCGCCGTACACCCCGACACCTCGATACCCGTGAGTTGGTTGCGCGAACAGTCTACCTTTTGCAATGCGGTAAAGCCCGCCAGGTCCAGTTCTCCGGCCAACTCCTTGTCCGACCACTCGATTGAGATGGCCCTACCGTCACTCCAAGTCACACCTTTCCAGGTAGAGGGATTGTTGATATTGGTGATTCCCAGTCGAACATAGTTGGCATCACCTTTGGCCGAAGTCTGTTGCAAGAAGTTTTGCAGTTGCTTGACCTCCTTTTGATTGCTTTTTTGAGCGAACAAGAGCCCCGCGCTTCCCAGCACGACGACACACATAAGGAAAACTCTTTTCATAACTGTTTTTATTGTTTAGTACCTGTTAAAAGTCGTAAGGTCTCTTCACACGAAACTTTACAACTCTTAAACAACAGTTGTTGAAAAAAGTTCTTTTAACTTGTCGAAAGATAACGGTCAGGCCTTGCGAATCTCGGCCTCGCCGATAACGATGCGGCGAGCTTTATAGAGGGCCCCTATCGCCTTTTTGAAACTCTTTTTGCTGCATTGGAAATAGCGGGCAATCTCGTCGGCAGGCGATTTGTCGGAGAGAGGCAAACGGCCGCCGGCCTCCTCCAACCGCTGCAAGATACGTTCGCTCAACGGGTCTATCCGGTTTTCATAACCACTCGGCTGCAACGACACATCTATCCGTTCGTCCTCCCTCACTTGCTTGATATATGCCTGCAAATGCTCCCCAATGCTTATCGGGCGAAATATCTCGTTGTGATAGACCATACCCCAATGCAGGTTGTTGATAATCACCTTGAAGCCGAGCTGGGTCTCCTGTACGACCAGAATATCGACCTGCTGGTTGGGGGTATATTCGGGAGGAACATTATCGAGAAACTTGTTCAACTTGGCCGAGGCGACAATACGCCCCGTGGCAAAATCGAGATAGACATACACCACATAATACCGGCCTTGCTGCATTTCGCCATTCTGTTCACGAAAGGGAACCAACAGGTCCTTGGCCTCTACGCCCCAATCGAGAAAGGCCCCCACCTTCGTCACCGACTTGACCTGCAAGCGGGCAAACTCACCCACCTGCACATAGGGCTTGCGTGTGGTGGCAATCAAGCGGTCCTCCGAGTCATAGTAGACAAAGACCGACAATTCATCACCCTCGACACACGGCTGTTCGGGGAGAAATTTACGAGGTAACAGGATTTCACCTTTTTCCCCTCCGTCGAGGTAAACGCCAAAATCGACCGTCTTGACGACTTGGAGTGTATTGAATTTTCCGATTTGCAACATACCGATTGTGTTTGCGATACCCGCTTCGTATCGGGTTCGATGGACAAAGGTAGACAAATCTTTCGACTCTTCCCACAGGTAGAGATGGAAAAACGACAAGAGGGCCCCGAATTGAAATGGGAAAACATTCCCTTGTCATATCTTCTTTTTTACCCTTTTTCCTTGCCGAGCCCGATAAAAGGCGTATTTTTGTAAAAAAGTTGTAGTATGAAAAAGGTATTATTCCTGAGTATAATCGCCTTGACAAGCTGCTTATACTCCTGCCAATCCAAGAGCAGTCGTTCGACCGACACCACTACCGATTCGATTACGGTAAAGGAAGTGACTATCCAAGAGACCTATCATCTCTCGGGCGACACGGCCAAGCCGGCCTACCGCATCGCCTTTGCGATTGACGTACCCGTGAAATACCAGCAGGAGGGCGACGGCATTCGATTGCAAAAGATACTTACCCCCCTAATATTCGGCGACGAATATGCCCCCGATTCGCTGTTTGAAAGTTCGGCTCAAAAAACAGTAGCTTCGCATATCGCAGCCTATAAAGAGCTTGAACCCGAATTTGAGAAAGAATTGAAAGAAAAAGAAGCCTCCTACTCGTTCGAATGGGAGTTTGACTATACCCTCTCAACGATCTACAATCACGACAACCTTTTGTGTTACGGACTATCAACCTCGGAATATACGGGTGGAGCCCATGGCATGTACTCCGATTTTTATTATACCATAGACCTTTCAAACTGGCACCGTGTCGTACTCGACGATATTTTCCGCCCCAAATCGCTCGATCAGGTAAATCGCGTGCTGCTGGACCAACTGCTGAAAAGTCTGAATCTGTCGACTCCCGACTCTCTGCTCGAACTGGGATTCTTCGATACCGAGAACATCACGGCTAACGAGAATTTCTATCTTACCGACAAAGGCATCTGCTGGGTATTCAACCCTTACGAGATTGCCTGCTATGCTACCGGGCAAGTGCGCATCGAGGTTCCCTTCAAAGAGATTGAAATGTACATGCTCCCCGAGAGCCCTGTAAGACGATTGATTAAATAACGACACATGCAATACATCAAAACCTATTTCCCCAACCTTACTCCTACCCAGGAAAGGCAATTTGCCGCTTTGGGCGATTTATATACCGACTGGAATGCCAAGATTAACGTAATCTCGCGCAAAGACATCGACAACCTCTACCTGCACCATATACTCCACTCGCTGGGCATTGCCAAAGCCATCGAGTTTACCGACGGCACGACGATTCTCGACGTGGGTACCGGCGGCGGATTCCCCGGCATTCCCCTGGCCATTCTCTTTCCCGAGTGCCGGTTCCACCTGATCGACCGGGTGGGCAAGAAAATCAAGGTAGCCCAAAGCGTGGCCGAGGCGATAGGGCTGACCAATGTCACCTTCCAGCACGGCAGCGTGGAAGAGCACAAAGACGAATACGACTTTGTCGTGAGCCGCGCCGTCATGCCCCTGCCCGACTTGCTGAAACTGGTGAGAAAGAATATCAGGAAAGAGCAGCATAACGCCCTGCCTAACGGACTTCTCTGCCTCAAAGGAGGTGACTTGCAAAGCGAAATCGCGCCCGTCAAGAAGACCTCGATTGTCTTTAATCTGAGCGACTACTTCAAGGAGGAGTATTTCGAGACGAAAAAAGTAATTTATGTACAGATAGTCAAAAAATAGGTGCGATGAAAATAACCCGTTTCCAATTCAATATGCTCCCCGTCAACTGCTATGTGCTGTGGGATCCCGACAGTCGGGAGTGTGCCATTGTCGATGCCGGGTGCTATTATCCCAAAGAGGAAGAGACGTTGGCCCACTTTATCGACGACAACCAACTGGTTGTAAAATACCTGCTTGCAACGCATCTGCATTTCGACCACTGTTTCGGCAATGCCTTCGTGGCCCGGCAATATGGCGTAAAACTGATGGCTTCACGAGACGACGAATTTCTGTTACCCTACATGGCCCAACAGGCTCAGATATTCGGGATTACGTTCAAGGGAGAGATTGAGCCCATCGGGCAATATATCGGTCACGGTACCACCTTCACCCTCGGGCAGGAAGAGATGCAGGCCATCGCCGTGCCGGGACACTCGCCAGGTAGCCTGGCCTTCTACGCCCCCGAATCGGGCTTTGTCCTCTCGGGCGACGCCCTCTTTCAAATGAGCATCGGGCGTACCGATTTCCCCGGCGGGAACCACAGACAGTTAATTGAATCGATACGGAAAAACCTGTTGACACTTCCCCCCGAAACCGTGGTTTATCCCGGCCATGGGCCTGAAACCGAAATAGGTCTCGAACGCACCGATAACCCCTTCCTATGAAAGGGGTTCTTTATTTCCTTCGGGTTGGTCGTGATTGGGGTATATATTCCCCAGCAGAAAATCTTTGAGCGACTGAATGGCCATCTGCACATTTTTCCACTGCTTCTGCTCCTCGGGCGGCAATTCGCTCAGATCAAAAGTATGTGCCATCTTATCAATCATCTCGACCTGATGCTCGGCCTCGGCTTCATTCCCGTTTCGGGCATAAGCCACCACCAGATTGAAGCGGGTCTGCAAGTCGTACATATCTTCTTTCAACACCTTCTCAAAGGCCTCTATCGCCTCCTCATAGTTACCCAGATGCAAACAGGCCACCCCTTTCAACCGCAACGTCTCCCGGTCATCGGCATTCAGGGCCAACGAACGGGACAGGTGTCGGTAAGCCTTTTCATAGTCGCCTATCTGCAAAAAGATTTCGCCCAGAAACGAGTGCGCCTCGTCGTCCCGTTCGTCGAGACTAATCGTGTCCTGCAAACAGACAATCGCCTCACGCACCTTTCCCAAGTCGTAATAACAAGTAGCCAGTTGATAACAGATGTTTGAATTGCCCGGGTCGGCTTCGAGAGCCTTGTGGAAATAGGTCAAAGCATTGTTATAGTCCTCCTGCTTGATGTAACTCTCGCCAATCAACTCATAGGCCACCGACTTGTCTTTGGTCACCGTAGCATACTCCTTGAATTGTTCGATGGCTTTGTCGTATTGGCCCGAGTCGTAATAGCAATACCCCTTAAACGAGATGACGCCCTCGTCGTCTTCCTTGACAGCCAATGCAAAATCGCAGGCTTCGATGGCTTTGTCGTAATGTTTCAACAGGGCCTCGACCTTGGCCAGCGAAAACCAGTCGGCCACCGAATAGGGATCCTTGTCAATCAGTTTGTTGTAGATGACAATCGCCCGGTCATACTCCGACCGGTCTTCACAGATAGCCGCCATTTCGCGCAACAGCTCACGACTGTCGGGCAGCACCGTCTCGGCCTTCTGCACAAACTCGATTAACCCCTCGAAACAATCGTAGTCGGCATAAATATCGAGAGCCTCGAAACAGATATCCTCGCTCAGGTCATCACTGTCGAGTAACGAAAGCAGCAACTCGTGCCCCCGCTTCACATGCCCGTCGAGGAATTGAAGTTCGGCCCGCACAAGCGTGGCATCGGGACTGTAATCGGCCAATTCCGCCATGATTTTCCGAGCTTCGTCGGCCCTGTCGAGATAGAGCAAATAGCGGGCCTGTTTCAGACGCAGGTCCACATCGCCAGGGTGCATGTTCAACCCGAATTCGGTGACATGCAGCGCGTTGGGCAACTGCCCTTTCGATTCATAATATTCGGCAATTTCACCGATTTCGTCGGAGTCGAAATAGCAACTGCCCGTCCCCGACAACATCTGTTCATACCGTTCTACGAGTTCGTTGGATCTCTTGGCAGACATTCTTTTTGGTTTCAGATAAAAACTGCCGGATTCCTCTCTTGCATCAAGGAATCCGACAGTATAAGGAATAATATGGTCTCTCTTATTTCGATTTCAGTTTTTCCCAGCTATCCTTCAACGACACGGTGCGGTTGAAGACCAAGTGACCGTCGGTCGAATCGGGGTCGACACAGAAATATCCCGTACGCTGGAACTGGAAGCGATCGCCCGGTTTGGCATTCTCGGCCAGATAGGGTTCGATACGGCAGTCGTTGATGACCTTCAACGAGTCGGGGTTCAACAACTCTCTGAAATCAACATCTTTCTCTTCCGAAGGATTCTCCACATTGAAGAGACGGTCGTAGAGACGCACCTCGGCCGTTTTGCTGTATTCGGCCGATACCCAGTGCAACGTGCCTTTCACCTTGCGCATGCTGCCCGGCATTCCGCTGCGGGTCTCGGGATCATATTCGCAATAGATCTCTTCGATGTTGCCATCGGCGTCTTTCTTCACGCCGGTACATTTGATGATGTAGGCCGCTTTAAGACGTACCTCCTGGTCGGGAGCCAACCGGAAGAATTTCTTCGGCGGGTTCTCCATGAAGTCGTCACGCTCGATATACAACTCACGCGTGAAGGGTATCTGGTGAGTTCCGGCAGCGGGATCCTCGGGATTGTTCTCGATATCGAGATACTCTACCTTACCCTCGGGATAGTTGGTGATAATCAGTTTCACGGGATTAAGCACAGCCGATACACGGGTAGCGGTCTTGTTCAGATCCTCACGGATACTGTGTTCGAGCAACGATACGCTGATGATACCGTCGTACTTGGTATAACCGATTTTCTGAATAAAGTTCTTGATCGACTCGGGAGTGTATCCACGACGGCGCAAACCGCAGATGGTCGGCATACGGGGATCGTCCCAACCAGCTACCAATCCCTCTTTCACCAGTTGCAGCAACTTGCGTTTGCTCATCACGGTATAAGTCAGGTTCAAGCGGTTGAACTCGATTTGCCGCGGGCAATAGCTGTCGTCGGCCAACTCTTTCACGAAATACTCATACAGGGGACGATGCACCTCAAACTCCAACGTACAAATCGAGTGAGTCACTCCCTCGAAATAGTCGGACTGTCCATGGGCAAAGTCGTACATGGGATATACGTTCCATTTCGTACCCGTGCGATGGTGCGGGTGTTTGATGATACGATACATGATGGGGTCTCTGAAATGCATGTTGGGCGAAGCCATGTCGATTTTGGCCCGCAACACGAAACGCCCCTCTTCAAATTCGCCTTTGTTCATACGCTCAAACAGGTCGAGATTCTCTTCAACACTACGGTTGCGATAAGGGCTCTCGATACCCGGTTGCGTGGGAGTACCCTTCTGGCGGGCAATCTCCTCCGACGACTGTTCGTCGACATAGGCTTTCCCCTCCTTAATCATGCGAACGGCCAGATCCCACAGTTTGGGGAAGTAGTCCGAGGCATAATAGAGACGGTCGCCCCAGTCGAAACCGAGCCAGTGAATATCCTCCATGATGGAGTCGACATACTCGACATCTTCCTTCACCGGGTTGGTGTCGTCGAAACGCAAGTTACACGTTCCGCCAAACTCCTCGGCAATACCGAAATCAATGCATATAGCTTTGGCATGACCGATGTGCAGATAACCGTTGGGCTCGGGCGGGAAACGAGTGCTCAATCGGCCTCCATTCTTTCCTGCCTTCAAGTCGGCTTCCACAATCTGTTCTATGAAATTGAGACTCTTCTTGTCTTCTCCTTCGTTCTTGGTTTCAATCTGTGTCATAAAAGCGCTTATTTATAGGGCGCAAATATAACAATAAATATCTAAAAACAGTTTTATTAGGCAAAAAATAGCGAATAGATTCATCAAGTTCCACCTTGGGTCAAATCCAATTCATCTGGGTATAATAGCGCATGAGGTTCTCGATAGCGCTCTGCAAATCGGCATGTAACTGTCGAGTCATGCGATGAATGCAGATGCGGCCATGTCCATTCATCTTGGTCAACAAAAGTGCCGAGAAGAGACGACGCTTGACCTCTTCGCCCAGCTTGTTGTTAAACCCCACCGTCACACTGTCGTCGTGCCGGGCCACATAACCCAGCAACTCTTCCGAGGCATGCGACTCGCCCTCGGCCTGCTTGACCGCCCACACCTCATAATGATAATCGTCGTTGATGGTGGCGACATAGGGCGGGACCGTCGATCGGAACATTTGTCTGATTTCCTTATACACACTACTGATAGATTCCATAATTCATCGGGTTAATTCGTATCTCTATTACAACCGAAACGACTGTTTTGTTCGGCAGTACTTGGCAAATATCACCACTCTTTTTATTACATTTGCAATCATTTTTCTAAATCAACGAGTGTGATATATCCGCAAAATTTCGAGCAAAAGATAGGATTCGACCAAATCAGGTCACTCATCAAGGAGCGATGCCTCGGCTCCCTGGGCATGGATTATACCGATAGAATGCAATTCTCTACCGACTACGACGCCATACGCAAACAACTGAACTGTACCTGGGAGTTTGTACACATCGTCGAGATGGCCGATGATTTTCCGGCCGATTTCTTCTTCGACGTGCGCCCGTCGCTGCGGCGTGTACGCATCGAAGGGACCTTCCTGGAAGAGAGCGAACTGTTTGACCTGCGGCGTTCGCTCGACACCATACAGGCCATTGTCCGTTTTCTGCGGCCCGGCGAAGAGGAAGAGATTCGCTATCCCTACCTCTATGAACTATCCAAAGAGGTTGAGGCCTTCCCCCAGCTGGTCAAAAGAATCGATACCATTCTCGACAAGTTCGGCCACATCAAAGACAATGCCTCGCCCGAACTGGCCCACATACGCAGCAGCATCACCTCGACCCTGTCGAGCATATCGCGCAACCTGAATGCTATTTTGCGGGCCGCCCAAAGCGAAGGCTTCGTCGACAAGGAGGTGAGCCCCACCATGCGCGACGGCCGACTGGTGATACCGGTAGCACCCTCGTACAAACGCAAAATAAAGGGTATCGTCCATGACGAATCGGCCAGCGGAAAGACCATATTCATCGAACCGGCCGAGGTGGTCGAGGCCAACAACCGGGTGCGCGAACTCGAAAACGAGGAGCGCCGCGAAATCGTGCGCATACTCACCGCCTTTACCGACGAACTTCGTCCCTTCATCGACGAGATTATCTACTCCTACGAATTTCTGGCCGAGATTGACTTTATCCGAGCCAAAGCGCTCTTTGCCATCGAGACCGGCGGGGTACTGCCCACCTTTGAGAACAAGCGGCAAATCGAGTGGTTTCACGCGGTCCACCCCCTACTCTACCTCTCGTTGAAGCGTCAGGGTAAGACGGTAGTCCCGCTCGACCTGACTCTCGACGAAAAGAACCGCATTCTGCTCATTTCGGGACCCAATGCCGGCGGCAAGTCGGTCTGCCTCAAAACGGCCGGGCTCCTGCAATACATGTTGCAATGCGGACTGCTGGTACCCATGCACGACAATTCGCGCACGGGAATCTTCAAGGATATATTCATCGACATCGGCGACGAGCAATCAATCGAGGACGACCTGAGTACATACAGTTCGCACCTGACCCACATGAAATTTTTCGTGCGGAATGCCAACGAGAACAGCCTGCTGCTCATCGACGAATTTGGCGGAGGTACCGAACCTCAAATCGGCGGCGCCATTGCCGAGGCTCTGCTCGACCGCTTCAACCAGAAACGGGCCTACGGAGTCATCACCACCCACTATCAGAATCTGAAACACTTTGCCGAGGATACCGACGGCATCGTCAACGGGGCCATGCTCTACGACCGCCATCTGATGCAGCCGCTCTTCAAACTCTCTATCGGCAACCCGGGCAGCTCGTTTGCCATCGAGATTGCCCGCAAGATCGGTCTGCCCGAGGACGTCATCGCCTCAGCCTCCGAAAAGGTAGGATCGGCCTACATCGACATGGACAAGTATTTGCAGGATATCGTGCGCGACAAACGCTACTGGGAGAGCAAACGCCAGAACATACGTCAGCGTGAAAAGAAACTCGAAGAGCTCACGGCCCGCTACGAAGCCGATTTGACCGCTTTGGAAAAACAGCGCAAGGAGTTGCTGAAACAGGCCAAAGGCGACGCAGCCCAGATTCTGGCCGAGGCAAACGCCCGCATTGAAAATACAATACGCGAAATCAAGGAGGCTCAGGCCGAGAAGGAGAAGACGCGTGCCGCCCGCCAAAAGTTCGAGCAATTCAAAGCCGGATTGAACGAAGAACCCGAAGCCGATGCCAACGACCTGGTGAGCCGCAAGCTCAAACAGATTGCCGAGCGGAAGAAACGCAAACAACAGCGCAAGAAAGCCGAGGAGAATCAAACACAGCCTGCCACCACGTCACCCATCGTCGTGGGCGACGCCGTGCTGCTGAAAGGACAGACATCGGTAGGCGAAGTGCTGGCCATCAACGGCAACAATGTGACCGTCGCCTTCGGCATGCTCAAATCGACCGTCAAGTCCGACCGACTGGAAAAGGTGAGCAAAAGCCAAATCAAGAAAGAGAATGCCAAGGCTACCTTCATCGGCGAACAGACCACCGAGGACATGCGGGAGAAACAACTCCACTTCAAACAGGAGATCGATGTGCGAGGCATGCGGGCCGACGAGGCTTTGCAGGCCGTGACCTACTTCATCGACGATGCCATACAAGTGGGGTGCTCACGGGTGCGTATCCTCCACGGTACCGGCACAGGCGTGCTGCGGCAGGTCATCAGACAATATCTCAAAACCGTGCCGGGGGTAGCCCATTTTCAAGACGAACATGTGCAACTGGGCGGCGCCGGTATCACAGTCGTCGAGTTGAACTGATGCGATACAGTCCGAAATCAATTACAAGTCGTACACCTCGTCGATGGTGTAGTTGAAGAAGTCGTTCAGCGGTTTCATGATTTGAAACTCGCGAGCCGTCTTTTCTACCCAATCGGGATCATCGAAAAAACTGTCGGGCTTGTGATTCACTACCACATAGTCTTTCCGTTTGAGCCACTCGGCCTGCTCACAGTCACGGGGGAACGGACGTGGCACGATTTTAAGCGTCTCGCCCTCCCAATCGTGATACAGAGTGCGGAACCGACGGTTACCCACAATTTCCTGCAACTCGTCGTAATTGTCATACACGGCCTGGCGCAGGGCTTTCAGCAATTTCGGCTCGGGACACCACACCCCACCGCTGAGCATACTGCCTCCCGGTTCGAGATGGAAATAGTATCCGGCCCGCAGACTCTTGCGCCCCCCTTTGGCAATATAGGCCGACATGTAGCTTTTATAAGGTGTCTTGTCGGGCGAGAAACGAATATCGCGGTAAATGCGATACAGACACGACTTGGCATCGAGGCCTGCAATATCAGAGTCGAAGCGCGCCATGCAGTCGATCAACTGTTGCACCTTTTCTATAAAGAGCGGACGCAACCGGTCATACTCCTCTTTATGTACCTGAAACCACTCGCGATTATTATTCTCTCTCAACTGCGACAAATAGGTCAATATCTCTTTCATAATCGGTATCGTTACATCGGGATAATCCCGGAAATCGGTTTTCTCATTTGTTGGGCAAATATAGATTTTTTTGTTCGTTTTGCCACACAAAGAGCCGTTTTATGCCCACAAATCATAAAAAACCGGGGCAATGATACCCGCTATGTTTTCATTTTTTACTAACTTGCCACGATTTTGAAAAAACGATACACAAAACAGAAATAAAATAAGAATGGAAACAAACGAAAAACAACCTGTCGATTTGCCCGAAAACGCGTTTCGGGAATTGAAACCGGGTGAGGAATACAAACCTATCCTTTCACCCGACAAAGTCTATCCCGAGGTCAATGCCTGGTCGGTTTCCTGGGGTATCATCATGGCAGTCATCTTCTCGGCGGCCGCTGCCTACCTGGGACTACGTGTAGGCCAGGTATTCGAGGCTGCCATACCTATCGCCATCATCGCCGTGGGTCTGGCCGGGGCCGCCAAACGCAAGAACGCATTGGGCGAAAACGTGATTATCCAGTCAATCGGCGCCTGCTCGGGTGTCATTGTCGCCGGTGCCATCTTCACCCTGCCGGCCCTGTATATCTTGCAGGCCAAGTATCCCGAACTGACGGTCAACTTCATGGAGGTATTCCTCAGCTCGCTGCTGGGAGGTATTCTGGGCATTCTGTTCCTCATACCCTTCCGCAAATATTTCGTATCGGACATGCACGGCAAGTACCCCTTCCCCGAAGCCACGGCCACGGCACAGGTACTCGTGTCGGGCGAAAAGGCCGGCAACCAGGCCAAACCGCTTATTCTGGCCGGTCTCGTGGGCGGTCTCTACGATTTCTGCCTCTCGACCTTCGGCTGGTGGAGCGATGTGCTCACCACCCGCATTCTGCCCTGGGGTACCGAACTGGCCAACAATGCCAAGATGGTATTCAAGGTCAATACCGGTGCCGCCGTGCTGGGTCTCGGCTATATCGTGGGTCTGAAATACTGCCTCATCATCTGCTCGGGTTCTCTCTTCGTGTGGTTCATCATCATACCCCTGTTGGGCAGCGTTCCCGGTAGCGAACTGGCCGCAGCGTCTCCCGAACAGATATTCTCCGACTACGGACGCTACATCGGCATCGGCGGTATCGCCATGGCCGGTGTCATCGGTATTATCCGCTCGTGGGGTATCATCAAAGGTGCTCTGGGTCTGGCCTCGAAAGAGTTCTCGGGGAAAAAGGGTAATGCCGAAGCTCAAATGCCCCGCACTCAACGCGACCTCTCGATGAAATTTATCATCATCGCCATCGTGTTTGCCTTGATTATCACCTTCCTCTTCTTCTATCTGGGAGTCATCAACAACCTGCTGCAAGCCACCGTGGCCTTTGTGGTCGTGGCCGGTATCGCCTTCCTCTTTACAACGGTAGCCGCCAACGCCATTGCCATCGTGGGTACGAACCCTGTTTCGGGCATGACACTGATGACCCTGATTCTGGCGTCGGTTATTCTGGTTGCCGTGGGTCTTAAAGGGACCAGCGGTATGGTGGCCGCCCTCGTAATTGGCGGTGTGGTTTGTACCGCGCTGTCGATGGCCGGAGGCTTCATCACCGACTTGAAAATAGGTTACTGGATTGGTACCACGCCCCGCAAACAGGAGACGTGGAAATTCCTGGGTACCCTCGTATCGGCCGCTACAGTGGGCGGTGTGATTCTACTGCTGAACAAGGCCTACGGTTTCTCGGGCGAAAACGCACTAGTAGCACCCCAGGCCAATGCCATGGCTGCCGTTATCGAGCCGCTCATGATGGGACAAGGTGCCCCCTGGCTGCTCTATGGAGTAGGAGCCATTCTGGCCGTAGTGCTCACTTGGCTGAATGTCCCGGCTCTGGCATTCGCACTGGGTATGTTCATTCCGTTGGAACTGAACACCCCGCTGGTAGTCGGTGGCCTTATCAGCTGGTATGTAGGCAGCCGCTCGAAAGATGCCGCTCTCAACAAAGCCCGTGTAGACAAAGGCACACTGCTGGCTTCGGGATTCATTGCCGGTGGAGCCTTGATGGGTGTAGTCAGCGCCGGATTGAGTCTGGCAAAATTTGAATACCATCACAACCTGAGCGAGACCACACTGCAAGTTGCCGGACTGGTAATGTATCTGCTGCTGATTGCCTTCCTCACGATGTCGAGCATGAAAGCCAAAAAGACAAACTAAGTTTGTCGTTGCCATAGAATAAATAAGAGCGGGTCTGAAACCATCATATTTCAGACCCGCTCTTGTTTTTATCTTTTTCTCATTGGTCGGCCCATAGCCGACTACCCTCACACACTCTCGACCACCAGTCCGTCATAAGCGAAATGGACATGAGGCGGCAACTCCTTTTCGACCTCGGCCGTGAGCCCCATGTGGTGACTCATGTGTACCAGATAGGCCTCCCGCGGCTGTACACGCTCGATGACCCGCAGGGCCTCGTCCAGAGTCTGATGCGAAAGATGCGGCTGTTTGCGCAGTGCATTGATGACCAGGACATCGACCTGCTTCATCTTGGCATACTCCTCGTCGGGGATAGTCAAGGCATCGGTAATATAGACCAGCCCTCCTATGCGATAACCCAGGATTGGCAACTTATAGTGCATCACCCGAATAGGAGTCACCTCGATATCCTCTATGGAGAAAGGCTCTATACCAATCTCCTGCAACCGGATATTGGGTACCCCGGGATAAAGATGGTCGCCGAAGCAATAGGGCAACCGGGTGCGTATACCCTCGGCTACCGGAGCCTCCAAATAGATGGGCAACGTGTGCTTGCCCCCAAAGGGCCGCAGGTCGTCGATGCCCCCGGTGTGATCGTAATGAATATGAGTAATCAGCACCGCATCTATCCGGCCGATACCGGCTCGCAACACCTGCTGACGGAAATCGGGACCGCAATCGATGAGTATGTTCTTACCGTTTACCGAAACGACGGCCGAGGTTCTCAGCCGGTTATCCTTCGGGTCGGTCGAGGTACAAACCGGACAGGTACAGCCAATCTGCGGTATTCCGGTCGACGTGCCTGTTCCCAAAAAAGTGATCTGCATCATACGATTTATTCAATATAGTTTACCTCGGGATTGATGGTTATGCCATAGGTCTGCTGCACCGATTGCTTGATTTTATCGGCCAGCGTCACCACATCGCCGGGACGTGCATTATTCTTGTTAATAAGTACCAGGCACTGCTTCTCATACACGGCAGCACCACCTTCCTCCTTGCCTTTCCAGCCGCAGCGGTCTATGAGCCAACCGGCAGGGACCTTTACGTGAGTCGAGTCGACCTCATAGTGAGGCATATCGGGATAAGTCACTTTCAAAGCCTCATACTGCTCGACCGGAATGACCGGATTCATGAAGAAACTGCCGGCACTGCCGTATTCGTCAGGCTCGGGTAACTTGGAACGACGTATGTCGATAACCACCCGACGCACATCGGCAATGGTGATGTTGCCCTCGGGTAACGAGTGGCGCAGGTTGCCGTAATCCAGATGCAGCCGGGGATTCTTCTGCAACCGATAGACGACTGCCGTAACGATGTATTTCCCTTTCAGCGCATGTTTGAAAATGCTGCTGCGATAGCCATATTCACACTCGGCATTCGTAAAGATGCGAGGGGAAGCCGTCGCAATCTCGATAGTCTCCACTTCGTGGATAATATCTTTCACCTCTACGCCATAAGCGCCGATGTTCTGCACGGCACTGGCACCTACCTCGCCCGGGATATACGACAGGTTCTCGGCTCCGCCCCAACCGTTCGACACACAGTGGGCTACGAAATCGTCCCACACGACACCCGCGCCCACCTTGACGAGCACCTCCGAATCGGTCTCGTTCAAAACAGTCACATCGCGTATGACCGAGTGCAACAGCACCCCGTCATAGTGCTCGTGCACAAACAGCAGGTTGCTTCCCCCGCCTATCGGCAGAAAAGAGTGATTGCGCAACAAATCGGAGTGCAGCAGCGAAATCAAATCGCCGACGGTGTCATACTCGACAAACCACCGGGCATATACGGGCATGCGAAACGTATGCCGCTCCTTGATAAAACAATTTTCTTCTATTCTTATCATACTATAATCTATATTCCGAGAGCAAACCGTCGACAAAAAAGAGATAAGCCCCCGTGTTGTACACCCATTGTTCTTTCAACCCGCTGTAAGTGGGTATCTTTTTCACCTCGTTGGGATTGCCCAGCGACAACTTGCACTCGGCTTTGGTCATACCTTTCTTTACCCGCCCCAGCGTAATCTGTTCCCAAGCCTCGTCCTCTATCTCCTTGTATTGCAAACGAGGATCGGAGAAGGAAAACAACCGGTCGAAGGTAATATACTGCGAACGCTCGGAGGTCAGCAGCGACATGAAAACACCGGCCTCGTTACCCTTGTCGTCCTTGAACCACACCTCGACCGGCAGCACGTTGTTACCCGGACGAATATCGAGCACTTCGACCGGCACCAACTTGCGCCCGTCGATGGCTTCGCCCTCCCGATTGTACCACATGGGAGTCTTGATATACAAGGTTCGCCCCTTCAACAACGAACGGGCCGTATTCAAATCATCGAGGTCGATGAAAGGAGGAATCAGAGGCGTATATTTCAGTCGGGCAATTTCGGCACGAGTCTTATCGGTATCGTAGCGGAACCTGTGACCTTCGCACTCAAACAGCAGCACCACCTTCTTTTCACCCCCGAAAGGACTCTCCTCGGCACTACCCGTATAGGTAAAAATCTTTCCCTTCAAAGAGACACTGTCGGGGAAGGTAGGTTGCTCGGCCTGAAAGACAAACGAAAGTTTCTCGTCGGTATAGTAGAAAGTCTTCCCCACCCGCCACGAGTCGCACCCCTGCGGCACGAAATAGGATTCGATAAAAGCATCTTCGGGAGTCTGTTTTTCGGTCTTTGTCTCTTCGGGCAACGTGATTTTTCCGGTACTCTCCACCCCTGTAAAACAAGAGGAGAGCGACACCCCGAGGAGTACGGCTGCCATATAAATCAATCCAATTCTCATACACTTTCTCTTATTGGTTACAAATATAGTGAAAGGCGAGAGCAGTGGCAAACGAAAACGGAGTTTTCAAGTTTGACAAGGCCGAGCCGAATCCTAACGGCTACAAATATAATAAAGAAGCACTCTACCGATATGAAATATTTATGAAAATACCACCCGACAACCCGATAGGGAAAAATTATTTTTAGTACTTTTGCCCCTGTATGCAGACTGTAACTCCCTTTTCGATTCGTCATATACGATTCCGTCGCTGGAACCGTCACAGCTATTCTACCTTTTGCAGCATAGGCCGATGCATCAACATCGGGTGTGTGCGTAAGGAGATCGCCGACCAGTCTTTACGAAAGGGACTTCTGCTACTCGCCCCACACGGGTACAACCCGTCGAGAGAAAGGAGAGAAGACGAATCCCTACCCGACGACTCTTCACCCGAATTGCTTCTCGTACCCACTTGGGTTACGACTTGGACGGTTGCGCCTGAGACTGCCACACCTTGTGCCCCGTGTGACAACGATACGCATATATCATACCGTAAATTCTATCCCGGTACAACAGTCGGCCAACTGTGTGTATCGGTTTTTTTATACCCAATTCCCAACCTTAAAATTGTATGCTTATGACCGATAATTTCGATGCCGAACATTTGTGGCACCCCTATACCTCGACCATCAATCCCCTGCCTTGCTACCCGGTGAAACGGGCCAAAGGGGTCTATATCGAACTTGAAAGCGGCGAACGGCTCATCGACGGCATGTCGTCGTGGTGGGCAGCCGTTCACGGATACAACCACCCGGTATTGAACCGGGCTGCCGAAGAGCAACTCAAATCCATGTCGCACGTGATGTTCGGCGGACTTACCCACCGCCCGGCCATCGACCTGGGCAAACTGCTTTTACAGATTGTCCCCCCGACCATGCAACACATCTTCTATTGCGACTCGGGCTCGGTATCGGTCGAAGTTGCCTTGAAGATGGCAGTCCAATACTGGTACTCGCGTGGAGAATCGAAAAAGTGCAACTTCATCACCATACGGTCGGGCTACCACGGCGATACGTGGAACGCCATGTCGGTATGCGACCCGGTAACGGGCATGCACTCCATCTTCGGCAGTGCCCTGCCGGTGCGCTATTTCGTCCCCTCGCCCTCCTGCCGTTTCGACGACGAATGGGACCCCACCTGCATCGAACCGCTCAAAGCCTCCATCGCAGCACATCACGACGAACTGGCCGCACTCATTCTCGAACCCATCGTACAGGGTGCGGGCGGCATGTGGTTCTACCACCCGCAGTTCCTGCGCGAAGCCCGTGCGCTGTGCGACCAATATAACCTGCTGCTCATCTTCGACGAAATAGCTACCGGATTCGGCCGCACCGGCAAACTCTTTGCCTGGGAACATGCCGGTGTCACGCCCGACATCATGTGCATAGGCAAAGCGCTCACCGGCGGATACCTGACCCTGGCAGCTACCCTCACCACCCACGAGGTGGCCGATACCATCTCGCGCGGGAATCCCGGAGTCTTCATGCACGGCCCCACCTTCATGGGCAACCCGCTGGCCTGTGCCATCGCCCACGCTTCGGTCTCGCTGCTGCTCTCGTCGGGCTGGCAGGAAAAAGTGGCTGCCATCGAAGCTCAGCTGAAACGCGAATTGGCCCCGGCCGCTTCGCTGCCCCAGGTTGCCGACGTGCGGGTGCTGGGAGCCATCGGAGTGGTAGAAACGAAAAAGCCGGTCGCCATGGCCTCTATTCAACGGCAATTTGTCGAACACGGGGTATGGGTACGCCCCTTCGGGAAGCTGGTCTACATCATGCCGCCGTTCATCATCACCAGCGAACAACTCACCACACTCACCTCGGCTCTGGTCGACGTGGTTAAAAATCTGGAATAAACATGGACCGTTACGCTTCACAACTCGAAACCCTCGCCCACAACGGGAATCTGCGCAGGTTGCCCGAGATGGAACCCCAAGGGTTGTATCTGGTACGCGACGGAGTCTCCATGCTGAATCTCTCGTCGAACGACTATCTGGGACTGGCCGACAACGTGGCGTTGAAGAGCGAGTTTCTGCAAACACTCGATCCGCAGACCTGCCGCTTCTCCTCCACCTCGTCGCGTCTGCTCACCGGTAACTATCCTGCCTATACACGACTCGAAAAGCGGCTGGCCCAGCTCTACGGAGCCGAAAGCGCCCTCGTCTTCAACAGCGGCTACCATGCCAACAGCGGAATCCTGCCGGCTGTGACCGACAACCGCTCGCTGATACTGGCCGACAAACTGGTCCATGCGAGTATAGTCGACGGCATCGGGCTCTCCAAAGCCCGGTGCATACGCTATCGGCACAACAACTACGAGCAGCTGGAACGGCTGGTAGCCGAGAACGCAGACCAGTATGAACGCATATTCATCGTCACCGAGAGCATTTTCAGCATGGACGGCGACGAAAGCGATTTTCCCCGACTGGTCACCTTGAAACGACAATATCCCCAAGTCTACCTCTACCTCGACGAGGCACATGCCTTCGGTGTGAGAGGCGAACTCGGGCTGGGGTGTGCCGAGGAGCAAGGAGTCGTCGGCGACATCGACTTTCTGGTAGGAACCTTTGGCAAGGCAGCCGCTTCGATGGGGGCCTTTGTCATCTGCTCCGAAACGATGAAACAGTATCTGGTCAACACCATGCGTCCCCTGATCTTCACCACGGCCCTGCCCCCCGTCAACCTGGAATGGACCCTTTTCATCGTCAACAAGATATGCGACATGCAAGAGCGACGGGAGCACCTGGCCCAAATCGGCCGTCGGGTGCGCGAGGTACTCAATCCGCTCAACGGCGATATCGTGAGCAGCAGTCACATCATACCCTATGTGCTGGGCGAATCGGAGCGCGCCGTCGAGGTTGCCCTGAGGCTGCAACACGAGGGCTTCTACCTCCTGCCCGTCCGTCCGCCCACGGTACCACCGGGTACATCTCGACTGAGAATCTCGTTGAATGCCGAGTGCAGCGACTCTGACATCGACCGACTGATCACCACCTTGCAACACATTCAATCGAGCCTATGATACAGACATTCATCTCACAGCGGGGCACCGACGACCTGCTCCTCTTCTTTGCCGGTTGGGGAATGGATTGCCGTCCCTTTGCCGAGCTCGACCACATTGGCTGCGACTGTTGTATCTGCTACGACTACACCTCGCTCGACTTCGACCCGACTCCTCTGCGAGCCTATAAAAACATCGATGTCTATGCCTGGTCGTTCGGGGTATGGGCCGCCTCGGTCACACTCCCCGGAGCCGGGTTACCCCTGCGACACACCACGGCCATCAACGGCACACCCTGGGGCATCGACCCGCAAGGGGGCATCGACCCGGCCATATTCCAAGCCACACTCGACCACCTCGACCCGACGACCCTGCACAAGTTCTATCGCCGCATGTGCAACGACCGTCATACCCTGACCCGCTTCCTCGAAACGGCTCCCGAGCGCGGCATCGAGAGTCTGCGCACCGAGCTGACCGCCATAGGCGATGCCATTGCCCGACACCCGGTACCCGGCTTTTCCTGGGACCAGGCCGTCGTCGGTCTGCAAGACCGTATCTTTCCGCCCGAAAACCAACTGAGAGCTTGGGAAGGGAATACCCACGTCACCACCCTCGATGCGGCTCACTACCTGCCCTTCCGCCCCATCGTTCTGGGACAAAGATTCGACAAGGCGATTATCCGAACTCGCTTTGAACAGGCCGCCTCGACCTACGAACAGGAGGGACTGGTTCAAGACCGGATTGCCCGTCGGCTGAACGAAATGATACCCGCCCACCCGGGCGAAGCGTACCGCAATATACTGGAAATCGGGTGCGGTACCGGTAAACTGACCCGACTGCTGCTCAATCGCTTCCCTCAGGCCCGGTTTACCGTGAACGACCTTTCGCCCGAAATGCAAAGCCGCATCGAGCAACTCCCCTTCAACCACCTCAACTTCATGGCGGGCGATGCCGAGAAGCTCGACTTCGAGGGACAGTACGACTTGATTGCATCGGCCTCGACCATTCAATGGTTCACCGATCTGGAAGGATTCCTGCGAAGAATGGCCAGCCATCTCACCGACGGGGGAACGATAGCCGTCAGTTCGTTTGTCGCCGGGAACCTGCCCGAAATCCGCACCCTCGCAACGGCCGAAATGCCCTATTGGGAAAGCGACTCGTTGCAACAGCTCTTCGAGCGCTATTTCCAACTCGACACCTTCGAGCATGAAGAGTACACCCTGCACTTCGATTCACCGATTGATCTGCTGCGTCACCTGCGCGACACCGGCGTGACCGGGACATCGGGCAACCGGTGCCAGGGACTGAACTTTATCAAACGATACCGCGAGACATTCGGCGAGACGCAAGAAATTACCCTCACCTACTGCCCCGTTTACATCATTGCACACAAAAAGAAACCACTATGAAAGGAACTTTTTTCATTACCGGCATCGACACCAACATCGGTAAAAGCTATGCGACCGGCTGGCTGGCTCGCGAATGGAACCGCCAGGGCATCAAGACCATCACCCAAAAGATGGTTCAGACCGGCAATGTGGGTCACTCCGAGGATATCGACCTGCATCGCGAAATTATGGGAATCCCCTTTACCGAAGAGGACCGCGAGCACATCACCTTCCCCATCGTCTACTCCTACCCGGCCTCGCCTCACCTGGCCGCCGAGATAGACCACCAGACGATTCCCATCGACAAGATTGCCGAGTCGACCCGTATACTGCGCGACCGCTACGACGTGGTACTGCTCGAAGGGGCCGGCGGACTGATGGTACCCATCACCCGTGACTACCTCACCATCGACTACGTGGCCGACCATGAGTTGCCCGTGATTCTGGTTACCTCGGGACGTCTGGGCAGTATCAACCACACGTTGCTCTCCATCGAAGCCCTGGAAAGGAGAGGTATACAACTCTATGGGCTGGTCTACAACACCTATCCCAAAAGCGACAAATTTATCGATGCCGACACCGAAGCCTATTTGAGAAACTACCTCGAAAAACAACACCCCGAGGCTCACTTCTGGGTATTACCGCAAATCGAGCTGGCGCGATAACGGCAACAAAAAGTTGGAAGACGACTATTTTTGTCGGGCAGAAAGATAGGAAATGTTAAGTTTCATACCTATTTTTGTCTACCGATTCTATTCGTCCACAACTTATGCTCAAATCGATTATCAAAATTACAGGCAGCTTTTTGCTCCTGTGTGCGACCCTCACCGCTATGGCTCAAACATCTATCGTACAAACGGCTATCGAACAGACTCGCCAGCAATATGCCCCCGACTCCCGGACTGCCCTATTCGACCTCTCGGTCGAGTTGTCAAACGATTCGAGCTATATTCTGAAAGGGTGTTGCGATAATCCCCGGGCCGTCGAAGCCCTGCTGCAACAACTCAGCGCAGCCGGCATCGCCTGTGTCAACCGGATAAAGCTGCTGCCCGACCCGGCATTGGGCAACCGCACCCGAGCCCTGGTCACGGTCTGCTGTGCCAGTCTGCGCAGCGACTCCCGCCACTCGTCCGAGATGGTCACACAAGCCATCTTAGGCACGCCCCTGCGGGTTTTGCAACAGCAGGGCGAGTGGTATCGAGTACAGACTCCCGACCGCTACATCAGTTGGATTCCGGCTAACTCGATTACCCTGCAAGACGAATCCGGGTGGAATAGCTGGCGAGAAGCTGCTCGGTATATCTATACCGGTTTTCAAGGATTTGTCTATGATGCCCCCAACCGACAGGCCGGTATCGTGTCGGACATCGTGGCCGGTGCCATCTTGCAGGCCGACGGGAAAGCCCACAAGGGATTCGTTCCCGTGATTTTCCCCGATGGCCGGAAAGGTTTCTTGAAGAGCGCCGAGTGTTGCGATTTGGACCAATGGGCCTCCCGGCCGTTCGACCTGGACGCCGTGCTGCAAACAGCCCGCACGATGATGGGCTCGACCTATCTGTGGGGCGGGACATCGGTCAAGGGTGCCGACTGCTCGGGCTTTGTAAAGACGGCCTATTTCTGCGGCGGAGTCATACTGGCTCGCGACGCCTCGCAACAGGCGCTCACGGGCGAAATCATTCCTGCCGACCGCTGGACGACCTGCCAGATGGGCGATCTGCTCTTCTTCGGCAATGCTCGGGGTAAAGTGGACCACGTGGGCCTCTATCTCGACAACGGCCGCTACATACACTGCTCGGGACAGGTAAAGGTGAACAGCCTCGACCCGTCGACTCCCGACTACCGGCCCGACGATTTCCTGAGCATCAGCCGCATCAAAACCCGAATAGGAACACCCGGTATCACAGCCGTAAAGGCTCACCCCTGGTATTTCAATCAAAAATAGACTCACCATGGACCGACGAGATTTCATACGCACGAGTGCCCTGGGCACCCTGGGATTGAGCCTGGCTCCCTCCCTCTTTACCGAGTGCAGTAACCCTGCTCCCCGAACAGCCGGAAGCGACCGGCTGGAACTTTCGTTCAAGCCCTACGACTTGAAACTGAAACACGCCTTCAATCTGGCCAAAAACTCACGCACCCACACCCCCGACGTGCAGGTGCAACTGCGTTACGGCGACTACATCGGCTACGGCGAGGCCTCGATGCCACCCTATCTGGGCGAAACGCAAGAATCGGTCTGCCGATTTCTCGGGCAACTCGACCTCTCGCAATTTACCGATCCCTTCCGGCTAGAAGAGATTCTCGACTACATCGACTCGGTAGCCCCCGACAATCGGGCGGCCAAAGCCTCAGTAGACATCGCCCTGCACGACCTGCTGGGGAAAATCATGGGGCAACCCTGGTACCGCATCTGGGGCCTCTCTCCCGAAAAGGCACCGGCTACCTCGTTCACCATCGGTATCGATACCGAGGAGGTGGTGCGACAGAAACTGAAAGAGGCCGCTCCCTACCGCATCTTGAAGATCAAGATGGGACTCGACAACGACAAGGAGCTGGTGCGCATCATTCGCTCCGAGACCGATCGCCCCATCTGTGTCGATGCCAACCAGGGGTGGAGCTCAAAAGAGTATGCCCTCGAAATGATCGAATGGCTCAAAGAGCAGAACTGTCTCTTTGTAGAGCAACCCATGCCCAAGGAGATGGTCGACGAACAGGCCTGGCTGCACGAGCGTGCCTCGCTGCCCCTGATTGCCGACGAGTTTCTGCAACGCCTGCCCGATGTGCGTCGAGCCTACGGTCTCTACGACGGTATCAATATCAAGCTGATGAAGAGCACGGGTATGCACGAAGCCTACCAGATGGCGATACTGGCCCGAGCCCTCGACATGAAAGTTATGGTGGGCTGCATGACCGAGACCTCGTGTGCCGTCTCGGCCGCCGCGCAGCTGTCGCCTCTGGTCGACTGGGCCGATCTCGACGGCAACCTGCTCATAGCCAACGACCTGTTCGACGGCATGAAAATCGTCGACGGGAAGATTTCGCTTCCCGACCGTCCCGGTATCGGTGTTGTGCCCCTCTAATCCGACTACACACACGAAGCTGCACCCCGCGATGCAGCTTTTTTATTACACGGTAAATCACTCATAAAATTTTCAAAGCTATTGCTTATGTCATTCTCCACACCCCTTGAAATCGTCGCCCAAGCCGAACGGGCGGCTCTCGGCAAAATCGCATTGTCTACCCCTCGTACCCTCGTCGCCGCCATGCTGGCCGGTATCTATATTGCCATGGGCGGACTGCTTTCGCTACTCATCGGCTACGGATTCCCCGAATGGACCGCCCACAATCCCGGACTGCAACGCCTGCTGTCGGGCTGCATGTTCCCCTTGGGACTTATCTTGGTCGTACTGGCCGGGGCCGAACTCTTCACCGGCAACAATGCGGTACTGATCCCGGGATTGATGAATCGAAAATACGGTTGGGCACCCGTGTTGAAAAACTGGGTACTGGTCTACATCGGCAACTTCATCGGTGCGATATTCTTTGTCTATGTGATGATTTGGGAAGCAGGCATCGTCGATGCCGACCCGTGGAAGAGCGCCATCGTGCAGATAGCCCAGGCCAAAGTGAGTCTGCCCTGGTGGGTGGTATTTGTCAAGGGCATCGGGGCCAACTGGCTGGTGTGCCTGGCCGTTTGGCTGGGATTCAGCGCCCACTCCACCGCCGGTAAGATGATGGGGCTGTGGTTCCCGGTGATGTGCTTCGTGGCCATCGGCTACGAACACAGCATTGCCAACATGTTCTTTATCCCACTGGGCATGTTGCAGGGTGCCGCAGTAGGCTGGGCCGACTTCCTGGTCGACAACCTCATACCGGCCACATTGGGCAACATCGTGGGAGGAGCCCTGTTTGTAGGCTGCCTCTACACCTATCTCTACTATCGCAAGTAACCGTGTTGCCTCTCCAAGGCATATAACAAAGGGCACCCCATTCGGGGTGCCCTTTGTTATGTAGAGACGTAGCAATCTCTGTCGTTTATTTCTTGGTCATTTCGGCAATCACGGCCATCACACCGGCCGCAGCCTCCTCGGCCAGTTCGGGAGTACGAGCCTCGGAGTAGACCCGTATGATAGGCTCGGTATTCGATTTGCGCAGGTGTACCCAACTCTCGGGGAAATCGATTTTCACACCGTCGATGTCGGTAATATCGTATTGGGCATATTTTTCCTTAACGGCAGCCAGCAAGGCATCAACATCAATATCGGGTGTCAACTGAATCTTCTGTTTGGCAATGCTGTATGCCGGATAGGTAGCCTTCAACTGGCTCACCGTCTTCTTCTCCTTGGCCAGATGCGAGAGGAACAGGGCAATACCCACCAAGGCATCGCGGCCGTAATGGCTGGCCGGATAGATGACCCCGCCGTTGCCTTCGCC